>Ga0182027_10001531_pt1 | contig 38525 bp, 12 predicted proteins | sample 712E1DmetaG_FD_121300 | JGI IMG/M metagenome (GOLD analysis project Ga0182027, IMG submission 121300) | Permafrost microbial communities from Stordalen Mire, Sweden - 712E1D metaG (Illumina Assembly) | ecosystem: Environmental > Terrestrial > Soil > Wetlands > Permafrost | place: Sweden...
AATCCGCAATCCGCAATCCGCAATCCGCAATCCGCAATCCGCAATCCGCAATCCGCAATCCGCAATCCGGAAATCCGCAATTCGGAAATCCGCAATCCGCAATTCCCCCGAGCGCCGGGACCAATTCCGCCGCGGCCGCGACGACCAACGCCATGCCCCACTTTGTGGTGGATGGCTACGAGGTGCTGGGGAACACACTCCTCCCGGAGGAAGCCCTCAAAGCCATCTTCGACCGGCACACCGGGACCAACGTCGGGTTTGAGGACGTCTCCAGCGGGATCAAGGAATTGCAGGAGGAGTATCACGCGCGCGGTTATGACACGATCAGCGTCACCATTCCCCGGCAACGCATTACCAACAACCTCTTCAAAATCCAGGTCTTTGAAGGGCGGCTGGCGGACATCATCGTCAAGGGAAATCGTTATTACAGTTCCAACAATGTGATGCGAGCCTTGCCCAGCCTGAAGACGAACATCTTCTTGAACAGCAAGATTTTCCAACCCGAGTTGGACCGGGCCAACGCCAATCAAGACCGGCAGATTTTCCCGAGAATCCTCCCCGGGCCGGAAACGAACACGAGCGCGCTGGAGCTGGACGTGCGGGATCGCTTTCCGCTGCATGTCAAGATTGAGGCCAACAATCAAAGCTCCCCCGGCACACCGGAAATGCGGCTGAACAGTTCGGCCGTGTATAACAATCTCTGGCAGTTGGACCATGCGCTGGGCGTGCAGTATTCCTTTTCCGAGGAAGCGTACAAGAGCGGGGACCAATGGGAATTCTATGACCGGCCGCTGGTCGCCAACGCCAGCGCTTTTTACCGGATGCCCCTTTCCGCGCCGGAGTCGGCGGCGGCGGCGGCGGCCAGCCATCCCGGCAGTTTCGGGTATAACGAGGCGACGCGAAGGTTTGAACTGCCCCCGCCGACGGGAACGGCGGAATTGAACGTTTATGCCAGCCGCTCGACCATTGATACCGGCGTGGTGTCCGGGCCGCAGTCATTGCTGGCCAGCTCACCGACGATCAGTTTCACCCGGGGCAGTTACAGCCAGGACATCACCATCAATCAAGCGGTTGGTTTTCGCGTTTCCAAGCCATTGCCGGATCTGCACGGATTCCGGTCTCATGTTCAGGCGGGATTGGACTACAAGTCGTATGACATTGCGAGTTATGACACCAACGACTTTTTTGGGATTCAGCACCTGGTTTCGAGCAACGGCACCCCGATCACGACCACCTTCACGACGCCTTCGCCGGTTCCCCCGTCGCACCGATCCATCGAGTATCTGCCCATCACGATGCGTTGGGACGGCGATCTGCCGGACAAATATGGGAGCACCAGTTTCGGCCTCAACTACAGCGCCGATCTTCTGTATTCCAACGGCAAGAGCAATCTCCAGGCCATCGCCGGCTCGCCGCGGGCCAGCGGTTATTGGCACATTGCCGGCGTCAATGTGGCGCGGGAGCAGGCCTTCCATGGGGAATGGAAGCTGGCCTTGCGGGCGGACGGGCAATGGGCCAGCGAGCCGTTGATCAGCAACGAGCAATTTGGCGTGGGCGGCATTAACGGCGTGCGGGGATTCCGGGAAGGCGAAGTGTTTGGCGACCTGGGCTGGCGCATGACCTCCGAGTTGAAAACGCCGTCGCACCGGATCGGGTACGTCGGCACGGGCAAAGGCTATCCGCTGATGGTGCGCGCATCGGCCTTCTTCGATTACGCGGACACCTATCTGCTCGATCCGCATGGCCGGCCGCCCAACACCCCGTTGTGCGGAACGGGCATCGGCGGGGCCTTTTCCCTTGGCCCGACCGTCGAGGGACGTTTGTTATTCGCCTGGCCGATCTTGAACACGCCAAACTCGGAATCCGGCCAGCTCCGCGTTTCCTTTGCCCTCAGCGCCCAGTTTTGAGCCGCCGCATACGATGAAATAACGTGAGAGAATGGAACGGCAGACACATGAGAATAAATTGTAGAACTGCGTTTTCGGTGGCAGGGCGCGCACTCCGTGCGCGCCGCGGCGGGCTTGCGCCGTCGCCAGGGCTTTGGGGCACGAGGAGTACTGGCCGCCCTGCCTTTGCCCGCCTGCCCAATCAGGGCTTGGCGCTGGCCGCCCTGTTGTCTGTTCTTTTGAGTCAAGCATCGGTTTCCAAAGTCCAGGCTAATCCGGTCCATGCCACCGTCGCGCAGGGAAGCGCCGCCGTCACCAGCCAGGGTCCGAATTTGACGGTGCAAACCACCGGGAACGCGGTCATCCGCTGGAGCAGCTTTAACATCGCCGCCGGGGAAACGACGACCTTTGTCGAACCGACCTCCACTTCGGTGGTTTGGAACAGCATCAACGGCTCCAGTCCTTCGAGCATCCTCGGCCATCTGGACGCCAATGGCTATGTGGTCCTGCAAAATCCAGCCGGTTTCTATGTGGGCGGCCAGGCCGCGATCCGCGCGGCGGGCGTCATCATGACCACTGCGCCCGCTGTCACGCCCGATATTTCGGGCGGGAGCATGTGGCAGTTCAACGCGCCTCCGCCGTCGGCCGCCATCATCAATTACGGCCAGATCAGCGCCGGTCCCGCCGGCCCGGTTTTTCTCATCGCGCACGATGTCGAGAACCACGGCGCCATCTCCGCTCCGGGCGGCAACATCGGCTTATACGCCGGCCAGCAGGTGATGGTGTCCAGCCGTCCCGACGGACGGGGTTTGAGCGCGACGGTGACGCTCCCGCAAGGCTCGGTGAACAATTCAGGCCAGTTGATCGCCGACGCGGGAACCATCGCCTTGCGGGCGCAAGTGGTCAACACGGGCGGCATGATTCAAGCCAACTCCGTCCGGGAACACAACGGAGTCATTGAATTGGTGGCCGGCGATGATTTGACCCTGGGCGCCTCGTCGGTAATCCAGGCCGGCGGCGGGGCGCAAGGCGCAAGTCCTGGAGGCAGCGTAACGCTCCAATCGGGCAACAAATTCAGCGACGCGACCGGTTCCACCATCACCGTCGCCGGCGGCGCGCAAGGCGGCGCGGGCGGGGTGGTGGAAGTTTCCGCGCCGGTGATGCCGGCCATCAATTCGGCGATTGACGGCCACGCCAATGCGGGCAGCCCGGGCGGGGGGCTGAGGATTGATCCGGTCAACATTACCCTCGGCAACAGCGGCACGGGCAAAGCCGGATCGGGCACGGTTGCCTCGGGCAGTTCGCCTGCCTCTCTCAGTTTGAATGTCAATTCCGCCTTTACGGGATTTTCGCAAATTGATCTCCAGGCGACGGGAAACATCACGCTGTCGGACGGGGTGGCCTGGGACCTGGCCGCCAGCACCGGCATCAGCGCGCCGGGAAGCCGGCTCACCCTGGAAGCCGGGGGCAACATCCTGTTCGGGACCAGCCGGGGCGCCAACCTGACGGCGGATGCGGGTTGGTCGTTGATGCTGGAAGCCGGGCGGAACTTCAGCGTCGCCAATACGGTTGTTCCCGGCGCGCCCAACACCGCCGCGCCGGACACGGTGAAATCCGGCGTGGGCAACATCACGCTGGCTGGCAACGGGACGGTCCAGGCGCAGGATGGCTCGATCAGCGTGTTGGCGGGCAACAACATTACGGTTGCAACGGGCGCCATTCGCACGATGGGCGGTGGCAATGTGGACGCGGAAGCTTTGGCGGGAAACATCAACACGGGTTCAAATCCCAATGGTTACATTTTCAGCGCTTCGGCCAACTATACGGTTTCATCGCTCTTGGGAGGCATCAGCACGGCGGCCGGCGGCAACGTCAACCTTTCCGCCGGCGGGAATGTGACGAGCTTTCTCCCCACCGCCACCAGCACCAGCGTCTCGGATGCCGGTTCCGGGGCGTTCGGGCCGGAAACCGGCGTGGTGACGGTCACGGCGGGTGGCAATGTCTTCGGCCATTACGTGGCCGCCGACAGCGCGCGCAATGGGAAACTTGTGGCCAGCACCATCACCGCCGGAGGCAATGCCGGCACGAGCAGCAGTCTGTTGGCCTTGAGCCTGGTCAAGGGCGGCTGGCAGGTCAATGCGCCCAATGGCAGCATCAATCTCCAGGAAGTGCGGAATCCCAACGGCGCGTTGAACGGAAAATCAGGCGGGACCGCGCCCTACAAACACCTTTTCGATTATGCTCCCAACTCGTTCGTGGATTTGGATGCCGGCAATGCCGTAGTCCTGGGAGCAACACTTCTGCCGCGATACTCAACCGGGGACGAAGTGCCGCCCATCTACCCGCCCTCCCTGACCATTGACGCCGGGGCCGGCGGGGTGACGCTGGGAGGAAACAACGCCAACAGCAGTCTCAACAATGTCACCTTGTTCCCCTCGCCAAGCGGGCAATTGACCCTGAACACCACGGCGGGAGGGAACTTGGAAGGTTCGGGATATAAGCTGGCGATGTCCGACAGCAGCGCCAATAAATGGGCCAGCACTGCCGGGACCGGCACTTCAGGGAACAGCACGACCGATTTTGCGTCGGACCACGCCGCCGTCCCGATTCACATGAACGATCCCCAGCCGGTGGCGCTGAACATCGCGGGCAATATGGACAACATCACCCTGGTCATGCCCAAGGAAACGCAAATCACCGTGGGCGGGAACATGGACAACACCAGCTTTGCCGGCCAGAACCTTCATTCCACCGACAACACCTTCCTCAAAGTGGCGGGCAATATATTTAATCAGAACGTGTACTCGTTTGAAACGGTGGGCGGCGGCGGCCTGAGCCTGCCGGCGGCGCTGTTTCAAGGCGAGCCGTCCGATTACCTCACCCTGTTGGAGAACGCCGTGGTGCCCGGTTCCGGGCCGACTTCCACCAGCGAGGGGTTGCTGTTTCCCAGCATGAGTCTGTTCTACCTCCCGGCCACGAAGCAACTCGGTTATTATGGGCGGATGGATCAGGCCACCGAGCAACTGCTGCTGGGCACGCTTCATGAAAGAACCTACACGCCCAGCGGACAATTGGTGCTGGATGCCAACGGCAACTACGTCACCCAGCCGGCCATTTTTGGCGCCAGTTCGGCGGCGGCGCGCACGGCGGTGACGGCGGCGATTCAGGCTCTTTACGCGGCCAGCCAGAGTTCGGCGGACCCAAGCAGCGCGCCGCTGGGCTTCCAGATCGGCGGGCCGGGCCAGTTGAACATCGCCGCCAAGTCCTTGGACCTGGGTGTGGCGGCGGGCCTCATTTCGGAGGGGCCTTATCGAAATCCAGCCCTGGCCGCTCTGGGAGGCGGGGCGGACATCAACCTGGCTTTGCAGGGCAATTTGGATTTGTTTTCCTCCCAAATCAGTTCCTACGACGGCGGCGCCATCAACATCTCCGCCGGGGGCGCCATTGACGCCGGCCTGGGCACTCTGCCTTTTGGAGTTCCCAATACTCCTCACGGGATATGGACTTCAGGCCATAGCGACGTGCATGTGGTCGCGCAGGGAAACGTGGAGGTGAATGGCTCGCGCATTGCCGCCTTCGACGGCGGCAACGTCTTTGTCGAGTCGCTGGGCGGCAATGTGGACGCGGGCAGCGGAGGCTCCGACGAAATCATTGTCAACACAATCCTGGTCAATCCGGCCGCCCACGCGACTGGCGCCGGGGTGCAGTACATTGCCGGCAGCGGAATTATGGCCACGACGTTCTTCAACACCCCCGCCAACCAGACGGTGGGCAACATCACCGTGCTCACCCCGCGCGGGAACATCAATGCCAGCGCGGGCGGCATTTCCCAGGAACCGCTCAATGGCAATCCGTCCCTGATTCCCACCGTGGACCTGACGGCGGGCACGCGGAACCCCGGTGGCAGCATTGTCTATCCTGGCAACATCAATGCCAACGGTTCGGGAGTTATTGGCATCAACATTGATTTGAATGCCGCCGGCAACATCACCGGGTTCGTCATCGCGAGGGGAAATTCCCTCATCAACGCCGCCGCCAATGTGTCGGGAACCTTCCTGGCCGGAGGCACGTCCGCTTTCAACGCGGGCGGCACCATCGGGGGCACCGAAATCGCCGGCCTGTCCCTCAACGTGGGCGGCGGCAAGTTTGAGGGCGTGGCCCTCTCGCAGAATGTCAGCGGCGGCGGGGCGCAAAGCGCCCTGGCTTCCAGCGCCGCTCCCAGCGTCAACAGCACCACGGCCGCCGCCCAAGGGTCCGACATGCAAAAGGCCGCCACCTCCGATGCGCAGCCCCCGGCGGAAGACGACACGAAGAAGCTTTTGGCCCGGCGTCCGCTGCTGGTCAAATACACCGGCCGCGTCACCGTCCTCCTCCCGCCCAGGTCTCCGTGAACCGTCCGCCGCTGGCGCAGTGTCCCTGAAATGACTGGAAGTAAAGCATTACCACGTTACGTCTGTGCAACAACGGGCGCCGGGAGCGGCGGCGCGGCGCGGGGTTCGTCGTATCAGGTTGTCTGCCAACGTTTTGCGCCTGCCGGCCGCATGGTCTTAAACCAACCTAAAGATGTCCTGAACCATGAGGCGCGCTCCCCGGCGGGTTTGCTACGTTCTTGGCGAAATAAATGTTCTGAACGGTTGCAGCTCAACCAAGCAACCATCTAAACACTTAAAATAAACGAAAAACAAAAGCAAATGAAAGCACCCAAAATTTTAGTGGCGGGCTTGCTCGCCTTCTCCATCGCCGGCGTTTCCCGCGCGCAGACCATCGTCCGCATTACCGGTTCCACCGCCTTTCGCGCCGGCGTCCATCAGGCCATTGAGGATATTCTCGACCCCGGTCAATCCCTTTCCATTGCCTATGTCAACAGCGGAAGCAGCGGCCTTCCCGGCGCCAGCGCGGCCTTCTTTCACGGCTCGCTCTACTCCTCCAACGGCGGCGGTCCGGTGTACATCAAGACCTATTGGTCCGGCTCCGTGGGCGGAGTGCAATCCGTTTCCCAGACACTGCCCTTGTCCAGCGCCTGGCTGACCAATACCACCGCCGGCACCCAGGCCGGCGTGAACGTCTACGGATCGGCGGTCTATGATCCCGCCACCGCTCCCGATGTTTGCATGTCGGATGTGTTCCAGGCTTCCACGCCTTTCCCCACCCCCGCCCTGACGGAGCAAACCGTCGGCGTGGTGCCGTTCAAGTGGGTGCGCAACAATGGCTCTCCCTCGACCTGGAACAACATCACCCCCCAATTGGCGATCGCCCTCTATGGCGGGTCGGGGAGTCTTCCCCTCGCCCTGTTCACCGGGGCAAGCTCGGATGAAGGCACGAGTGTCTTCGCCCTGGGCCGCAACGCGGATTCCGGCACCCGTCTCACCGCCTTTGCCGAATCCGGCGTAGGCGCCTTTAGCACGGTTCAACAGTATTACCCCCTGAACGGCAGCACCGTCATCAAATCTGGCGGAAGCACCACGATCACGGGCCAGGAATTCGTTCCGCAAGACACGGTCAATGGCATTACTTACGCCGCGGGCAACAGCGGCTATAACAGTGGCGGAGACCTGGCCGCGGCCATGAAAGCCACCGGCAGCTTCACCGCCGTCGGTGGTTATTACGTGACGTATCTGGGACTCTCCGACGCCTACACCGCGGAACACGGCGGCGCGACCGATCTCACTTACAACGGAGTCGCCTACAGCACCAACGCCGTGCAAGAAGGACAGTACACATTCTGGGGCTATGAGCATCTGGATTACAGGACGGGCTACACCGCCCCCGGCAAGACGGTGGCGAATTTGATCGCCAACAAGATTTACTACCAGGATGCGGATGCGATCCCCGCCACCGGCAACCCGGTGGCCCCTGGCATTCGCGCCATCTATATGAATGTCGAGCGGTCCACCGATGGCGGCACCATTTATAACAATTATTGACGTTCGCCGGCTTCGGCAAGTTGAACCCGCAAAGAACATTGCCCGGAACTCATCCAAAAATATGAAATCAAACTCTTATCGAATGTTGGCGGCGCTTTTCTCCGCGGCGGGCGCGCTCTCTCTTTTGCAGAGCGTCCAGGCCAACACGCCCATCTTTACCTATGGCGATCGCGACCTGATCTTGTGCTTTCGCAAGGATCTCACCCTTCCCGCCCAGACGCAGGACCTGGAGGTGGACATCGGGCCGGCCGCGACCTACTACGGGGCGGCCATCGGGAGCGTGATACAGGTCAACAAGTCCGGCACGTACAACCCGTCGCTGCTTAACAGTACCTTTGGCAGCCTGGACACCTTGAGTTGGTCGGTCTCCGGCTGCGTGCCCAACGCCGGGGATAGCGGGGACGCGTCCTATCCCCCGGATACCTTGTGGCTGACTTCGCCGCGGCTGGCGCCGCTGGTCCTGGGCACGGCCTGGGTGGAATATGGCGCCAACCCTCAAGCGGCGGTCGCCAACGAAATTGGCGCCATCCAGTTCAACGCCGGCCAATTCAGCGCCACCCTGGCGCAAGGCCCGGCCAACACGGGATCCGCCCTCGTCGTTCCAGTCGGCAGTTTTTCCTGCGATCCCTTTCTGGGACCGGTCCAGAACCTGCCCCAGGGCGGCTCCGTTGCCATCGGCAACTTCGTTGGCAAGTTCCAGGGCAACGTGGAGAACACCACCCCGGACGATTTCACCACGAACCCGGATTCGCAGCCTTCCCGCTCGGATTTTTACGCGCTCAAACCCGCGCCTTCCAGGACCAACCCGGCAGGCACTTATCTCGGGTACTTTGAGTTGGAAACGGATGGCTCGATGGTGTTCCACCGTCTCGCCGCCCCGCCGAACACCTTCGCCATCGGCATAACCGCGTCGGGCGCCACCGGCACGATCTCGTTCCAGACCGTCAACGGAGCCAACTACACCCTGTGGTCCACCAATGCCGCCGGGATTTTCTCCCCCACCAGCACTTGGACACAAGGGTCGAGCATCTCCGGGAACGGCGGCGTCATGTCGTTCCAAGTCAATACGACGAACGTGAACGGGTTCTACAGCGTGCAGCAGCACTAAGGCGATGGGACCGGAATTCAGGAACACCCGAACGTGGAAGTCCGCAGGGTTGGAGATCACGCTTCGGGTGTTCTTTTTCCAGCGGCCCCAATTCACCAAAATGTAACATCTCCGTCATAAACTTGCCGCAATCCTCGCCTACCCTCCGCCCATGCTAATCGAAAAGCCGATTCCCGGGTCAGCGCGTTTTGACCATTGCCCAAAGGCAATTGTCGCCGCGCTCCTGGTGCTGGCGCTGGCCCCGGTCGCCGGCGCGCAATCGTTCCCATCCGCGCAATCCCCAGCTTCCGCGCAATCCGCCCCATCCTCGCCCTTGTCCCCATCCTCCGACCTGCTGTTGGACCTTTTCGTCAAGAAGGGTTACGTCACCCAGGAAGAAGCCCAGAAGGTCAAGGAGGAGGCGGACGCCCGCATGAGCAGCTTGCAGCAGATGCCCTCGATGAAATGGAAGATCAGCGATGGCATTAAGAGCATCGAACTGTTTGGCGACATCCGGTTGCGCTTCGAGGACCGCCAGGCCGAGGTCCCCAATGACGCCAGAGTGGACCTGGGCCGCTTCCGCTACGCCTTGCGCCTGGGACTGCGCGGGGATTTGGCGGACCATTTCAACTACGGAATCCGCCTCGAAACCGCTTCCAATCCCCGGTCGCCGTGGGTCACTTTTGGCACCTCGACCAGTGGCACTCCCTACCAAAGTCCGTTTGGCAAATCCACCGCCGCGCTGACCCTGGGACAGATGTATCTGGGCTGGCGTCCCGCAAACTGGGTTGAATTCACCGTGGGCAAAATGCCCAACCCTCTTTACATCACGCCCATGGTTTGGGACAGCGACATCAATCCCGAAGGAGCGGTGGAAAAACTCAAATACACGGTGGGCGATGTGGATTTCTTCGCCAACCTCGCCCAATTCCTCTACGAAGACGACAACCCCAATTACACCTCGCCCAATATCTTCCCGACTTTTCTCTCCGGCCAGGCCACCAGCGTTCCATTTCTCCTGGCGTGGCAGGGCGGCTTCATCTACCACATCACCAAGAACATTTCGCTGAAAGTCGCCCCAACGCTCTACAATTACGACGGGGTGGGGCGAAATAACACCGCCCCGCCCATCGCTGCGGCGACGCCGCTGGAACTGAACACGCCAACCGCACCCGGTTTTTCTGACACCTTTGTCGGCGAAGGCGGCCGCGGCCTTCCGGGCGTGGCGGTCGGGCAGAATCAAGCCGGGGTGTCGCAGGGCGCCTTCAACAACGGATTTATTTTCAATCAAACCGGTTTGGACTACCTACAAGTGCTGGACATCCCCTTCGAGCTGGATTTCAAGATAGGCCGCAAGCCCGCCCGGCTCTTCGGCGACTTTGCCGAGAACCTGGAAGGCGCCCAGCGCGCGGCGGCGGCGGGGGCGGTAATGCAGGCCTATGACCCCGCCGCCAAATTCGTGACGCAAAGATATGACAACAGGGCCTATCAATTCGGTTTCGGCATCTCCAGCGCGGACGAGTTGGGCATGGCCTATGGCACTTTAGCCAGAAAGAACACCTGGGACGCCCGCGTCTATTGGCAGCATGTCGAGCAATACGCGCTCGACCCCAACCTGCTCGACTCCGACTTCTTTGAAGGCCGCGGCAATCTCCAGGGACTCTACTCCGCCCTGGCTTACGGGTTCACCGACAATCTGATCGGCACCGTCCGCTATGGATTTGCCACCCGGATCAACAACAAACTCGGCACCGGAGGCAGCAACCTGGACGTCCCCTCCGTCAATCCGATCAAACAATACGAGATACTGCAACTGGACTTGACCTGCCGGTTTTGAGAAATGCGGGTGGAGGTTTCGCGCGGAACACCGAACCCGTGCGGACAGGTCTGCTATTCCGCCAGAAAGCGATAGCCGACCCCGCGCACGGTGTCCAGATACTTGGCCGCCGCGCCCAGCTTTTCCCGCAGTCGCCGCATATGCGTGTCCACCGTCCTCGTGTCAATGTGGGTCTCATACTCCCAAACATCGCGCAGCAATTGCTCGCGGGACTGGACATGGCCGGCGCGCTGGCAGAGCAGGGCCAGGAGTTTGAATTCGGTGGCGGTCAACTCGACCCGCCTGCCTTTGACCGTCACCAGATGGCGCGGCACGTCCAACTGGAGCGGGCCGAAGGAAAACGTGGTGCGCGGGGCGGCCAGGGCCTGGCGCTCCTCCAGCCTCTTCTTGACGCGCAAAACCAGCTCGCGCGGGCTGAACGGTTTGGGCACGTAATCGGTGGCGCCCAGTTCCAGCCCGATGATGCGGTCAATCTCCCCGGCGCGGGCGGTGAGCATGATGATGGGGATGCCGCTGGTTTTGGGGTCGCGCCGCAGCAGTTTGCAGACTTCCAGTCCGTCCATTTCCGGCAGCATCAAGTCCAGCAAGATCAAATCCGGAGCGGCGGAGCGGGCCTTTCTCAAGGCCTCCGCGCCGTCCGCCGCCGTCTCCACCAGGAAGCCGGCTTGGGTGAGATTGTAACTGACCAGATCGAGGACATCCGGCTCATCATCCACCACCAGAACTTTGGCTTTCACGCCCTTATCATTCCTCAAAAGCCCGCCCGCGCACAACGGCAGCACGGTGACAAATATGTTACAATCGTGCGGCTTTGGCGCAGCGCTCTTTGCTCTCCGTCGCGCCGCGGGTGAACGGTGGCGGAGCCGGGGGGAGTTGAACTCCTGAAGGCAGTGCCTTAATTTGGTGTAGCGTCGAGCCTGTGGCTCGACATCGGCGCACAGCGCCGACACTACAACAATTGAATTAAGGCACTGCCCCCCTGGCCTTCTAATTGCCTATGGGAGGGGACAATGTTACTTCTGGTCCCAATTCTTCACCTTCAACTTGAGCGTGTAGGCACTCGTGCGGGCGGCCATGAACAGGATGTTGTGCTCCTTGCCGCCGATGGCGATGTTGGCCGGCTGCTGGCCGCCGGGCGAGGGGATGCGCTCGATCTGCTTGCCGGTCTTGTCGAACACCAGAATGCCGCCGCTTGTGAAATAGACATTGCCCTGATTATCCATCGTCATGCCGTCGGAACCGGCGTTGCAGAACAGGGTCTTGTTCTTGAGCGAACCGTCCTCCTGAACGTCATATTTCCAGGTTTTCCGCCCGCCCATGTCGGAGGCATAAAGGACCTTCCCGTCCGGCGTGCCGCCAATGCCGTTGGGCAACACAAAATCCTCCACGACCCGCGTCAGGGTCTTGCCGTCGGGGGTCAGATAATAGACGCACTGCTTGTCCTGTAGCGCTTTGGCATGTTCCGGGCCCCACCAGGGACGGTGGAAGTAGGGATCGGTCAGGTACATTCCGCCGTTGGGCAACACCCACACGTCGTTGGGGCCGTTCAGCAGGTTGCCTTGGTAATCCTTGACCAGGACGGTCACTTTCTTGTCGGGGGTGATGCGCCAGAGTTGGGCGTGCTCGTCCGAGCAGGTGATCAGGTCGCCGTTGGGGGCGAAGCGCTGGCCGTTGGCCCGGCCGGTCGGCTCCATCCAGACGGTGATTTTGTTGTCCTCGGCCGACCAGCGCAGGATCTGGCCGCCCGGATCATGGTTCTGATCGCTGAAGAAGACATTGCCATCCTTGTCGGCCGTGCAGCCCTCCGTGAAGCCATAGCCGGTGCCGACTCTTTCCGCCTGGGCGCCATCGGCGATGACCGGACTGACGGTCGGGCTGACGAACGGGGTCTGGGACAGGGCCGCCGGGGCCGTGACGCCCAGCAACACTGCTGCCAAGGCGAGTTCAAGGGCGGGGAGTTTTGAGTCTGAAACGTAACTGTGTATATGCGTCAGAGTTGGATTCATGGGAAGAGTGGGGTTGAAGCTGGGAACGTGTTGTTGTTATTTCATTTGTTTTGCGGGCCGCGGGCGATTTTCCGTTCGATCTGCGGCACGCTGAATTGTCATTACGCACGCAAGGAAAAGGCAAATCGGCCTTCATGTAAAGCCCAAACGAACCGCTGCCGGAAGGCCTCCAGGGCTGCTCCAAAGTTGCCTCTAAACCACGATGGGCATGGAAATTCAGCGGCTTTCTGCCGAAAGCCGCTACGGTGCGCAGGCGTAGCGGCGGATGGCAATCCGACGACGACTTTTTGTGCCGTCAGTGGAAGCGATTTTCCTTTACAGCCGCAATCATCGCGAGATTTAATCACCGCCAATGAAAATACACTCCCGATTCTTCCTGCCCGCCATGATCCTGTGCCTCGCGCCACAACTGCTCCGCGCCCAAGCACCCGCCGCCGCACCGGCAGTACGGGCACTCGGCGTGCCCGACTGGGCGCTGCCCGGCTCCGCCACCCACCGGCAAGTGCCGCCGCCGGCGGGCTTTCACCGGCCCGCCAAGATTTTCGACACGCCGCTCGGGATTTTTGAAGGGCAGGCCGACATTGGCGGTCCATTATTGCCGGGGAGCGCCAGTTACGACGCCGGCGCCAAGCAATACACCCTCAACTCCGCCAGCTACAACATCTGGTATAATCGCGACGAGTTCCGGTATCTTTGGAAGAAACTGTCCGGCGACGTTTCGCTCGCGGCAGACATCACCTTCCCGAACACGAACGGTTACGGCGACCGCAAGGCCGTCCTCATCATTCGCCAGGAGCTGGAGGACGATTCCAAGGAAGCCATGACCGCCTTGCATGGCGCCGGGTTGATCCACCTGGCGCAGCGTCCGGAGAAAAACGCCAACATCACGGAGTCCCAACGCGTCACAGCCCAGGCCACTCATGCGGGCGAAACGCCCATCCGCATTGGGCTGGAAAAGCGCGGCGACGCCTTCGCGCTCTTCGTCAGCTTGAAAGGCGAACCGATGCATCAGGTCGGCTCCGCCATGAACCTGCGCTTCGACGGGCCCTTTTATGTCGGCATCGGCTTCTGCTCCCATGTGCCGGACAAGTCCGACACGGCGGTGCTCTCGAACGTAGTTCTCGAGAACTCCGCCGGCAAAGTTCACTAATTGTCGGGACAAAGTCACGCCAGCCAGAGTGGTGCAAGAGAGCCTCCCCATCTCAATGAGCGCCGTTATTTTGCGCATTCTGGTCAATAATCCACATCCAACTTCCTTCTCCGACGCCCGAATGAGGGAGGAAAGGTCTCTTTCAACGGCCTGCGCCGGCGAGGCGAACAAAGGCAATTGACTGGCTTGGTTCGAGGGGCCTATGCCTCCGGTGGGCGGATTTCGTGTTTTGTAAGAACTATTTAATTGAATTCCAGGGCTTCGCCTGATTCTTGGCATCAGCATTGCTCATAAGGCTTAAAAACTCCAATCATTCGGTTCACAACGGTTCAGGGGTGATGCAAACCTCGAACCGATCAGATGTCCAATCGGCGCCGGCAATTTGAATTTCCCGTGGGGGGCATTATACTAGAGTTAATATCTGCGATGACGATGACTTCCGGCCTCATTCCCAAGCAGGAGACGATCTTGCCAAACCGACTCGACAGCACGCTGATTGAAGGAATCAATCTGCGGCTGGCGATGACAGGCTGTCCCACCTTCGGCAATGGCTCCATGAGCCGGTTTCCCAAGCTGGCCGGCCCGATGTTTTCCCGGCAGAAGGAAACCATGCGCCTGCTGGCCGATTACCTTTGCCCGGCCGATTGGCGCATTGACCGGTTTCTCCGCGATTACCTTTACGACACCGCCGCGGCGATCCGATGGCCGGCGCGCACTTTGGTTTTGGACAGCCCGGGGCTGGCGCGCGAATTGTCCCTGCCCCCGGACCGCGACGAGTACTTTTCCAACATCATCCGCTCCTATCGCGTGCGCCAGGGAGTGCTGCACAATCCCGTCAATGACCGTCGCACCACCCAGGGGGTCTTTCATGTGGCCGAAGGCGGATTGCCGGTGCCGGATGACAAATTGGCCGTGCCCAAAGAAGTTTTCCGGCGGCTATTGGACGCGGCTTTGCATCCCCCCGTGGAGTTGCTGCGGCTGCCCTTCACCTCCTCGCAGGACGATCAGGCGGAATGTTTCGTTTCCCTTTTGCTCCGGCCGGTGGTTTGTCCCGGCGTCCCCGGATTCATTGAGGAGAAATCCATGGAAATCCGCTTTTTCGCGCCGGGCGGTCTGGTCAGCAATCTGGACTTTGTGGAAACAATTTTTGGCAACGCGGGGGATCCCTTCCTGCCGGAGAACGATGCGGCTTTGGACGTGCAACATTGGACCGGCCACACCGGCTGCGTCATCCTCGCTCCGCACCTGGTCAAGCTGACGAAGAAAGACCTGGGTCTGCCCCACTGGGACCAGGCCTCGCCCCGCCAGCGCCGGGACCGGATGTGCTGGAAAACGGAGGACGAATTTTACAACGACGGCGCGGCCTTCAAAGTCACGGCCCGCGATGAGCGGGGCGTCATCGCCACTGTGATAGCCGACAACTACTTTGGCTATTGCAAAAAAGAGGTCAAGGCGCAGATCAGCTACTCCGCCAACCTTTACGGGTTGTGCGAGGAGGAACACGCCGGCGGCGCGCTCGTCTATGCCAGTTTCGATCTGGGCGAGGAATTTCTCGGCAGCAAACATGTCCGCTTCCGCGGCCATTCCTTTGAGGAAGTCGTCCAACTGGCTGGTCCCGCGCTGGAGGTGCGGCCGGAAGGCTATGCCGTGGACAAGAAGCACCCGGAGATCATCTACGTGCCGAAGGATGTTTCCTTCGATTTGCAAAGGCAAACCGTGAAGTGGCCCTCCCCGTCGGGAGAACGCACGATCAAGCTGTTGGCGGACAAAATCTACGTGCGCCCTTCCGGCTACCAAGTGCGGATGGAGAAGCCCTCCCGCAACCAGGCCTGGCGGCTGATTGGCACCGTGGCGGAAGGCACCTTCTGCCACAAACCCTCCACCGTCTCGGGGGGCGGCAAATCTGAAATCTCCAAGTCCATCAGCGACGCCATTCTCCACGGCCCGGTCTTCACCGCCGATTTCAAAAAGGACTGCGACCAAGTCGAGGCCCTGCTGGCCCGGGATTACTCCGGGCGCTTCAAGGATCCTGCCAAAGCCGGGACGGACCGCCGCTCCATCCTGAGTCCGGAGCGTTCCCTCGGCTCTGTTGTCAAACTATTTACTCCCTCCGAGCGCGATTACTCGGTGGAATTCAACCGGTGGCTCGGCTCGATTCCCCAATACATCCTCGAACTGGTCTTCGTGGTCAAACGCTTCTATAAACCCTCCTGGAACGGCAACTGGCGCGAACATCTCAGCGTGGACGTCATCAACGGCACCCCCGGCAACGAGCTTCGATGCGACAAGCGCAAGCTGGTGGCCAACTTCCTCCGCGTCGGTTATGAGGCCGACGGCTCCTGGCGCGTCTTCGGGTTGCGCAAGGATTTCTTCCCCGCGGCCAAGGTGCAAATGGAGGACGACATCACCGCCTCGGTGGTGGTGCCGGCGGAAAAGCTGAAGAATTTGAACCCGGATTATTCCAACCTCTCGGTCAAATTCGTCCACAATTGCGAAGCCCGTCTTTTCCAAAGGCCCGATGAGACGGTTCATCGAGGCTATGACAAGCAAGCCGAAAAGGACTTGTCCGAACCCGGCAATTTCCTCTCCAATTTCGAGCCGCTGACCCGGGCCGACGCGCGCAATCTGGTGGAGGATTCCATCGGGTTTGTCAAATATACCGGACCGATGCGCCGGTTGATTCAGGCCGCCGCCTCGGAGGGCGGCGTGGAGTACTTGGTCTCCTCCTGCCACCACCGGCTGGTGGACGGCAAACCCTCCCCCAACCCGCGCTACCTGCAAAGAAGGCCCGATGTGGCCAACGCGCGCGACACCCACCTGGCGGAGATGGCCGCCCGCCTGCAGCGTCGCATCCCCCTCGATGCCCCGCTCTACACTCCCGTCAACGCCGTCGTGCCCGGACGCCGCAACAATCCGCCGGACCCGGCCGCCCATATCCGTTCGCTCGCCGTCTTCAATCCCATCCACTACCTGGAACTGCCGGAGCTGTTCATGGAATTCATTTCCAGCATGACGGGCAAATCGCCCTCCACCACTGGCGCCGGATCGGAAGGGGCGCTGACCAAAGGCCCCTTCAACGCCTTGCCGCCGGTCTTTGTCCTGAACGCCGCCCTGGTTTCCTGCGCCCTCACCGGTTACGACGCCTTCATTTCGGCCGCCGGTTTTATCGGGCCCCGGGTGCGCGTGGACCACGATGTGAGCCTGCTCATTCCCGAGGTCTGGTGCCGCATGTCCCCCGCGGAGCGGCAGCCGGCATTTCTTATTGACAATGGCTATTTGGAGAAATGCGGCGACTTTGATTTTGCCGGCAAAAGGGTTTTGGCCAGCCGCCTGGGTTGGCGCATGACCGCCAGCTTTGTCCGCACCTTTTTTGGCCGCGTCTTCAACTATCCCCATGCCGTGTTCACTGAGGAAATGTTGCGCCCCGAGAAACAAGACCTTGCCATCTTTGCCGACGGCATGGACAATATCGTCACCACCCACCAACAGTGCGCGGCCAGCTACTTTGCCGATGGCAGCATCGAAATGGCCTGTCCTCCATTGCGATGCCTGCTCCACATCATGGCCTATGGCCGCCACGAGGGCCGCGATGAGAAGCACCCGGAAATTCGCGCCCTTTTCACCAGGGAAAACATCATCGCCAGCGATTGGTATGCCGCGCGTCTGGCCGCCAAGCAGCAGCACGACGTGCGTCTGTGGCACAATCACGCCGGCTATCTTCAGAAGTTTCTCAAAAAGAAAAACTACGAGGAAGAGGCCAAACGCCTTGGCCTCGCCGCCAAACTGGAGGCCGCCTGGGCAACCTATCACAAAGTCAAATCCCCCGGCTACCTCGCCGGTCTGCAAGGCACCATCGGCCTCCAACCGATCCCTCCGGCGTCGCCGGCCCCGGCCTGAGCCGGATTACCAGGCCAGGTAGAGTGCATTCGGAGTCTTCCTTTCGGCCAAAAACGCCTGTGCGATAATTTACGCAAGTCGTTGATTACGAATATGGCGGAGCCGACAGGAATCGAACCTGCGACCTTCTCATGGCGAACGAGGAGTTCTTCCCCGGATAGTTTGGTGATTGCAGCATTGCTCCGTCTTGCTCCTGCCATTTTGAACTGCGCACGCCACCCCAACATGCCGGCGGAAACCAATCGGGGCTGGCTGGAACGCAGACCGCTGGTGACCGCCAGCAAGATCGGTTCAGTGCAGTTTTCGTTTGACATTATGAATTTGTATTGTTAGAATTAGGACGTCGATTAACTTCGGCGGGGATTTAAGGTGTGACCATGTTTGTGCTCGTGGCACTGCCTAATCTGACAGCCGGAGAGATCATGTGTGAACAAAATGACTGTCCCAAGCAGCATTGTTGATCTGCCATTGGCATGTTTGCCGGCCAGGATATTCGGCCGTTTGTCTCTCACCGTCTGCATTTCGCCCGCCTGTGGCGGGGAGCGGTTGATCCGGCGGCCTGAGACCGTCCCATGCTCATGAACTGCCGCCATGCCATCCTGATCAGCCTCGCGGCGGTTCTGCTCTGCTGTGGCGTAAGTCACGCCGACTCAATACTTTGGACTAATACTGCGGGCGGCAATTGGAGCCTCGCCAGCAACTGGAATCCCAATCGAGTGCCGGGCCCGGCTGATGACGCCACGCTTGAGGCCGGCTCTTATAGCGTGACGAATGATATTTCAACCAACGTGAACAGTCTGACCATCCCGAACTCCTCGGTCACGTTCACGGTGGCCGGAGGAACTGTGTTTAACACGTTGGGCGCCCTCAATTTCCCCGGCGGGACGATCAATGTCAGCGCGTCCGGTTCCATCAACTGCGGCGGCTTGAACTTTACGGGCGGCAATATCAACGGGCCGGGCGTGATCAATTTGAGCGGTTCGAATAGTTGGGGCGGCGGCGGCGTTTTCCAGCCCGCCTCTCCCGGCACGCTGACGGTTGGGAACGGGGCCACCTTGAACATGTACAGCGGCAATAATCATGATCTGCCAGGGTGGACATTGAACAACAACGGCACGAACCTGCACACGGGCGGCGCCGTTCAGGCCGGATATGGCACGGTGATCAACAACGCGGGCATCTGGCTGGAAGAGGTGAATGTGGCCATCAACAACGCCTACAATAACGGGGCTTCGACGTTCGTGAATACGGGGACCTTCTGCAAAACCAACTCCACCGGCACGACCACGTTTGAGCCGTCCTTCTTGCTCAACAACAGCGGTTTGGTGGATGTGGAAAGCGGGGCGCTGGCCGTCAACGGTGGAGGCACGAGCAGCGGCGTTGGCGCCTTTAATTCAGGGAGCGGCGCGAGGATTGACTTTAACGCCAATTACAACTTCTTCAGCGGTTCGAGTTTCAGCGGCGCCGGCAGTGTGACGCTGGTCAGCGGGACTGCGACGCTCAACGGTTCGATCACTTCGGCCAATCTGCAACTGACGGGCGGGGTGCTGACCGGAACCAATACACTGGCTGGGACGCTGAATTTGATCGGGGGTTCCGTGGAGGGTGTCATGACGGTGGGCAACAGCAGCGTTCTGAATATCGCCGCCGGGGGCGCCAACGTGTTTTTTTACGCCTTGACGCTGACCAACCACGGGACGGTGAACTGGACCAACACCGCTCTTTATAGCGGCGTTGGGACGCAGATTTACAATTACGGTTTGTGGGATGCGCAAAGCGACAACGTTTTTTACGGAAACTACAACGGCGGCCCGGGGACCGTCTTTGACAACTTTGGGATGTTCCGCAAATCCGGGAACACGGGGACCACCACACTGGACGCAGCGTTCACCCTGAACAACACCGGGACAATGGACGTGAGGAGCGGCCTGTTGAGCGTGGCCGGCGGCCTCAACAGCGCCGGCGGCACGTTCACCGGCAATGGCGTGACGCAGATGACCAGCGGCACTGGGACGCTCAATGGCGCGATCCATTCGGCCAATCTGCAACTGGCGGGCGGGACGCTCACCGGGACGAATGTGCTGGTGGGGACGCTGAATTTGACCGGGGGCTACGTGGAGGGGGCCATGACGGTGAGCAACAACAGCGTTCTGAATATCGCCGCCGGGGGCGGCAACGTGTTTTTTTACGCCTTGACGCTCACCAACAACGGGACGGTGAAGTGGACCAACACCGCTCTTTATAGCGGCGTTGGGACGCAGATTTACAATTACGGTTTGTGGGATGCGCAAAGCGACAACAATTTTGCCGGGAACTTTAACGGCAATCCGGGGACGGTTTTTGAAAACTTTGGGACATTCCGCAAATCCGGAAACTCGGGCGCCACCACACTGGATACAGCGTTCACCCTGAACAACCTCGGCACGGTGGACATCCAGAGCGGCCTGTTGAGCGTGAGCGGCCTCGAGAGCGCCGGCGGCACGTTCACCGGCAGCGGCGTGGTGCGGATGACCAGCGGCACGGCGACGCTCAATGGCGCGATCTATTCGACCAATCTGCTGCTGGCGGGCGGGACGCTCACCGGGACGAATGTGCTGGTGGGGACGCTGAATTTGACCGGGGGCGACGTGGAGGGGGCCATGACAGTGAGCAACAACAGCGTTCTGAATATCGCGGCCCCCGGCAATCTGTTCTTTTTTGCCTTGACGTTGACCAACTACGGCACGGTCAACTGGACCAACACCCCTCTTTACAGCGGCTTGGGGACGCAGATTTACAATTACGGCTTATGGGATGCGCAAAGCGACAACGGTTTTTACGGGAATTATGACGGCAATCCGGGGACGGTCTTTGACAACTTTGGGACGTTCCGCAAGTCCGGGAGCACAGGCGCCACCACGCTCTATTCCGCTTTCACCCTGAACAACAGCGGCCTGGTGGACGTGGAGAGCGGGACACTGGCGGTCAACAGTGGTGGCGCCAGCAGCGGGAGCGGCGTCTTTAATTCGGGGAGCGGCGCGGCGATTGACTTTAACGCCAGTTACAACTTCTTCAGCAGTTCGAGTTTCAGCGGCGCCGGCATTGTGGCGCTGGCCGCCGGCACGGCCACGGTCAACGGGACGATCACCAATGCCAATGTGCAATTGTCGGGCGGGACGCTCACCGGGACGAATGTGCTGGCGGGGACGCTGACTTTGACCGGGGGCAACCTCGAGGGTGTCATGACGGTGAGCAACCAGGGCGTGTTGAATATCGCGGCCCCCGGCAACATGTTTTTTTACGCATTGACGCTGACCAACTACGGGACGGTGAACTGGACCAACACCCCTCTTTACAGCGGCCTGGGGACGCACATTTACAATTACGGTTTATGGGACGCGCAAAGTGACAACGTTTTCTACGGAAACTATGGCGGCAACCCGGGGACCGTCTTTGACAACCTTGGGACTTTCCGCAAGTCCGGGAACGCGGGGACCACCACACTGGACGCAGCGCTCACCCTCAACAACAGCGGCCTGGTGGACGTGGAGAGCGGGACACTGGCGGTCAACGGCGGGGGCGCGAGCAGCGGCAGTGGCGTCTTTAATTCGGGGAGCGGCGCGGCCATTGAGTTTAGAGCCAGTTACAACTTCTTCAGCAGTTCGAGTTTCAGCGGCGCCGGCATTGTGGCGCTGGCCACCGGCACGGCCACGGTCAACGGGACGATCACAAATGCCAATGTGCAACTGTCGGGCGGGACGCTCGCCGGCACGAATGTGCTGGCGGGAACGCTGACTTTGACCGGAGGCTACCTGGAGGGTGTCATGACAGTGAGCAATCAAGGCGTGCTGAATATCGCGGCCGGAGGCGGCAATGTGTTTTTTTACGCCTTGACGCTGACCAACCACGGGACAGTGAACTGGACCAATACGTCTCTTTACAGCGGCGCTGGGACGCAGATTTACAATTACGGTTTGTGGGACGCGCAAAGCGACAACGTTTTCTACGGAAACTATGGCGGCAACCCGGGGACCGTCTTTGACAACATTGGGACTTTCCGCAAGTCCGGGAACGCGGGGACCACCACACTGGACGCAGCGTTCACCCTGAACAACACCGGGACGGTGGATGCGCGGAGCGGCGCCATGAACATCAGTGGCGGCGGGGCCAATAGCGGCACGTTTAATGCCGCGCCCGGCGCAAACAACAACTTCACGGCCTCTTACACCTTCAACAACGGCAGCGCCTTCACCGGACTGGGCCTGAACTCCCTGATCGGGGGCACCCTGACTTTCAACGGCAGTATCACCACAACGAATTTGGAATGGAACAGCGGCACCCTCGCCGGCACGCTCATCATTTCCTACGGCGGCACTTTTTACATCGCCACCGGCAACAACCATTTGATGCCGGCCGTGACACTGCAAAATTATGGGACTGTCATCCACACCGGCGGCATAATCTATCAGGGTTTGGGCGGCCTGATTGACAACGAGGGGATTTGGCTGGAACAAACTGACGCCGCGTTCAACCAGAACAATTACGGCGGCGCGACCGCCTTTTTGAACAACGGCACTTTTAACAAGAACAGCACCACAGGCGCGACCACCTTTGACACCGGCTTTCCGTTCAACAACAATGGGACCCTGGAAGTGTTGAGCGGCGCGGTGACTCTCAACGGCCCGTATAACCCGTCCAGCCCCACCCTGCTTTTTGGCGTGAGCAACCTGACCAGCTACGGCTCGGTCAACATTGCCGGCGCGGCCACATTGAGCGGCACGCTGGGCCTCCAATTGTTGAATGGCTATGTGCCGGCGGTCAGCAATGTCATATCCCCGTTGAGCTACGGTTCGCGCTCGGGCGTGTTTTCCGCCTTCAATTTCCCGGCCCTGCCCAGCGGCGAAAGCTGGACCCCGGGTTACGGCAGCGCGAGCGTGAGCCTGACGGTCAGCGGACCGGGATCGAACGACACTTTGTCCATCACTGGAACCGTCACCGACAACCAGGGCAATCCCATTGCCGGGGCCAATGTCTTTGCCGCGATTGATCCGGCCAGCTTCACCAATTTGGTTCAGAATGGCGACTTTGAGACGCCTTCCATCGGAACCCAGCCGTATGCTACCGATCCCATCAATTCAACCGCCATCACCGGCTGGACAGTGTTCGGACCGTTCGGTGACAACGTTGCGCTCATCGGCCCCAATTATGGGACGCCGGGGGAGAGTGGGGTGCAATTCTTCGACCCGACCGGCACCACCGGCGGAGCGGGCATCACACAGACTTTGGCCACCGTCTCCAACCAGTCTTATGTCTTGTCCTTCTATCAGGGAACCGAAAACCAGCATGGCCTTGGCACTGCCGCCGGAGCCAACGCTCTCGGAGTCACCATCGGCACCAATTTCCTTTTCTTTCCTGAAACCGCCGGCAATCACGCCAATCCTGACTGGACCGAACGTCGAATTGCGTTCACGGCCAATTCCGATTTCACCACCGTCTCCTTTCAGGACGACACTGGTTTCGACGCGAATAATAGCTATCTGGACAACGTGGTGGTTGGCCCGCCGGATTATGGGGTGATGTTGGGGGCGGTGACGGATGCCAATGGCCATTACCAAATCGCCGTGGGGAGCGGCACGTTTCAAGTCGGCCTCGACGGCTTGCCGCTCCTCGGTTTTAGCCCCGTGACCAATCAGAGCGTCACGATCACCACCTCCAGTGGCACCGTCAACTTTGTCGCCCCGCCATTCAGCGGGCAGCTTTTCGCCGTTTCCGCCACGGTCAATCCTCCCGGCTCGGGCAACATGGAAGGGGGCGGAACCTTCCCGCAGAACAGCACGATCACAGTGACGGCCACGCCGGTCAGCGTGCCTCCCTTCGTCTTCGTCAATTGGACGGAAAACGGCTATTTCCAGAGCGCCAGTTCCAATTACTCCTTCACCGTCACGCGCAGCCGGCAACTGGTGGCCAACTTCACCCTGCCGCTCTATTCCCTGACCGCTTCCAACAACCCGGTCGGCGCGGGCACAGTCAGCGGAGTTGGCTCTTATTTTTACGGCACGACCAATGTGCTGACCGCCACCCCCAATTTCGGCTACAACTTTTCCAACTGGACACAGGGGGCGGTTGTTCTCGGCACTTCGCCGACGTTGAGCGTGGGGTCTTATTCCAATGCGCTGATCGTGGCCAATTACAGCGAGGCCAACCTGGCTCATACCGTCACCACTGCCACTTCGCCGCCCGGCTTGACGGTCGTGTCTGGCGCGGGGGTCTATATCAACGGGCAGACGGCCAATTTCAGCGCCCCGCTCCTCGTCACTAATCCGCCCGACTATTATTATTTTAGCCAATACACCTTGAGCAACACCGTCGCCAGCGCCAGCGCGGCGTTTAGCAAGACTTTTTCCACGCTCGACCCCACCAATCTGCAGTATGTGGCGGTTTATACGGCGCAGAACATCCTGCCGCTCTTGATCAAGGTGACTGCCAATTTCGCCAACCCCGTCCCGGCCACCGCCAATTTGCTTTTCACGCTGCAATTTGATCGCGCCATGCAGACCAACCCCGCGCCCGTCATCCTCCTGACCAACAGCGCGCCCGGCGCGATCCAGCCGGGGGTTCCGACCAATGGTTACTGGACGACGACGGTCTTCTCCGACGACACCTATCACACGCCGCCCACAACCATCGCCCCGGGCATGGACGGCACCAACCAGCTCTATGCCTCGGGTGCGCAGGATTTGAACGGCGATGTTCTCGCATTGACCAATGCGGCTGCCTTCGTGGTCGTGTCCACTCCGCCGCCCAATCCGGTGTTGAGTCTGGCCTCTTCCAACAGTGCCTCGGCGGTGGTTGCCTGGTCCGGTTACGCCACGCCGGCCAACCTTGGTGGATTCCGCGTTTTTATCGAAAGCACCAATTTTACCTCGGTCGCGGGTCTGCCGGTCCTGACCGGTCTGGGTTCAAGCGCCAGCAGCTTCCAGTTCAGCGGCCTGGCGTTGGACACGGTCTATTATGTGGCCGTCGAGGCCTTTGACGTGGCGGGCAATGCCAGCACAAATGTCACCTCCTTGCCCATATTCCTTCCCAGCACGATTCCGCCGGCGGTCACTGTCCAGCAAACCCCGGTGGGTGATGCCACCGCCTCCCTTTCGTGGAGCAGTTACAACACGGCCAGCCTGTTTGGTTTCACCGGCTTCCAGGTTTATTATGGAACGGCCAATTTCACCTCCGTGGCCGGCCTGGTTCCCGCCGCCACCCTCGGCCCCTCCGCCAGTTCTTTCCAGGTCAGCGGACTCAACCGCGCCAACACCTATTACTTCGCCGTGGTTGGTTACAATGACACCAACGGGTTCAATCCCAATGTCACGACCGCCACTTGGTCCGATCCATACTCCGGCAACATCACCGCCAGCACCGCCATCGGCGGCGCGGGTCAGGGCGTGGTCAACATCTACCACTCCATGGTGGTGCAGAACAACGCCACCCTGACCATTCAGCCTGGAACCACCTTGCTCTTCGCTCCCGGGACGAGCTTGACCATTCAGCAGGGCAGTTTGGTGGCGAACGGAACCGCTCTTGCGCCCATCATCCTTGATTCCGCAAACGACACCGCCGGCAAAATTCCCGCCGCGGGCGATTGGGGTGGCGTGACCCTGGGCGGCGGCGCGGGAAGTTCCAGCCTGAGCTTTGTGGAGATTCTTTATGGCGGCGGCTTGACCGTGAACGGTTGTTCGCCCGCCGTCTATGCGTTCACGGCCAACAACAATTCCCCCTGCGGCCTGGGGCTGCAAAACGGCGCGGCCCTCGTCACCAGCAGCGCATTGTTGACAGCCAATGCCGTCGGCGCGCAGCAGGCGGATACGGCAGTGTTGACCATCACGAACTCCGTCATCGAAAACAACGGCACCAACGCCTTGGCGGGCGGCGCGTCGCCGATGGCAGCGACCTTGAACTGGTGGGGAACGCCGGTGGCGACGAACCTCACGCCGGAGTTGCAGGGCAATGTCACCTATGCTCCATTCCTCACCTACGAACCGCTGCTGACTCCCGCGTTGGGCGCGGTCGGCGGCGTCACCCAGGTCGGCGCCGCCTCGGCCAGCCTGCAACTGGCCTGCCGGACCGCCGACTCGATGCGCCTGAGCGAGGATTTCACTTTCGGCGGCGTCTTCTTCACCCCCTTTACCAATTACACCAGCTTCCCGTTCTCTCCCGGCGGCGGTCTCAAGCACATCTATGCGCAGTTCCGCAGCATCACGGGCGCGACCAATTCGCCCCTGGAACTGGACTTGACTTATATCACCCAGGGGCCGGTCATCCAGGCCTTCAGCCTGACGCAGGGCGAGACCTTGAACCGTCCGTTGACCGTGACTGGTTCGGCGACCGCGGTTTTGGGGATGGAGGCCATGGAATTCTATGTGGACGGCGTTCTGCAAAGCACCAATGCCGGCGGCAGCTTTTCCCAATTCCTTGACATCAGCGCCTTTCCCAACGCCATCCACCAGGTCGAGTTGCTGGCGCGCGACCAGAGCGGAAACATCGCCACGCTGACTTACGATGTGATCATCGCCCTCACGCCGCCCCTGGCGCCCGTCATCACCGTGCCGGGAACGGACCTCCTGACCAACACCGATTTTGTCACCATTGGCGGCACAGCCGAGGCGGGGATGAACATCCAGGTGACGCGCAACGGCCAGATCGTCGGCATGACCAATGCGGACAGCGGCGGGAATTTCACGATTTCCAACGCCGTGCTTGTGGAAGGCGTCAATAATATTATTGCGGTCGCCGCCAACCACACCGGGACCACTCCTTCCGCCGTGCGGCATATCACCGTGGAAACCATTCCGCCCGCCCAATTGGTTCTGAACGCGCCGGTCTATATTCCCGGACGGGGACTGGCCTTCAACTGGCAGTTCCCGGCCGCGGGCAAACAGGCCGTCACTTTCCAATTATTCTGGAGCGCCGCCTCGTTCACTTCCGCCAGCCAGGCCACCTACCAGTCACCCGTGCTCAACACCATGTCCGACACCGTGAACAATCTGGCCAACGGAACGTATTACTTTGCCGTGGTGGGATACGACGCCGCGGGCAATCCAAGCCCGCTCTCCGCGCTGGTTTCCTTTGCTTATGACTCTTCGCCGCCTTCCCTGACCATCGCCTACAGCGAGCCGTCCCCGCTTGGCGCCGGCCCCTTGGCGATGGTTTTGACCTCCAGCAAAGCCCTGGCGGCCACACCCTCGCTGACCATCAAACCCTTCGGCGCTGCTTCCCCGATATTGTTGACTCTAACCAACGCCGCCCTGAACACCTGGCAAACCGCCTTCAACGTCACCCCGGCCACTCCGTCCGGATTCGTCACGGTGTTGGCCACCGCTCAAGACCAGTTGGGCAACGTCTTCGTCGGCGCGCCCACCGGGCCGGTTTTGATCTTCGACACCACGCCGCCGTCCGGCACTGTCACGACAATCCCGGGGCCGCCGGTTCAGGCGACCAACAACACCAACATCACGGTCAGTCTGACGCTCAACGAATTGGCGGCGGTGGGAATGGCGCCAACGCTGGCCTTCCTGCCCCCGGTCGGCGCGAGTGTTTCCGTGCCGCTCACCGGCGCCGGAAGCAATTGGCTTGGCGCGCTGCCGCTGACTCCGGCGATGGGATCGGGTTTTGGCAGCTTTACCATGAGCGCGCAGGACAGCCTGGGGAATGTTGGGACCAATATTGTGTCCGGCGGACAGTTGGAAATATATAACACCGCCCTGCCGTCGCCTCCGGCGGTGCCGACTGGATTGACGGCCGCGAGCCTTCCGGGCGGCCGGATCAGCCTTTCCTGGAATACCGTCAGCAACGCGCAAATCTACCGCCTCTACCGCGAACCTGGATCCATTTTCGCGCTGCCTGGAGTTTTGGATCAGGATAATCTTAACACTAACGCGGTGCTGGATTTGCCGCCCGTTGACGGCCTCTATAGCTATGCCGTCAGCGCCAGCCGTTTAGGATCGGAGAGCGCCTTGTCCGCCGCCGTGCTCGCCATCTCGGACCGCGCCGCGCCTCCCGCGCCGGCCAACATCCTCGTCGTTCTGGCCGCCAGCGGGGTGCAGATTACGTGGCAGGAGCCGTCAGGCCTGGGAGTCCAAATCCCCAACCATTACAATGTCTATCGCAACGGGGCGCTCATTCAAACCGTGTCCACCATGACTCCGGTGGTGGACTACCCGCCGCGCGGCACGGACACCTACGCGGTGGCCGCGTCGGATTTCCTGGGCAACCAGAGTTTGAGCACCAACGCCACGATTAACCTGCCGGTCAGCCCCGTCACCAGCCTTTCCGTGGTGGTGGCGGCGGGACAAGGCCCCGTCTTGAGCTGGGTTTCCACGGATCCCACCGCGGTTGGATTCAACATTTACCGCAACGGTGTCAAGCAAAACACATCGCTGCTCACCGCGTCCACCTATGACGACGGCCTGCCTCTGGGGGGCGGGGTCCAATACGGCGTCACCGCTGTCAACAACTCCTTCCAGGAAAGCCCGCCGCGCCAGGTCAACGTCTATCCTGTGGCCTTGGGCCTCCTGGTCAATTCCCTCGGCAGTGGCACCAACCATCCGCTGCTCACCGGCTATTTCGACCAGTTCCAGGCCGGGGTTAGCAACATCGGCGCCGCCGGGATCTTCCCGCTCGCCCAACTGACCCTGACCCGCGCCATCCCCAACCTCAGTCCCCTGAGCATCACCCAGGCCGCTCCCGGCGGCATCGCGCCGGGGGCCAATGCGCAGGAGAGCGTCGTCTTTCCGGAATCGCCGTCGTTGTCCCCCCAGACGATACAGGTCAGCGCCTTCCAGCAGACCGACAGCGCGGGCAGCAGCGTGGTTTATCAGTCCACGTTCAACTTGATAGACGTGCGCGCGCCCGCCGCCGGGATCATCGTCTCGGCGGATGAATTGCCCCTCGCCGGCGGCTTGTCCTCCTTCCAGGTGCAGATTTACAACCGGGGATATGCCGACATGGACATCGTGGTCTTCCGGGCCAACGGCAACCAGCCGGGCGATCCGTATCTGTCCGTCCAAAACGGACTCGGCCAGGAAGTCAGCCGCGCCAGCTACACTGGCGCGCCGCCCGGCACGACGCTGTTGGCCGACGGGAGCGGTTTTGTGGACGTGCCGCCCGGGTCATCGCTCGTCTTGACGATCACCAATGTCCTCGTGCCCGCCGCGCTGTCCGGCGCGACCAACACCGCCTTCGTCGCCGTCGTCACCAACCTTTACAATCAAATCGGGACCGCCGCCCAGACGGTCTCCGGCCCCCTGAGCGGCGGCATGGTTTCGAGCCTGGCCCAGACGCCTTATTACGGGACCGCCCAAACCGACAAGGCCAACTATGTCAACAATGAATTCATGGTCATCAGCGGCCAGGCCCTCAGCACGGCCAATGGCGCGCCGGTCGCCAATGCCGCCTTGAACATTGGCTTTGCCGCCGGCGCGTTCCGCTGGTCCCAGCCGGTCACGACCGATGCCAGCGGCAATTATCAGTACACCTACACCCCGCCGGCCGGCTTCGGCGGAAGCATCACCATTTGGGCCGCCCATCCGCTGGTGGTTGACCAGCTCAACCAGGCTCAGGTGAATGTCTATCGGCTCTATGACACTCCCTCTTCCGGCAGCATAACCATGTCCCAAAATGACTCCCTGAATTTCTCCATCCAACTCATCAATCCCGGCTCCCTCCCGTTGACCGGCTTCACTACGACCTTCCAAGCCTATCAAGTCTCCGGCAGCACCCAGACGCCCATCACGACCATTGCCGGAACCAATCTTACCGGGCCGGGCTTTGTTCTCGGACCCAACCAGAGCGCGAGCATCAATTTACAGTTGACGGCGGCCATCAACGCTCCAACCTCCGCCCAAGTGGTGTTCACTTTCACCTCCGCCGAAGGCGCTTCCGTGACGTTCACAGGAACCGTGGCGTTGTTGCCGGCGGTGCCGGTGGTCTCCGTTCAGACTCCGGCGGTTGGCTATCTGGAGGTCAGCGTCAACCGCGGCAGCCAGTTCAGCGGCGAGATCAGCATCGCGAACAACGGCCTGCAAACTCTCCAGGGCATTACCTTGATTCCGCCAACCAATGGGTGGATGCAACTCAATCTGCCCGTCTCCACCGATGGCCAGATTCATCTGCCGGATTTGGCCGTCGGCCAGTCCAACAACTTTCGAGTGGTCTTCACCCCGCCTGCCAGCCTGCCGCTGGCCCTCTATTCGGATTCCATCACCATCCGGGGCACCAACATCAGCGCTCCCTATCCCGCGGTGAATGTCTATGCGCTCGTCACTTCCGATCTGACGGGCGCCGTGCAGTTTGATGTCAGTGACATCCTGGGGCAGCAAGTGTCCGGTGCCTCCGTGCGCCTGCACAACGACCTGGTTTCGGCGGACGTTGGTCCTGTCGCTACCGACACGAACGGCCTGGTCACCATTACCAATCTTGAGGAAGGCGGCTGGAACTGGCAGGTGGTCGCGCCCGGCTGCTCGGCCAACGCCGGCACCGTGACCATCATTGCCGATCAGACCGTTTCCCAGGCGACGACACTTTCCCGGAGTCTGGTGACGGTGACTTTCAATGTCGTCCCGGTTCCGTTCACCGATGTCTATGAAATCCAGGTGGAACAGACCTTCCAAACTTCCGTGCCGGCGCCCGTTCTGGTCATCAACCCGCCATTCATTGATTTGACAAGTTTCAGTTCGGGTTTCCAAACCAATTTTACTGTGTCGGTTCAGAATTACGGGCTGATTCAAATAACGGGTCTGAACATCAACCCCGCCCAGGCTAATGGCGGCGTTCTCACGCCTTTGATCAATTACATCCCGGTGCTGCTGCCGTTCCAGACGGTCAATGTGCCGTTTACGTTCCTATACAACCAGCAGGCCCAGGCGGCTATTGTCATTAATACCTGTCTCGGCGACGCTCTTCCCGTCCAAAACACGTTCAACCCGGATGTGTACCTCGGCCTGGCTTCGATTCTTACGGGGCAGGCTGCGAATTCCGATGGAAGCGGCGCGCAACTGATTCAGTCCGCCCTCTCCATCATTGGCGTGGGGCTGGCCACCAATTCTCCCGGCTCGTTGGAGAATTATGTCTATGGCTCCATCGGTTCGGTGGTGAATTGTATTGTGACCGAAGGCAGCCAAGCGGCGCTCCCCGGAGGAGGCGGGGGGGGTGGCGGCGGCGGATCGTTCGGCGGGGGTGGCGGCGGCCAGGGCACTCCGGCTCAATTTGAACCCTCGTCGCCCCCGGTGTTCACCCAGGCGGCCGCCTGCTTCGCGCCCGAGACCCAGGTGTTGATGGCCGATGGAACCTACAAGGCCATCGCCGACATCCAGACCAACGACGTTGTCCGCAGCGGCGTCCAATCGCAAAATGTGGCCGTGGTCAACGGCGCCTACACGCTGGCCGCTGGCCGGTTGTGTGAGATTGGCTTTGCGCCCGATGTCGCCGGCGCTCCCGACAGCGTTTTGGCCACCGAAGAACACCCGTTCTGGGTGGATGGCCGCGGCTGGGTGCCGGCCGGGAGTTTGGCGGCGGGTGACTACCTCTTGGATGCCCAAGGCCGGCGTGTCCGCATCCTCGCCAACCAGGTGGTAAAAGGGGTTGCCAGGGTTTATTCCCTGAGCCTTTCCGGCGACACCGCGTTTTATGCCAACGGGGTGTTGGTGCATGATTCCTGCGGAACCATCCCGCCCGCAACCCTTCTCAAGGTCATGGAGGTGGTGAAATGAACTCATCCCCTAAAATCACGATTCACCATTCACTATTCACCATTCTCTGCCTCCTGCTGCTTCCAGGGAGCGGGATGGCCCAGCAGCAGCAACAGGGTCTTTGCGCCCAGATTACCATAGTGATTTCCCAGCAACTGACCCTTGAGCGGGTCGGTTTTCTCGCGACGCTGCAAATCACCGACAACGACCCGAATGATCCCATCACTGATTTCTCGGCCAATCTCACCTTTGAAAACCATGTCCTCTCCACCAATGGAGTGGTGAATGATTCCTCGAGCTTGTTTTTCGTCCAGCCGCCCACGTTGCAGAATATCGCCAGCGTCAATGGCGGCGGCGTCATCGGGGTGGGGGCCACCGCCACGGTCAGTTGGTTCATCATTCCCACCGTCACGGCGGGCGGGACCAGCCCGGCCGGCACCCGTTATCTGATTGGCGCCAATTTGAGCGGCAAGCTGCGGGGTGTGGAAATTCCGGCCACGACTCTCCAGGTCTTTCCCGCGCCGATCACCGTGCAGCCCGACGCCCAGCTTCAAATCACCTACTTTCAGCCCCGGGATGTGTTCGGAGACAACCCGTTCACCCCGCAGGTGGAAAGCCCCATTCCTTTCACCTTCGGAGTTTTGGTCAAAAATGCCGGTTATGGCACCGCAAACAATGTCATCATCACTTCCCAGCAGCCCCAAATTGTGGAGAACAAGGACAACTTGCTCCTGGTCGCCCAACTCCTCGGCTCGCGCGTCAACGATTCCGCGCTCTCCAATGCCAACCTGACTGTCAACCTGGGAAACCTCGCTCCCGGCCAGACCACCAAGGGCGCCTGGGACATGATTTGTACCCTTTCGGGCACGTTCACTTCCATCAATGCCACTTACACCCACGCGTCCGACTTGGGCGGCACCGAAACATCCCTCATCCAATCGCTCAACGCCTACCTGTTCACTCACGAAGTCCTGAACGACCAGCCGGGCCGGGACAACATCCGCGATTTCCTGGCCGATGTCAGCGGCGCGCTCGATCCGGCGGGCAGCTTGATCCCCGACACACTTTACGAAAACCAGGGCTATGTTTCGCCGGTCACTACGGCGACCAATGCCACCCTGGTTGGCAGTGCCAGCCCGTTCCAGGTGAATTTCTCCGCCAACAACACCGGGTGGACCTATCTTCGTCTGAATGATCCCGGACAAGCCAAACTGCCCGTGGCCTCGGTTATCCGTTCCGATGGCAAGGTTTTAAACACCAACAACTACTGGACAAGCATCCATTACGAGCCGGTCAGCTTTTTCGAGGACACCTACCTGAACATTTTTGATCTTGTCAGTCCGGGTACCGTGTCCTACACGGTTACCTATACCAACGTGGCGGTGAATACCAACGCCCCCGTCACGACCCTCGAATTCGCCGGCGCCTCCACCTTCACCAACGGAATCTACTACATCACCCCCGACACCCAGATGTATTTCATTTCCCAGGACGCGCAACCCGTCAGCATTTATTACAGCTTGACCAACGGCCCGTTCCTGCCGGCCTATCCGTTCAGCATTGGCGCCCCCGGCCAATATGGAGGCGCGCCTCCCGGCCAGTATCAACTCGTTTATTACGCGACCGATGCCAGCAATAACCGCGAAACCAACCATACGGTTCAACTGTTCGTCGCCGGCCCCGGTTCCCTCGGATTCGCCAGCGTGACGCCGCCGACGCAGCCGCTCTTTGATCCGGGAGATACGTTAACCGTTCGTCCGGTGACGGCTCCCATCACGTTCCAGCCGTCCTCCAGCTCTACGCAGATCAATGCCGTCGTGGATATTTTCCAGGGAGCGGTGGGTTGGGCCACGGTGGCCGGAGTGCCCTCTTCGCCCACCCCGGGCCCCTCGGCTTCGCTGACCATCGGCGGCAGCCAGGTGGATTACTACATTTATCAAGTCAACAACAATTCCTGGAGCGCCGAACAGCCGGTCAGCGCGCCCCTCGCTCTCAGCAACCTGACGGCTGGGACATACAGCGTGTCCGTGCTCGGCCGTTCCCAATATGGGGGCTACTTGAATTCCAGCAATGCGGTAACAGTGAGTTGGGTGGTTGACCTGTCCGCGCCCGCCACAGTGGTTGCCGGAACGCCCGCCACCCCCAGCCGGACTTTTGCCGCGCAGTTGACCGTGGGCGGCGCCGGTGTGGACAATTACGAATCGGCGCTGAACAACAGCTATTATCAGCCGGGCGTCGGCGTCGCCAATCCTATTGGCCTAAGCAATTTGAGCGCGGGGCTGCAGTTGGTGGACGTTCTCGGCCAGGTTGGCGGCGTCTATCAGCCCTCCAACAATCCAACCTCGGTGGAGTGGACGATCGCCCCGCTGTATGGTTACGACTTCAGTTCGCTCCCCGCTGTCCGCAGCGTGGCGCTGACCAACGTGAGCGGCCCGGTGGCTTACAACTGGGACGGCCGCGACGCCGGCGGCACCCTGCAGCCGCCCGGTTGGTACACCGTGCGCGTGACGCTGACCGATCCCTTGGGAGAAACGAACTTCGCGACCGAGTTGGTGCAGATCAGCCAGTTGTCGGGCGCGGCCCAGGTGCTGGTCAATGCCAATCGCGGCCCGGCTAATCCTTATGCGCGCGGTCACTGGGCGGTCTGGCAGGATCAGAGCGATGGCAATCTGGACATTTACGCCCAGGATTTGACCTCGAACAACGCGCCGGTGATACAGATCACGCACTCGTCGCAAAGCCAGATCAATCCCCGGACTGACGGCCATTACGTGGTTTGGCAGGGGAGGGAAATCAACGGGAATTGGGACATCTATATCAAGGATTTGACCGTCACGAACGGGCCGCAGGCGCTGACCAGCGCGCCGACTTTGGATGGAGTCAATCCGGCCATGGATTGGCCGTGGGTGGTCTATCAGGTGCGTTCCACCCGCAACACCAACACCCCATGGCAACTCTTTGCCCAAAATCTGGCCACCGCGCAAACCTTCCGGGTCTCCCCTTCCACGCAGGATGAAATCTCTCCCGATGTCCAGGCGGGCCGCGTGGTTTGGCAGGATTTCCGCAACCCAGGCGCCGGCGAGATTTATTACTGCGACTTGGAATCGTCCCTGGTGCGGCGCATCACCACCAACTTGTTCGGCAAGTATCATCCGGCGATTTATGACAATTGGATTGTGTGGGCCGACAACCGCAACATTGAACTGGATATTTATGGTTTTGATTTGCTCCGCAATCGGGAAATCCAAATCACCGACACGCCGGAGGATGAGACCCAGCCCTATCTCAACGGCCCCTGGCTGGTTTGCGTGGAGAATTCCCAAGGCCCGGGAACCGAAAACCCGCGTGTGATCCATTTGCCCAGCCTGATCGAGGTTGACGCCACGCGCACGCCGACTATGAAGCAGTTTCCCTCGCTCGCCGCAGGCCGGGTGATCTGGCAGGAAACAGTCTTCAGCCAGACATGGATTCAATCGCTGCCGCTGCCCGCGTTGCAGCCGGTTTTCCAGGACCAGAATCTGGTTGCGGTGGGCGACGCCTTGGTGGCTTACGCGCAGAATGCGTACGGGTTGTTGTCGGTCTGGGGAACCAATGGAGCGGTTTCCATCACGCAGTATCCCTCGCTTGTGCCGCAGGTGACCGAGCAGACGGCGGTGTTGAGCCATGGAACGCCGTCGGGGGCCAATTTCAGTTTGGTCGCGGGCACATTCCTGTTCGTCCAGTTTAACAGCACCCGGGTGCTGGATTTGGGCATCAACAACAGTTCCTCCCTCAATTTGGCCGCCGGAGTCAATGTCTTCGGCTATACCGCTTTCCCTGACGGCTACAGCGCCTGGCAGTTGTTGCGCCAGCTGGGTCCGGGCAGCATCCTCTCCGTGCGAATGCTGGATTCGCAGTCGGGCCTCTGGCGCAATGCGGCCTTCTCGAATGGGAGTTTGAAGGGCGAGGATTTTCCAATACCCAACGTGGCGGTGCTCATGGTCAACATGGCCGGAGCCGTGAATCAATTTGTTCCTGCCACCCCATAGAATTTATGCGCTTCAGAACAATACATCTTAATCAGGCGGCAACCGGGCTGGCGATATGGTGGCTCGGAGCCTGGAGTGCCAGCGCCCTTACTGTGGCTGGCTTGAACACGCAACTGGCCCAAGGCGCGAAGCTCACGGTTGTGGACGTCCGCTCCACCGCTCTTTTCACCCAGGGCCACATCCCCGGCGCCATCAACATTCCAGCCGCCTTGTGCAGCCAGAAGAATCTCCCGCCATTGGGAAAGGTGGTCGTCTGTGGCACCGGATTGGGGCGGGATGCGGAGGAAAATGCGGCGGCGATTGCCTTGGCCAGGAAGCCTGGCCTTTCCGTGGAGGTGCTGGAAGGAGGCTATGCCGCGTGGCAAAGCGTACAGGGCCTGACCACCCAGGCCCGCGGCCTCAAACCCGAAGCCTTGAACTACATTTCCTACGCACAACTCAAGGCGGCCAAGGCAGAGGATGTGGTGCTGGTGGATTTGCGCCATCAGGCCGCCGCAAAACCCAATGCCACCACAACCAATCCCGCCGCCCAACCCCTGACCGATCTGGCGCAGGCATTCCCCGGATTCAAAGTAAGGCAATCGCCCTTTTCGGCCAAACCACAAACTGCATCCGCCGGAGCCGGCTCGGGGACGCTGCCTTTGCTCGTGCTCATTGATAACGGCGATGGAACCGCTGTGGAGACGGCACGGACATTGCAGGGCGGCGGAATAAAGCGGTACGCGATCCTGGCCGGTGGCGAACTCATCCTGGCGCGCCAGGGTCAGCGTGGATTGCAGCGCATGAGCGCCGCAAACCATTCCACCACCACCTTGCCGCCGCCTGGCACAGCCAAATAAACGGTTATGTTTGCAGTAAAACTGAAAATGACAGCGCGCCCCGGCAGGCTGCGCGCCGCCGCGCGCCGCTGGCTTGCCCTGGCTTGGCTGCTCTGGATTGTTCATCCGGCCTTGGGACAGGTCACCATTTCCAACGTCACGGTCGTCAATGTCACTCCCAGCAGCTTCTCCGTGGTGTGGTCGGCCGTGTCGGCATCGCACTCCGCGCTGACGCCGGTGCTCTCGGTGTTTGCCGACGCCGGAGGGGCCACTAATTTGGCCGGTCAGGTTGGGTTGGAGTATTATCCGTTGAACAGCGGCTCTCCCGCGGCCACCAACGCCTACCAGCAACGTTTGAGTGAGAACTCCCTGCGGCAGGAAACTCAGGTCTTGGGGTTGGCGGAGGTGCGGGTGTCCGGCCTTAACCCCAACACAGTCTATTATTACCAGGTGCAGGAGAGCGACACGCATGGCAACTTCGCGCTGTGGCCGCCCTCCGGGCCGCTGCCGCCTGCGACGACCGCGCAGGCAAATGGGTTTGTCGTGCAATCCCTCCAACTTTTGATTTCCGTGCCGCCGATCAACCCGGCGGGCTCCATCATCACCCTGACCAATCCCAACACGCCGAGCGTCCTGGCGGCGGTGGTGGGCGACGGGGCCGGGAGCAACGAGGTCTATTTCAGCCTCAGCGATCTGATCGCGGCTTCGGGCAACACCAATTTTGCGCCGGTGGGGGACGTGGAATTCACCGCCAGTGTTTTGGGCAACAACGCCGGCACCGCGTCCCAGGTCTATAGCGTCATTTTCGGCACCAACTTCGCAGTGGGCCAGGGGAACCAGTTTTCCATCGGCCAATACCTGGGCATGAGCGTCGGCTCAACTGCCGTCCTGGCTGGCGCCAGCGGGAGTCTGCCGCTGGGGTTGGTCTATGGCACCGGCGTTTCCAACTTGTCCTTTAACTTGACACTGCCGGCCAATGCCTTCAGCGCGCTTTCCATTCAGCTCGTCTCCCCGCAACTCAGTTCCGCCTCGGTGCTGCCGGTCAGCTCCAATCTGGTCGCCGTCACGCTGGGCACGGCGTCCGGCCAGACCTTGCAGGGGGCGCAGACGCTGGCGCAACTGAACTTTACCGTGGCCACGAACCAGCCCTCGGCCATTCTGCAAATCGAGGTGCAATCCCTGCAAGTGCTCAACGGCGACGGCTCCGTGACGACCAACGTGCTGGGGCAGGCGGGCCAGTTGATCCTTGTGGGCCGGCAACCGGTGCTTCAGACGATGCTGGCGCCCGGCGGCGCGCGCAGCCTGGCGCTTTACGCCACACCCTTCTCCAGTTACGAACTGCAATACGCGACCAACCTCGCCGCTCCAATCCAGTGGCTGGATTGGATGCGCGTGCCGATGACCAATCTCGTCGAAGTGTTCGGCGGCCTGGCCAGCCAGCCGGCGACAATTTTCTATCGCGCCGTCCAGTTCTACGCCAATCCGCCGCTGATGGACATCGCCCCCGCCGCGGGAGACGGCGTATCCATCACGGCTTACGGCCAGACGGGAACCAACTATATGCTTGAGTATTCGACCAATCTTTCCTCCACTGTGGTCTGGCATCCCCTCCTGAGTTATACCATCACCAATTCGTTCCTTTTCACCAACATCGGCAACACAAACCCCGCCATGTTCTTCCGCATCAAGAAACCGTAGTGGCGTGGCCCGCCACAGCCTCGGCGGCCGCCGGCCGCATCGGAATCAAACAAGGATGGTGGAGCCGACAGGAATCGAACCTGCGACCTTCTCATTGCGAACGAGAGGATCTGTCTGGGTAAATAGATTTCAAAACAGCTTCGTTGCGGACTGTTGCGCTCTTTTTCCACGGCGACTCCGGCATCAGTTCAGCTAAACGGTTCGCACCGTTGCGCGTGGACCATTTCGTGCAGGAGCACCACGCCGCAGCGGTCAGGCGGCCACTCGCAGGATTCTTCGGGGAGCAGGACTTTGGGGCGCAGCACGCCCCGGGTCATGGGCATGCGGCGCTGTGCGGCTTTCAACAAGGCGACGCGGCGGTTGAAGCCGAGGCGTGTCAACAATTTGCCGAGCAAATCGAGCCAGGAGGGCGCGGTTTCGCGCCGGGCTGACCGCTCCAGACGATGCAGGCTCAATACGCCAAGAGCAGGCGGAGT
>Ga0182027_10001533_pt1 | contig 38505 bp, 47 predicted proteins | sample 712E1DmetaG_FD_121300 | JGI IMG/M metagenome (GOLD analysis project Ga0182027, IMG submission 121300) | Permafrost microbial communities from Stordalen Mire, Sweden - 712E1D metaG (Illumina Assembly) | ecosystem: Environmental > Terrestrial > Soil > Wetlands > Permafrost | place: Sweden...
AACCGAAAGCCCCGAGCCAACCGAAAGCCCCGAGCCAACCGAAAGCCCCGAGCCAACCGAAAGCCCCGAGCCAACCGACAACCCCAGTTAATTATTTTAAATAATAAATGGAGAAGATAATGAAACGTCCATGGGCGATTGTATTTGTAGTTGTTGCGTTACTATTCTTCGGATTGGCGGCTTATTATTGGACGACTAAAGCCGGATCTTTACCACATTATTTTCCTGGCTATGAAGCGGGTTCCACGCATATCCATCTAAAACATGGATTGGCGGCTTTAATATTAGGAATCGGCAGTCTTGTCTTGGCTTGGTTCTCAAGCGGTAGCCGGGATAAAACTAACGACAAAAAAAGTACAACGTCAGACTAATCCCTATTACAAAACAATATATAGCAAAAGGAGTTAATGTCTTAGTCCTGAAATACCGGATTAGAAAAGAGACAGATAAATATGCCGCTATTGCGGCACTTATGGCTCCAAATAATATAGCAACTCGCATATGAATATAAGAGTTGCTAAATACATCAGGTAGCTTTAAAAGCGATGCTGCTAGGATTATCGGCGTAGCTAATAAAAAGCTAAAGCGGGCCGCTTCTTCATTATTTAAACCACTAGTTAAACTTCCAGCCATTGATGTTCCAGATCGGGAAATTCCAGGGAATAGCGATGCCGATTGGAAAATACCTATTCCAATTGCCTGATTCCAGCGTAATTTAGCTATACCCCGGTCACGTTCAGAAACATTCCTGGGAATTGTTTGTCGATTTTTTCTTATCCGTTCAGCTCCAAATAAAATCAATCCGTTTAGGATAAGGAGACATGAAGCAGTCTTGGCTGAAGTGAATAATTTACTTAGTGAATCCTGAAATAGCAAACCTAAAATACCAGCCGGCACAGTAGCGACTACCAGTAACCAGCCAATTTTGGCGTAACTGTCAGTTGCCTCAATTTGTCGTTTCTTAAGGGATCGGACAATTCCAATGATAATTTTTTTCCAGTCTTTCCAAAAGAACAGAAACAATACTAACGCCGTAGCAAAATGCGTACCCACCAGAAAAGTTACATAATACGATCCATTCTGTTGGATATGCCAGTTAAAAAGTTGGGGAATAATTACACTATGCCCTAGGCTTGAAATTGGAAACAGTTCGGTTATACCTTGAGCTATTCCAAGAATGATAGCATGTAAAACACTAATCATAAGTTTAAGCATAGCCTATACATGGCAGGCTAATCAATCATGCATTTACTCCAAAAAATAATAGATCTTTATTCGTTGGATATACTTAATAAGCCAATCAATCTTTCTACAATAATTGTCATAGAGGGCTAGAACTAGGATTAAAATTAACGTCAAGTGGGGAATTACTCATTATTCGACTGTAAATAATGGATATTACTTCACTGCTGATTGGCGTAGCCCCACTGTACTGTCGATAATCATAGGCGTTACTAATAGCAATTTTAGCATCGCCAGTATTATTGTCTCTATACTCCTGAATAGCTAAATAAAACCATATCTCTGGATCTTGGGGGAAATTATTAACAGCGCTTAAGAGAAATTGAGTATTTGCGGCTGGAGTACCATAGCCACCGGTTATTGCCGCTCGGTTCTCATATAGAATATTTATATCTTGGTACTTCATCCCAGTAGTAAATGCTTGTGCGGCACCAGGATAGTTACCAAGTAAAGTTAAAGCTACGCCAAGAGCATCATAATTAGAGCCAACGGGGTATATGCCAATTGATTTCTCGGCATAAACTTTTGCTTTGTCATAATTTCCTTGGTTAAAGTAGTACATCGATACGTTTTTATACGCGATAAAATCTTCTGGTGATGCAGCAATATCTTTATAATCTAGTGAGATTGGGTTATCCCAATCAAGGCCTCTGATTGCCGTTCGAAATCCAAAAATTACAATTAGAACCGTAGCTATTATCACGAACCATTTAGGGTGAATATAAGACTGGAAGGTTACAAGTATAATACCAATCATTCCCAGCCAACCGACCATTGAGAAATAGAACCAGGATTCGCAGGCTGTCATATCAACGGGTGCAATTTGTAAATAAGGTATCAGCCCAATTAACGCCCAGATTGCAAAAAACATATAGCTAAAGAATAATTCTTTAGAAGCCTTTTTATGGATAACAAACGCCAGATAAACTACCAAACTAACCACCGCAGAGTCAATAAATAGCGGTAATAAGAAATGCCTAACACTAAATGTTGGATTAACCCAATAATAACCGCTTGCTAGTCTCCATGGGAATATAAATTTAGTCAGATAAAATTGCATTATAGAGGGAGCTGTCAATAAACGACCCCATAGATGTAGTTTATCAATCGGTGTACTCGTGAAATTTCTATCTAAGCCAACTGCGTTTATTCTTAATATAAGATATAGTGCTACTGGTAAAACCATGATACCGAAGAACTTATACAATCGTTCTCGATTAAACCAAAATAGATAAAGTATAGCCATGGCAATAAAGATTACGGCAGTCTCTTTAGATAACAATGATAAAAATAAGCATAAAGCTACGGGGATAAGACTTTTTACCGATTTAAAACGAAGCAATAGCCATATGGCTAAAATGCCGAAAAAGAAGAATAAGGCATCACTAAATTGTGGGATAGCATATACAACTTGAGAATTAAGGGGATGGATTAAAAAAATGATTGCCAATAGCAAGGCCAATAGTGCTTTAAAAGAGTACTTAAATACAAGATATAGGATGAATGCGCTTGCAATACAGAGCAAGAGTTGACATAAGTGATACGCAAATGGATGTGCCCCGGCAATGGTATATATCAATGAGTAGAAAGTCGTTTCAAGTGGACGAAAGTAAATTCCGGTAAGTGGAGCTAGCCCCTGTCCGTTATAAAACGTACCACTCTCAAAAAATATTCGGATGTGAGTAATCGAGTGGACGGGTAGGGCATTTACAATTTGCGAAGTATCATCATTTCTGAATGGACTACTTAGACCAGTAAAACATACTACAAAACCAATAATTGTAATGATTATAGATGCTTGTAACGAACCAATTTTATTAATCTTAGCAATCGCCTGAGTAAACATACTAATAAGAAGCCACCTTTTGTCTCAAATACCAGCAATTACATTATAGTAGTTTAACTTGGTGGAGCTAAGGAGACTTGAACTCCTGACCTCTTGCATGCCATGCAAGCGCTCTAGCCAACTGAGCTATAGCCCCGATGTAGCTATTTTATTTGATTGTTTATGCCTTGACCAGCTTAAAAAATATAAAATCTGATACAATCTAAACAAGGAATCAAAACATGGCCTTATCGACTGATCCATATAAAGGTGCCCGCGATTTTTATCCTGAAGATAAACGACTTCAAAACTATATGTTTAATATTATGCGTCATACAGCCGAAACTTTTGGCTATGAAGAATATGATGCACCGATTTTAGAACCGCTTGAATTATTTCTTTCTAAAACTAGTGAAGAAGTAGTAAACGAGCAAACCTATGTATTTGAAGACCGGGGTGGCCGAAAAGTAGTAATTAGGCCGGAAATGACGCCAACCGTTAGCCGAATGGTGGCAGCTAAGCGACAGGAGCTTGCTTATCCACTTCGTTGGTATTCAATACCAAATCTTTGGCGTTATGAACGACCGCAACGCGGCCGCTTACGTGAACACTGGCAACTCAATGTTGATATTTTTGGAATCGATAATATTAATGCCGAAATAGAAATAATTCAAATTGCCAACGCTATTATGCACAATTTTGGAGCAACTCATGAGATGTATACGATTAAAATTAATAGTCGTAAATTACTTGAGCACATACTAAGCGAATATTTGCAGTTGAGCGAAGTCCAAAGACAGACCTTGAGACATCTAATTGATAGACGTAGCAAAATCGAAGAATCAGAATTCTTGGCGGAAGCTGATTCCATCTTGACACCAACCCAACGGGAAGCGAATTTAAGTGAAAAATTACTCGGTCTTCTGAACATAAATTCAATTGATAAATTACCAGATAAAATAAAAGAGCATACATCTGCAAAAGAACTCATAGGATTAATAACAAGCCTACAGGCAATGATGATTGAAAATGTCCAATTTGATATCAGTTTAGTCCGGGGCTTTGATTACTACACCGACATTGTTTTCGAAGTGTTTGATAATCATCCTGATAATAACCGATCAATGTTCGGCGGCGGTCGTTATGATGGGCTGATAAGTTTATTCGGCGTAGAGTCTGTGGCAAGCGTTGGTTTTGGTATGGGCGATGTGACGATGCAGAATTTTTTGGATTTGCACAATCTCTTACCAAGCCTTCAGCCAGAAACCGACGTATATGTTGTGTTGATTGGTGATGTCTTAAATAAGGTTCAAAATGTCATTGCCGACATGAGAGAAATGGGACTTAATGTGGCAGTAGATTTCAGTGGCCGAAAATCTGATAAGCAAATTCAGACTGCTGTTAAAAAGGGAATTCAGTATGTGTTGTTTATTGGCGAAAAAGAACTTTCAAGCGAGCAATATACGTTAAAAAACCTCAATACAGGTGTCGAGGAACAGCATAGCATCCAAAGGATTGTCAGTATTGTAAAAGACTATCGACAGCAATGACAGCTATTGATCACGCCATAACCGGCGCAATCATTGCTAGTTATATCCATGAACCAGCGATTGCTTTACCACTAGCCTTAGCCTCACACTTTGTTGTCGATAGCGTGCCGCATTTAAGCTTTAATTCCCATACTAGTCATTTGTTTACTAAAGTCTTAACTTTGGATATGTATTTGTGCACTTTATTTCTCTTAGCAATTATTATCTTTCAGCCGGCCTATTGGTTATTAATTATTGGTTGCGCGTTACTTGCTATGAGCCCGGACATAATGTGGCTACCGCAATATGTGCGCCAACTTAAACGACAGCCAAATCGGCCGTTTAACTTGATAATGAGATTTCATCAGAAAATTCAATGGGGCGAATTCTCGAGAGGATACCTTGTTGAAATTTCTTATTTTATTGTTGCCCTAACAATCTTTACAATTTCTTTAACAAGCCGCCATTAGTCAAGAAAATACTAAAAGGTAGTTGGTTGATTACGGCCAATCTGTTACAGTTGTAGATTATGCAGGTTACTAAAAAAGAATTATCAGATGTAAAAGTCAGCCTCTATATTGTGGCCGATGAAAAAGAATTAAATGACGTTAAGAACCAAGTTATAAATAAGTTATCAGTGGATATAAAAATTCCTGGTTTTCGGCCCGGAAAAGCTCCCCAATCAGTTGCTGAAAGGAATATTGACAGTTCGCGTTTACAAACCGAATTCCTGGGAACATTAGTCAATGAGCTTTATCGGGAAGCTATTTTATCAGAAAACCTAAGGCCCGTTGAAACACCAAAAATTACTATAAATAAGTTTGTACCATTTCATACTTTGGAATTTACGGCTGAACTAGCAATCCTTGGCAAAGTTAAATTAGCCGACTATAAAAATATTAAACTCACTAGACATCAGACTGAAGTAAAGAAAGAAGAAATTGATAAGGCGGTTGATGAATTGCTAGTAAGAGAAGCCGAAAAACAACTGGTCAATCGGGCTAGCAAAAAAGGCGATGAGGTCTTAGTTGATTTTGAGGGTTTTGATGCTAAAACCAAAAAACCCGTTCCGGGCACAAAATCAAAAAATTACCCGATTATACTGGGCAGTGATTTATTTATTCCTGGCTTTGAGGAACATCTAATCGGCACTAAAGCCGGACAAGACAAAGAGTTTGTTATTACTTTCCCGGCGAATTATGGTGTGAAAAACTTGCAAAACAAACGCGTAAAATTTGTTGTTAAAACCATAGAAGTTAAGTCTGTTAAAAAACCGGTCCTAGACAACAAAATTGTCGATAAATTTGGGCCATTTAAAACCGTCGATGAATTATTGGCTGACATCAAAAAGGAAATATTGGCCGAGAAAAACCGCCTGGCGGAACAAGCTCGCCGAAACGAGCTAGTTACTAAAGTTGTAGCTGCTTCAAGTGTCAGTATTTCCGATGACGTTATTGATAGACAAGTTGACTACAATGAAGAATTTGAGAAAAATCGGCTTATCCAGCAAGGTCTGACTTGGAAAGAATATCTTGAATCGGAGAATCTGAGTGAAGAAAAATATCGAAAAGACAGTCGCCCGCAAGCTGAGCAACAAATTAAAACCGGCTTAGTTCTGGGAGAAATTGCTATTATCGAAAAAATTGAAGTTAAGCCGGAAGAATTAGATTCCCAAATAAACCTATTAAAGCAACAGTATAACGACGCACACATCCGGGAAGAGTTGGATAAACCGGAAGTCCGCGCTGACATCAATAATCGGATAATGGTTGATAAAGTTATCTCAAAAATGATGGGCCACCAACTACCGCAGGTAAATTAGCACTCTTGACTTGAGAGTGCTAGATTAGTAATATAGAATAGTAATATTGTTAACGAGGTAATTTGATCGTGAAGCCGACAAGCCAAATTTTAATTCCAACAGTAATTGAAAATGAAGGCCGTTATGAACGGGCATATGATATTTACAGCCGCCTTCTAAAAGATAGAATTATATTTTTAGGATCTGAAATTAATGAAGCAACCGCTAATCTTATAGTTGCCCAATTGCTGTTTTTGCAAGCCGAAGATGATAAAAAAGACATATATCTATATATAAATAGTCCTGGTGGGATTGCTTACCACGCCTTAGCAGTCTTCGATACTATGCAATATATCAAGAATGATGTTCAAACCTTTGGAATTGGCATCCAGGCATCTGCCGCAGCAGTTTTACTGAGTTCCGGGACAAAAGGGAAAAGATTCATTTTACCGAATGCCTCAGTTATGATTCACCAACCGACAAGTGCCACTCGCGGGAAAGTTACAGACATGGAAATTGATCTTAGAGAATCATTAAGATTGAAAGAAAGACTTAATGAGATTATGGCTACTAACACTGGTCAGAAAATTGCAAAAATTAAAACCGATATGGAGCGTGATTTTTGGATGTCAGCCCAGGAAGCCAAGAAGTATGGCTTAGTCGATGATGTTATTGGCGATGTAGTAAAAAAAGACAAAAAATAGATCAAAAAAGAAGTTTGCCAACAACAATAATGTCTTGTCTAGAGACTTGACTTTTATCCTAAAGTCTATAAACTCTAATTATAAGAAGTAGTGTAAGTAGTGCCGTGACTAGTTTTGTATCAAAACAGCCCCAAAAACAGCCTCTTAGTTTTCTTCATGCAAAAACCACAACATCATTAACTAAAGCATAGGGTAAGACTTGAAATACAGCCCGAATTCATTTAGTTTGTACAAGCCTTACAGGGGAGCATTAACTTAAGTATGGTAAATAAAGCGCCTATTATTAGCAACACAAAAAATGGTCGAGTTTATTTTACACAATATGATGACGCAATTAATTTACCCAATTTAGTCAATCATCAGAACCAATCATTCCAATGGTTCGTTGATGAAGGTTTAGGAGAATTATTAGCAGAAATTAGCCCCATAGATGATTACACTGGGGCTAAATTAACGTTGAATTTTTTATCGTATCATTTTGATACTCCAAAAATAACTGAATATGAAGCTCGGGAAAATAATATTAGTTACGAAGCTCCCCTAAAAGCCCTTGTGGAGTTAACTAATAAAATTACCGGTGAAGTTAAGCAACAAGAAATTTATCTGGGCGATTATCCGTGGATGACGTCTCGTGGAACGTTTGTCATAAATGGCGCTGAGAGAGTAGTAGTCAGCCAGCTGATTCGCAGCAGCGGCGTATTCTTCACGGCCGAGCGGCATGGCGCAGTCCAATTATATGGCGCAAAAGTTATTCCGGGCCGTGGCGCCTGGCTAGAGTTTGAAACAGCCAGCAACGGTGCGATATACGTTAAAATTGACCGAAAACGGAAAATACCAATTACCACGCTTCTTCAAGCACTTGGTATGGCTGAAGCTCAAATAAAAGAAGCCTTTTCTCATGTTGATCAAGGTCAAATCAGTTATGTTAATGCGACCTTTGATAAAGATCCGGCCCATGGGCAAAATGAAGCGTTAATTGAAGTCTACCGACGGTTACGTCCTGGTGATCTTGCAACCGTTGATAATGCCCGTAGTTTACTGGAAAACATGTTTTATACGTTTAAAAGATTTGATTTTAGCCGCGTTGGACGCTACAAGCTAAACGCCAGACTTGATCTGGATGTACCCAATACGATTGAAAATCGGGTTATGAGACTTGATGATCTTAAGGCGATTATTGCCGAAATAATCCGTCTTAATATTACCCAAGAACCGGTTGATGACATTGACAGCTTGGCAAACCGGAGAGTCAAATTGGTTGGCGAACTTGTTCAACGTCAGTTCCGGATTGGGTTACTGCGCATGGAACGGAATACTAAAGACCGCATGAGCATGTCAGATATAGAAGTTGTAACACCAGCTCAGCTAATTAATGCACGGCCGGTTGTGGCAGCGGTTAGGGAGTTTTTTGCAAGTTCTCAGCTGAGCCAATTTATGGACCAGGTAAACCCATTATCAGAATTGGCACATAAACGCCGCCTAAGTTCAATGGGTCCAGGTGGATTATCAAGGGAACGGGCTGGATTTGAAGTCCGTGATGCCCATGCTACGCATTATGGCCGAATTTGTGTTGTAGAAACGCCGGAAGGCGCTAACGTCGGTTTAGTATTAAACCTAGCCAATTACGCAAAGATCAATAGCTATGGCTTTATTGAATCGCCATATCGAAAAATAGTTAATGCCGCGACAGCTAAAAATATAACTGGTTTAATTGCGGCGGTTGATCTAGAAAATGAAAAAGGCAAAGTGATCGTTAAGGCCGGGCAAAAAGTTACGCCGGCCGCTGCCGCCCGATTAGCAAAAATTAAGGGTAAAGTAACTTGGCCAGTTAAATCGAAAGTCACTAATGAAGTTGTCTATCTTGATGCCGCTGCCGAAGGCGCAGCTATTATTGCCAGTGCCGGTGAACTAGTAGATGAAAATGGCTATTTTCTCAATGAACGAGTCAGTGCCCGTAAATATCTTCAATCAGGTCAAGTTGATGCCAATGAAGTAAATTACATGGATGCGGCGCGGAACCAGATTATTGGAAGCAGTGCCGGTCTCATACCGTTTATTGAGAAGGACTTAGTCTATCGTTCACTGATGGGTAGCAACCAACAGCGTCAAGCCGTTCCGTTGATATGTCCGGAGTCACCAACAGTTGGTACCGGAGTTGAAGCGGCTGTTGCCCAGAATACCGGGCAACTGACTACTGCTGAAGCTAGCGGAACTGTTCTTAAGGCTACCGCCGATGAAGTTGTTGTCGAGTATAAAGACGGTAAAAAAACATATAATCCCCAGCATTTTGTTCGTAGCAACGAGGGCACTAGCATTAATCAGAAAGTTGTAGTTTCCAGCGGTGATCGAGTTAAAAAGGGAGATTCGCTAATTGAAGGTATGTCGATAGCTAATGGCCAGTTAGCATTGGGCAGCAATCTGACCGTAGCCTTTATGTCTTGGGCTGGTTATAACTTCGAAGATGCCATAATAATTTCTCGCCGGTTAGTCCAGGATGACACGCTAACGTCAATTAACATTGTCGATTTTATGATTGAAGTCCGAGAAACCAAACTTGGCCCAGAAATTGTAACGAGAGACATTCCTAATGTTAGCGAGGATTCGCTACGCCATCTAGATGAAGACGGCATAGTCCGGATAGGTGCCGAAGTCCATCCAGGTGATATTTTAGTTGGAAAAATTACTCCTAAAGGTGAACAAGAACTTTCTAGTGAAGAGCGTTTGCTAAGGGCGATCTTTGGTGAAAAAGCCAAGGAAGTTCGGGATACTTCACAACGAATGAGCAATGGTAAGCACGGCAAAGTCGTTGGCGTTAAAATCTTTAGTAAATCAACCGGCCACGAGTTAAAAGCTGGTGTACTAATGCAGATCCAGGTTTTTGTGGCGCAAATGCGAAAAATTTCAGTTGGCGACAAATTGGGTGGCCGACATGGTAATAAAGGCGTTATTGCCCGAATATTGCCAATTGAAGATATGCCTTTCATGGAAGATGGTACACCGATAGATGTAATTTTGAATCCTTTGAGCGTGCCAAGCCGAATGAACGTCGGACAACTGTTCGAAACGCACCTTGGCATGGCAGCTAAGGCATTGGGGATCCAAGTGGCTAGCCCGGCATTTAATGGAGTCAGTGAAGACATAATCCGAAAAATGCTGATTCAAGGTGGTTTGCCAGAAGATGGCAAACAGCAACTTTACGATGGACGGAATGGTGAGGCTTTCGTTGAAAGAACTACGGTTGGCAGTATGTACATCATTAAGCTTAATCATATGATTGCCGACAAAATCCATGCTCGCTCAACCGGTCCTTACACCATGGTCACCCAACAACCACTGGGTGGTAAAGCCCAAAATGGTGGGCAGCGATTTGGCGAAATGGAAGTCTGGGCGCTTGAGGCTTACGGAGCCGCCTATACCTTACAGGAAATGCTGACAATAAAATCAGATGATGTTTACGGCCGAAGTAAAACTTACGAATCGATTATCAAACGTACTGATATAGTTGGACCAAAAGTTCCAGAAAGTTTCAATGTCCTTGTAAAGGAACTACAAGGATTAGGATTGAAGGTTGACCTTATCCGATCCGACGCATCAGTGGACGCCGAAGCAGTCTTAGCTGAAAACATTAAAGCCGAAGCCTCTCATCCGTCAGTTGTAGACGTACCAAGTCCTCCAGCCTCAGATATAGACGTCACAGAGGACAGTGCTGTTGATGAATTTATGGTGATGGACGAAGGTGGATTAAGTAATGCCCAAGCCGTTGGGATAAATGAAAATAGTATCAACGAAAACGATGACACTGACGCCATAGTTGCTGCCGTGTCTGAAAATAACGAGGGGGACAAACAATAATGCGTAGTTATTCATACAGTGCAGACATTGATGAGTTTGATGCCGTCCGCCTGGCTGTCGCTAGCCCTGAAGATATTCTGGAGTGGAGTTATGGTGAAGTAACCAAACCAGAAACAATTAACTATCGAACCCAGAAACCAGAACGAGATGGACTCTTCTGTGAAAGGATTTTTGGTCCAGTCAAAGATATCAATCCTCATGACACCAAGTATAAAGGTGTCCGTAGTCGAGAAGCGGCCGTGGATAAAAAGGGTGACCTAGTCACGCGCAGTATAGTCCGCCGCGAACGTATGGGGCATATTAACTTAGCGGTCCCAGTTATGCATATCTGGTTCTTAAGAGGTACGCCTTCAGCAGTCGGCTTACTTTTGGGTATGACTGTTAAAAATCTAGAACGTGTGGCATATTTTGCTAGCTATATCATAAAAAAAGTCGATGTTGAAAAACGAGATCAATTATTAGCTGACCATGAAGCAGTGTTTAATGCTGCTAAAGAAGCCATCCAACTTCGTTATGAACAAGAAGCCCAAAAAGAAGGTGCAGATGTTAAATATCTAGCAGAATTACAAGCAAAAGAAGTTGCTACTTTGAGTACTGACTATGAACGGACGAAAGACCAATTAACTAATCTTGAGCAAATGAATTTGATGAGCGAAAGTGAATACCGCTCATTGCCTGATGGAACCCGTAAACTTATCCAAGTCGGAATGGGTGGTGCCGCACTGAAAGAACTACTTGACCATGTTAACCTAGTAACGCTCATCGAAGAACTAGTTACCGAATCTGAAATAGCCAGAGGTCAACGTAAAAAGAAAATAATGAAACGACTGCGTTTACTGGAAGGTATGCAACGAGCCGGTATCAGTCCTAGCTCAATGTGCGTATCTGTATTGCCAGTTATTCCTCCTGATTTACGCCCAATGGTGCAGCTAACAGGTGGTCGTTTTGCAACATCTGACCTAAATGATCTATATAGGCGAGTAATCAACCGCAATAATCGCTTGAAAAAGCTAATTGAGCTAAACGCACCAGAAGTTATCCGCCGAAACGAACAGCGGATGTTGCAGGAAGCAGTTGATGCGCTGATAGATAATAATAATACAAGAGGCGGTAGGGCAGTTGTGGCAACCGGCCAACGCCGCCGGTTAAAGAGTCTAAGTGATATGCTGCGCGGTAAACAAGGTCGTTTTCGCCAAAATTTACTTGGTAAAAGAGTGGATTATTCCGGCCGTTCAGTAATTGTTTCTGGCCCAGAACTAAAAATTAACCAATGCGGCCTGCCAAAAATGATGGCACTTGAACTATTCAAACCGTTTGTTATAGGTGAATTAATTGCCCGTGATCAAGCACACAATATTCGCTCAGCTACCCGTATGATCGAAGTCGGCGAGACAGTTGTGTGGGATGCGCTTGATGAGGTTATTAAAGAAAAGTATGTATTACTTAACCGGGCACCAAGTCTTCACCGCCTAAGTATTCAAGCTTTTCAACCAGTTCTTATTGAAGGCCGGGCGATCCAACTGCATCCGCTAGTTTGTAAAGGTTTTAACGCTGATTTTGATGGCGACCAAATGGCTGTCCATCTACCACTATCTGATTCTGCCCAGCGAGAGGCTCGTGAGATAATGGTAGCTAATCGAAACCTGTTAAAGCCGGCTGATGGCACGCCTATTTTGCATATTGAACAAGACATTGTGTTGGGTTGCTATTACCTGACTTTTGAAAGGCTTTCTCAAGATAAGAAGCGCCATACATACAGCAGCTTAGAGGAAGCGATTATGGCCTATGACAAGAAGGTAATTACACTTCAAAGCTTTGTTAGATTGCCTTTCCGTGGCGTTGTCCGCGAAACCACACTTGGCCGATTGCTGTTTAATGAAATATTTCCTGATGACTTTACATTTCAGGATGCTACCATGACCAAAAAACGGTTACAGCAAGTCATGGCTATGGTTTACCAACGATATGGTTCAGTCCAGACGGCGTTGATTGCTGATGACTTGAAAGATATAGGATTTTTCTATGCAACCGTTTCAGGACTATCAATGGGAATGGGTGATTTTCAAGAAGTTCCTGGAGTGATTGGTACAATTGATAAGGGAGAAATACGGGCAGATACAATTAGCAAACAATTTGGCGAAGGTTTTATCACCGAAGAAGAGCGCCATCGTTTAATTGTTGAAAACTGGACGGCAATTGATTCGCAAGTCCAAGAACTAGTTGCCAAACAATTAAGTACCCAAGAATCTCCTACGGCAATTGCCATGATTTCCGGAGCAAGAGGTAGCATCGCTCAAATGAGTATGTGTATCGGTATGCTTGGAGTTTTCTCAGATGCCTCCGGCCAGCCGATCGAATTGCCTATAAAATCGAGCTACACCAAAGGCCTATCTCAGCTAGAGTACTTTACGGCTACTAGAGGTACTAGAAAAGCCGTTATTGATATTGCTCTAAAAACAGCTGATGCAGGTTACCTTACCCGTCGCCTAGTAGATGTTGCTCAGGACGTTTTCACGATTGACGAAGAAGCTGAAGATAAAGGTTTTGCCATGCTCCGAACTGATGCTGAGGAAGTTAATGTCAGCTACGCCTCCAGGCTGGAAGGCCGCTTTGTGGTTGAAGCAATTCCTGGATACTTGAAAAAAGGCGAGCTAATTTCTCCAGAAATTGCTAAAAAAATAGACGAGGACAAAAAAATTGATAGCGTGAAAATCATGAGTGTGTTGAGTGTTACTTCAGTCCGAGGTGTGCCGCAAAAAGCCTATGGAATTGATCCAGCAACCGGCGAGCTGGTTGATTCTCATCATCCAATTGGGGTAATTGCTGCTCAAAGTATCGGCGAACCTGGCACCCAGCTGTCACTAGACTCTAAACACCGTTCAGGAGTATTGATTGCTGATGAGGCTGCTCAAGGCTTAAACCGTGTAGAAGAGCTGTTTGAGGCCCGGTCACCAAGAGGCCAAGCTTACTTATCCGATATTTCAGGAAATGTAAATATTTGGGAAGAGGGCGATCACTATATCGTTCAAGTAACTGCCAATCAACAGGAAAAAGTCGAATTATTGTTGGATGGCCAAAAGCCAACTGTCGTTAAGGGACAGGAAGTTAGTGCTGGAGATGTCTTAGCAACTGCCAAGCGCGGGCATAATCATGTCCTGGCACCGGTAGCAGGAAAAATTAAGTTAACTGAAAAATCAATTATCGTAACGCCCTTTAAGCAAAGTATCTTTAGATACGAAATCTTAGGCATCAAGCAGCTATTAGTAAAAGACGGTGACAAGGTTGAGACCGGTCAACGTCTTACCAGTGGCTCTATCAATTTACAAGAACTAATGCGCCTTAAAGGTGTTGAAACGACCCAGCGCTACATAATGAATGAGATCCTTAAGATCTTTGCCGCCCAAGGTCAAAATATTGCCGATAAACACCTAGAGATCATAATCCGCCAAATGTTCTCAAGAGTTCAGATTGAAGACGCTGGTGATAGTGAATTTGTAATTGGTGATATCGTTAGTAAATTATCGGTCGTCGAAGCCAATGAAGCATTACTGGCTAACAATAAGCAACCGATTCAATATAACCAACTTCTGCTGGGCATAACCAAAGCTTCTTTGAGCACCGATTCATTCTTAAGCGCTGCTTCATTCCAAGATACGACTCGCGTATTAATCGGCGCTGCGACAAGCGGCCGGGTAGATAAGCTTTATGGCCTTAAAGAGAATGTTATACTTGGCCGGAAGATCCCCGTTGGGACAGGTTATAGTAACCCCGAGATAGAAATTTCAGCTGAAGACATCATTGACGAAGAAGATGTAAAGGTTTAAGGTAAACGAATGCCAACTATTAATCAACTGGTGAGAAAACCGCGTCATAAGGTGATAACGAAATCAAAATCACCAGCTTTGTTACAGATTACGAATAATCTGAAGATGATTAATTATGACAAGCATTCGCCTTTCAAACGAGGTGTTTGTGTCCGTGTTACAACTAAAACTCCGAAAAAACCGAACTCAGCTTTAAGGAAAGTAGCTCGCGTTCGGCTTACAAACGGACATGAAATATGGGCTTATATCGGCGGCGAAGGCCATAACTTACAAGAACATGCCGTTGTATTGGTGCGCGGTGGGCGGGTCAAAGACTTGCCCGGTGTCCGCTACCATATTGTTAGGGGAAGTTTAGATTTACAAGGCGTCCAGGGCCGTAAACAAGGCCGTTCCCGTTATGGCACTAAAAGAGAAGGTAAATAAAGATGCCAAGAAAGAAGACCAAATCTCTAGTCAGAGCAATTCCACCAGATAGAATATATAACAATGTGGGAGTCCAGCGGCTTATTAACCGAGTGATGCTTAATGGCAAGAAACAATTGGCCGAAAACCTTGTCTACGAAGGAATGCAAAAAGCTGCTGATAAACTTAAGGTCCAGAATCCAATTGATGTATTTGAACAAGCAATGGCCAATATTAAGCCACACATGGAGACCCGGTCTCGTCGTGTAGGCGGCGCTAATTATCAAATTCCGTTTGAAGTTAAAGGTCAACGGCAAACCCATTTAACAATCATGTGGTTTACTCAAGCAGCCCGATCCCATGCCGGAATGGGCATGAGCGATAGAATTGCCGCCGAATTAACTGATGCATATAACAACCAAGGCTTAGCTGTTAAGAAAAAGGAAGATACTCATAAAATGGCTGAATCCAACCGAGCATACGCTCATTTTGCACGTTTTTAATAAATAAATATTGAATATGGCTGATAATAAAAATTTTGTAGTCGATAAACTGCGTAATATTGGTATTATTGCTCATATCGACGCTGGTAAGACAACAATTACAGAAGGAATTTTATACCGGACCGGTCTAAAGCATAAAATTGGCAGTATTGATGAAGGTGAGACAACAACTGATTGGATGGCTCAAGAACGGGAGCGCGGCATCACGATTGTAGCTGCCGCTATAACCTGCTATTGGAAAAATCATCAGATAAATATTATCGATACTCCCGGCCATATTGATTTTACAGTAGAAGTCGAACGATCGTTGCGCGTATTGGATGGGGCAGTCGTAGTTTTTGATGGCAAAATGGGCGTTGAATCACAAAGTGAAACCGTTTGGCGACAAGCCGACAAATATGGGGTGCCACGACTTTGTTTTATTAACAAAATTAACCAAACTGGTGGCGATTTCTATAAGTCACTGGAATCAATTCATAATCGTTTGGCTAAACGAGCCTTCCCAATTCATTTACCAATCGGCTTTGAGCAAGCTATTCACGGTATTGTGGATTTAATTAACCTAAAAGCCTATACCTATAAAACTTTTACTGACCACGAATTAATTGAAGGCGAGATACCAGCTGATATGCTAGACCAAGTTAAAAAGTATCGCAGCTTGCTAATTGAGAATGCTGTAGCAGAAGATGAAGCTATCCTTGAAAAGTACTTTGAAGTCGGTGAGCAAGGCTTAAGCGAAGCTGAAATTAAGCAAGCTATCCGTACGGCTGTGCTATCTGGAAAATTCTTTATTGTGACTGGTGGCGACGGGCGGGGTGTAATCGTTGAGAAAACACTTGATTTAGTTAATGAATTTCTACCAAGCCCGGTTGACCGTGGCTCAACATGGGGGATTCATCCTAAAACCGGAGAAGAAATAGACCGCAAACCAACAGTTATGGAACCTTTCACGGCGTTAGCCTTTAAAATAGCAACCGATCCTTTCGTTGGAAAACTAGCATACCTAAGGGTCTATTCCGGGAAACTGGAAGCCGGCAGCTATATCTTTAATAGCTCGACTGGTGAGAAAGAACGAGTCGGTCGAATTGTCCGGATGATGGCTGATAAACGTGAAGATATTAATGAAGTTGATGCCGGCGACATTGCAGCTATTGTTGGATTAAAAGGCACTACCACGGGTAATACTATATGTGATGCCAGTAAACCAATAGTGTTTGAAAGTATTACTTTCCCTGATCCTCCAGTTTCAATTGCGATTGAACCGAAAACTAAAGCCGACCAGGAAAAAATGAGCCTGGCTTTACAGAGATTGGCTGAAGAAGATCCAACATTTCGAATTCGAGTTGATCATGAAACTGGCCAAACAATTATTAGGGGGATGGGCGAGCTTCACCTAGAGATTATTGTTGATCGAATGAAGCGGGAATTCAGCGTTGAAGCTAACGTCGGAGAGCCCCAAGTTGCCTATCGAGAAACTATCCGTCAAGACGCCGCCGAAGCAGAAGGTAAATTCATCCGTCAATCCGGCGGCCGTGGTCAATACGGACATGTTTGGATCCGCTTATTCCAAAATGAGGCCGGTAAGGGATTTGAATTCATCAATTTAATCAAAGGTGGCACGATCCCAGCAGAATATATCCCGGCAGTTAAAAACGGCATAGAAGAAGCTATGGGTAATGGTGTTATTGCCGGCTATCCGGTGGTAGATGTCAGAGTTGAATTATATGATGGTAGTTATCATGAAGTTGACTCGTCAGAGTTGGCATTTAAAATTGCCGGTAGTATGGCCCTTAAAGCAGGCGTTGAAAAGTCTAAACCAGTATTACTTGAGCCAATAATGAAACTAGTTGTAGTTACACCTGAGAATTTTATGGGTGATGTAATCGGGGATATTAATGCCAAACGGGGCCGGGTTGAGTCAATGAATGACCTTAACGCCGGCATAAAGGAGATTACTGCCGATGTTCCTTTGGGAGAGATGTTTGGCTATACAACTAACCTGAGAAGTATGACCCAGGGCCGAGCTAGTTCAACAATGGAGCTCGCCTATTACAATGACGTTCCGCGCAATGTAGCAGAAACCATAATTGCTAAGAATAAAAAGTAGCAATAGTTTGGAACGGTATTTGTTAGCTGACATTTTATCGGCCCACCCTTTACATCGGAGGATATATCCGATAGAATAAGCACGTAATCTGTGTGGGCTATGTAGTCCATGCTAAAATAATGATAATCTAATAGGAGTTAAGGACTAATGGCACAGACTTTCGACCGTAGCAAGCCACATGTTAACGTCGGTACAATGGGGCATGTCGATCACGGTAAAACAACATTAACTGCAGCAATTACTCAAGTGCTGGCTAAGCGTCTACCAAGTGATATAAATAAACCTGTCACTTACGACCAGATTGACAATGCACCTGAAGAAAAAGCGCGTGGTATTACTATTGCGACTTCACATCAAGAGTATGAAAGCGAGAAGCGCCATTACGCCCACGTCGATATGCCGGGACACGCCGATTATATTAAGAATATGATTACAGGCGCTGCTCAAATTGATGGAGCTATTCTTGTGGTTAGTGCTGCCGATGGACCGATGCCACAGACTAGAGAACATGTATTATTGGCTAAGCAAGTCGCCGTTCCCTCAATTTTGGTTTATATGAATAAAATGGATCTAGCCGATCCGGAACTTGTTGATTTGGTTGAGGAAGAAATTCGAGATCTTCTAGCTAAATATGAATTTGACCGGAATTGTCCGATTATCCGTGGTTCAGCCACTAAAGCCCTAGAAGGCGACAAAGAAGCCGAAGATTCGATTATGGAACTGGTTAAGGCATTAGATGACTATATACCAGAACCAAAGAGAGATCTTGATAAGCCATTCCTAATGCCAATAGAAGATATTTTCTCTATTAAAGGCCGCGGCACTGTCGCCACTGGACGCGTAGAACAGGGTGTCGTTAAGGTAAATGAAGAAGTAGAAATTGTTGGAATCAGACCGACCAAAAAGAGTGTAGTAACTGGCGTTGAGATGTTTAAGAAAAGTCTTGACCAAGGTCAAGCTGGCGATAATGTTGGTATTTTATTGCGCGGCATTGAACGAGAAGATATTGAGCGTGGCCAGGTATTAGCCAAGCCAGGTTCAATTACGCCTCACACTGAATTTGATTCAGAAGTATACATACTTACCAAAGAAGAGGGTGGTCGGCACACCCCATTCTTTAAGGGCTATAAACCGCAATTCTATTTCCGAACCACTGATGTAACTGGTGAAGTCGAGCTACCTGAAAATAAAGAAATGGTTATGCCTGGTGATACTGTAACCTTTAAAGTTAAATTGCTTTCTCCAATTGCTATGGATCAAGGTTTGCGCTTTGCAATTCGAGAAGGTGGAAGAACCGTGGGAGCAGGTGTAGTTACTAAAATTGTCAAATAACTAAGCAAAATTGTACTTAAAAAATATATTTTATGGCTGATGTAGTTACCCCCAAGAAAGCTGAAAGCAAGCAGCGTATCCGAATTCGCTTGAAAGCTTATGATCACAAAGTAATTGACCAGGCTGCCAAACAGATAATTGATACAGCTCTTAGAACTGGTGCAACACTTTCCGGACCGATACCCCTGCCGACTGAGCATAGTGTCTATACAGTTGTTAAAAGTCCGCATGTCTACAAAAAATCCCGCGAACAATTTGAAATGCGCATACACAAGCGGCTAATCGATGTTTTTGACCCAACGCCAAAGACAGTAGATTCTTTAATGAATCTTAGTTTACCGGCGGGTTGTGACGTTGAAATAAAAATGTAGCTTGTAACCCAGTAAAAATAGCTTAAGCAAAATTACATTGTAGAATTAACAACACATTGACAGAGGTCAATGTTTCGTGTTAATCTATAATAGTTTTAAGGTTATAAACTAACTTGGTCTAAAGGAAGGTCGGCGCTTTCATATCTGTCGAAACCACCTATAACCAAGTTTATTTATTGTAATAACTCAGAATTTAAAGTCAGAAAGTTGGCGATGAAAGCCATAGTTGCTCGTAAAATCGGAATGTCGAATATCATTAAGGAAGATGGCACTGTTGAGCCTATTACTTTGATTTCTGCTGAGCCAAATGTGATTACGCAGATAAAAATATCAGAACATGATGGATATAATGCCCTTCAAGTCGGTACTGGAAAAACAACTAAACTAAAGAAACCACAGGTTAATCATTTTAAAGCAAGCAAGATTCAGCCAAAAATTGTCCGGGAATTCCGTGTTGCGGAACATGATGATGAAGTATCTATTGGTTCACAAATTACAGTTGCCGACTTTGAGATTGGTAATAAAGTAAAAGTTACTGGGTTGAGCAAAGGAAAAGGTTGGGCCGGAGTGATAAAGAGACATAATTTTCACCGTGGACGCAAAACCCATGGTGGTGGAAGCTACCGTAGAGTTGGTTCTATCGGTTCTATGTATCCACAGAAGATTTTCAAAGGCAAAAAGATGCCTGGACAGATGGGCAATACGCAAGTTACAGTTCGCAATTTAACTATAAGTTTGATTGATACTGAGCATAATATTATCGGCTTGAAAGGCTCGGTCCCCGGACCAAAGAACACAGTCTTAGTAGTGAAGGGTGAAAAATAATGACTGCAGTAAAATATTCGAAAACCGGCACAAAATTGCCTACAGCCGTAAAGTTACAGCCAGATGTCTTTGGCATTCTGCCTGAGAACCATGAACTGCTTAAAGCGGCTTACTTATCATATCTTGCCGAAAATCGTCCCAATTTGGCGACAACTAAATCCCGCGGCATGGTAAGAGGTGGCGGACGTAAACCTTGGCGCCAAAAAGGCACTGGTAAGGCACGTTTTGGATCTAGCCGCAATCCCATTTGGAGAGGCGGCGGTGTGGTGTTTGGGCCAACCGGGACCGAAAACTATAAACGGAAAATCTCGAAACAGCAAAAGAACCAAGCCCTAAAACAAGCCTTGAGTCTAGCCGATAAAGAAAATCGGATTATGCTGGTTGACGAATTAGATAGAAAAACTGGCAAAGTTAAATCAATGCAAACTTATTTAAATAATATTTCCGCCCAGGGCTCAATATTAATCATTGTTGATAGCAAGCATGAAGCGATTGCCCGCTCAACAAACAACCTGCCAACCGTCAAAGTCGTGACCGCGCGTTATATGACTGCTTTTGACGTACTGAATGCTGATTGTCTGGTAATTGAGCAAACAGCGCTAGATACTTTGCATACTTGGCTGGGAGGCGCTAAATCATGAGCAAAACCACGCTATCCCTACAACCACGTTTAAGTGAAAAGGCCTACGGTTTGAGTCAAACTCACAATGTATATGTATTTGATGTTCCTAGGAATGCCAGCCGGCAGTCGATTGCGGCAGCCGTTAATGCTCAATTTGATGTAACAGTTCTCTCGGTAAATGTGGCAAATCACAAGGGAAAAACCAAACGGATTATCAGTATCAGCGGTAAGCATAGCACTAAAGGTATGGGTACTCAATCGGCGGTTAAAAAAGCCTATGTGGCTTTGAAGTCCGGAGATACTTTGCCGTTCTTCGCAAGTATTGCCGAGGAAGAAGCTAAGCAGAAGGCCGTTGACGAAAAAGCCGCCAAAGCAACCGCCAAAGAAGAAGCTTCTGAGAAAAAACCACATCGTTTTAGGCGCTCTAGCAAAAAAGACCAGGAGACAAAATCATGAAGGCCTACTTACCAACTACTCCAGGCCAGCGTGGCATGACAACGCAAGACAATCAGGATATCACCACATCTAAGCCACTGCGTTCATTAATTGTAATTAAACGTCGAGGTAGTGGCCGTAATAATCAAGGCAGAATCACTGTACGGCATCAGGGCGGCGGCGCAAAACAATTTTATAGGATTATTAACTTTAAGCTTCAGCCTGGTATTAAAGCTGTTGTAGAGCATATTGAATATGATCCAAACCGATCGGCTCATATCGCCCGGCTTAAGGACCAAGCCGGCAAATACCATTACATTATTGCTGCAAATAATATGAAAATCGGCCATGTTATTTCGAGTGGTGAAGATGTGCCCGTTGAAAATGGCAACCGTTTGCCGCTGAATAATATCCCGGTAGGAAGCGTAATTCATGCAATTGAACTCCAACCTGGTAGCGGCGCGCAACTTGTTCGTAGCGCTGGCAATAGCGCACAATTGTTAGCAAAAGAAAATAATTATGCCCAGGTTCGCTTACCAAGTGGTGAAGTTCGGTCAATAAATATTAACTGTACTGCCAGTTTAGGAGTTATCAGTAATGAACAACATCAGAATGTGAAACTTGGTAAAGCTGGTCGGAAGCGACATATGGGTATTAGGCCGACAGTCCGTGGTGTGGTTATGAACGCAGTTGATCACCCTCATGGTGGCGGTGATGGTGGTAAACATGGTATTGGTGGTAGCGTTGATTATGGATCAGCTCCGAGAACCCCATGGGGTCAAAAAACTATTGGATATAAAACCCGCCGGCGCAAAAGTACTACTAAGTATATTTTAAGAAGCCGACATCAGGCGAAGAGGAGATAAGGATAAATCATGAGCCGTTCACTTAAAAAAGGACCATTTATAGATTTCAAGCTTGCTAAAAAAATATCGGCGCTTGGGCCCGAAGACCGTACAATAATCAAGACCTGGGCCAGAGCTAGTTCGATAGCTCCAGAATTCGTTGGCAAAACAATCGCAATCCATAACGGCAAAGTTCATGTACCAGTTTTTATTACTGAGAATATGGTTGGACATAAACTGGGTGAATTTTCGCCGACTCGTAAATTCCGCAGTCACGGTGGCAAATTAGCGAAAAGTCAGCTAACAGAGAGGACAGAAGGATAATATATGCCAGTCAAAGCAATAGCTAAAGGAGTCCGAGTCAGCCCACGCAAATTGGTGCCAATTGCTTCATTGGTCCGAGGGCGTAGCGTGGATGATGCTTTGGTTATTTTGGCTCATACACCTCGCAATGGCGCTATAGCTATCCGCAAAACAATTGAAAGTGCCCGAGCAAATGCTGATTATAACCATAATTATCTGCCAGCAACTTTAAGGATTAAAGAAATTAGCATTACTCCTTCAGTCCGTTATAAGCGGTATCAATTAGTATCACGTGGCTCAGCCCATCCTTACCAGCATCGAACATCCTATATCAGGGTGGTCGTTGATGGCGACATTCGACAACCTAAGAAAACGGCTAAAGTAGTTCCTGCTAAGGAGAAGAAATAATGGGACAAAAAGTTAATCCAACTTCAATGCGCCTTCAAGTCAACAAAGATTGGCGTAGTAAATGGTTTGCCAATAAACGTGACTATGCTAGATTTTTAGGTAATGATTTGCTCGTTAGAAGGATAATTCAAGAGAAGCTTGGGTCACGCGGAGCAATAAATAAAGTAGACATAGAACGATCCCCTAATTTAGTAACAATAACTGTCAGTACCGCCAAAGCAGGTGTAGTTATTGGACGCGGTGGACAGGGTGCCCAAGATTTAAAAGATACGGTTGAAAAAATCTACGGTATCCCAACACGAGTAAATATCGAAGAGGTTAAAAAACCTGATTTATTTGCTAAATTAGTTGCCGAAAACATTGCTCATCAGCTAGAAAGACGCATGTCATTCCGGCGAGCAATTAAGTCTGCAGCCGAGTCAACAATGAGAGCTGGCGCTAAGGGCGTTCGGATTCAAGTTGCTGGCCGCTTAAATGGGGCGGAAATGTCCCGCCGAGAAAAAGAAATACAAGGAAGCGTACCGCTACATACTCTGCGGGCCGATATTGATTACGCTGAAGTTGATGCTAAAACTAACGCCGGAATTATTGGCGTTAAAGTATGGATTTATAAGGGCGAGGTAACCTAAAATGTTAATTCCTAGTCGTTCAAAACACCGGAAAGTTATGAAAGGCCGTATCCACGGTGTTGCGACTAGTGGTGAATTTATTGCCTATGGTGAATATGCTCTACAAGCCCAAGGTTGTGATAGAATTTCTTCCCGGCAAATTGAAGCGGCCAGACAAGCTATGACTCGTTATGTAAAGCGCGGCGGCAAAATTTGGATTCGAGTTTTTCCTCACATCCCCGTGACCCGCAAACCACTAGCCGTAAAGATGGGTAGCGGCAAGGGAAATCCTGAGTTTTTTGTTGCTAAAGTTCGCCCTGGAACAATTTTATTTGAAATGCAAGGCGTATCGGAAGAAATTGCCCGTGAGGCTATGCGTTTAGCGGCAAATAAATTATCCGTTAAGACAAAGTTTCTGAGTAAGGATGAATCGTGATGAAAGTCGTTGATATCCGTAAATTTTCTACAGCCGATTTAACGGTTGAGAGCACTAAACTTCGAGAAGAAATCACTGCTCTTAGGCGCCAAAATTATTTGGGCGAAACTCATAATGTCCGTTTAATCCGAACCAAACGAAAAGATTTGGCGAGGATGTTAACTGTTCTTGGTGAACAATTAGCTAAGGAGAAAGTATAATGGCTAAATCCATAATAGGTGTTGTAACATCTGATAAGTCTGATAAAACGATAGTAATTTCAGTGCAGACCAAAAAGATGAATGAATTATATAAGCGTCAGTACTTGTCTACTAAAAAATATGTTGCTCATGATGAGAAGAATGAAGCAAAAGTCGGCGATACGGTTTCAATTAAAGCCTCTCGACCGCGCAGTGCCCGTAAACACCATATACTTGAAAAGATAATTAATCGAGCCGTGCTACAACAAAGTGATATTGCGCCAATTGTTGAGGAAATAGTTGAAGAGGAAAAGGAAAAGAAATGATTCAACAAGAAACGCGACTAACGGTCTGTGACAATTCTGGCGCCAAAGAAATTCTTTGCATCAGAGTATTGGGTGGTTCCAGGCGACGCTATGCTCACGTCGGAGACGTTATTGTATGTTCAGTCAAAAACGCTAGCCCGAATGGCAACCTGAAGAAAAAATCAGTTGTCAGGGCCGTAGTTGTCCGTACCAAAGATATTATTAGACGTAAAGACGGTTCAACAATTCGCTTTGATGATAATGCTGCCGTCATAATAGATAATGATAAGCAACCAAGAGGGACACGGATATTCGGTCCAGTACCCAGGGAGCTGCGGGAACGTGGTTATAACCGAATCATTAGTTTGGCTTCGGAGGTTCTTTAATATGAATAAATCTATATATAAAATCCGTCTGAAAAAGAATGATGTAGTTGTGGTCCGGTGTGGCAAATATAAGGGCCAATCCGGCAAGATCATTGCTACCCATCCCCGCGACAATACTGTAACTGTTGAGGGAATTAATATCGTCAAAAAACATATGAAGCCAAATCGTCAATATCCTCAGGGAGGAATAATTGAGATAACTAAACCAATTGCTGTAGGCAAAGTCGGGATAATAGATCCTGTTTCGAAGAAACCAGCCCGTATCAAATATAGTTTCCAAAAAGACGGTAAAAAAGTACGTATCTATGCTTCTAGTGGTAAGGAGATAGCACCATGAGCGATAAACCGACAACACCAAAAACCATCTACAAAGCTCGTCTTCAAACTCTCTACGACCAAAAACTGGTTGATGAGTTAAAGGCTGAGTTACAGTTGGAAAACCGTAACGAAGTGCCAAAGCTAGAAAAAATTGTTATAAATTCCGGACTTGGCCGGGCTCAAGATGATAAAAAACAAATTGAGACGGCAATTAACACAATCCGTAAAATTACGGGTCAGCAACCAATACCGACAATCGCCAAAAAATCAATTGCGAGTTTTAAATTGCGACAAGGAAGTAAGATAGGACTTAAAGTAACATTGCGTGGTGCGCGGATGTATGAATTCCTAGACCGGCTGATAAATATAAACTTGCCGCGGTTACGTGATTTCCATGGACTTAGCCTGCAAGCTTTTGACAGATCGGGTAACTATAGTTTAGGATTTATTGATCAGACCGCGTTCCCCGAATTATCGTTTGAAGAAACAACACCGGCCCATGGACTCCAAGTCGGGTTGGTTATTAAGTGCAAAGACCCAGCTCATGCCCGGGAATTATTATCAAAGTTTGGTATGCCGTTTGAAAAGGAGACAAAGTAATGGCAAAGAAATCTAGTATAGCTCGAGACTTAAAGCGTCAAAAAATGATTAAACAATATGCTGCCAAGCGGGCTGAGTTGAAAGCAATCGGTGATTTTGAAGGCCTTGCTCGTTTACCGCGCAATTCATCACCGACACGATGGAAAAACCGTTGCACAGAAACCGGACGACCGCGGGGATATATGAGGCAATTTGGATTAAGTAGAATAAGTTTTCGTGAACACGCCAGTAAGGGAGAAATCCCTGGCGTAACTAAGTCAAGTTGGTAAAAGGTAAATAATGAGTAAAGTTTCAACAGACCCAATAGCAGATATGTTAACCAGAATCCGAAATGCCGTGGCCGCCCAGCAACCTAGGATTATTCTTCCCCATTCTAAGATGAAGGAGTCGATTGCTAATTTGCTGAAAACCAATGGATTTATAAACAATATATCTGTATCCGGTGAAATACCCAGTAAAATAATAACAATTGATATTAATCAGGAAAATGACAATGCCCGGATCAATGAGATTGTTAGATTGAGTCGTCCAGGAAGAAGACAATACAGCAATAGCCGGGAGATCCCGCTTGTTAAAAGAGGACGCGGTATAGTTATTATTTCAACCAGTCAGGGAGTCTTGACAGGAGAACAGGCTAAAAAACTAGGAATAGGTGGAGAAATAATCTGTAAAATCTATTAAACAGAGACGAGATATATTATGAGTCGTATAGGTAAGTTACCAATTACAGTTCCCCAAGGAGTTACAGTTACCACTAATACTGATAATGTTGTTGTTGCCGGACCAAAAGGCAGCCTAGAACAATTTACTATGCCGAATATAAGCGTGAAACAAGATGGCGACACGGTTATAGTAACTCGTTCTAATGAAGAGCACACCACCCGGTCAAAGCATGGCTTAATGCGTTCTTTGGTCAACAATATGGTTCAAGGGGTCAGCCAAGGTTTTACTAAGCAATTGGAAATTAATGGTGTTGGGTTTCGTGTAGTCCTTAACGGGACTGATCTAAAATTCAATTTAGGTTATTCCCATGAAGTGTTTTATAAGATTCCTGCTGGTATTACTGTTAATATTGAGCAGAATATTATTACTATCAGCGGTATAAACAAACAGCAGGTCGGCCAAGTTGCCGCCGAAATCAGAGCTTTAAGGAAGCCAGAACCTTATAAAGGAAAGGGCATAAAATATGTTGGAGAGCACATTATCCGTAAAAGCGGTAAGTCAGGGAAAGAGAAAGTATAATGGACAGATTAGAGCATAAATATCGCAATCAAACACTTCGGCGCAATCGAGTTCGATCAAGAGTGTTTGGGACTGCCACTCGGCCAAGGTTGAACGTTCATATAAGCAACAGATATATAAATGCCCAACTTGTTAACGATGAGCAGGGTACGACTTTGGCATATGTGACCACAGTTGGCAGGGAAATCAACGCTTCATTAAGCGAGCAAGCTATCTGGGTAGGTCAAGAGATTGCTAAAAAAGCCCAAGCCATTAAAGTTAAGAGTGTGGTTTTTGATAGAGGTAGTCATTTATACCATGGCCGTATTAAAGTTTTAGCTGATGCAGCCCGCGAGAAAGGATTGGAATTCTAATGCCAGACAACAGAAGGGATAACAGAAATAAACGTTCGGAATCGTCAGAAGATAAAATATTTGACGAAAGAGTAGTTCATGTTGACCGTATTGCCCGAGTTGTTAAAGGTGGCCGTCGTTTCCGCTTTCGTGCACTTGTAGTTATTGGTGATCATAAAAACAGAGTTGGTATAGGTATTTCAAAAGGCGCTGATGTATCAACGGCGGTTACTAAAGCCAATGAAGCTGCCAGAAAACATCTCATAACTGTGCCTGTCTATAAAGGCACATTACCGCATGATGCCGAAGTAAAATTCAGCGGTTCACACATTATTATAAAACCGGCCCGTCCGGGAACTGGTTTAATTGCAGGAGGTGTAGTTAGGACAATTTTAGAAGTCGCAGGAGTTAATAATGCGCTTAGCAAATCACTTGGTTCTTCAAACAAGACCAATACAGCTTATGCAACCATAAAAGCCCTGCAAAGCATGAAACCCTCTAGCCAATGGATAACCACTATAAACCGTGAAAGCCAGAATGAAAAAGCAGTAATTGAAAATAAGAAAATCAGTTCAACCCAAGGCCCTAAAATTGCCCCAAAAACTAAACCGATAGCCAAAAAGGAACTAACTAAATGAAATACAATGAGTTAAATATCAGCCGTCAGAAAAAACCGAAACGAGTTGGTCGGGGTATAGCTGCCGGTCAAGGAAAAACTGCCGGTCGTGGTACAAAAGGTCAAAAATCCCGAACTGGATATACTCAAAGGCCCGGATTTGAAGGTGGCCAAAACCCACTCATGCAAAGATTGCCTAAATTACATGGCCATAAAGCCCTTAAACCAAAGGCTGAAGTTATTTATACTGCCCAACTGAACCAATTTGCCGGGAAAACAGTGGATACCGCCTTTCTGGCAATCCAAAAACTGATTTCTAGCCCACAGGCTAGGGTTAAACTTATTGTAAAAGGCGAAGTAACCAAAAACGTGTCTGTGAAGTTACCAGCTGCCAGTAAATCAGCAATTGAATTAATTGAGAAAGCCGGAGGTAGCTTTGAAGTTGAAGTAAAGCAACCATCTACTCCAGCTGGAAAAAGGAATAATAAGCAAAAACGACCGAATGCAGCTGCTAAAGCGTAAACATCATATTGTATACTGAGAGGGATAGAGGTGTAAGTTAAATATGAACTGGAAAATTATCGGACGATCACTGAAAAATTCCGATATGAGGAAGCGAATTCTCGCTGTTCTTGGTATATTGCTGGTATTTCGGATTTTAGCCCATTTACCAGTTCCGCTCAGTAATCCGAAAACTCTACAGCAGGTTTTAACTAATTTATTTAATTCATCGCAAACACCGCAGTTCTTAAGTTTCATGAACGTCTTAAGTGGCGGTGCATTAGCCAATTTCTCGATAATGCTGGCTGGTTTGGGGCCCTATATTAATGCCTCAATTATCATGCAGCTGTTAACGAAAGCCCTGCCGAAACTTGAAGCCTTGCAAAAAGAAGGTGAGTTTGGTCAGAAAAAAATAAATCAATATACTAGAATGCTGACCTTCCCATTGGCCATAGTTCAGTCAATCGGCTCGATTTATTTAATCCGTGAAGCTGCCCAACAGATAAGCGGGGCTGGCAGTATCACCGCTAATGCCGGTATCGCCAGATGGATATTAATGATAGCGTCTCTGACCGGTGGTTCGATGCTTTTGATGTGGCTAGGAGAATTAATTACTGAAAAGGGTCTTGGCAACGGCATTTCCTTAATAATTACCGTAGGTATAGTCGGCCGATTGCCGCAAACAATAAGTAATGTACTAAAGCTAGCAGTCAACAAAGGTCATAAGTTAAAGCTGTTCGGCAATGTTTTACCCTTTAACAAATATCAGTTAATGTATGGAGCCATTATCGTTGCCATAATTATTTTTGTGACCTTCCTGGTTGTGAAATTGAATGAAGCGGCCAGACGCTTAACGATCCATTATGCCAAACGCGTTCAAGGTAATCGTACCTATGGAGGCATTACTACAACTCTGCCAGTGAAGTTAATAGCTGCCGGAGTAATCCCGATAATTTTTGCAGTTGCGTTTCTAAGTGTCCCAAGCTTCGCCGCACAATTGATGATACATGCTAAAAGCGTACACTTACAGCATATTGGAACCGATATCTATACTTGGTTCCAAGCACCTAGATTTGGCAGTTTTTCAAGCGGCAGCATCCATCCGTATTTGTATCCATTGGCGTATTTTTTCTTGGTTTTTGTTTTCACTTTCTTTTATACCAACGTTACATTTAACTCAAAAGACATTGCCGAAAATCTGCAAAAGCAAGGTGGCTTTATCGAAGGCGTACGATCTGGTAATCAGACCGAGAAATACCTTAGTAAAGTTGTAAATCGGGTTACTTTATTCGGAGCTATCAGCCTTGGTTTGCTTGCCGTTTTGCCAGTTGTCGCGCAGGGCTTTATTAACGCCGACATTACTATTGGTGGCACTAGTGTCTTAATCCTTGTGTCAGTTTCTCTCGAAACGCTGCGAGCCGTAGAATCGAGAGCATTAATGGTGACTTATGATCAATATTCCGAACCCGGGTTTTTTACAGAGGCGAGCGATCATAATCCGGATCCAAAACACAAGCGAAGACTGTTAGCCCATTTACATCGTCAACCGTCTAACGAAATAACAAAATAGAATCATTTACTTAGTTTGACAAGTACTCAATAAAAACACTTTACAATCTCTAGTGGCTAATGGTATACTTGTCCCTGTTATATTTATGGCTGCTAATAAAGAAGTCATTGAGTTGACTGGAACTGTAATTGAGGCCTTACCAGGTACTCAGTTCAGAATAGAGCTTGAAAACGGCCATCAAATTATAGCTCATATTGCCGGTAAGATGAGGAAACATTATATCCGCATCGTCCCCGGTGATAGCGTTACGGTTGAGTTAACCCCGTACGATCTCACAAAGGGTAGAATCACCTATCGCAAAGCATAATATTAAGCAGTGTGTCATTGAACACGTTTAGGAGCAATGATCCGCATGAAAGTGCGTGCAAGTGTCAAAAAAATTAGTCCTGACGATATCGTAGTGCATCGTAAAGGGCGTGTTTATATAATCAACAAACTTAAGCCGAAGCATAAACAACGGCAAGGTTAGGTTATGGCTCGAATTTCAGGCGTTACGATTCCCAGCAACAAGCAAGTCCAGGTGGCTTTAACTTATATTTATGGCATTGGTCAGAAAACCAGTCAAAATATATTAAATAATGCTAAAGTTGATCCAACCATAAGGGTTAATAAATTAACTGATACAGAGATCACCCGTATCCAGGAAGTCGTTAATAGCAATTATACCGTTGAAGGTGAGTTGCAGCGCATAGTTACTGGGAATATAAAGCGGTTAAAAGATATTAAATCGTATCGCGGTATCCGTCATCAAGCCAATTTACCGACTAGAGGTCAACGAACCAGAACTAATGCTAGGACTCGGCGAGGACGAAGAGTAACGGTTGGCGGTACTGCCAGGAAAGTTCCAGCAAAGACTTAAAGGATTTATAAATGGCTGATAAAGAATCGCAATCAACTGAAGTTGAAACCGTAGTAGAAGCAGCGCCTAAGCCTGTAGTGAAAAAAAACAAGGCAAAGCGGTCAGTTCCGTCTGGCCAGGCGCATATACAGGCGTCTTTTAATAACACAATAGTTTCAATCACTGATCCAAAGGGCAATCTTCTGGTGTCTTCGAGTGCCGGGTCTTGCGGTTTTCGGGGCTCAAAAAAGGGTACTGCTTATGCCGCTCAAGTCGCTTCTGAAAAGGCTTCCCAGATTGCTAAGCAAGATTTCAATCTTAGTAAAGTTGACGTGTATGTTAAGGGTATCGGCCTAGGAAGGGATTCTGCAATCCGTGCCTTACAAAATTTTAATATTCAAGTTGAAGCTATTTTTGATGTAACAGGTATACCGCACGGTGGTGTGCGACCACCGAAAGCTCGTCGAGTTTAGGAGTAATTATGGCAAGAGATATGCAATCGATTGTTAAAATGAGTCGCCGCGAAGGATATGCCTTGCACCCAAAGGCTTTTAAGGCACTTGTTAAACGGACTTCTCCACCAGGTCAACAACAAGGTCGGAATTCAAGGAACAAACCTAGCCAATATGCACTTCAATTGCGGGAAAAGCAGAAAGTTAAACGTTTATATGGATTGCTGGAGAGGCAATTCAGTAATGTTATAAAAGAGGCTTCAAGAAGTCGCGGTCAATCTGGTGAAGTCTTGCTGCGCTTACTAGAGCAACGTTCCGACAATGTAGTATACCGAGCCGGTTTTGCAACAAGCCGGCGTTCAGCTCGCCAACTTGTCACGCACGGTCATTTCACGCTGAACGGGAGACGTATTAATATCCCATCAATTGAAATAAAAATAGGTGATCAGTTAGCGGTCCGCACTCAAAGTCGAGATACCGAATATTTTAAAAAAATAGATGATGTCAGTCCAATGCCGAATGATGTACCAAACTGGATGAAAGTAAATCGTAAGAAGTTTGAAATAACTATTACCGGCTTACCGTCTCGATCCGACGCTGAGCCAGATATTAATGAATCGTTGATCGTAGAGTATTATTCACGCTAAAAGGAGAGTGATTTATGTCAAATGTTATTCATACACCAAGTCTCGTTAATGTAAATGATCACAGTGAGACAAGCGCCACTTTTACTGTTGAACCTCTTTATAGTGGTTATGGTATGACGTTGGGAAATAGTATGCGACGAGTGTTACTCTCCAGTATAGCTGGTGCATCAATAACAAGTTTTAACATCGAAGGAATTAGCCACGAATTTACTACTGTACCAGGTGTTAAAGAAGATGTTGTAGACATTATGCTAAATCTAAAAGGTGTCCGATTCAGGGTATTCAGCGACGAACCCCAGATGCTCCGCTTAGTTAAAAAAGGAAAATCAGTAGTAACGGCGAAAGATATTACTACAAATGCTGATGTCGAGATAGTTAACCCGAAACATGTAATAGCTACAATTGATGATAATAAAGCCACTCTAACTATGAATCTGGCAGTCGAAAGTGGTCGTGGTTACCGAACAATTGAAGAGGAAGCCGAACTTAAAAATAGCGGCATGATCGGTCTAGATGCAATATTCACTCCGGTTCTTCGAGTCCGTTATAAAGTTGAAAACACGCGTGTTGGACAAGCAACCGATCTTGACAAACTGCTTATTACTATCGATACCGATGGTTCAATTACGCCTCGTGAAGCATTTGAAGAAGCTGCCGCAATTCTTGTCAATCAATACGCTGCCTTAGCTGGCCAAACCAAAGTTGAGTCAAGTCCCCACATTGGTCTTAGCGACGAGAGCAATGCGCCTTATGAAGGAGACGAACCGACAGAATTACTGACACCAATAGATGATCTTAACTTATCAGCTCGCACCACCAATGCCCTCATAAACAACGACATCCATACCCTTAAGGACCTATTTAGCTTGAGTGACGCTGAACTTCGTGATCTAAAAGGTTTTGGCAGCAAGGCCCTAGAAGAAGTTAAAGAAAAACTAGCGGAGTTGGAGCTCTAAGAAAATGCACCGGCACGGATATAAAGGACGAAAATTCCATCGTCAGCGTGATCAGCGGTCAATGCTAATTTCGGGTTTGGCTGACGAACTCATTAGACGCCAGGCAATTGAGACGACGCTGCCAAAGGCTAAAGAATTGATGTCTTATGTTGATAAGCTAATAACTAAAGCCAAGAAATCAGATTTACACAACCGGCGCCAGATTATAGCTAAATTACCATCATTAACCGCTGCTCATCAGCTGGTTGATGAAATTGCTCCTAAATTAAAAGAACGAACTAGCGGTTATCTACGGATTGAAAAGACAAGTTTAAGGAAGGGAGACAATACCCAGCTAGCGCGCATCAGTTTTGTAGATGACTTATCCGCCATGGCAGCACCAGCAGAAGTTGTAAAAGAAGATGCCCCGGCCGAGGTAAAACCTGAAAAGAAAATTGCCGAAAAACCAACTTCTAAAGCCAAGCAGAGCCTAAAATTATGAAAACGTTTAGTCCTAAACCAAAAGACATCACTAGGTTCTGGTATGTAATTGATGCTAGCGAAGCATCGTTAGGAAGAGTTGCAACAAAAGCCGCTCGTCTGTTGCTTGGTAAAGATAAACCGATTTTTGCCCATCATATCGATTGTGGTGATTCTGTCATAATAATTAATGCCGAAAAAATGGTAATTACGGGTAATAAAAATTTGGATAAAAACTATTATCGCCACAGCGGTTACCCAGGTTCCCTAAAAACAACAAATTTAGCAGATATGATGGAAGATGGTAAATCTGTAGAAGTTGTTAGAAAAGCGATCAGGGGTATGTTGCCGGTTAATAAATTAAGACCGCAGCGATTAGCAAGATTAAAAGTCTACTTAGGTAGCGAACACCAGCACGATGCCCAAAAACCAGTTGTAATTTCTGTTAAGGAGACTAAATAATGCCAAAAACAACCCAGACCAACTATTTTAATGATGTCGGCCGCCGCAAAAGCGCCACCGCTAATGTCCGTTTGTCTAGAGGAGCGACTGGTACAATAACAATTAACCATAAACCAGCCGAAGAATATTTTGTCGGAAGCAAGTATTTGTTAGCGAAATTACAGCAACCTTTTGCCAGCTTAGCGCTGGAAAATAAGTTTACGATTTTAATCAAAGTAACTGGTGGTGGACATGACGGCCAAGCCGAAGCAATTCGACTAGGTATTGCTAAAGCCTTGATCCAAGTCAGTGATGATTATAAAAGTACTCTAAAACGGGCTGATTTACTTGGGCGTAATTCTCGCGAAAAAGAGCGTAAAAAATTCGGCTTAAAGGGTGCTCGCAAACAACGGCAGTTTACTAAACGATAAATAACAAATAGCCAGGACACCCGATTAAACAGCTGTTATAATAGACTCAATTATATGGGTAAAACAGTTATTTTAACGGGCTTGCGATCAAATACTGAATTGCACCTAGGCAATTATCTTGGTGCGTTATTGCCAATGGTAAAACTTCAGCAACAGTATGCCGGAGAATACCAGATAAATATGTTCGTTCCAGATATTCATAGCTTTACAACCCCAATTGATTACCAAAAACTTTACAAAAGAATAATTACAACGCTGAGAATGTATGTTGCCGCCGGCTTAGATATCGAGCATGAAGATGTCTATATATATCGCCAGAGTCATATTCCGGCACATAGTGAATTAACCGTAATACTAAATAATTTTGCATTTTTTGGTGAGCTTAGCCGAATGACACAGTTTAAGGAAAAATCCAAAGAACTCAGGCAAAAAGAGATAAGCGCTGGATTATTTGATTATCCGGTAATGATGGCAGCGGATATATTATTGTATGGCGCAGAATGGGTGCCAGTTGGCGAGGACCAGCAACAACACATTGAATTCACGCGGGTACTTGGCATGCGCTTTAATAATAAATTTGGCAATATATTCAAACTGCCAAAAGAGCCTAAAGAACAAGTAGCTTTCGCCAAACGTGAGCAGTCAATTAGAATTCGGAGTTTGCGAAATCCAGAAAAGAAAATGAGTAAAAGCATCAGTGATCCGGCCGGTACAATCTTGTTAAGTGACTTACCCAAAGAAGCAGCCCAAAAAGTCATGAAAGCCACAACTGATAGCTTAAGCAACATCCAATATGATTTTAAGCTCCAACCCGGGATAAGTAATTTATTGCAAATAATGGCTCTTTTAAGTGATACACCCTTAAGCCAAGTAGTTAAATTGTGGGAACACCAGACGGATTATAGCCGACTAAAAACGATTGTGGCACAAGCTGTTGAAGACTTTTTAACTGATTTTCAAAAACGTCTATTAAAAGTTAAAGAAAGCACTATCCTTAACAAACTAATTAAAGACGAAACCGCTATGCAGGTTATGGCTGATAAGACATTGCTTGCCGTCCAACAAGCTATTGGGTTACGCACGAAAGTCTAGCATGCAATTTATAGTTGATGAGTCTTTTGATGGAATCAGACTAGACAATTTCATTGCCAAACAATTCCCAGAAATAGGTCGTAATCAGGCCAAAAAAATATGCGAGTCAAATGAGGTGCTCATAAACAATAAAGATTCCGAAGCGACGGACCATATCTCTATCGGAGATGTGATAACAATAAAAACAAAAATTGCCAAACCAAAATACGCAGACATTGATATTCCGATTTTATATGAAGACAAAGATTGCATCGTAATTGATAAACCACAAAGTATATTAAGTCATAGTAAGGGTAGATTTAACCCTGAGCCAACCGTGGCTAGCTGGCTGAAGAAGCATGTTAAAGAATTCACTGGTGAAAGGGATGGCATTGTCCATCGTTTGGACAGGGCCACCTCTGGTGTTATGATCTGTGCAAAAAATTTAGATGCATATAGCTGGCTACAAAAACAATTTTCACAGCGGAAAGTTAAAAAAACCTACATTGCACTTATTGCTGGTAAACTCGATCCCTCAGAAGCAATAATTGAAATGCCGATTGAGCGAAATCCAAAAGCACCGGCCACATTTCGGGTCGGGGCTAACGGAAAATATGCTAAAACTTATTATTTAACGCTACGAGAAGAAAAAAAATATAGTTTGCTTGAATTGCGTCCGGAAACTGGCCGAACCCACCAATTGCGAGTTCATTTAAAGAAACTTAATCATCCAATTGTTGGAGACACTCTTTACGGTGGGGAAAAAGCCAGCCGGCTGTTTCTCCATGCGCATAAACTTGAATTAAAGTTACCAAATGGCAACCAATCGGTTTTTATATCCCGTGTACCAGTAGAATTCTATAAACAGTTAAGAAATACTTCATAATATGGATCTAATTATTCATCCATCAACTAAACTGCAATTTAATCAGATAGTTCAGAATTCTGGTCATGCCCTAATTGTTATTGGTAGTGACGGAATAGGGAAGACTGCTATATCCCAAATGTTAATCACAGCTTTATTGGACATATCTATTGATAAATTAGGATCACATCCTTATTATTTACAAATTTCTCCGGAGTCAAACACTATTTCAATTGATACGGCCAGGGAAATTAAGCATTTCTTTGAGTTAAAAACAATTGGCACCAAAAGAATCAGGCGTTGCGTCTTAATTGAGCACGCTGAATGCCTGACTGTTGAAGCGCAGAATGCATTACTAAAAACCATCGAAGAACCTCCTCTAGATAGCATAATTGTGCTCACAGTGGGTCATGAACAGCTGCTATTGCCTACAATTATCTCTAGACTGCAGCGACTTACTGTACATCGCCCAAAATATGATGTGACAGAGAAGTATTTTTCTAATATTATCAATAACCCAAAAAAGGTTAGTACCGCCTTAGCCATGAGCAACGGATTACCAGGACTAATGCATGCGATTTTATTTTCTGAAGAGCACCCGCTTTTGCTTGGAATTGAACAAGCAAAATCTTTTCTTAAAGCTTCTAAATTTACGCGTTTAACACTTATAGACGAATATGCTAAACAAAAAGAGAATTTATTGATGTTTTTACAGGCATTGCTCAGGATATCGGAAAGCGGTTTACAATTGGCCGCTCAAAAGCAAGACAACAAGGGCATTTCTCAATGGGGAAGAATATTAAATGCAGCCTATAAAGCCGAGCAATCGTTACTGTTAAATACACAATCAAAACTAGTACTTAATAATATGATAATTGAGCTTTAATCTGCTATAATAAACAGATTATGATTGAGCTAGCGATTGTAGCCGCATTTGGGCTACTAGCCTATCAGAGCACGGTTATACATGCTGATGAATTTTCAGGAATGTCTAGAAGAATTGGTGACCGTTTAGGACGATTGTGGGACATTGCCCATCAAGGCATGCGCGAAAACCGATTTTTACGGGCTGAGAAAGCTTTACTAACTATATTGAAGATAGATGAGCGTAATGCGGCCGCTTACAATCGCTTGGGAATACTTTATGCCAAACAGAAAGAATACCGAGATGCAATAGACTGTTTTGAAATCGCTTCGAGTATTGAAGCAACGCCTTCAAGCTTACATAACCTCGGATTAATATATTATGAAACAGAAAATTATGAAAAAGCTGCAATTGCATTTGAACAAGCTTTAAAACTTGAAGATAAATTAGCTGCCCGGCATGTGGCATATGCAAAGGTCCAAGAAAAGATAGGCAATGAGAAATTAATGTTCAGAGCATTAGAGAGAGCTGTAGAACTTGAACCTAACCAGGAAACATATGGATTAATACTTGAAGCCTATCGATCTCGTGGTATGGCCGAAGAAGCAGACCTAATAGAGCAGAATATAAAAAAGCTTATTGTTCCGCCCGGACGTTCACGTCGTATACTACGACCAAAACGTGTTGTGGTTTAACCTCTGTTTTGCTACACTACATCTGATTATTTAGCACAGAAATATATGATATGCCACCTTAGCTCAACGGTAGAGCAACACTTTTGTAAAGTGAAGGTTGTCGGTTCAAGTCCGTCAGGTGGCTCCACTGAGGTAAAAGCAGGGATAGTGAAGTGGCCAAACACGACTGTCTGTAAAACAGTTGGCTTATGCCTTCGCAGGTTCGAATCCTGCTCCCTGCACCACAGATTAGAGCAACGTCTACGTTACCCAAGGTTTATATATTGTGTCAGGTAGGGTATAAATTAAAAATAATACATTAAATAACAGTATTGTTAATTCATTTAAACAGAAAACTTATTCTTAATATGAATATTAAAAGTATGCATATCAGAAAAGGAACTAGAAATACAAGTAGTAAACTCTTAATTATTTCAAGAGTAACCGCATCAAACTGAAATTGACCAATTATCATGTTTGCCTCTCATCTTATATAAAATACTTCCCAAGATTGTACACGTACCTGCAAAAATATAATATAAGATATATTACATTATAATATTAAATTTATATTAATCTGTTAAAAGATTATTGGGATTAACATAGTTTTTATCAGTATTCTATTACAATGGATATTGAATAAAAGACAGGAATTAACCAGTTCCAGACCTGAGATCTAAAGTCAAGTATTTGGTCTTTTGTACGGTGTGTTGCACGTCCATACGGCGTAGACGCAGTTAAGTATCTTTCGGGCATTTACAATGGTTGCTTCTTTGTAGCGTT
>Ga0182027_10001534_pt1 | contig 38477 bp, 38 predicted proteins | sample 712E1DmetaG_FD_121300 | JGI IMG/M metagenome (GOLD analysis project Ga0182027, IMG submission 121300) | Permafrost microbial communities from Stordalen Mire, Sweden - 712E1D metaG (Illumina Assembly) | ecosystem: Environmental > Terrestrial > Soil > Wetlands > Permafrost | place: Sweden...
TCATATAATCCAATGCCTTTATTTGTCAGCATCCAGATTTGACCAGAAGATGCCGGATACATTTCCCGGATGACGTGATTATGAATGGAGTTGGGATTATTGCCGGGAAGGTATGTGACTATTTTGTCGCCGTCGTAGCGATTAAGTCCATTCCAGGTTCCAAACCAGATGTATCCTTCCTTATCCTTCACAATTGTATTCACTGCACCGTTTGATAATCCTTCACGGCGTGAAATGGAATAGACATTTTTTTTGTATTCCGCACTTAGTGGAAGAGACAACAAGAATAATAATACCAAATTAATAAGTTTATAGGCCATCTTATTTACAAAGTCAGAAATCAGTCAATGGTCTTATTTGTTATATCATACCAGACCAGGCATACCAAAACAAAGCTGACAAACTGAATAGTCCGTTCAACTGTTTTAAAAATCTGATCAAGCCTCGCTCTTCCCGGTTGCCGCATAGTACCTGAGAAAAGATGCCGAAGTTCAACACTAACTGGCCATGGGAAGTTTTAATCAGTAGGTCGGGGATTATGCGATAGTCAATCTCTTCATCTATCTCAGGCAGGTGCTTTGAAGGAGAAGGTTTATTTTTTAACATTTCGGCAAACACTTTTAGAATAAGATTTTCATTCAATGCAGCCATGTTTAAAAGATTTTTATTAATGAATAATACCTATGAAATATTATTCTCCGATTGTTATAAATGTAAAGTTATTAAATATTTAAACTAATGATGCAATTTAATTTTTAAGTAGGGAAGCCAGCAACTAAGTACTTGATTTATACGTTTGTGAATATTGCTGTTTGAATTGTTATAACATCAAAAGGTTTTTTGAAAAATCCAATGACCCTGATTATTGTTAGCCGGAATAAATTGACCATCAAAAAGTGTAGTTAAATCCTTGTTGTTAAGTTATGTATGTTAACTGTAATAAAACCGGCCAAATATGGTCAAGGTATCCGGCTTTTGTAACCAGCCAGGGCCGGAGTTAAAAGTTTGATGTTGAAATATGTAAGCAAAGGTTTTTTTCATCGGCCAAATGTGGTCAATGTGCCCGGTCTTTGCGCATATGGAGAATAAAATCCCTGAGAGCCATTGAATGGCAATGGGCTGAGGATATCATTCCATTTCGACCTCTGCAAAGTAACACCTATTGAAAAATTTCCGAAATTATAAGTGGATCCAATGGCATAACTACTTTTTGGGAGAAAATAAAATGGAGAAGTACCTGTAAGTTGTTTCATCCCGGTACCATAAACAGTCAACTGAGAATTAATATGATAGCTAGCTGATCCGTATACAGATAATTCGTTAAAGGCCCCATTTATGGCACCTTCAGGATTATAATTCCATAACGCAGAATAAAAGCGCCCGGCAATAATTCCGCCATCAACCGACAACTTTGGAGACAAGGGGATTGATAAAAAAGGAGATAGTGTAAAACCAGTGACAGTACCCAAATGAGGAACAATTATAAAGGTACTTCCCACCGAATAATACAGCCTGGGCTTTAAATTTACTTTGGGGGAATTATACTCAGCAAGGCTATCGCGGTAATTGATCTGTTGCGAAAAAGCCTGAATAGAAAATAGTGAAACCAGGACAACAATTAAGCTTATGTTACATTTACATCCAGACATGGTCAATGATAATCCCTGTTAAACAGTCAGGTAAAATTAACGAGAAAAATAATAGAATAGTATCTGTAATGAAGAAAGTTTATTCAAAATGTCAGCTTCCCTATATCTTGATCTATTTCCAATTTGACCAATTATCTTGCCAGGCTCCCCGCTATTGTGGGGCAGGCTCTCCCTAAAATTGCTCCCGATAAATCGGGACAGGCTCACCGGGCAATTTCTTTACGCTCGGTCCGGTTCGAAACCAGACGGGATTTGTACTGGAGCGTGAACTTAAACAACGTCATCTTCGTAAAGGGCCGTTTGCTCTTTCTTTGAAGGAATTTCCTCAAACTATTGGGTCAATAACTAAAGGAAAGAGAAAAATGAACACTTCCCTTGCTCTGAAAATAGAAAATGCGCTCGGAATTGAAGAAGGATACTTTATGATTTTGCAGGTATATTATGATATTGAGAAAGAAAAAATAAATCAAAATACTGAGCATCCTGATTTGACCAAATTAAGGCCTGTTTTGTTCTGGGATACAAAAATTGAAAAGATAAACTGGAATAAACAAAAAAATGCTTGCCCTGCATGAGAAAAGATATCCATACAATCACGACAAAACACACATTAGAAGAAGATTCTTAGATTTTAAAACTGCAGATGTGGATTTTAATCCGGTTTGTTTAAAGGAAAAACATTGGGAGATAATAAAGTTAGACATAATTGATTTTGCAGACTAAAATCATCGTGAGATAGTTATGCTATCACTCTGAAACGTTCTGAAAAGTCAAGAGGGTGGTGGTAACATATCTATTTCCCCTATCTGGAAAAACAGGTTACCCTGACACTTTACTGCCGAATGAGATTGACTTAACCAGAATTAAATATTTGTTTTTTGATTATGTATGCTATTGATAATAGGATCAGCTAAATATGGCTATGTTGTCTGGCTTTCCCATTCCTGATTTTATTTGATATTACAATATATATACATTTTAATGCGTTAATTCCAAATATTTCAGCATATGAAACAATCGATTTCTTTTATCTTAAATATGTTCTTTACAGCAATTATCGTTAGTGCTCAATACAAGGTTATCCCGATTATGCCATTCTGGACTCTTAATACAACTCCCTTATTTTCCAATACAAGATTTAAACAAAATTCAAGGAATAGATAAACTGAATGAATTAATAAAAAAATGAAAAGAGATTTCTTAATTTATGCCTGACTAATGTTACACTTTGATTGACAATAATCAAGGACCAAACTTAATAATAACTGAATATGAATAATTTCTAATATTTGCAACTTTTATGAGAAAACATTTTAATTTACAATTGATGAACTTTATCGCTCTATTGAGTGTGTTAATGGTTATATCTGCATGCAAAAAAGGTAAAGAGCTTATATTATCTGCGCCAACAGTCGAAACTAAATATGCTGTAAATATTAGCCCGACATGGGCAACCTTAGAGGGTTCAATAAATGCCAACAATCAAAGCACTATTGTTACTTTTGAGTATGATACGACTACTTCTTACAAACAGAGCATAAATGCAACTCCCGATACTATAAATGGGAATATATTTATCGATGGAAGTGCTTATATAACAGGTTTAAAAGCAAGTACAATATATCACTTCCGTGTAAAAGCAGTAAACTCAAGTGGAACAATATATGGAAGAGATACGACATTTACTACTGCAGGTACGGGGGGTAGCAGGATCATCTTTAATCCTGATCTGACATATGGCTCTGTTACAGATAATGATGGTAATACTTATAAAACTATTCAAATCGGAACCCAGACATGGATGGCTGAAAATCTGAAAACTACCAAATATAATGATGAGACAGCAATTCCATTGGTAAAAGATGCAGTAGCATGGACAGAGTTAGCCACACCCGGCTACTGCTGGTATACTAATGATTCAGTTTCATATGGAGCATTGTACAACTTTTATACTATAAACACAGGTAAACTATGCCCAATGGGTTGGCATATACCCTCTGACGTCGAATGGACTGCCCTAACAACCTATTTAGGTGGTGAAAGCGTTGCTGGAGATAAACAAAAAGAAACCGGATTAACTCATTGGCAGAGTCCGAATACAGGAGCTACTAACGAAAGTGGATATACAGCCCTTCCAGGTGGTTACCGCATTAACGATGGCTCATTCTCCAGTCTTAGAAGGAACGGTTACTGGTGGTCTTCTACCGAGAGCTCATCAGTTAATGCTTACTATACTGACTTATTCTATGATTCTGACAATGGAGCCAGGGATGATAGTGATAAAAAGGCTGGGTTTTCTGTTCGCTGCTTGCAAAATGGGACCAAATAATGAAAATCCAGGACCTGACATGACAACAAAAAGCCGCCCTTCGACTACGCTCAGGACGGCTTTTTATTTTGGGCCGGCAAAGCGAATATAAGCTATTTCCTGATACAACGAACTGATTCACCGCGTTGTTTGGGACTGTTACTCCTGCCTACACTGCTGCTCTGTGCAAGGTAATGATCTATGGCGGTAGGAGTATTGTTTTCAGTTGAACTCCACCAGGTACCAATACTGCCAATATTGAGAAAAGATCCATTCTCAACACGATAACCTCCAGGGAAACCTATAAAACCTGATTCATTGGTTCCATTGTTACCCTCACCCCAACCACCTGTGCTTTTCATTTTGCTGCCTGCAGCTCCTTGTCCTCCTAAATAATTAATCAACATTGCCCAATCATTAGCTCCCGATAATGTCCAGCCAACCGGAGCTAACCCTCTTGGATCATTCACTGCATACCAATTGTACAGTCTACCGTATTTCAGCCCGGTTGCAGGGTCGTTATTAAAGTAACACCAAGCGGGTTTTCCTGACTCACCTGCGGCTACCCATTCTTTGCTGGTTTTTGCCTCAGGAATTGAATCACCATTCCGAAAAGTGCTTACATTCAGGTTTGCTACTGCCCAGATTTGTGTTCCGATCCTGACAGTTCCAACATCTTTGGCTTTATTTTCTGATTCAGATTTTGAACTCTTTTGGGTGGATTTTGATTTCGTCTGTGCAGACTTTGTTTTTGTCTGAACAGATTTCGAATCTGTTTGTGTGGATTTTGTTTTTGTCTGATTAGATTTTGATCTTGCCATGTCCGAATTTGATCCACCCGAATGATCTATACTACCTGAAATATTTCCATAAGAAAATAAAAGAATTAAAACACCGGTTATTGTGATATTCATTTTAGTTTTTGTATTTGCTGAGCATCAGATATTAAACGTGCTTAGAAAGACTTTATTATGCAAGTTAAGACAAGTAACCTTTTGATTTGCTTGTTAAGTGCCAAAATCCACACACTGAACATTTATATACCGACAAGTCTTTAACGCCTTTATTCTCCTGAAGATAGTCTAACGATTCTTTTGCATCAATTAATGAATTATACATGGTCTTTTTACATGGAGACTCAATAGGGTATATCTTTCTTATGCGGGAAGATTTATATCTCATTTGGATAATTATTTTTCACAATACATAGTTAAATATAAATATTAAAAGCCATCCACCTGAGAATAAATTCAGATGGATGGCTTCAATACAAAAAACTTAAAAGAAGAAACTAAACCTCTATATGTTTATTTTTTCTTTGGAGTTGGTGGTGGAAGCTTCTTAACAAATACTCCATTATTGTCATATACAAGTGTCTCAGTGGCGATCCCTTTGACAACAACTACTTCATATGTAACAATACTATTTGCTGTTACGCTTGTTGCTTCTTTAATTGTATAACCAACATAATTTTTGGCAATACTATCAGTTATAGTTTTTTGAAGATCAGCTACCATGACGGCAGCACGGACGGGTTTTTCTTTTGTGACAGTAGGTTTGGTGGCCTGTGCATTGACTGCCAGAACTGCCATAATTAATACAAGAACTAATAATACTTTTTTCATAAATAATAAATTATTTGGTTTAAAAACTACAGGTTTCTGTTTAAGCCTGACTTTCTGCTCATTCCAGTATCCCTTTAATTCTGTTGTATTCATTTTTAGAATTTGAGAATGAACTTTTGAGATACAATAATATGCCATTTAACTCACTAGGGCATTACAAAATTTTAAAAATAAGTTGCATAATTCACACATTTTCTGGCAGTTTGTGTGCATTATTAATACTCTCCTCATTAAACATGCATTTTTTTGACAGAGATTCTCATAAAGATTGGAATCTCGAGACTTAATGAGGCCGGATTACACACCCGGGTGCTCAAAAACAGTTCAGCAAGATTATAACAAAATGAATAAGCAAATGCTGTTTCTTAAAATTTTGTACCTTTATGCTATACCTTAAAATGAAATACCATGAAAACGAGTTCTTTTCAAATTTTTTGTATAGCTGTTCTCTCTGTGGTTTCGATTTTTGATGCTAAATCACAGGATAAGCTGAGCCAATCCCTTGCCTCAATAAAGGATAAGGTACAGGATGTTGAGATTGATAAAACCACCTTTAAACAGTCCATCGATATTTTGGATGCAAATAAAGGCAAGCTAAGTTTCGTTTCTGTATTTGTTGACGAAAAAGGCAAAACTGCCAAAGAGAGCTTTGAATTCTATGTGTCTGACATTGACAAAAATACAATTATCCGTAAGACCTCCGGGAAAAAGCTTTTTATCAGTTTATCGATCAATAATAATCAAAAGTTCATAAAACACTTCAAGGAAGATAAGCTTGACAGCTATACCAATTATTTAGAGATCCAATTATCAAGTGCAGATGCAGCCCAGGAGCTGACAGGCCTTTTTAAGGCCGCAATACCATTGGTTAACTCCGGCGAAACAGTATGGAACACAAATACTGATGCACTGAACTGGCTCAAAAACCATATTTCCAAAGTAAATTCAGGTTCAGTAACTGTCGAACAATCATTTTCATTTGGTGAGCGCAAAGACTACCTGGCCAGTTTTGACGTGAAAAAGACCGATCAGAAAAATGTTTCCACTGAAGAAAAATATGAATTCAGTATCCTGGATATCAACAAGAAAAACTTAACGGTTAAGATTAGTGGAACTCAACTTTCCGTTTCTGTTGAAACCAAAGGAAACGACCATTTTATTAAATATACAAAGAATAATGAACAACAAAACTTTGATAATGGTTTTGAAATCATTGCAGAAGATATAGACGAGGCCCGTAATATCATTGCCGCATTTTCAACAGCTATTGAAAAAAGTAAATCGGTGATCCCGGATTTTAGCAGCTTACAGAAAGCACTCGATTTTATTTCGAAAAACACCACAGATCTGACCTTAGATAAAAAAACACTGAATCAAAAATTCAATTTCACTCCGGGGAATGGGACAAAATCGGTATTTACTTATGCCGAGCCTGATTCAAAAGGAAAACCCGTTGAAGAACGGTATGAGTTTTATCTCAGTGACATCGATGCAAACAGCTTAAACTTTAAAGTAAACGGGAAAAAGATAACCATCGTTCCCATGTCTAAGAATAAAACAAAGTTCATCAAGTATTATAAAGACAACGTACTTCAGGATTTTCAAAATGAGATCAACATTTTAACTGCCGATTTGGAAACTTCCCGTGAAATGGTGGAAGCTTTTAAAGCAGCCATTGAAAACTCCGAAACTCAGCCTCCAACATGGAAAACTGTCGGCGATGCAATTACATATTTAAGCAACACATTAAAGGGCGAAACCATCGGGTCAGACATATATAAGCTTGATTTTAGTTCAATGTCAACAGATCCACTGAAGGTTAAATATGTGTTCGACAAAACCGATGTAAAAGGTACAATGGTTGGACAATCATTTGAATTTTACCCATATATGTTAGACGCTGGCACGGTAAAAATTGGGTCATCGGGTAAATATCTGAATGTGGAAGCATCATCTAATAACAAAAAACCATTCGTAAAAGTATTTAAAGAAGATAAACAACAAGCATATGCCGAGGGTATAGAAATCATGGCTTTCGATGCCAGGCAAGCCCAGGATATCGCTGAAGCCATTAAGTATCTCTCCAATAATAGCAAACCCAAAGAGAGGGTTTGGGGTGATAAACAATCTGCCATGAAGTTTGTCATGGAAAATGTTGGCGCTATGAAAAGTGAAGGAAAAGAGGTAACTCAAAAAATAGAACTCACCGATAATGATCCTTGTAAAATTTCATATACCGTTTCCAGCAGTGACGATAAAGGCAAAACAACGGATGAAATTTATGAATTTGCCCTTACCGATATTAATAAGCTGATGGTCGATTTCAAAGTGAGCGGTCAAAATGTACAGGTGACCCTTTCCTGCAAAAATAAAGAAAAACTGGTGAAAGTATATAAAAACGGGACACAGCAAGCCTGGGGAACCGATGTAGAAATCTCAACAAACGATGTAGAAACAGCCAAAAATATTGCCGAAGCTTTCAAAAGTGCAATTACACAGTGTGAAAAATAGAAAATATATAAAAATCCATCCACCTGAGAAATAACTCAGATGGATGGATTATAACCTTCATGAGCAATCAGTATGCCTGGAAGGGAATCATAAAATTCATTTGACAGGTTCGACAACAAGCACTGTAAATGTGCCTGGTTTCAGTGCAGGACGTGGTCGGGGATTATCAGCAGTTTTCTCCGGTGTAGGTCCAAATTCGGCTGTTGGTAAATAGATCCTATGTGTTACTGCACTTACTGAAATAGTTCTGGCGCCGGCTTGAGTAGGCACATTTTCAAGTACTTTAAATGAATTCGGATTTTCTTCCTGAACCACTGTAAGTACACCTTCTCCACATGAACTGTAGGCACGTTTAAGACCCGGATCAAAACCTGCCCCGTCTACACGACCTCCGGTAACAACAGTTGTTATAACTTTGCCAGTTTCTGAATCCAGGATTACCATTAGCTTATCTGTGGCACTGAAAAGGCGATGATTATCAACGTCAAGAGCCAGACCGCTTGGTTCTTCACCAGGACTTATGGACCATGTTTGTTCTACCTTCCAGGTTTTCACATTGATCATGCAAACTTCACTCTTGTCTTCAATATTCACAAACACCTTGCCCTTCCCATCACTTACTGCTGCCTCGGGTTTTCCTGCCAGGGCGATGATTTGTATTATCTTATCTGTTTTGGCATCTATCACGGTGGCATTAGATGAACGTCCATTCCATGTAATAATAGTTTTGGTGAACGGTTCATACAAAATAGCATCAGGATTCTTCCCTTTTACGGGCACTTTTTCAATTACGCTGAAATCTGTGGTGTTGAATACTGTTACGTTGCTGTCAGCTCCATTGCTTATAAATCCTTTTTTGAATTCCGGGGCGATTGCGATGCCATGAACCCCATTTACATCTGTGATGGTGGCAACATTTTTACCGGTTTTCATATCCACTACATTCACCATTTTACCGTGTGAAACATATAGCATTCCTGTAGCATCGTCAGCATTCAGGTAATCCCAGAAACCATCTCCCTGCAGAGAAATTTTCTGAACAATCTTATATCCGCTGGAAGCATTCTGGCCATTAAGACCAATCAGAGACAGGAAAATACCTGCCATAATAATGATCGTTTTTTTCATAATTCTTGAGTTTATGTTATTGATTTCAATAAATATTAAATACAGTTTATTTATCCTCTCCGGCTTTAAACAAAGTCCATGGTTGTGTCGGACGGTCTTTAAGCAATCCATTCATCCAGTCGAACTGTTGATGTTTCTCTAAAAAAGCTTTAGCATCGAAGGGTATCCCGCATGCTGAACCCCATCGCGCAACAAATGTCATTTGTTTTGCCATTTTGGAATCGACAACTTTCCCATCGAGTGTTCCCCAGGGGGAAAATGGAATATCAACACCATAAATATCAGAATCCAGATCGGGATGAGCACACAGGGTTCTCATGTCGGGGGTACCGGTATTTAAATAAGTATCATAATGATCGGCTTCGAATTCTTTCCCCAGTTCCAGGTTAATCTTACCTGCATTTTCTCTCATTAATTGTTTCCACCGTACCCGCCGGGCAACTGAAGAATTCTTTATATCTGTTTCTGAGGTTTTGGTTTCGAACCGCAGGATTCTTAAATCTTCAGCAACATTTGAGCCTACAAAAAAGCCATCTTTCTTTTTTTCAAAACCAACATATTTTAATCCAAGCTCAAGACGGGCAATTTCGTTTGTATTTATATCACCAATCAACCAGGCATTTGCATACCCTCCATTGTTACCTTTTTTCATTATTTCACACCATTCATCAATTGTGGAAGCATATTGTGTTGCATGCCGCATACGGGCAAATTCCGGGATTCCATGTACATCGAATGGGAAAAAGCCTCCGATTGTTGTTTCGGAACCGACAAGGCCGGCGCTTGTAATAAAAAAGTCAGTATCGCTGTGAATCAGACCGGCAGTAGATTGCATTAATATACGGTGGCCTTTTTCCGGAAGAATATCCAGAATAATATTGCAAAGGGGATAATAGAAAGAACTCATTGTATTATGTCCCAGAACGATACTGCCATCTGTCGTCATACTTCCAGTTGCAATAAATGAACTGCATGACTCCTTTTTATGATCAGGTGAATTTGGGGAAATTGTGTCTTTTACCATCGGCCACCAATATTCCATGAGTTCTGAGGTACCATTATAAGTTACAATTTCATCCCGGTTGGAAAGCACACCGGCTGCCCTCATTCCTTCAACAATTCCGTCAATTTCTTCCATATTTTCAGAATCAATCTTGGAATTGAACATTTTGGAGCCTTTCTGAACCAGCCATTGCCAATCGAGGGCAGTCTCATAATGCCAGACTTCGCTCATCTCCAAGAGCGCTTCCTTTATTTCTTTTGCAAGTAAATATCCATGCTGGAAACCACGTTCTTCCGGAGTGCCTTCGATATGCAGATAAATCCATCCGTTTTTTTCATGACGATTTGCTTTTGTCAGCCATGCTTTCTGCTCACCTGTAAGCTGATAACCAGCCTGACTATGCATTAAAACAGGAAATAGAAAAACTGCAAAAAGCAGAATTATTACTTTTTTCTTCATAGTACAAAAATATTAAACCAAGGTTTCAACTACATAAAGAGAGCGACCCAATCAACTATATATGACTTTTATTAATCCTTTATACAACGAACAGAATAACCGTTCTTTTTAGGGTTGAAGATTCTGAGAACATCTATGCTGGCGCAACCCATAGTGCGGCACCATGAAGCTGTTTGTTTTAATTTTTCATTACTTGAGGTATTCAAATTCCCTCCATTCACTATATGGACCTGGCTTTCCGGTAGCTTTGGAAAATGATTTTACTCTCCATCGCCCTTGTTGTTTTCCGACAAAGTTAAGGGTATAAGAAGTCACATTGGTGGTTGCATTTTTTAACAGCTTCCATTTGCCGTCGTTATACTCGACCACGATTTCATATTTATTAGCACCTTCAACATGCTTCCACTCGAACACTGTCGTACGAGGAAACATATTTATTTTTGCACCTGGTATCGGCGCAATAAGTTCAGGCGGGGCAATCTGTTCAACCTTAATAACCCTGTGTACCTGGGCTTCAGCGCTAAAGGCGAGATTCAATAGAATGATTGAAATTGACAATAAAAAAATTCTGCGTTTCATTTTTATTTCCTCCAATTTTAATTTTAAAACTAGAAAACCATTAAAATCTAACTTGTAAAATATAAAAGTATTAAATTTTTATAAAAATAAACATTCTCTTTCTTAACCCAATTAATAAAATTCTTCAGCCCCCTTCTGTCATATAAAAAGCATTGATATAATGCTGTAACAAAGCTTTAAGATCTTTTACTAATAAATTGAAAATGAAGCAATCCTTATCAGCAAAACAGCCTCATATTCACCGGATCCCAGTTTATTATTTTCTTCTGGAAATAACTGTCATTGCAGGCAAGACACGGAGCACAAGCCCTGAAGCCGAATACAGGGTCCTCAACTACAGGTTTTCCAGTTCTTACTCCTTCGAAGAAATTAGCAAAATGTTCAACATGTTCATCATAACCTTCAGGAGCAGAATATTTTGTATCGGCTTTTACCGGTCTTTGCTGATCTGCTTTTGAATATTTCTGATTGTATCTTTTCAATAGTTCTTCCTGCATGGTCTTAGGATAAGTATCAAAAGCATCCCATCCTCCTATTCCCGGAGCCTTCGACATGATGCTGTTTCTGATAATAAATCCGCTATCCCCCATTTCAAGAATACCTTCGCTTCCAATAAACCTTGTAAAAGACTTTTCTCCATTGCCACTCACAAAGTTCACTCTTAGCATAACCTGGAAGGATGAATGTTCCTTAGTTTCAGGATAGTGCATCACTGCAACCATTACATCGGGAACATCACGTTCATCTTTCCAGTAAGTGAGCTGGCCTGAAGCATAAATTTTTTCAGGTCCTTTGGAATCGGTCAATACATGTATTCCTGATAACAGGTGAACAAACAGATCGCCGGCAACACCGGTGCCAAAATCACGGTAGTTTCTCCACCAGAAAAATTTCTTTGCATCATAAGGCATTTGAGGGGTACCTGAAATATACCTGTCCCAGTCAACTGTCTGGGGTGATCCATCAGTAGGCATGGTGTATTCCCATGCACCAAGAGCGTCCTGCCTGTCAAATGAAGCCTCAATACAATTCAGCTGGCCAATAATACCTGTTTTATATAACTCTCTCGCTTTGCGATAAACAATGCTGCTTACCCTTTGACTTCCCACCTGCATTGTTTTTTTTGTTTTATCAAGGATTGCGATAACGTCCAGCCCTTCACTTAGTTTATGCACCATTGGCTTTTCGCAGTAAACCGATTTACCGGCATTCATGGCATCTATCGATATCCTTGAATGCCAGTTATCACTGGTGGCAATTACTACCGCATCAATGTCTTTACGGTTCAGAATTTCCCTGTAATCTTTGGTTGTAAAGATATCCTTCCCATATTTTTCCTTAACTCTCTCAAGTCTTCCTGAATAGAGATCGCAAGCGGCAACTAATTCTATTCCAGGGACTTTTAAAGCAGTATCGATATCATTATTACCCATAATGCCCATTCCAATCGCTGCAATCCTTATTTTATCGTTGGAAGAGAAATTTTTATTATAGGTGATGATATGTTCTTCCATTTTTTCACGGGATGCGAAACCGACTAACGGTCCTGCAGATAAAAGCACTGCAGTTCCCCCAAGCTCCTGAAGAAATTTTCTCCTTGATGTATGTGTTTTCATATGAGTAAAAATTAATTTGAGTTAAATTTCTCTAAAAGATCCTTTACAGCATCCTTATGTACCATGTAGTCCATCATCTTCAGTTTTATATAATCTGAAGAAAAAAAACAGTACCCGAATTCACCAGCCTTCGGGTCATTGTTCCGTGAACCCGAACCCGAGTCTTTTATAAGATACCAGTCCTTCCCGTCTTTTTCGAGGTAACCCACAAGGTGCAGGCCATGATCATCTGTTGTAGTCTCATTAGAGTACCTGAACTGCCGGGCATCATCGTTGATGTAGGCTGAGGGAATATCAAAATCAGGGACAATTGCACGTTGTGTCTGCCTGTCGAATCCGGGTTCGGATACATCACCGCCACTACTTGCTGTGTACCCGTTACGGACTACTTTTTTTAATGTCTCCATAAAAACATCAAGATGGACTATTTCAGAAGGAGGTTCACCAATGTAATGCTTCATAATCGATTTTATGGTCGCAATTGCAGCTTCTTCATCCCATGCCGAAGTGGCTTTCAACGACTGAAGATAAGTCTTCATTTCTGTAATCATTTCCTCATGATTATGGAATTTCCTGCCAACAGGTAATCTGGTAGAACCCGGGTTTAGGTACGATAAATACGGCTTTGTCTTTATTTTGTCCGGCAACCGGAATGAAAAGCATAAAGCCTGTAACAATCATACCGTATAGGTTTTTTAAATTCATTTTGAACATATCTTAAGTTTTTAGGTTAATAAATTTAGTGCTTTTTTACAGGGATCCACACCTCTTCTTCCGAATCGGGGTCATCATTTTTATACTTCTCTCCCATTACTGCAAAATGAGGTCTGTTGTCCAGTAGAAAATCAGAAGCAGGAAGCCAGGTGCCAAAAATATATTGGTACGTTTCCGGTCCTTTGCTTGCAGCTCCTTTGTGCAGAAAAACGGCATAGAGTCCGCGGGGCGATATCAGAGTTTCCATATCCTCAGGAACTGTTTCAAAATCAGTCACTTCGACAACTGCCCATTTATCAAATTCCTTTTCAGGGTTAAAATTTTTAAAGTAGAGCGGTTCGTATACCTCAACTGAATACAGGTCTGAACCAATGTTATTCTTAATCTCTCTTCGTGACGGCATAAAACTCTTCCACAATTCGTGGGTTTGGTTGTTCGAAAATGACATTTTAATCCGTTTGCCGACAAATTTCTTTTCAGGCAATATTTCAATTCTTGGTTCCAATAAGTCAGGTGGTCTAATCCTTGGTATCTATTTCAATATCATATTTATCTAAAAGTCCTGCAATTCCAGTTAATGAAAAGATGGCTTTTTTAATGCGGTTTTTTTCAGGGTCAATCGAATAATTGAAAGAAGTGCGAAAATCAGCTTTTTCAATAATTGAATTTTCAAAGGTCGCTTTCATGAAATCACAGCTATCAAAAACTGAACCGGTTAAATCACATTCTGTAAAATCTACTTCATGAAAATTTGAATTTTTGAATGTTGTCATTTTAAGCTTCAGCTGATAAAAAGACGAATGACTGAGGTTACAATTATCAAAACTTACTGACAAACCAAATTTATTGCAGTTCTCAAAATGTAGTCCCAGCATTTTGCAGTTCCTGAACCGTACTTCCCGTAAAGCAGTCTTATTCAACCTGGACATAGTCAGGTTGCAATTTTCTAATTCACATTCCATAAATATAGCATCTGCAAGGTCGGTGTTTGAAAAATCACAGCTTATAAAGTTGCACGATTCGTATTCCCCTTTGATCAAAGGATTTTGGGTGAAATCGATTTTGTTAAAAGTTTTTCCTTCTATAAATTCTAGCCCCATTGTTGTCAAATTAATTGCTCCTTTTGAGATCACGAAGTTATGTTCTAATAACCAGGATTTTGCACAAGCTTATTATTTTTTATCATTTCAGCCTGCATGATGGGGAAGAAATAGCATTTGTTATTCCACGACCTGTTACCGCCCCCAAAGTCTGCTTTCACAAATATTGGGACTGCCCAGGATGATCCATTTGATTTAAAATAATTGTCGGACCTTCTTCCGGAATACCCACTAGGTGGAACGAAAAATTTAGTAGAGTCAGTTTCATCGTGCGTAATCTCAGTAAGATATTTAACCTGAACCTTATGTGTTTGCTGGTATGCTTCCGGGCCAATCATCCACCGGCGGATGTCCCAGAATCGCTGATCTTCAAAAGCCAACTCTATCTGTCGCTCATGACGGTAAGCCTGGCGCAAAGTACCGCCAGTTAATGAAGGTGAAATATCGGGTTGTCCGGCCCGTTTCCTTATCATGTTTATATATGACCGGGCTTCAGCATCCTGCCCAAGCTCAATACAGGCTTCTGCATAATTCAGGATCACTTCGGCATAGCGGAGGTGCTTAAAAGGAATATCCTGTTTGATTTTTAAAGGGTCAACGTTCGGGTCAATAAATTTCCGGAGGAAATAACCCATAAAATCACCGCTATAATCACTCAAAGGTCCATATGGGTTATCCATTCCCCGTTTGAAAAGTGTATCGCCATTGAGATTATAAATGCCCCCCACCTGGATTCTGCTTAAAGGGTCCTGAGCGATTAAATCTGACGGGCGTTTTCTCCAGGGGACACCTTCGTAAAGTATGGTAGCATAAAACCTGGCATCTCTGTTGGTGTAAGGCGATGCTTTATGTACAGGATTATTCCAATCGAACCGGCTGCCATCTTTCATTTCATACTCATCCACTATATCTCCTGTCGGTGTGTTGAAGCCACAATCATGATATCCATTAGGGCCACAATAAAATCCCGGGTTATATCCGGTCAAACCTTCATTCGTGGAAGCTGTAAAATATTGTAAAAGAATATCTTCTTCCGTTCCTTTGGACAGGAAGAAATCAACAATATTCTGGGCTATGGAATCTCCGGGGGCGGGATTTTTCCTGTACAAATCATATTTAGCCATATCAATCACAGCTTTAGCCGCATCTTTAGCCAGCTGCCAGCGTGCCATTTCATCACCGGAGGTATAGCCTGATAATTCAGGATTGGAATATCCACTGGTAACTATGCCGTTTTTCAAAGGATTATGAAGATCGCTGGCTGCATAAAGCAATACCCTCGATTTTAATGTCAGTGCCGCACCCTTTGTTACATGGCCCGCCTGATTTGCATCAATAGATTCCAGTGGTAAATACTTTGCAGCTGAATCAAGCTGACTGACAATAAAATCCACACAATCCTCATAGGAATTGCGGGCAACATAAAAATTGTCGTATATAGTATAGGCTTTTATGATAATCGGAACGCCGCCATACATGTTTATAAGACAGGCATAAGTCCAGCCATTCAGGAAATAGACTTCACCCTTCAAACGGGCTACCAGGTCCTTTTCGTCAGTTCTGAGTGAGCCTATATTTGAAAAGAAGAGGTTGATCTTTCTTACATTTGAATACATCGGATCCCAGAGGAGATGATTTGTCTGGGGAGATGATGCTGCCGGGCTCCAACCCGGAAGATAATTTGGAGATATATCGCCAAGGTTAAAATCATAAGTGCCCCAGTCGGGGGGGAATAATGACTCATCTGAGAAATCCGATAGCCGTATGATAGCGAAAGGGAATCCCAGTGCGTCATGATATATTGAGTCCACGAAAGTTTCTATCAAAGGCAGATCTTTCCACATTTCTGCATTGGAAGAACCGTTTTGGAAAGGTTTGTCTAAAAGTTTTTTACACGACAAAACAGCAATGGGCAAAATAAAAAAGAGTATCCAATTTATTAGAAATTTCTTCATAGATTTAATTGCATTTTATTGTCACATTTTTTATCGCATCAAACTAAAATTTATATCCCAGAATACAAAAACATCTTATTACCGGCGATGTTAATTCCAGATAACTTGACATCCCGTCAGATCTTTCAAACCTGAGCTCAATTGACAAGTTCCTGAAATCACTCCCCAAACCTAATAATAATCCCCTTTCCCATTTACGCGCATTATTTAATTTGGATTCTGAAATACTATTTACTGAATATACGTGTGATTCAACTCTTAAGTAATTTGTTTCTGAAATAGTAATTCCATTTGAAAACCCTCCGTTAATGTATAAGAATATTTTATTAACCGGGAACTTTAACTTCAACAGGTTATTTATTGTAAAGTAGGAATATCCAATTGAACTATAGGTGTTTGTGTAAATATTAGTATTATAAGAATCTTTATTCATGCCACTGACTTTGTAGGAAGTGAACATTAATTCATTATTAATTGACCATTTCCCTTTTTTCCTGGGTAGAACTATATTAATAAACCCTCCTGCTGTAAAGTTTTTCGCCCAGGGATATTCAGTATTTATAAGTGAAATGAAATAATCATCAGTGCCTATAAATTTTAATTTTGTTAAAGATAATCCCGCTAAAATTCCAACTTCCGCTTTAATTTTTTCTAATTCCGGTTGATATAAAATTTCCTTTTGGGTGCATTTATAATATTCTTTAAATAATCTGGTCAAATCATCTTTACTGTAGCTTACATTGGAAATCTTTTTTTGAATTGAGGGACAATCCTGTAAATAAATATTTAATTGACCTTTAAATATTTCTTTTGTCTGGATAAATGAATCTCCACCGATATTATTTAAATATTTAATAATGACAAGTGTCTCATAAATTCCATTTTGACCAATAAAAAAGTGCACTTTTAAATTTTCATCCTTCAGGTAATAGAGAGTTTTCTCCCCATTTATTAATATTTGTAGAAAAACTTTTTCAGTTTTGTACCTGGGTTTCTCAGATTCTGACAGTTCATTATCCCTGTAAGCACTTTCATCAATTGTCACAATCCCACTTATATATCTTTCTCCAGCGACACTAAAACTTTGAATATTATTCGGAGTGTAAATAGTTTCTTTTGAATCAGAAACGGTTTTAAAAACTATTGCTTTCGGGGTTTTATCCCAATTTTGATAATCAATTAAACCTTTTATAGTGTCTTTCTGAATATCCACAACATAACCGGTCTTGAAATTTTTTTGCGAGTAAGAATTAGTAAAATTGAAAATGCAAATAATGATTATCGCTAAAAAATACTTAATACTTTTCATTTTCTCTTTTTGTTTTTATGCAATTTATATTCCACTGGTTATTTATGGTCAATAAATGCAATGCCATTTACAAAAGTATTGCATTACCAATGAGCTGAAATACACACTTATACAATACTTTTAGATGACCTTCAACATTCATTATTCATACTAAAGATAAAAATAATAATTGATAAATAGAATTCCGGCCTGTAGTATACCAATTGCATGATGTATGATGCTGGTTACATTTACTTTTGAAAAAACTGAACCGGTATACAGCTTTCTTAAAATGAGATCCTTCACTGGCGCTCGTGATAACATAGCATATCAAAAGCATAACCGGCTGTTTATTGATTTTAAACAATATGGCCTTCGGCTTGTTTCTAATTCATCCCTCAGTTTAATAGCTGTCAGAACAAAATAAAATTGCTTAAAATTAAACTAAAGACTAATTTTGTTAGTTAACTAATTGAAATATAATGGAACAGAATGAGAAATCAAATCATGAGTCGTATAAAGTTTCGGGCGACGAGATATTATCAAAGGTTAAAGAGATAATTAAAGAAGGAAATGCCAGAAAAATAATTATTAAAAACGAAAAGGACGAAACTATTATGGAATTTCCCCTTACAATCGGTGCAATAGGTGTTGTATTGGCACCCATATTTGCAGCTGTCGGCGCCCTGACGGCACTGGCAACACATTGCACTATTATTGTTGAAAAAAGAAACAGTGATGAAGTAAAATGATTCTTAAGTTTTAATTCAATAAAATCGGGAATGATGAAAACTGCCAAAACAAAAACATTAAGCAAACCAAAAAAAACTCCAGATGCCGGTAAAGCATTAGCAAAAAAAAAGGTTACATCAGTCAAGTATGTCCCCAGTGAAGAGGAGATTCGCGAAAAAGCCAGGGAAATCTATTACGAGCGTATCGCCCGTGGCGAACATGGAACTCCGGAAGGAGACTGGCGTGAAGCAGAAGGACTTTTAAAGGGATTATAAAAAGGCAGTAGTGAAATCATTTGTTATTCTTCTTATCTGAAGAAGAAAGTAGAATTATATGTATATCCATTTTCACGTAACCACCATCGATAAGCCTTTGCTATTTTTCTTTTTTTAAGCAAGACATCTCCAACTTCTTTTGAGGTAATCCTATAGATCGTTTTCATACTTGCTTCATTTCAATTTTGGTTTGATTACTCCAGATCGTAATAGCTGAATTTCTTCAGATAATCAAATATTGATGTCCCAAGAACATCTTTCTTGTTTATCCTTCCATTTGAATTCAGAAATTTCTCCAATGAGCCTGCACCACCAAGATGTGATGCGGCTATCATTCCTGATTTTGTAATTGCAACACCATTGATTGAATCCCCGATATAATGTTCATAATCCTCCAGAATTATAAGATTTACTTTAATCAGTGTCTTTAGTACCTCCAATTGCAACTCCCGCGGGAAAATTTCAGGATGTGCTTTAAACTTTTTTAATGTTATCTTTTTGTATCCCAGATACTTCAAGGTGGATTCATTAAACTGCCATTCACCGAAACAACCTATCTGGTTTATGCATAGCCAGTTGTTTCCGGATTCTTTGTAACCCAGATCATTAATAAACCTGGATAATTCAGATTCATGAAATTTCTCAAGGACGAACTTTGATAACGATTTGAATTTAATTATCCCCAATCGGAAATCAATATTCGGAGCGCAACAGATATGAGAAATAAAAATTAACAATAATATCAGAAATACTTTTCTCATGATAAAAAATTTTAAGAATTATATTCCTTCAGTTCAAATGTTTACATATCTCTGCAAAGTTAGACCTTATATAAACTGAAGTCAATTGCGTCAGACTCCGATCCGGGTTTAAAGTGTAACGATTTTCCCTGTCTAATCACAGAAAACCATACGGTTAATTATAAGATTTAGTGATTAATAAACAAATCGGGAAAGTTCGTCAAAATGCAGTTAAAATTTACTAAAAATCTGAGTAAAAGGTAAATATTAACAAAAACTCCTTTAATATAGAACAAAGATTATCAGAGCTATATATGAATATTAACATCTCTAATTTAGAGCTATTTCTTAAAATGAGAATTTGACTAAATGTCTATTAATTTAGATAAAAAATCAGGTAAATCTTCAATAAAACTGATGCAACAGGTACTATTCGATTCAAAATGAATAACTCAAGGCCGACCGGATGATTCTGTTCCGTCCGGGCAGGCGGTTTTACACCTTGCATAAACATAATCTTAAAGGTATTGTCTTATCCTGTACCAATAATTGGTTGTAAGGTGTCCTGATCCATTCCATTTTCTGGCAATCTGTTCAAAATTATAAGGACCAACCTGATCAGCGAAGTATAAAAAGATCTTTTCTGATATTTCAAAGTTAAACAGGTCATTCCTGGTATAGCTGCTCCCTGTTCGTTTATTATAATCAATAAGTCTGATAGGACGTATCTGATAAACTCCTGTCGCTTCTTCTAATGGATTGTATGCCAGTGTATCACCCTTTGTTTCTACCATTCCTACAGCGAATGCAAGTTGCTTATATGGTTCTATGGGAGCAAACTTAAGAACTGTCAGTAATTTCTCGCTGGGTGCGGAAACTTCCAATGAAAAAGATAACAGAATAAAACAGACAACCTTTATCCTTTTTAGACTTGTGTTCATAGTGAAATTCCGAATTATTCGTTTAATATGCAAACCGGGTTATTCTGGTTATTTCGCTGCTATTTATTAAGAACACACTACCTCTACACAAATTTACAACATAACTTGTTGTAAATTAATGAAAATCAATTTCTTTTATAAACAAACTTTCAACCGACAATATTGAAGCTCTTCGCAGCGAGCAACGGAGAACCGATCCCGCGAAGCGGGAGAGCTCGGCGAAGCCAATGCGCTCGCGGGGATTCAACCAATAAAAAATCGATACCTCTCTTTTTATGCTATAATTCCTGCTAATCATATGCTCATCTCTTTTTGTCATTTCTATTTCAGCATTGATCAAAAATCTTTGAAGTGACGGCGGAACTGACCTTATATTCCATAGATAATGCATTATATTTACAGCGAAAGGGGAAATATATGTTGGGGAAAAAGATATTATCGACGAAATGCACGCCGGAGATCAGCCTTGATCCTTATGGGATAATTAAAATATCAGGCAGGTCAATAAGTGAAAATGGTACAGGATTCTCTGAACAGATAGATGAATGGATCGATGAGTATATGTGTAATCCTGCTGAACTTACTACTGTTGATATTTCTTTTGAATATTTTAATATAGTCAATTTTAAAATTTACTTTAACCTGCTTAATAAGATTGGATCTCTCAGATTGATTAACAAAAAGTATTCTGTCAATTGGTATTATGAAGAGGGTGATGAAGATATCCTTGAGAAAGGAGAAGATATATCATCCGCCCTGGATATTCCTTTTAATTTTATAATGATAAGCGATCCTTTATTACCTGAGTCGAATCCATTGAAATTGAAGACCAGTGTATCTTAGGTAATAATTAGCATTCTGATACAATTTCACGGAAGATTTTTGTACAACCGAACCGGTCGCAATACGTTAGCAATTCCCCGTTAAAAATCCTTGAATTATAATTTTATGAAAAGTTAAAGAAGATCAGACTGCTGCCCTTCTGAGATTTTGTGTTCTGAAATATGTTAACCCATTTATTTCTGTCATGTCAATTATTTTGAATCCGTGAGATTCAAGAAGTCTCGAGAAATCCTTACTATCAATATCAACATCGATCTTTGAATCCAAAAAATTAATGACTTTCTTGTACAAACGTGAAGTCACACTAACTCCCTTTTGAGTTTTCTTGTCAGAAAAGCATCCGATAAAATTGGCTTTTGGAGACAATCCACTGCAGAGAGTATGTAAAAAATCATCGAGATGGTTAATAAGGTTCAATTTTTTAAGGTTAATTAAAGTCGTCACTTCTTTCAGTTCTTCATAATCATAATAATAGTGCATTTTTGAAGAAAGGACCAGTAAATTGTTTTCATTTGCCAGACCATGCCAATTAAGATAATTTATAAAGTTCTCGTCAACCTCTCCAGACAGTTTATTGGGAACAAGATTATTTTTTCCTGCTTCAGGGGAAATTTTTGTTGTATTTAAATTTATCCTGACTTTTCTATCGATAGTTTTTACCGGCCTTTTTAGAACTGAAATATCTTCCATAATTATATGTCTGTTATTCGATGTAAAATTATAGCATAATAACACACCAGTCAAGCAGCTGATGCCCAATTAATGAGGAAATGAGACTTTTTTGGTTATGCTTTATCGTTGAAATCGGGACGAATAGTTACAGGAACAAACTGTTTATACTCTAGAAATGGAACTTCGTCAAAAATGAAATGCCTTTTATGAACCAACAGTCTCAAACAAAGCTTAAAATATATCAGTGAAAACACAATGTGCTGATATTCTGAATAATAAATACCCAGGTAAATTTCTATACTTAGAAAAATGAATTTTGACTAACAGAATGTACAAGGTGATAAAAAAGTATATCAGGCACGGCTATCTTAACAGGAAAACTGAATTGCAGGCTTAAATACCTGATGGAATAGGTTTTCCTGATGCAGGAATTTATAGATCTGATGATTTATAAAAGTTGTCCAACCGGGACGGATTACTAAAAAACCTTATCTTTAAGGTTGAAATTCTTTTAATTCTGATTTGGCTGAGATTATCGTGTATAGATTACTTTATTTTACTGAATATGAAAACCTTAAATCTGACATTAGCATTGACTCTTTTAACTCTGGGCAGTTTTGGACAGAAACTTCCTTTACCGGCCGATAAAAAAGCAACCAGGGAAACCGTTTTGCTTTTCCAGTCCTTATATGAACTTAAGAACAAAGGAGTAATGTATGGCCATCAGGATGACCTGATGTACGGTTACACCTGGTGGTATGAAAAAGATCGTTCGGATACAAAAGAAATCACTGGTGATTATCCTGCGGTTGCTGGTTTTGAACTTGGTCACATTGAACTTGGTGGTGACCGGAGTCTTGACTCTGTAAGTTTTGCGCAGATTGCAGACCAGATCAAAGTGTTTTATAAACGAGGAGGTGTAATTACTCTTAGCTGTCATCTCAACAACCCTTTTACAATGCAAATAAAGGATACTCTTTCATCCAGGCAACATGGGACAGCATGGGATGTCAGTTCAAAAGAGGTTGTTTCATCTATTCTTCCGGGGGGTAAGTATAATGAACTTTTTAATACATGGCTTGACCGTTTGGCCACATTCTTCATTGGACTAAAAGATGATAACGGGTTACCAATCCCGTTTATTTTCAGACCGTTCCACGAACATTCCGGTTCCTTTTTCTGGTGGGGTACTAACATTTGTACCGACCAGGAATACTCTGCCCTGTGGCGATATACCGTCACTTTTTTGAGGGATAAAAAGAATATTCACAACATTCTTTATGCTTACAATACCGACAGGGTAACAAGTCTTGAACAATATATGAGAGGGTATCCGGGAGATGACATTATTGATATGCTCTCGCTTGATATGTATGACCGGGGTGAACAGTTTGGCGGGGAACTCGACACTGCTTTAGGTTTTGTTACCAAAGAAGCTATCGCAAGAAATAAGCTGACGGCATTGAGTGAAACAGGCGAAAGAAAAGGAATGAACAACTGGTGGTCATCAGTACTATTACCCGTTGTAAGCAAGTATCCTGTTGGTTATGTATTGACCTGGAGAGACGCCTATAAAACCAGGTTTTCAGTATCCGGAAACCCGATTCAATCTCCCACCGATGATTTTAAGAATTTTTATAACTCTCCCAGAACACTCTTTTTAAAAAAAGTACAGGAGGCAAATATTTACAAAAGAAAATAAGAACAGATTTAATCTGGTTCAAAAGATTATTCCTTGATCACTTTAACTGTTCTTCGAAAATCGTTGTTATCTACTTCGACGATATATACACCTTTGGCTACTGTGCTTATATTGATACTTGTCTGGTAACGGCAATTTTTCAGTTCTCTGATTTTCTTGCCCATACTACTAAATATCTGAATATTATAAAGTGCATCAGTACTGAGCGCTACTGTGAAATCCTCGCTGGTAATTGAAGGCCACAGAAAGACTTCAGGATCTGATGAAGGATTTGCTTTTTTTACGTATACATATATACTATCACTAGTCTCGACCCCGCATGTGCCTGTAACGGTAGTTCTGTAAAGACCTATATCCGTAGCATTCAGCTCGGGCAATATAAACTGTGAAGTATTACTATTGTCTATCACTTTACCATCTTTTTGCCATTGATACATCAGATCATGGCCATCCGCATTAACTTCAAGAGTAACACTATTTCCGAAAGGGACCTCAACATTCGGAGAAATAAAGGTTATTTTGGTCAGAGGATAAACAGTCAGTTTTATGATATTGGATACTACTACCCCGCAAGAACCTGATACTTCGCATTTATAATCACCGGAATCATCGGTTGTTGCAGCTAGAATACTCAACACTGCTGAAGATCCTGATTGAACAATCTGACCATTCCTGGACCATTTGTAATTAAGATTATGTCCTTCAGCATTAATATTAAAAGTAACTGGTTGTCCGGCACAGATCGTGGTATCATGCAACTGGCTGAGTATTTTTGTGTTAAGAAATATATTCACATTAAGTCCTGACCAATCTGAAACCATATTATTTATTGTGACCCTGAGGATTACATTTACAGACCCGCTGTAACCTATATTCCAAAGCACTGAAGCATTTTCAGAATTCCCGGTGATAACACCAGCATTTGCCGGCAAAAGATTCCATTCATATGCGGTGGCACCGGCAACAGGTTGTATTGAATACTGACTTGATTCAGTTCCCTGACAAATTAATGAATCGCCAACCGGAGAAGGTGGCATATAATTTCTGACAATACCGGTTTTTGACCGTATCCAGGATTCCATATCCGAAACACTTGTATAAGCGCCATAAGTATTACAGTTTGGGCTACCCCAACTGACAATTCCTGCTAATTTATACTCACCAAACACAGGAACAACCAGGGGTCCTCCGCTATCTCCATTGCAGGCATCTTTGTTTCCGTTAAGATAGCCTGCCATAAGATCAGTTGTCGGGATAGTTCCCCAGACTGTAGATGCCTGTGCATCGGAAATGATTGGCAGCTGTACCTTCTGAAGAGAGGTGGGGAATACTTCCGGATTGACATGGGTCAGACCCCAGCCTGTAACCCACGACATAACACCCGGATCAATAGCACCCTTAGAGGCATCAACAGTTGTTACAAGCTTAATTGGAGTCGCATTTGCAAAATTAATAGTGTCTGTTAATCTTAATAGAGCAATATCATTTAAAAGAGTCTGACTGTCATAGCCTTCATTAACTATAGCTTCACTCACAGAGTACGTTTTTCCTTCATTGTCATTGGATGGATCATTTAAACCGACTCTTATAAACATTTGTGAAGCCGGAGTAGCGCCTCCTGTACTGTTTTTTGTACAATGGGCAGCTGTAACCACCCAGTTTTTACTGATAATTGAACCTCCACACCTGTAATTACCCGAAATATAATATACCTGCCATGGAAAATCGGAAATAACTGCATCTGTACCTCCGGCAATCTTAGCATTGATAGATTTTATCCCGGTGAAAAAAGGAAATAAATGATCCCCTTTTCCAATATCTGATTTTATAAATAAGAGCGGTTCTCCATCAAGATCGAGTGTACATATACTCGTACCAGGATTATTATTTTCTGAAACAGATATCTTTAAAAAATATCGTTTATTAGCATTAAGGCTAAAAGTAACAGTATCATCTTGAAGGTCTTCAATTCCGGAAAAGACTGTTGTATTCTGATCATCAATAATTTGCCAGGTTGCAAGACCAGAGTTTTTAGTCTTTGAGACCTTGATTGTCACCTTCTGTGACAAAACAGAAAATGAGATCAGATATAAAAGGAAAATGAATAAAAAACTTTTCATGTTCAAATATAATCTATGCCAGAGAAATAGCATGAAATAAAATCTTCATTCCTCATTATCTCAATTTGAATAGAGGAATAAAATAATAATATTATCATGTAAAACAGACAAGAGACGAAGATGTTTTATTCCGGTTACCTGATGCCGGTATCAATATTTATATTAAGAAGTGTTTTATCCTGTGCTGTAATTGAAACCATGGCAGGAAGATTGCTTCCCCCTATATTATTCTGTGATTTTTCCAATACAACAAGATAATCCCCGGGAGGAAGCTGACTGCTATAAGATCCATCAAGTGATGGCTTTAACTGTGCTATTTTGGTTTTCACGTCAGAAGTAAATACACTTACCGGATAAGCTTTATATGTTTCAGCGGTCGGCAAACAAGCAGGATCCGGAGGGATTGTCTCCACCGGACAAATCGGGCCTATAGAAATGGTACCTTCAAGAAAACCTGCAACAAGAGTCTTTTTACTGTCACAACCTGACATCACAGCTATCCAGGTGAGGAATATCGCAACAAGAATCCTCTGATAATTGTCTTTCTTCATGGTTGATTATTCTGGTTAATAATTATCTAATCAATTATTATGCCAAAGAATCAGTGCCATTTACTTAGCATCTTTGAGTGCCTCCTTTACCGATGCCCTGAAGATATTATATGACCAGGTGGCTCCTGATATTGCGTCAAATTTATTTAATTATTCGGCAGATTCTATATTACGATTCCGAATTAAACAGATTAATAACCCCACTTTTTCATTATGTCGAGATCAGCTTTTGCACAGTACATAGGAGTTTTATCGCCATATGATTCCTGTTCAATAATATAGCACCTGGTGCCTCCTTTGGAAGTGGCAAGCTCACATACCTTTTGAGTATTTACAATACCTTCACCCAGGATCGTGCTTTCATATTTTTCATTCCCGCTCTTTGCTGTAATCTCATCTTTCACATGCACAATTTCAAATCGGCCGGGATATTGATTCATTACATCCAGGGCGATAGCACCCCCATTATAGAGATTGCCCATGTCGAGTTGTAAAGCAACAAGATCAGGATCGATGTTTTTCATGATAATATCAAATATTTTTTCACCATTCAGCTTCTGGCTGAACTCAAAATCGTGATTATGATACCCGAACTTCATCCCTGATTTTTTGCACAGCTCTCCGCTCTTATTAAAAACCTCCATGTATTTCTTGAAATCGTCATAGGTTTTTCTCATGCTCTCGTCCATATAAGGACTAATAACCCATTTCTGTCCAAGTACGGCAGCATCCTCAATGGTTTTTTTCCAGCTGTCGCTGAAATCCTTTTTAGTTTCGTCCCAATGCTGTTTCCCCATAACAGTATGGCCGCTTATCATTTTTAAACCCAACTCATCAAGCACCTTTCTGAATTCCGGGGCTAAAAAGCCATAGAATTTCTGATCAACATAATTAGCATGTTCTACATAGACATAGCCCATTTTAGCAAGCTGTGCAAGTGATCCTTTAGGATCTTTCATCATATCTTCACGCACAGAATACAGCTGTATCCCAACCATTCCCTTTGGTATGTTCTTACCAGAAGCAAAAACTGACCGGGGAAGAATTGCTGCGCCAAGAGCTATCATGGCCCCCGATTTTAAGAATGTTCTTCTTGAAGTTTTCATTGATATGAGTTATTAGTTTAGACTAAATTACATGTTTTATTAAGATTAATCATGTATAAAGTTATAAAATCAGATAAACCAAAAAAAGATAATTCTGTCAATTACTATCCCTTTTTTACTTATAAGAAATATTTTTTACACCTCCAGTTTTCGTATCTGTAATCTTTGTTTTAAATAAGGCGACAAGTTCCACCGGATTAAGTGTTTGAGCAGGATTGAATTTACCAGATGACATGTATTTCAGAATTGCACTGTACAACTGTCTGCCTTCCGGTTTATTCTGTATTTTTTTCAGGTCAGACATACATACCAGCAATTTCCCCTTTCCAACAGAGAATTCGAAGATTAAACCGAGTTTATGGTTCCTTTCAATATTATCAACCACCTGAACAAGAGGGCGATAATCTTTCGGTGCATTATCCAGGATAAATGGGCGGCTGTTTTTAACTATGGACCACCACTGCCAGTTTGAATGAAATTCGGTAGGGAAATCAGTGAATAAAGGAAGTTGAGGATCAGTAAGGATTGACATGGTACCTGGCGATACGGGTTTATTATTTGATTCTGAGATGCCTTTGAACATCCTGAAATTCCAGTAATCGGGAGTAAACAACCCTCCTACCGAAAGATCCTTTATTTCATTAAAATCAGGGAATAATAATACCATTGCCCCATCTGTAAGTTTCGACAGAGTAATTTTATCCAGGTTTTTCGAAACAAGAATGTTATCTGGCACTTTTGTATTTGTATCGGAGGGATAGATCCAGAGAGGATAAGAGTTTTCATAATGTGTCCCTTCGAGAAAAATTGAAAGAGTAAGTTTTTCTGCTTTGGTAAACTTCAAAAGATCAATATTAATAGAGCCAGTATTTGTCAATTCCCCCTGAAGAATACTAAATGCCTCATCACCCTGGGAAACAATTTCACCTTTTCCATTTTTAAGTTCCCATTTTACAGATTGATCTTTTAATGAAGTTTCGGAATAATTTGCCACCTGGATCTTCGCTCTGAATTGTTCATTGTTCGCCCAGCAATATTTTTCCATAATTAATAAAGGGACTACCCGGTTACAGAAATGACTGAATTCCTCAGGAGTTATTATTCCTTTATTATCCATAAATGCATCGAGAAGGCCCACTAATGCAGTTCCCTGCCCCGGAAAATCCTGAAGGTCGAGCAGGTGGAAACCTCCAAAACCGGGAGTCCTCATTGCCATCTCAATATCAGCCTTATAACAGATTGCACTCAATGCTCCGGAAGCCCTGAAAAAGTCATTGGCCTGATCACTCAGGTTATTCTCTTTTAGCCGATCCCTGAAAACTTCAAGATTCCAGGGCTTCATAACACCGGTATACTTTTTTATTTCAGCATAATCAGGATAGATCTGGTATTGTCCAACCTCAGTGCCGACAGATGGAACCTTGCATTTTGAAATGGCACCTGAATAATTCCGGTTTGTAGATGGATAGCGGCCGTTAATATAACCGCCATCATTAGCATCGGCAAATGAGAATGAGCCACGGATATGGGTGCTGTAGGTTGTATCAGTATCGGCACCGACACGACAGGCTGCATAATAATCCTCGCCTTCAGCCTGGCCTCTGAAACCTAGATAATTATTTGACCCATAGGCCATTAAATGACGACTATCTACCGATTTAAAATGATTCAGAACTTCTTTCATTACATCAAAGTCGCCTGAAAGTTCATTCCCGAGTGCAAACATTACAAATGATGCATGATTTCCATAAGTGTCAAGAATATGGTCGCCCTCTTTGAGAAGAAAGGTATTCAGGTCAGAATTTCTGTTTTTGCTGAATCCACCCCAGAAAGGCAATTCCGGCTGAAGATAGATTCCTTCAATATCTGCAGCCTCAAATGCGGCAAGTGGTGGCGTCCAGGAATGGAAACGGTAAAAATTGATATTGTATGATTTCGCAATCCTGAAAACTTTTTGCCAGCCTTTAACATCCATAGGAGGATAACCGGTTAGTGGAAAAACACAGGCATCGTGCTTCCCGCGCAGAAATGTCTTTGTTCCGTTTATTGTAAATTGTGTCCCCTGTGTGGAAAACTTACGCATTCCAAAATCAAGGGTTGAATTATCCAGTATTTTATTGCTCTTCAATGTTACATCCAGTCTGTATAATGCCGGATTAAACTCGCTCCAGAAGAGGGTTTTGCTTCCCATACTGTAAGTTACTTCAATTATATTTTCACCCTTCCGGAGTGTAACCGGAAATGACTTTGATGGAACACTATGTTTTTCATGGGTATTCCAGGCATCAGCTTTCAGTGTCATTTTTGTCTTTTCAATAGATCCTTCAGGATTACTTATTTTCACCCTTACTGTAATTTTTTTCAAATCAATATCGGGATAAACCTGAACTGTCTCAATGTGAACCGGATTATAGGCTTCGAGACAGAATTTGCCTATGATCCCATTCCAGTTGCTCTGCGTGTGTTCAGTCCAGGCATGCGAACCTGTCACTCCCTGCGGAACAGAATTATCACTATTATTTACAAGGATAGTCAGTACATGTTTCCCCGGCACCAGGTGGTTCGTAAGATTATAGTACTGAGCCGTAAGTATATCGTTGCTGCTCCCGATGAGATTGTTGTCAACCCAGACTTGCGTCGGCTTGGTTCTTTCCATCATCAACCTGATATAATGCCCGCTCCAAGCTTCGGGGATAATGATTGTCTTCTGGTACCATGCCATGCCGGCGTACATCATCTCACGTGAAAGCCTCATAGTTTCCAACCGGTTGATATTTGGAATACCCTTTTTGTTTTCATCAAGGGTTCCCGGGAGTCTCACCGAGTCTGAAAGAGTCCGGTTATACCATTTTTCAGAAATGCCAACCCTGGCTGTATCTAGCGCAAACTTCCAGGAGCCGTTAAGAGAGATTGTATCATGAATGGGAACAAATGATCCTCTGTTACAGGATGTTACTACAAACATCATTGCTATTAAGACATACTTGAATTTATAAAACATGGAAGTAAATTTTGATTGTTGTTAAAATAAAATGGTTTTCGCTTGCCAGGCAGAACCGGGCATTATATCATTCATACATATTATTAATATCTGCAGCGGATAACTCGATCATAAGATTTCCAATCTTATTAATTACCTCCTTTAAACACTTTTCTCCTTTCTCCGGAGTTGCTTTATGCGGATTACCAATTCCGGTGTCAACTGTGATTTTGGACCATTTCCTCTCCGCCCATGCCCATTTTTCATTTAATGCTTTTATCCTGAATTTTTTCCCGATACCGTTCCCTGCCTCGTTTAGAGGCAGAACCAACTCCGGTGCAAGAAATTGCATGACACTTGTTTCCATTTCATCAGCATGACCCCCGCTATTTTCAAAAAAATCTGAATTTGAAAATGACTGATACCAGTTGCAACCACAGATAAACATTTTGGGATACTTAGGACCCAGCTCCCTTATCATCTGTTTAAAATCATTACCTCCGTGCCCGTTCAAAATTAAAAACTTATAAATTTCATGCCTGTTAAGAACATCTGTCAAGTCATTTAGAATGGCCAGCTGAGTACTGGGGTTTAAATTAATATCCAGCCTGATATCCAGTTGACCGGTATTGACACCAAAAGGAATTGTTGGCAGCACAATTACTTTTGAACCCTTATTCCAGGCAACCTGAGCAGACTCTGCTGCAATTTTCTCAACCATAATACTATCAGTGGCAAAGGCAAATGATAGTTATGTGCTTCCGTAGCGCCCCATGGTAAAACAGCAAGGTCGATTTGTTTGTCTTTAAGTGCCTTCCAGTTTGTCTCGGATAAAATAAATGGCTTCATTCTTTCGTATTATTAATAATAAGTGTAAAAGAAGACCAGTCAGGCTGCAGTCTTATTCCCGGGAGACGAAAGTAATAAATTCTCTTACATTATTAATGTGCGAATCCGGGAATCTGATTCTTAAACTTTTAATGACCATTTTTTTCACATATCAGTTAACCTAATTATGACTGGTTTCATTTTTGCCGGATAAGTCTTTGTTTCTTATTTAATTTTGAATTATCTCGACCATATTTTAAGTTCCGGTTAATCTATTACTTACATAAGATTCTGTCTTTACTCAATGAGATCCCTTATCTTTATCAATATTTGGTTAGACCTTCTAATAACTTAACCTAAAAAAGTTTTTAAACATGCAGAATTTTGTAAATAAATCCGACGATAAAAAAACGCCCTACGAAACTGCCCGAAACTGCAGGCATTATGCTATGTGCAAGATAGATTTTCTTGGTAGTGGTGTTTGTGAATCAGGGCTTGAAAAACAATTCGTCAGCTTTTATCCCCAGGGAAGGATGATACTTTATGAAGCTCTCGCTGGGAATAAAATCTCAGTGACCCAAAAATGCATCGAGATTGCCGGTAGCTGTAATTTATGCGGTAAGTGTGATTACCAGTGTTACTTCCTGAATGAGATGCGTCCTACAAAAGTTATGGAAGCATTAAAGAATCATGTAGAAACTTATATTAAAAACGGAGGGAAAATCAAACTTTCAAAAGACGATGATCTGCTTGCTGAAATAAAAAAAATTGTTGGTGATAACTGGGCAACTAATGATGAGGCAATTACTGTAACATATTCTCACGATCTAAGTGCAATCTCTGACCCCAAAGTTCCTGATTATGTGGTCATGCCAAATACTAAAGAAGAAATTTCATCACTTGTAAAACTATTTAACAAAAATAAAATCACCTACACAATTCGGGGTAATGGTCAGAATCTTCTTGGGTTTGCTATAAATGATGGCGTCATTATTGACCTGAACAGGATGAAAACAATCGAATTTGATGAGAAGAACTGGCTTGTAAAGGTCGGGCCGGGTGTTACAGCTTTTGATCTTCAGAAACAAGCCCAGAAAAGGGGCTACAGGATCAATGCATCAGAGCCTGCTGCTCTTTTGTGTGCCAATATTATGTGCTCGGGAATTATGTCTACTTTTTCAACTACTTATGGAATAAATGCCGACAACTTTATTAATGCTGAATTTGTCAATCATTCAGGTTCTCTATTTAACCTGAATGAAATCTCCTCTCCTAATCTTTATTCCTACAAAAATTTACAGCATAAGGATTCTCCCGGTATTTGTGTATCTGCGAGTATCCGGCTTCATCCTGTTACTGATGACGAAAAAGGGATACTTGTGCCATTTGAAACTCTTAATAATGCCCTTGATTTTATAAAGGACTGTTCGGTACGACATATCGGGCTGGCTCTGGGTATTGTTGGTGCTGAATATATCTCCACTTTTCTTTCTCCTACAAAAAAAATGGCTTCAGAAATTAAAAATATTTTCGTTGATAAACTAAACATACCCTGGCTTGTAGTTGTAATCGGAGACAAATATGCAATACGATCGATCAGCGAGATGGGATTCCCATTCTTTGATCAGAATATGTTTAAATCGCTTTACCTGGGATTGCCATCTCTTAAGACGGCACAATGGCTCGACCTGGTAAAAGAGCTTTCTGATGATGAACCTTATTCATATTTAAAAGTTAAAAGTTTCGCAGAACTTTTTGAAACAGCTCTTTCACCTTCTCCCAGATTATATTCACAGGAAGTTGATAAGGAGCTAAGTCCCTTTTTTGAGAAACTTTTCTCGAGGCAGGAAATGACTGATCTTGTATGGCTGAATATGTACAGGATAATGAGTACCCGACTGGGTCGCAAAAAGCCTTTTTTGCCGGCGCTTATTTACTTACCCATAGATAATGATTTAATAAATGATTTTTCTGATAAATTCAGGCTTATTGCTGAAAAACATGGTATTGACAATGATTTTGGTTTTATCACTCCCATCGATAACGGGAAAAGATGCATTTTTGAATATGATTTCTTCTATGATTATAATGATCCTGATGAGATACAAAGAATAAGACAGGTAGCAATGGAATCAAACATGTTAATTGATGATTATTCAGTCAAAACCGGTACTGTAAAAGGTCATCCCTATGTTTTATACCAGGGGTTTTGCAGGAAAGAGAATTTACTGTATTCATAAATCTTAACTTCAGGATATGGCTGGCAAAAACAAACCCGTAATAGCACTGACCGGAGCGACTGGCTTTCTGGGTAGCCATCTGATGGCAACCATGCTCAAAAAAGGATATAGTATTATAGTTTTAGGACGTACGGCAAAAAATGAATCTCTGAAGGAACGGATCTCCAGACTTTTACAATGGTTCGGAATTGACAGATGTCTGGATCAGGTTACATGTATTGATGCTGATTTATCACAGTATAACCTGGGAATAGAGAATAAAGAATATTCTAGGCTCTGTTCAGTTGCCGATTATGTAATTCATTGCGCTTCGGATACCAGCTTTTCAGAAAGCAAACGCGAAAAGGTAATGGCTGCAAATGTAAATAACCTGCAGGGAATCCTTGAATTCTCAAAGAATGCGAATGTAAGCTTCTTTCATTATATCAGCACTGCTTATGTTGCAGGTACTGGGGTAACATATTGCAAAGAAATTCTATCATCTGCAAAATCATTTACCAATGTATATGAGGAGAGTAAAGCCGCCGCTGAAAATATCATTTCCCTGTTTTGTCAGAAGAACTCTATTAGTCTTTCAATTATAAGGCCATCAATTGTTTACGGTGATTCGCAAAGCGGACGCTCACTTAAGTTCAATGCTTTGTACTTCCCGATACGATCCGCACAATCAATTAGGGATATTTACCTGAATGATCTTCGCAATAACGGAGGCATAAAAGCGACTAAAAACGGCATTTACATCGATAAAGACGGTTACCTGTTCCTGCCGCTTAAAATATATTTGCCCCATGAAGGAGATTTGAATATTATCCCGGTGGATTATTTTGTAAATGCTACAATTAAAATAATTGAGAATTGTTCCCAGGGGGGCATCTATCACCTAACAAACAACTTTCCAACAACAATGAAAATCGTTGCAAAGTATTACGAGCAGCTTATGAAAGTCAGAGGTGTAGAGATTATTTATGGCCCGCAACCCGACAATTTATTACGAAATCCCGCTGAGGAACTGTTCGACCGTTTTATTGAACCCTACCGGCCCTATTTATCTGATAACAGAGTTTTCGACAGAACAAATACCAGCCTGGCAACAGATAATCTGAATCCTCCGGAGTTTACTTATGATATATTTAAAACCTGCATGGAATATGCAATCGAAGTTAACTGGGGAGCCTCGATTTTTGGGTAGTTAAATAAATTGACCGAGAACACTGACATTCTTTTTTAATAGGTTATGGCTAAGGTTTTACTCATCAACTCCAACAGATTCAAACATCCCTGGCCTGTTATTCCATTCGGGCTCTGTTATATAGCAACCGCACTTGAGACCAATGGTAATCACACTGTACGTTTTCTCGATCTTTGCTTTTCCTCAGACTGTGAATATGATATTAAAAATTCCGTTCGGAATTTTGTCCCTGATGTAATTGGTATCAGCATTAGAAACATTGATGATACGGGAGGCTATAAGGTACATTTTTTGCTGGAAGATATTAAAAATGATGTCATTGATTATTGTAAAAAGGAATTCCAGGGCCCTATAGTTATAGGTGGTCCTTCGGTAGGGATCAGCGGCAGGGAGATGCTTGACTATTTTGACCTGGAATATGCGATTCGTGGTGACGGTGAAGCTGTAATGCCTGAGTTTGTAAAACGTATTGAAACCGGAGAGCCCCTTGAAGGATTAAAAGGTTTGATTATCCGAAGGGAAAATACAATTATCCAGGATAATGAACCTTTTCGCGTTGAAGATCTTGACTCACTGCCTTTCCCAAAACCGGTTCGTTATCTGGATCTGGATTCGTATCGCCGGTTTGGATCTCCTATTCATATACAGACAAAGAGGGGTTGTATGTTCAGTTGTTCTTACTGCACTTATAATAAAATTGAGGGGAAAAAATACCGTTTAAAAAATCCAGCACTAATTGCCGATGAAATAGAGAATCTTGTAAAAGAAACGGGTATTAATCACATTGAATTCACTGACAGTACTTTCAATGTGCCTCTTTTACATACAAAAAAAGTTTTGCGGGAACTAATCAGGAAAAAACTCGACCTCAGGCTTCATACAATGGGACTTACACCTGCTGCAATTGATGAAGAACTTCTGGATCTCATGAAGAGCGCCGGTTTTAATGAAGTTGATATTGGCGCAGAATCAGCTTGTGATAAAGTACTTGAAAGTCTGTCCAAAGATTTTAAACGCGATGATGTAATAAGAACTGCAAACCTTTTGAAAAATAAAAGGATTCCTGCCACCTGGTTCATAATGCTTGGCGCCCTGACTGAAACACACGAAACAGTAATTGACACTTTAAACACAATTGGCAGAATAGCTTCAAAATGGGACCTGATTTTTATATCCACGGGAGTAAGGGTATACAATGGGGCTCCCATTGCAGAGGAGATCATGAAATATGATACACATTATCCAAGTGATAAGTTTTTGCACCCTATAAAAATTGAACCGGAGAAAATAAGTCTGGAGGAGATCCATGCTATCGCAAAGAGATTCTCCTTCGGATTCCCCAATTTTTATTTTTATGAAAAAGAGAATATAATTCCCGGATGGCTTCTGATCACCGGTAACTATATCTTAAAAGTTTTACGTTCCCGTCAACCAGTCTGGCGGCTACTCATATTTCTTAAACGGGTTGAAAGGTTTTTTGGAATAGCATTGCTAAAAAGGGGATTATACGAACTAAAAACGAGATCTGGTTATAAGAAAAGTCATATAAATAATGGGTTTTCTCTGATCAGAAAAGAATTACATTCGAATACTCAATAAAATGAAGAAAGTTTCTGAAGAAATATATTGTCGAATTGACAATAACATTTATAATCTGGAAGGAAACAGATGGTGGCATCCTGATTTTTCCCTAAACCTGATACGTACCTTATATAATCCATTCCGGGTAGATTATGCAAAGAAAATATTTGAAAAGTTCAAAATAAATCCGGAAAAAACAAGTGTGCTGGAAGTTGGCTGCGGCGGCGGATTATTATCTGAAGAGATAGCACGAATAGGGTATATTACAACCGGAATTGATCCTTCTGAACAATCATTAAACAGCGCTGTAAACCATGCAAAAGAGAGCAATCTGAAAATTAATTATATGCAGGGAGCCGGTGAGAATCTCCCATTTCTGAAAAATTCTTTCGATATCGTCCTGTGTTGCGATGTTCTTGAACATGTTCAAGATTTACCAAAAGTGATATCTGAGATTTCACGTGTTCTGAAAGACGGAGGATTATTTATCTATGATACTTTTAACAGGACATATTTCAGCAAGATTAGCGCTATTAAAATATTGCAGGAATGGAAACGATGGGCCATTATGCCCCTTGATCTTCATGTATGGGAAATGTTTATCAAACCTGATGAAATAAAATCTTTATTGGCAGAGAATCAGTTTATGTGGAAAGAACACCGGGGAATAAAACCTGATATTTCATATCTGAAAATGCTTAATAATCTCCATAGAAGAGCTAAAGGAGAATTGACTTATGAAGAGTTTGGGAAAACATTCCGGATGGTTGAAAGCAGCAATACTCAAATCATGTATATAGGGTATGCTGTTAAATCATTTCCCCTTTAGTTGCATATAGATCAAAATAACCCCGGCAACTGTCATAAGAGCTAATGCGGCAAAACCAAGAATATTAGATATTCTCCCGTTTGTGTTTTTACCCATTATCTTTTTATTGTTTGAAATATGGAGAATGATTGCAATTAAAACAGGAGCGGTCAGGCCATAGAGAATGGCTGAATATATCAGTGCTTTAACGGGTGAAAGGCCAATATAATTCAAAGTTAAACCCAAAATCAATGAAATGCCAATAATGAGATAAAATGCTTTTGCTTTTTGGAATTTCTTATCCAATCCTTCTTTCCATCCAAATGATTCTGTGACGATGTAAGAAAGTGAACCGCTCAAAACAGGAATGGCTAATAGTCCTGTACCTATAACTCCAACAGCAAAAAGTAAATATGCTGCATTGCCCGCCAAAGGTTTCAATGCCTGAGCTGCCTGTTCTACTGTGTCAATCTGATGAATGCCCCCTTTAAATAAAACCGATCCTGTGGTGAGAATGATGAAGAACATGACAAGGTTTGAAAATAACATACCAAAATCGACATCTTTCCTCATCTCGCTGATTATTCTTTTATTTACCATTAAATTCTTTTCTTTTTTGTCTTCAACTTCCATTGTTGCCTGCCAGAAGAACAGATAGGGTGAAATGGTCGTTCCAAGAATTGCTACAAGAATACTGATAAAGTCCTTGTCAAACTTTATTGACGGGATAAATGTGGCTTTCAAAACCGCTACCCAGTCTTGCCTGTATAAAAAGGGAACGATCAGATAAACCAAAAGAACGAGACAGAGATATTTCAGAACGCTGGCTATTTTTTGATATGGCAAATAAATAATTAATACTAAAAGCATTATCGTAAATCCTATGCTGAAATATGTTGCTTTTATTGAAGGGAACAATAGATTTCCCACAGCCCCCATTCCGGCAATATCGGCTCCAATATTCATTACAATAGCTGGAAAACTAAACAGCAACATCAGGTACAAAACAGGTTTTGAATAATTAGTTTTAAGGGTTCCTGCCAATCCGTGAGATGTAACCAGACCTATTCTGGCACACATTTCCTGGATAGAAGCCATTAGTGGAAAAGTAATAAGCGCTGTCCAGAGAGTTGTAAGTCCATATGCAGCGCCAGCCTGTGAATAAGTTGCAATCCCTGAAGGGTCATCATCACTGGCACCGGTAACCAGACCAGGGCCAAGTATTTTCCAGAAA
>Ga0182027_10001535_pt1 | contig 38476 bp, 24 predicted proteins | sample 712E1DmetaG_FD_121300 | JGI IMG/M metagenome (GOLD analysis project Ga0182027, IMG submission 121300) | Permafrost microbial communities from Stordalen Mire, Sweden - 712E1D metaG (Illumina Assembly) | ecosystem: Environmental > Terrestrial > Soil > Wetlands > Permafrost | place: Sweden...
CTTGACCAATCGGCCACCCGTCTTCACCAATCGCTGCTGCAGGCTCGTCAACGACCAGTTGCCGATCCGGTTTGGCAACACCAGCCGCCGCCACAGATTCCCCAGGTTGTAAGCGATTAGACTCAACCACAGCCGCACCTCGTTGGACCGGAACCGATGGCAACTCAGGCGCGTCATCTTCACCGCCTGCTTACCCTCTTTGATCCATTGCTCCGCCTTGCCCCGTTTCTTGTAGAACCGCACCACCGCCCGGCTATGACTCTGTTCTGCCGGGACATCCCGTGGGAGAAGCCGCGCGCAGCGCGACTCGGCCATAATGGAAACAGGTGGAGCAGTCGGTATCTGCTCGACTCAAGCTGATCGCTGGCAGCGGCGTGGCAAGGTGGCCCCCCGGGCTGCGGTGGATGTCCTTGTCCGGCGGGAAGACTGCCTGCCCCACCTTTTCGAGTACAGACAATGAAACATCTGGCTGTAGTCCTGCTTGGCTTGGCCGTGCCGCTCGTGGCACAGACCTGGAAGCCGGCGGTAAGTCCTGACCGGCAACCGCATTTCGAAATCGTGAATGGCAAGCACGTCTTTTTTTCCGGCGGCTTCCCGTTTACCGTGCTCGCAGTTGAGACGCAATGGGAAGAGCTCATCTACGGCCGTTACGCGGACACCATGCACGCCTACGACTACATGTATCCGGCAGCTGCCGAGATGCACTTGAACGCGCTGAAGGTCCCCATTAAGTGGTCGGTCGTCGAGCCATCCGAGGGTGTCTACGACTTTTCTTATGTCGACCATGTCAAGCGCATGGCGGAACGGAACAACCTAAAGCTCGTGCTGGGCTGGTTCGGCCACTATGCGAGCGGGACCGGAACGATCTACAGCAATATGGCGGGCGACGTGTTTGCCCCCATGTACATCATCAAGGACCCCGTCAGGTTCCCGCGCGCGGTCGATGCTGAGGGAAAGCCGCATGACGATGCGGTCTCCTACGACTACCCGGCAATTCTGGAGCGCGAGATTGCAGCATTCCGCGCCTTTATGCGGCACCTGCGGCAGACCGATACGAACCACACCGTGCTGATGATCCAGGTGGAGAACGAGATTGCCGTGTTTGGCGCCGACCGTGGCAATCGAAAGCTCTGGCGAGACCACTCGGCGGCTTCGAATCGCAGGTTTGAGCAGATGGGCTTCAGTGACGACCTGAAGTACTCGGCGTGGGACATGGCAGCAAACTGGCTCCGGCCGCTGACCGATGCCGGTGCGCGGGAGTATCCCATCCCGTTTTTCTGCAATTTCGTGGGCGGCACTCTGACAGAAGGAATGGTCGGCGGGGCTCCGGGTGAGGATGTGGCGACCTACATGGACAACATCCCCACCTTATTTTTTATTGGGCTCAACCACTACCCGACCTGGGGAGACGATCAGCCCGCTCCGGTCAGCATTCCCGCCTCCCTCACAAGGGCTGAACTGCGGCGTTACAAGATCGGGCGCAACATCCCATCCCTGACCGAGACGAACAGTGACAACGGTCCGCTTGCGCCGCGAAATGTGTTTATCTCGGTAGGCGAATTCGGCTCGCCGCTGTTTGCTCCGTGGGCGTTGGGGGATTCGTGTCCCACAGAGGGAGAACCGTACGTCCAGAAGGATGGCACACTGGCGAACGGCGCCTTTGCGCTCCGTGAGGCGTACACAGCCATTGAGAAAGGCGGGCCGGTGGTCGCGCAATTGGGAGGAACAGACCGCACCAGGGTGTTCCTCGCGGAAATGCCCGGTTACCGCTTCCATTCCACGCAGGACCTCTTGGGCATCCCGGTCACGGTGACGGGCGTGAACAACGGCCAGGCGATGGTGATCCGTCCGGCCGATCGCGAGGTTCTCATCGTTGGCTTCCGCTGCAGGGTGGCAGTCCAAATCGGCTTCGGCGATCGCCCCGTCAACGTGCAAAGAGGCGCGTGGGTGGAAAATCGGTGGCAGGAAGAGAGCGGCCTCAACGCCTCTGTGGCGGCCGGCGACGTGCAAGTGTCGCTTACGGATCCGCAGGCTGTGCGGATTCTTTGGTGAAGCGGAGCCAATCCCCGAGTTTCCACAAGATCTGCTGCACCATTCCCAGCACCACCGGTGCCACCTGCGGCAGTCGGTTGGTAGAGAGACCACTCGCCAGACCGGGACATGTCCCGGCTTTGTCCCGGTTTCGAAGGGAAGGAAGTAAAATTTCCAAAAGGTCTTACGACCCCTTCTATACCGACACATCCCGAACAAGATCAGTAACGGTTACGGACCTTCTTCACCGCCGCCTATTCTTTCGGGGCCTCTACCGAGGCCTTTTGGGCAGCCGCCTTCTTTCCGCCGGTCTTCTTGTGGGTGGTCTTCTTCGTTGCCGAGGGTTCTGGCTTTTCCTTCGCCGCTTTGACCGCTGCCCAACGCTTCCGGGCCGCTTCAGCTATCGCCTGTCTGCCAGCAGCACTCATCTTTCGCTTCGGTCTGGAGGGTTCCACCGTGGCTGGCGTTGACGGTTCGGATTCGCCTCGGATCTTTGCCCATCGCCGCTGTTGGGCTTCCTTCATCCTGCGTCGGGTCGCAGCGGAGAACTTCCGGCGCTTGGGTGGAGTGCCATCCGCAGTGGCGGCGATCTTTGCGGGACCACCAGTCAGGAGGCTTCGGAGTTCGGCAATCTGTTGGTCGATTCGACTCCTTTGCGACTCGTAGCCTGCGATGGCGGCGGTGATGATTTCGTTTGTGAGTTTTGTCGACATGTGAGTGTTCGTTTCAACGTCACGGCCGTCAAGGGGAAATACGACGCATTCAACCTGGGGGACGCGCGCACCAACGTCGCGAAGGATCCCATCCCCGTGTTCATGACCATGCGGTTGGATAAGGAACTGCTGCACGCAGTCGAGGGCTATCACGGCGGAGAAGGCACGGCGCGGTATCGCCGGGCGCTCGACCCCAGCGTGTTCTACACCAACTGGTCCTATATGGATCACCTGCTACTGCCCCCGGGCGCTTCCGAAGGACTGCACCGGCACCCTGGCATCGAAGAAGTCTATTTCGTGCTGAACGGCGATGGCCAGGCACAGGTGAATGGGGAAACGGCCGGGATCCACAAGGGTGACGCGGTACCGGTCCTGTTGAACGAAGCCCACTCGTTCAAGAACAACAGTTCGCAGGACCTTGAATTCATGATCATCGGGATCGCCAGGCAGAAGGGCGTTCTGGAAACGGTGCTCGGCGGAATGGGCGGGCGCGGCGGCCAGCAGGTTGCGCCGCGCCGCGAGTCACTACATTGAATCAAACAGCAGCACGACATAGTTCCTGGATTTGAGCGTGTTCTCTATGGTGGGCCACACCTTCTGGTGCGTCTCGGAAGCCACCCATTTCTGGCGCAGTTCCTCGCTCTGGTACGTCAACTGGAAACGGTAATTGACGCCGCTGGGCGGGGCGCCCTGGATGGCCGATCGCAGCTTGCACATCTTCACATCGACATAACCCTGAAACTTGTTGGCCGCAGGTTTGAAGATCATGTGGAAGTTGTGCAGCATCTCCTGTTCTTTGGCCGGATCGACCGCAAGATCCACGTGCAGTACGATGGGGTTCTGCGCCTGTTTCTTCGGCGCCTGGGCGCCGGCACCGCTCAGGCCGGCCGTGGCGGCCAGCATTGCCTTCAGGTAAGACCGTCGCTTCATCACTCCTCCTGTGCGCTATTGGTAAAGCGGTTTCTTGCCCGCTATCGCGAGCCGGATGCGGTACACACTGGTGCGGGCGGTAATGTAAAGCGTCCTACCGTCATCGGCCCAGTTGCAGTTCGCGGGTGTCTCGGGCGGCTTGATGGTGCCCAAGTGCTTGCCATCGGGTGAGAACACCCAGACGCCGCCCGGGCCGCTACCATAAACATTCCCTTGCACGTCGATCTTCATACCGTCGGGATTGCCGTCTTCCCTTTCGGCAGTCACATCAGCGAAAACCTTGCCGTTGGAGACAGTGCCATCCGCTGCCACGTCGTATCGCATCCAGACCTTGCTTTTGTCGTCGGAATTGGCAACATAGAATGTTTTCTCGTCGGGCGAGAAGGCGAGCCCGTTGGGGCGCGTCAGGTCCTTGACCACCACCTGCAATTTGCCGCTGGCATAGCGGAAGACGCCGTTGAATTTCAATTCCTTCGCGGGGTCGTCATCCTGCTTCAACAGCCCGTAAGGCGGGTCGGTGAAGTAGAGCGCGCCATCGGACTTGTACACGAGGTCGTTGGGACTGTTGAAACGCTTGCCCTGGTACCTCTCCAGGTATGGCGTCATGGTGAGGTCCTTGGCCACCCGCACAATGCGGCGATTGGTGTGCTGGCAAAGCAGCACGAAGCCGTCTTTATCGGCAACCATGGCGTTGGAGCCGATGAAAGACCCCGGGGGCGCGGAGGATTGACCTCCGGAATTCTGGATCAGGACCTCAACCTGTCCGGACGGCGTGATGGAGCGAACCACGTTTCCGATCACGTCGCTGAACCACAGGTGGCCGTCGGGCCGCCACAGTGGACCCTCGGTAAACTGGAATCCGTCGGCAACTTTTTCAATTTGCGCATCCTTGGGCACGATCGAATCGAACGCCGGATCCAGGCGAACGATGTTCCCCACGCCGTGCCTTTCGGCCACGGGCGCGGGCGCCGGTGCTTGGGAACAACCAACCGTCAGGACGGCAACAGCGAGAACAAACAGAGGCTTCATATTCTTTTTTTACACCCTCACGCTTTCACGCCGGGATTCACTTCAATCCAGGCTCACCTGGAATTGTTCCGAAAGGCCCACCCGGCGTCAAGGCCAATCTGCACAAACCAAAACAGGCGGAACGGCCGGCGCCAGCATCAGATCTGCTTCAGCAACCAGCGCACCGCTCTCTTCTGCAATTCGAAATGAGCCGGAATCCACATGGCATGATTCGTGTGTCCGACGGCGGTAAAGACAACCCTCCCCTTGCCGTACTCGTACGCCCAGCCCGCCACCGATTTCTTCCCGTGGTCCTCGTAGTCCAGCCCGTCCACGTTCTCCGATTCCAAAAGCACATACTGCAGGTCTTTGTCGTAAGTGACATAGTGTTGCTCGTCGTTGACCATGAACTCCTGGATACCCCGCGTAATCGGGTGCCCGGCGTTCACCACGCGCACCCGAAACGGCCGCAGCGGCGGGTGGCCGATGTAAGCGCCGCCCATGACTTCCCGGTAGTTCTTGGAGGATAGAGAAACGTGGCTGTTATTGTGAAACGAGTAAAAACCGCCACCGGCTGTGACAAAATCCTTGACCGCAGCTCCCTGCTCCTCCGTGATCCAGGGGGCTGACTTAGCCTCCGGCAAGCTGTTCTCCAGTCCCTGTTCGTAAGCGTAAGCATCCGGTCCGAGATAGCCGTTGGGCCAGATCATGCCATCGCGGAAGCACAGGAACAGGTCATAGTTCCGCAGCAGGTCCCGCGAGAGCTGGTCGTAGGCAATCGTGTAGTCCACTCCCACGCCGACTTCTTTGAAAACCCGGTCCAGGCTGACGCGAATATAATCCGGATTGTGATACCGGTCGCCGATCAAGGCCAGCACCCGGGGGCGGTTGGACCTTTGTGCTTGGCCGGCCGCCCGGCCGAGCAAGCCGGCCCCGGCGGCTCCGGTTGCGCCGCCGAGCAGATGCCTGCGCGAGATTCCTTGGTTCATGAAGTGTCCTCCTCTCGGTCACCAGCATTATACGAGGGTCGGCAGTGGTTCAACCGCGTCTGAGTATTCTCGCCGTGTTGCGCAGCGTTTCGTGCCCATGCCAATGCGCGGAGTCTACGGAATCCTGCGGCTGACCCTACGGTCCCAGTATTCCCTTGATGTCCTCACCGCCCAGAGGTAACGTCCACATGGCTACCGATATTGCCCAATAACGCACACGACTAAGGGGAAAGGAATGAATGAGTTGACGCTGGCGAATCAGGCGGCTGGTTGGCAAAGGCTGAAGGCCTTGGTGCTGGATAGCGTTTCGTCGCCGATCACGCGGAGAGTCTACAATTTGGGGTTGGACGAGTTCATCGCCTGGTACGGCCTGGAGCCACGCCCCGGCTTTACAAAGGCGACCGTGAACGCCTGGCGAATGGCTCTCGAGGCCCGTGGACTTGGCCCCATCTCTATTAATGTCCGGATCACTGCCGTCCGGAAGCTGGCAGTCAAGGCCGCCGACAACGGTCTGCTGGCGCCGGAGTTAGCTGCTGGCATTACGCGCGTGAAGGGCGCCAAGTCCAAGGGCGTGCGAGTCGGGAACTGGCTTTCCGTCCGGCAGGCGCAGACGCTCCTGAATGCGCCGGACGTATCCACGAAGAAGGGCCTGCGCGACCGCGCGATGCTGGCGGTCCTACTGGGCTGCGGGCTGCGCCGATCGGAAGTGGCGGCGCTTACGCTGAAGCACATACAGCAGCGCGACAACCGCTGGTGCATCGTGGACCTCCTCGGCAAGCACGGGCGCGTACGCACGATTTCGATGCCGACCTCGGTGAAGGTCGCCATCGACGCCTGGATGGAAACGGCCGGCGTGACTGACGGGCACGTGCTCCGGCGCATCAGCCGCGGAGACCAAGTGCAGGGCGAGCCGATGAGCGAGAAGGTCGTGTGGCAGTTGCTTCAGCCTTACGCTGCGGCTGTCTGCCACGCTGTTCGTGACCGGGTCGTAGATGTCCACGCCCTCCATCTCCAGCGTGAACATCCCGTCCGCGTCCGGACCGTCAAGCTTCGTCCCCGGTCGCCCGAATACCGTGAACAACTGGCTGCCCGGCTGCTCTTTCAATAGGCCGTTCATCCTTGGGTTCACGTCCGGCCGGATGTGCGCCAGGTGTAGCCGCAGGTGCGGCACGCCTTCGTCGATCACCGCCTGCGCCGGGCCGTCAAAGCTGAACCCCGCAAACACCAGGTCGTCGTACCGCCGTGCCGCCGGCTTAATCACCTCCTCGATCATTTTGGCGGTAATGGGACCGTACTGCGGGCCGAACACCACGCCGACCGTCGCCGGCCCTTCGGGCTCGCCATCGCTCTCTCCGGCGTTGACCCAGCGGCCCTCCGCGTGAATCCCGGAGGAACTGCCCGTGGCGTAAATCGCATCCAGCCGGGTGAACTTCAGGTGCTTATTGTCCGGGAACCGCACCCCGTCCATCCGCAGCAGGTCCACCATCTTGCTGAGATAGGCCTCCACGTTCTGCGCGGACTCGCCCATCTGCACGTCGCGCACGACGATCTTCCCGCTCAGCGCGAAGCTCTCCTCCAACTCGTCGGGTTCCCCCGCGAAGCCCGTATCAACTTCTATGCCGTCGTTCAGCGACATCTCCGGCGGTTGCACCGCCTCAACCGTGAACGGACCGCTGACGCGCGTGATCTTGCGGTCGATCTCAGGCTGATCGACTAGTTCCTCCTGTTCGGCGTTGGCAGCGATGCAGGCGTTGACCTCGTCCACTTTCGCCCGCCATGCCGCGCGGTAGCCCTCCACGGCCCGCTTGAGCGCCTCGGGATAGTCGGTGTCGGTGTCGAACGGGACCTCCCAGTGCTGCCAGCCTTGACCCTTTGCCGGAAGCGCCCACCGCCGCCGGTCCGCGTCCGTGACGGACTTCTTGCCCTCTTGCTTCTGCTTGAGCGCGAGCTTTGTTTGAAGCTCCTAACGAAACTTGTCAGGCGTCTGCGCCAACGCCGCGTTCGCCTCGGCGAGCTTGACCTCCAGGATCGGGTCGTGCTTGGCGAAGATCGGGTCCAGGTTGGCGTTCTGCGCGATGCTCTTCGGCGTGATGTGTGGCACGGACCTGAGCGCGAAGCCGCTTACTATTCCCGCCGACGCGTCGTTCAAACGAAAGTAGTCATACTTCGCTGTCAGTAGTCGCTGTCGGGCGAGCGAGAGTGCAACCCGACTGGTGTCGATAGTGATCCATCGGCGTCCCCATTGCTCGGCAACCACCGCAGTTGTACCTGAGCCGCAGGTCGGATCGAGCACCAGATCCCCAGGATCAGTCGCCATGAGAAGGCAACGCTGAATGACCTTCGTGTTCGTCTGAACCACGAAAACCTTCGTGTCGGTGAATGCACCGGTTTGAGTGTCGGTCCAGACGTTCGTGAGTTCTCCCACTGGAAAGTCGGCCAGGTATCGAACGTATGCAAGTGAGTCCCGTGTGGGTGCGGCAAGGCGGCGAGTTTGTCGTAGGCGATCCAACCGCTCTACAGTGGTCGTCCAATGCCTATTGGCTCCTGGATGGTAGGTGGTTCCCTCAAACTCGAATGGAACAGTGCTAGCGGCGGCACCCTGAGATGTCAGGTTGTCGTGCCGGTATATCCGTGCGTTGTTAGGCAGACCTCCAGGTTCGTCTCGTTCGGCCTGGGTCATGGGCCTGCGGGTGCCGTCGGGCAACTCCAAACGCATGTATCTACCGCCAATATCATCATCAAGAGTTCGAGACAAATAGAGCTGCCGGTACTTCATCGATTCACGTTTCCTCGCGTACCAGAGCAGATAATTGCTGTTCGATCCGAGGGCACCGCTTACGAGATTGGCGGTAGTCCGAAATGTCACCATCGCGACGAAGTTCTCAACACCGAACCGCTCGTCAAGCAATGTGCGTATGAGGTGGACGTTCTCTTGACCAATTTGCACGAAGATGCTTCCCATGTCGGAGAGAAGATCTTGGGCAACGATTAGGCGGTCACGAAGATAAGTCAAGTAAGAGTGGACGCCGAGGGTCCACGTGTCCCGGTAGGCCTTCACCATCTCCGGCTCGCGAGTGAGGTCGGCTTCCTTGTCCTTAACATCGCGGTTCCCGATCTCCGGCTGGAAGTTGCTCCCAAACCTGATCCCGTACGGCGGGTCCATATAGATCATCTGGACCTTGCCTGCTAGATCCTCACGCCGCGCCAGCGACGACATGACCTGCAGGCTGTCCCCGAGGATCAACCGGTTTGACCAGTCCACATCGTGCCGGTAGAACTGCACCGCCTCGTTGTACTCCTGCTCTGGGTCGGCGAAGAGCGATCGGTTCACGTCCTCCCGCGCGGCCACTTTCAAGATGGCCTGGGCGCTCACCCGTTCGTGGATATGCAACGCGACCGGATCGACAGTGAACGACTTCTGCTCCCGTTTGCCCGCCCACTCGAGCCACGGCTCGTGAACGCGCAGCGCCTCTGCTAGCGCCCATGCTTCGGCCTCCGTCAACTTCTCGCGCGTTGCCTTCGCGAGCAACTCGGGCAATTCATCAGTGGCTCCGGTGGGGTCGAAGCGGAGTTCCGGCGGTCGCCGCGGGCTGTAGAAATACTCCGCCTTGGGAATCAAGGGAACGAACCCCTCCGCCGCGATCTTTGCCGGCGGGTTGTTCTTGCGGGTCGCCTCAGCGAATCGGTAATCGGTCACCTGATCCAGGCTGCCCTGACCGGCGCTGGACTTCGCCTTCTTCTTGTTTGCCATGGAAATCGCAATGTGATTCTATCGCGCACCGCAACGCGATATGGTGCTACGGCATCATGCTGGAAAGTTCGAGGAAGGTTGGGGGCGGCGACTGGAGCGCTTCCCGCCGCAGATCCGTCTCGTTATTCCGTCATATCGGAAGCCAAAATAGGGCTTGCGGGAGGCCAAGAAGGCGCATGGGGCGCCGTCGTTTGCGCACAGTTGGCCCACGTCGCGCCCCGGGGAGGCGGACCGAGTAGTCCCGCCAGCCTGGCGGGCCGGCGCAACGGGGCGGGATTCTCCGATGCCGCCGGACTTCCTGTTCCCGCGTGCAGTCGGCAGCGGAATTGCGCGCGCGTGGCGACGCGTCGGCGCCGCCCGGCGCCCGGTACTTCGAAGCGCACCGCGTTCAACGCCGCCGCGTGCGAGTAGGGTTTTGTTGGTTTTGTCGGTGCCATGCTGGCCGCAAGTCCCAATATTTGCTGGCCGATCAAAAGGGAGCTAACAGCTCCATGGGAGGTGCCTCGTATCCGCCTGGGGCATGTTGGCTATTGACTGGCAGTCCAATTAGGATAAACTGAAGGTGCCTCATCTGCCACGTGTAGAAGGAGATCTTTCGCCGTCCTTTGGGCGGCGATTGCATTTTAGGGCTCCTTTTTCTCGTATCTCCGCTGCAGTTTCTTGCGTGTTTGGTCTCCGTTCACGTGGTACGCGGTGATCAGGAAATAGACCCGCCCGATGTTTCTCACGGTGCGTTCCCGCAAGACGATGACGTAATCTTCAGCCTCCAGCCACAGGTAAAGAGTGATCTGGCCGGTCTTCTCCCGATAGCGCCAACGCTTGATTGCCGGATCTGAGCAGTGGCGCAGTATCGGGCCGCACCATGTGAGCCGCTCTGCTCTCCGAGGATCGAAAAAGCGGTCTCCGCCTGCAGTGTCGTCGCGCGTTTTGAGGTGCCAAAATGTCTCCTCATAGCCATCGGCGATCTTCCTCTCCCACCACACCGGGGAGCCGTCGATGCGAGGTGCATTGTCTGCGATGTCCCGCCGGAAGACCACGTATAGCGCCGCAAGGACGTCTGCCCACTCACCGTCGGTGGCGCAGAACTCCGGAAGCCACTCGGGCATCATGCTTCAGCTTCCCCAGCCTTCCACCGGAAGAGATTGACCTTGTCCTCTTTGAGGAGCGTTGTCCACGTCAGCCGGTAGCCGGAACGTTCCCTCATGCGCCTAATAAGTTCCTGTTTGGCGGGGCTGCTGGTGAGGCCCCGATTGACGTAGGAAACGGTGCCGATTAGCAGGTCGCAGAGCTGAAGAACCTCGATCTCGTGTGAGTGCACGTTCTGCAGGTTACGCACGATGCTTCGGGCGAAGTCGTACATGTTGTTGGTCAGAACTTCATGTAGCTTGGCCACCTTGCCCGCCGAACGGGTATCTTTGATGTCGAGAAAGATGCCATAGGTGGAACCTGGCTCAAGGATGACCTTCAGCAAGTCAAAGTACATCTTGTAGTACCAGTCATCGTGCGTCTGACCAAAGGCTTCGTGCTTCAGTCTGTTTTTGTCGGGCACGATAAGCGCCCGAAAGTGCAGGTGGTCGTTGTCGAAAAAGAAATCAATAAGCGCCCGGTAGAAGTCGAGCTTCGCCGGCGACACCTTGGTCCATTTGATCTCGAACTCCCTATTGAGTCCATGGGCCGCTTTGATTTCGCGGATGGCAACGTTGCAATCCCGCACCCGAGCGGAAGGGCACCACAGGGCACCGAGCACCATCGCTTTCTGCTGGTCGTGCTCCAGGTGGCAGCTTTCGTCGCAATAAATGTTGTAGGAATCGCTCATGGTGCGGGATTGACATTCTTACCATACATCGCAGGGCAGGATCCTGCAAAATGCCGTCCACTGAAACTGCTTCGCATCCAGGGTGAAAGATCCAGCTGGCTCCAGCCTACCTCGTGAGTGGGTAGGAAAGACTCCCCAACCGAAAACGAAGCCCAAGTGGCCCCGGCGGGTTTCTCCGCCAGGACCTCGCGGCTGACTCCCCTAACCGATGCCACCGAAACTGTGCCCATTTTTGTGCCCACCCCACGCATAGAACCGTTGTTCGCCGTCAGTAACGTCCCGCAGCCTTCCCACCGCGCAATCCGTGAAAGCCTTTGAAAACTAGCAACTTGAAGCAAACGTTAGCAGTGTTGAGCATCACTCGGAGAACCTAGACTTTCCTGGGGTTAATGCCTCCGGAGCAAAAGGTCGGGCGTTCGAATCGCCCCGGGCGTACCACTTCCAATCTTCCCCGCTCAGCAAGTTCCCGCCCTCTTCCCGGTTCCCTATCGCAGGCGTCAACTCTACAGACCGGACCCACACGCAGCAGGCAAGGAGACCGGACGCGTTGAAACAAGACCTGAGGCCGGGAGCTTTCCGCCCCGGCCGGCTGACGAAAGTGGAGACGGCGTGAGGATGGCCAATGGACTCGGGAAGCAGCGCTGGACTCCGCGGCGGCCGCCGGCGAATCGCCTGCCGTTGGGCTGTGTTCCCAATGTGCCGTTCCCATTGCGGACCCGCCGATTTCATATGATGGGTCCGATGCGGGAGCGAAGATGGAGCCCCCGGGTTGGACATGCAAAGAAGAGAATTCCTTAAATCCGCGGCCGCGATCACGGCGATCGCCGGCAATGCAACGGCTCAGCCGCTCGCGAGGCCCTCGGGCGCGCGCTTCATCTGGTATGACGCCGAGGGCGAGGGCCGCAATCAATTTGCGCAGTTTCGCAAGACGTTTGGAATCTCCGGTCGCGTTGAGTCGGCGGTGCTGCGAGTGTTCGCGGACACGACGTATCAGTTGTTCATCAATGGCGAGTTCGTCGAGTTCGGACCGGTGCGTTTCGATCCGCGATTTCCGCTGTACGACACACACGACATCGCGAAGCTGCTGCGGCCTGGCGCCAACGTCATCGCTATTGAGGTCAATTTCTGGGGCCTGAAAACCTTCAAGGCGATGCCCGTGCGCGGAGGCATGATCGCCTGGGGCGAAGTGAGGCACGAAGGCCGGAAGATCGATCTCACGACCGGTGCGACCCGGTGGCGTGCGACCAGGTCGAAGAGTCGCACGCGCTATGCACCCAAGCTCAGCTTCGCGCTGCAAGCCGCCGATCTGGTTGACCAGAGCAACGTCGAGGATGGCTGGCGGACGGCGGCGTTCGACGACTCGATTTGGCCGGCCGCCGTGGAGATTGAACGGCAGGACTCATGGGGCGGACTCGAGTCGCGCAACATCCCGTTCATGTCGGGCGAGAGCGTGGCGATCGAGACGCCCACTCCCGTGTTCGCTCTGCGCAAGAGCGAGGAATGGCATTCCTTCTCCGTGCCGGTACCACACCATTTTGAGGATGACGCGCGCCAGTACAGCAATTTCATAGCTTTCAGCACGTGGCTGCATGCGCCCAGGGAACAGACGATAGTTGCGGGAGTGTTTCACGGACAGCACTGGATCAATGGCGCGCCCCTGCCGAAGGCTGTGGCGGCGATTGATCGTCCGATGCGCCTGAATCAGCAGTGGAAGCTTAACCAGGGTTGGAATCACGTGTTCGGCGTAGTGGACGCTTACTACGACCGGCTGGACGAATACTTCGCCCTACCGGCGGGACGTGGCTTCAACTTCTCGACGGAGAAGGACCTGAATTCGTCGTGCGCGTTTCGTCATTCGCCGGTGCTGTTGGCCTGCGAGTACGAGACCCATCTCAAGTCGAAGCCACTTCCGTACTCTCCCGAGGAGACACTGGGAAGCGTTGGAGGCTGGGTCAACGTCAGACGTGCCGACGTAGCGCAGAGTCCGTGCCGCGAGACAAGCTGGGATGAGTATAGGGATGCCTGGGAATCCATCGCGCCGGCCGCACTCGACGGCCACACGTTCCGTTTGAGCGATTATCCGCAGGGCTTCGCGCTGCTGCTGGACCTCCAGTGGATGCACCTGGTGCTACCGCGTATCAGGCTGCGCGGCGTGCGGAGTGCGACGCTGGACGTCATCTACACGGAGAGGCTTTCGCCGGACCGGCAGCACGTTCAGCAGTTTTCCTGGTACCCGGTCGGAGATCGCGTTCTCATGACGGGCGATTCCATCGACTGGATGCCGGCCAATCCACGCGGCGCGCGCTATTGCCTGCTCTCGGTGCGCAACCCGCGCGAGGACGTCAAACTGGAATCGCTGCGCCTGCGCTCAGCGAATTATCCGGCGCCGCACAAAGGGTTCTTCCGCTGCTCCGACCCGGGCCTGACGGAAGTATGGAAGATGTGCCAGCGCACGCAGGCGGCCAACATGGAGGACGCATTCATCGACTGTGCGCAGCGCGAACGCGGCATGTATGGCCGCGACACAATCATCCAATACCACAATAACCTGGCGACATTCGGGGACCAGGCATTAATGGGGCGGTGCCTGCAATTGTTCGGACAGTCGTTAGATACAACGGGACGATTTCGCATCGTGTATCCCAACACTGGCGCGTACACCCACAATGATTTCGCGCTGAACATGGTGGAGGGCTATCGTAGTTACTACGACCACGCGGGCGACGTGACGCGGATCCGCGCGGACTGGCCGGCCATCCGCTCCAACCTGGATTACTTCCACAAATGGTCCGACAAGCGCGCGGACCTGCTGATGGAAAACCTGAAGGAGCTCGGCGGTTTTCAGGGCGAAGGGATTGAACCCGAGTCGCAGATCGACAACAGCGGCGTTAGCTGCTTTTTCTCGTTGGCTTATCTGCTGGCGATGCAGAGCGGCTTGCGGCTGGCCCGTGCGATCGGCAAGGAAGACGACGCGCGCAACCTCGAACGTCGCGTGACGATACTCTCGCAGTCCATTCCTATGTTTTTTTGGGACGAGCAAAAGGGCTGCTTCCGCGACAATGTAAAGGGCACGACACACTCATTGGATTCGAGCCTGTTCGCCGTGCGCGCCGGCACCGTCACGCCAGCGCAACTCAGCGCCATCCGGCTTCACGTGGCCAACGAACTGCGCTCCGTATTCTTGAACGGATACGACGCGACGGGCGGGTTCAACGTCTCCTCGGCATTCGCGTTCTACATTTTCGACGGTCTCTATAAGGCGGGTATGGCCGGCGTCGCGGAAAACCTGATGCGGCAGGGCTGGGGTCATTTTCTCTCTCATAGTCTGAGGACCACGCCGGAGTATTTTACGATGGACCAGAGCCTGTGCCATGCCTGGTCGGCCAGCCCCGCCTACTACCTTTCGAAGTACGTCCTGGGGATCGAGTTCCCCGCTGCGCCGAACCTGGACACGGTCCGGATCAATGTCCAGGCCCATAGCATCACCGCAGCCGAAGGCGCGTGGCCGCACCCGCGCGGCGTGATCGAAGTCAAATGGCACATGGACGGAGAGCGGCGTATCTTCGATTCCGTGCGTGCGCCCGCGGGTGTCAGAATCGCCGGCAGTTGAGCCGGGCCCAAGAGGCGTCTCCGCTGTGAAAATGCGACACGTTGGGGCGTTGCTCTGCAAACCGCGATTTGAGAGAATACGACTGTAATTTCCTGATGTTTCGATATCTCTTAACTCCGATTCGGGCAAGCGGTGCATATTGCCTGAGTGAACCCGAATAGCGCTTACGGCGAGGTGAAACGGAGCATGGGCCGAAACACGCTCAGACGGCGGGATGTACTGAAAGGGGTTCTGGCGGCGACCGGTTTCCCCGCGATCGTGCCGGCATCGGCCTTCGGCGCGAATAGCCGCATCGTGATGGCCAACATCGGAGTCGGCGGCATGGGCAGCGGCCACTGTCAGGCGCTGCTGCAAATCCCCGATGTTCAGGTGGTGGCGGTCTGTGACGTCCGCAGGCAGCATCGGGACAGGGCCAAGCAGTGGGTGGATGCGCGCTACGGCGATAAGTCCTGCGCCACGTATAACGACTTCCGGGAAGTGCTCGCGCGCAAAGATATCGATGCGGTGGCGATCGCCGTACCGGACCACTGGCATGCGCTGATCGGAATCGAGGCGGCACGTAATGGCAAAGACATGTATTACGAGAAGCCTATGGGACTGACTTTCGCGGACGCGAGAGCCATGCGCGAGGCGGTGCGCCGGTACGGAGTGGTTTTTCAATTCGGTACTCAGCAGCGGTCCAGCCGGGAGTACCGGTATGCGTGCGAACTGGTCAGGAACGGACACATCGGCGAGCTACAGACAATCGTCATCGGATCAGCGCAATATGAACCGGTCGCCACGCAGCCGGCGCAGCCGGCGCCGGAGGGCTTCGATTACGATCTGTGGCTTGGGCCAGCGCCATGGGCGCCGTATACGGAGCTGCGCTGCACGAGGAATTGGACACTGATCTACGATTACTCGCTAGGCTGCATCAGCGGCGCCTGGGGCATCCACGACGTGGACATCGCGCAGTGGGCGAATGATGCGGATCACAGCGGTCCGGTTTCGGCAGAGGGCACGGCATTCATACCCCGCGATGGGTTGTACGATACACCTCTGAAGTTCGAGATCGAGCACCACTATGCGAACGGCGTGAAGTTGATGCACCTGGATCTGCAGACAGCGAAGGTCCGCTATCAGCAATTCCACTTCGGTGGCATGGCCATGCTGTTCATCGGAACCAAAGGCTGGATCTACGTGAGCCGCGAAGGTATGCGCGCGCAGCCTGAGTCGTTGCTGCACGAGGTTATCGGTCCCAATGAAAACAAGGTGGTCTTCAGCAACGATCACCGCGAGAATTTCCTGGAGGCGGTGCGGAGCCGTCGCCAGCCTATTTCCCACATCGAGGCGGCCGTGCGTTCAGAGACGGTGTGCCAGCAGGCAGACATTGCGATCCGGCTGGGCCGGAAAGTGAACTGGGATCCCGAGCGCGAAATGTTTCTCGACGACGCGCAGGCAAACCGCATGCTGGCGCGACCTATGCGCGCCCCGTGGCGCCTATAGAATCGGTTTCTGGAGTTTATAGATATGCATAAGATTCAGTGTCGGTCCCGTGTCGACTCAAATTGCCCGAAAGAGCGATTAAATGATTAATAGGCGCGAAAGAAGCTGGTCCGGACCGAATAGGTTCGCGGCCGCATGCAGGTCCATTCTGCATACGGTCGTGTCGCTAGCCTTACTGGGCGGAGGGGGAGCGCTGGCGTCGCCAGGCGGTCCTCAGGCCGAGCAATCCCCTAAAAAGGGCGCGCAGGAATCCGCACAGGAAGCCCGGCGGCAACGCGAGCAAGGTGGGCAGAATCTAACTCAATTGACGGCCGAAGAAAGACTGAGAATTGAAAGCGCCATTCCCCAGACCGCCCAGGTCCGGCCAAGACGAAAACGGAAGTTGCTGGTAGTTACATTGAACAAGTGGGATGGCATCGAGCGCCGTGGCCATACTTCGATTCCTTTCGGCAACCTGGCTATCCAGCGAATGGGTGAGAAGACTGGTGCTTACGAGACGGTATTTAGCAACGACCTGGATATGTTCCGTCCGGCTAATCTGAAACAGTTTGACGCGATCTGCTTCAACAACACCGGCGGCGTACTGTTCGAAGATGCGGCGTTGAGGGAATCGCTGCTCAGTTTCGTGCGCCATGGCAAGGGCTTCATCGGGCTGCACGCGGCCGGGGCGACCTTCGTTCAGTATCCCAAGTACGATCAGTTTCCAGCCTTTGGAGACATGATCGGAGGTTACGAGAACGGCGGCCATCCGTGGGGACCGAAGGATGTGATCACGTTGAAGGTGGAAGACCCTATCAGCCCCGTCAACGCGGCCTTCGGCGGAAAGAGCTTCGAAATCTCCGATGAAGTATTCCAATTCCAGGCGCCGTACTCTCGCGAGAAGCTGCACATGCTGCTGAGCATAGATACGGATCGGACCGACATGAACCCGAAACGGTACTTCCTGCCCGAACGCGCCAAAGATCACGACTTCGGCATGAGTTGGATTCGCCGTTATGGCAAAGGACGGGTCTTCTATTCTTCGCTGGGTCACAACCCGGAGATCTACTCGAATCCACCGATCCTAAAACACTTCCTGGCGGGTATTCAGTATGCTTTGGGCGACCTGAAGGCGGATGACAGGCCGAGCGCGGTTTTAGCGACGCGATGACAACCCGGCGGAGATTCCTAGGCCGCTTGGGCGCGACTGCATTTCCTGCCGTCGTACCTGCCTCCGCTTTCGGCCGCGGTAGTGGAACGCCCGCCAGTGAGCGAATTGTCGTGGGTTGCGCCGGCGTGGGCTGGCAAGGGACTAACAATCTCAATAGCTTTCTGGAATTGCCGGACGCGCATGTAGTGGCGGTTTGCGACGTCGACAGCGAACATCTGGATGCCGCTCAGCAGACGGTCAACGACAAGTATGGAAACAAAGACTGCGGCGCTTACCGGCGCGTCGAGGAGATGCTGGCGCGGCCGGACATCGACGCCGTGTGCCTGTCACTGCCGGACCATTGGCACGGCCTCGCGTCGGTCTTGGCGGCGCGCTGCGGTAAGGATATTTACGGCGAGAAACCGCTGGCCCACGACTTCGCGGAAGGCGAGGCCATCTGCGATGCGGTACGGCGTTACGGCCGAGTGTGGCAGACGGGAAGCTGGCAGCGCTCGGTGGCGCAGTTTCGCTACGCATGTGAGTTAGTACGGAGCGGTCGCATAGGGAAAGTACACCGCGTGGAGGTAGGCTTGCCCGGCGGCCATACGGATTTTGACGGTAAGGCACACTTGGTGGCGCCTGCACCGCCGCCGCAGTCGCTGGACTACGATCGCTGGCTTGGGCCGGCGCCGCTCGCTACGTATTGTCCAGCGAGAGTACACAAGACCTGGCGCTGGCATTCCGATTACGGCGGCGGAATGTTGATGGACTGGATCGGGCACCACGTGGATATCGCACACTGGGGACTGGACCTGGACCACGGTGGGCCGTTGGAAGTGGAGGCGCACGGCGAATTCCCGCCCGCGGGTGTGTTGTGGGACACAGCGACAAGTTACCGCGTCCGCGCACAATATGCCGGAGGCCTGGAAATGCTCATTTCCGGCGGATACGAAGATACGCGGCTGGGCACGAAATGGATCGGCGATGGCGGTTGGCTGTGGGTGGATCGCAAAGGCATGGACGGCGAGCCCAAGAGCATTCTGACCTCCAAAATCGGGCCGAATGATGTCCGATTACCGCGCTCGCAGGGGCATCAGGCGCAGTTCATCGAGTGTGTCAAGACCAGGCGGGAAACGCTGACGCCCGCGGATGTGGCGCTGAGGTCGGCAACTCCGGGCTATCTGGGACGGATCTCGATGCGCCTGGGCCGGAGGATCCGCTGGGATCCGGTGAAACAGGAAATCGTGGGGGATCTCGAAGCGGCGCGATTAATGGATCGGCCGATGCGAAATCCATGGCATATCTAGTCGGAGTCTGGAATGAAGAATTGGGTTTTCGCAGTGTTAGCTTACGTTGCCGCGGGGACGGTCCTGGCGCAATCTCCCGCGGGCCTGGGCGAGGTACTCACTCAGGTCGCTAAGTACGAATACGGTCACAGCCGTGAGCCATTGTCTAAGTTGAGCGATCTGGTGCGAGCATCGCTCGCATCGCCCTCGCAAGTCCAGGCGGTGGAAGCAGCGCTGGACCGGTTGCTCGACTCCGACGCGACCCGTGATGGCAAGGAAGCAGTCTGCCGGGAGTTGAGCGTCATGGGTACGGAGCGCTCCGTGCCGGTGCTCGCGCGCCTGCTAGGAGCTCCGCCGATGGCGGAAATGGCGCGTTATGCTCTGGATCGAATCGGCGGCTTCGCTGCGGACTCAGCCCTGCTCGACATGCTCGCGAAGGCCGGCGGCAACACGAGAATCGGGATCGTGAACACGCTGGGCCGGCATCGCGCTCGGACTGCCGTGGAAAAGCTGAAGGAGATGCTGGGAAGCACGGATGCGATACTTCGAGCAGCGGCCGCCGATGCGCTGGCGAGCATCGCGGACGCACCCGCTCAGGCGGCATTGAACGCGGCCCTGGACAAAGAGCCGGCGCAGCGACGCTTCTTTCTGACCAGCGCCCTCCTCCGCTGCGCCGAACGCCTGTCGGAGACCAATGACGGGCCAGGAGCTCTCGCGATCTACAGACGGCTGTATCAGCCCGGTGAGTCCGAGATGGTGCGGGTGGCGGCACTCCTTGGGCTCGGCGCAATTTCGGGTGAGCGTGCGTTGCCGGTTTTGACAACGGCCTTAACAGACAGCAGTCCAACCCTGCGTGCTGCCGCTATCCGGTCCTTGCTGGCGATCCAAGGCACGGTCGCCAGGAACGTGATGGTTAGCTCAATGGGAGAGTTGCCTGCCGAAAACCAAGTCCAGATGCTCGCGGCCCTCGCGGACCGCGGCGATTCCACCGTACGGCCGGTCTTTGACGAGGCGTTGCAATCGCAGAACCTCGCCGTGCGGATCGAAGCTCTGATGGGCCTGCAGCGACTCGGCGATGCGTCTTCAGTGATGCCGGTGGCGCAGCGCGCTGCCGACACAACCGGCGAGGAGCAGCGCGCCGCGCGCCAATGTCTGTATGGCCTGCGCGGCGCCGGGGTCGACCGGACGGTGGTCGAGTCCATTCCCGGAGCAGAGCCGACAGTCCGAGTTGAACTGATCCGAGCTGCGGCGGAGCGCAACATCACGGAGGCGGCCGACACATTGCTGGCAGCGGCGAAGGAAGAAAACGCAGCGGTTCGGCGAGAAGCGATTCGGGCGTTGCGGGATATTGCCGGTCCCGAGCGCGCACCGGCCCTGATCGGTCTTCTATTGAACGTGCGCGGTAGTACCGACCTGACAGAAGCACAGCGCGCTTTGTTTTCGGCGCTGAAGCGCTCCTCTCAATCACACGCGCCCGAGCTGGTTGCGGCGTATCGTTCCGCGAGTGACCCGGGAAAGAAGAGCGCTCTGTTGCTAGTGATGGGACAGGCTGGCATCGAGGACACGCTGCCGCTGTTTCGCGAGGTACTCAAACAAGCCGATGATGAGGCGCGGCGAGCCGCAATCCTCGCTCTTTCGCAATGGCCGACTGCGGAGCCGGCGGCGGACCTACTGGAGGCAGCCGGTCAGCCTGGTAGCTCGGTTCTGCAGATTCTGGCGCTGCGCGGATATATCAAGCTGGTGTCGCAGCCAGCCGATCGCGCGCCGTCCGAGACAGCGAAGATGTTGGAGAAAGCGATGCGCATCGCCCGGCAGCCCGAAGAGAGACGCGCCATTCTGGCAGCGCTCCAGAAGGCGCCATCGGAAGACTCGCTCAGGCTGGCGCGGGAGGAACTGAGTGACCCGGGCGTTGAACAGGAAGCGAAGATCGCCGTCACTGCGCTGGAGCAAGCTATACGTAAGAAGTAGGTTGAATCAATGGCTAAGACGAGAATGATACCGGCTATACTCTCGCTGGCGCTGGCCGCGGCGTTCGTCTGCGCACAGACGCCGAGGCTGGAGCCGTTGCGGTTGTCGCTTCCGAAGCCTTTGTTCGAAGGGACTCCTCAGAACTTCAAAGCACCGAACCTCGAAAGGCCCACCGGCAAAATGCGGCCTGCCTTTCTGGCTCCATCAGGTACGGTGAATGTCGCCCGGGGGAAACCAGTTTCAAGCAGTGCTGCGGAGGCTTCGGTAGGCGAACTCGAAATGCTGACCGATGGTGAGAAGTCGGGTCTCGAAGGAACCTACGTGGAACTGCCGCCGGGCATTCAGTCCGTGACCATCGATCTGAAGGAAAGGTGCACGATCTACGCGATTGTCCTGTGGCATTTTCATAAACAAGCTCGGGTCTACTTTGATGTCATCGTGCAAGTGGCGGACGACCCGGATTTGCTGACCAACGTCAGAACCTTGTTCAATAACGATTACGACAACACAGCGGGGCTGGGCGCGGGCAAAGAACTCAACTACGTGGAGACGGCCGAGGGCAAATTGATCGACGCTAAAGGCGTAATCGCCCGCTATGTGCGGCTGTGGAGCAATGGAAATAACATCAACGCTTTGAATCATTACGTTGAGGTGGAAGTATACGGCAAGCCGGCCCATTGACTCGTGGCATCGCGATAACGGCACTCGCCCTTCTGGCCGGGGCGCTGCGTTTGCCCCGGCTAGAACAACGGCCGATGCACGCCGACGAGGCCATCCTCGCTGACAAGTTCGGTACCTTCCTGGCGACGGGCCACTATGTGTACGACCCGCTCGACTATCACGGTCCAATGCTGGCATATTGCACGCTGCTGCCGGCCTATCTATCAGGTCGCACGAGTTACGCGCATCTGGATGAACCGACCTTACGGATCGTCCCGGCAACCGCAGGTATCCTGCTCGCGCTGTCGCCTCTATTGTTCACGAGCGTAATCGGGTTCGCGGCAGCCTGGCTGGCAGCCGCCTTCCTGACCGTCTCCCCAGCGATGGTCTATTACAGTCGCGATTACATTCCTGAAATGCTTTTAGCGCTGTGGGTCGCGGCCTGGTTGTGGGCGCTGTGGAATGCTCTCAGACGGCCGGGGCCCGGCGGATGGGCGTTGGCCGGATGCATTGCCGGCCTGATGCTTGCTACCAAGGAAACGACGGTCTTGGTGCTGGCGAGTTCAGCCATTGCCGGTGTTATCGTATTCCGTCCTCGGAGGCCCGACTGGCGTTCAGCAGGCGCTTTCGCGGCGGCGCTGGCATTGAGCGTTTCGGTGTTGCTCGTTCCACCGTGGCGCTGGGGACAGTTGGGGTCCGCGGGGCAATCGTACCTGCTGCGCGGCGTGGCGCCGGGCTGGCATGCCCATCCGTGGCATTACTATCTCGGCCTGTTGACAGGCGCCGCTGGAGGACCTGGCGAAGCCTTGCTATGTATTCTGGCGATGGCCGGCTTTGTGCTCGCCTTTCGCTCAGACAAGCCGGTGTTGCGATTCGTCGCCTGGTACGGCATTCTGCTAGCCTGTTTATACTCAGCGCTTCCCTATAAGACGCCCTGGTGCGTCGTCGCTATCTTGTATCCCTTCGCGCTCCTCGCCGGAGTAGCGGCCGAGACGTTCGTGCGGCTGTGGCGTTTGGCGGCGCTTGTATTCGTGGCCGCAGCACTTACCTGTTCAGGGTGCCAGGCTTGGCTTGCATCCACCCGCGACTCAAGCGATCCGCGAAACCAGTGGGTTTACGCGCAAACCGGAATTGGCGTTTTCAGGATCCGGGATCGCGTGGAAGCATGCGCACAGGCCGCTGCACAAGGGCGCCGGGTGGCGGTGGACATTTACTCTAGCGAGAACCTCTGGCCGCTGCCGTGGTACCTGCGCGTCTATCCAAATGTGCGCTGGTGGCGCGAAGTGCCGACGGGCGGTCGTCCCGCGCCGATCGTGCTTGCGTCGCCCTCCATGGAGCCGGAATTGATAAGGGAGCTTTATGAAAGGCGGCCTCCGGGCGAACGAGAACTCTACATGCAGATGTTCCCTGAGTACGTTGAACTCCGCCCTGGAGTGGAAATACGGGGCTACGTTTCTAAACCACTGTGGGACCGGCTGGAGCAGAGGCGCTGAGCTGCAGTCGCATCAGGCGCTGGTTAGTGGGCCGCCTGCGGAGCGGCCGGTCTTGCCTCTGCCAACGTCATAATTTCATGCTTGATCTGCTCGATGTACTGCTCCAGGCGTTGCTGTGCACTGCCCAGCCTTCCTGGCGCGGACTCTAAGTAAGAGCAGTTTTACACCCGCTTATGCTCGTGTCGCCGGGCCGGCGCGTTATCCCCGTTCAAGAGCCAGGCAAAGCAGCGATTTTCCGAAGTCGCTGGCCTTCCTTAATTATATAAACGGCATCTGCCGGAACGTTCACAAATTCCTGTCTTAGGCCGCTCGGCCATATAACTTGCACTTTACTGAGGCTGGCGTCGCTCCCAAGTCCGAAATGCAGGCGTGTATCACCGGTGGAATTGTAGCTACCTCCTCCGTGCACCTCATCGATCTGTGTCATGTTCGCGGTAACGACACGCACGCGCGCCCCGATTGCGGCGGCGTTACTCTTCGTACCAATCAGCCAGAACAGGACGCGATGATTGCGATTCGCCGTCTCATTCAGAAAAACGGAGGGTGGGGCACCCACGTTGAAAATTACCATGTCTAAACTGCCATCATTGTTAATGTCACCAAACGCCGTGCCACGGCGGGAGCGGAGCGGCCCGTCATTCAGGCCGGTGGCATCCGCAATTTCCTCAAAAGTGCTATTGCCCAAATTACGGAAGAGTTGTAAGGGCTCCGCAAAGCGCGCTTCGCCGGGAATGGTATCCATCAGCGAGGTGAAATTACCATTTGCGATAATGATGTCCGGCCAACCGTCATTGTCAAAATCTCCGAAACCCGTGCCCCACTTCACTGGCGCGGTCGTCAAGCTCGCAATCTTGGCCTGCGCGGCGATATCCTCGAAATCGCCGCCGCGATTCCTATACAGGCTGGCAGGCTGATTGGCGAAACGAGTAACCACGAGATCGAGCTTCCCATCGCGATTCATGTCGCCAAAGGCAGCGGCCATATTTCCATTAATCTCGCCAGACGGTCCCAGGCCCGTTCCGGTAGTGATGCCCACCTCTTCAAACGTGCCGTCACGATTATTGTGATAGAGGAAGTTCTGGCCGTCATCATTGGCGACGAAGAGGTCCGGCCAGCCGTCGCCATCATAGTCGCCCCAAACCACGCCCATGCCGTGAAGCTTCTGCGGATCGTTTACGCCAGCCTTCACGGAAACATCTTCAAAGGTCCCGTCCCCGCGATTTCGAAACAGAAAGTCCGTTTCTCCTTCCATGGTGTTCGGAAATTCCACGGGCACGCCTTTGTAACTGGCGGACTTAATGAGGTCGGGCAGGTGCCACGGATCGGTCTTCACATATCGTGCGACGAAAAGGTCGAGCCGTCCGTCGCGATCATAATCGGCCCAGGCGGCGCCGGTGCTGAAGCCGCCCACTGCGAGCCCCGCTTTCTTCGTCACGTCCTCGAATTTGCAATGGCCCAGATTGTGGTAAAGAACATTGTGGCCGTAGCCAGTAACGTACAAATCCGGCAGGCCGTCGTTGTCATAATCACCCACCGCAATGCCCATGCCCCAGCCTTTGGTCGCCAGTCCGGCAGACTGTGTGATGTCCGTGAAATGCAGCGTGGGGGAATTGGCGTCTTGATGGTACAGCGTCAGCATAAGATCGCCGCCTTGTAGATATTGTTCGATCGTGGAGTCGTTGGTGACCGCAATGTCCAACTTGCCGTCGTTGTCGCAATCGAACAGAGCCACGCCGCCACCCGCCATGGTATCGAGCACGTACCGGCGATCGAGGCGCGTGTGTGGGACAGTCGTGATTCCAGCTTGCGAGGCAACATCTCGAAAATGCAGGCGCGCTTTCGAACCCGAAGCGATGATAGCGGTGTTTCGATTGACAGGCGCGGGCGCCGCCGAACTTATGCCTTGCTCAACGGTCGATTGTCCTGAGGCGCCGGTTTGTACGGTAGGGTTCCTGCGTGCAGTTATGAAGAACAGAGCCGCGAGCACAAAGCAAAGGAAGATCAGCGAACGGAACATGAGGCCGCGAGAAGTATAGCAAACCCGTGCGAGCGAGTGCCAGCCGCAGCTCCCACTGAGTGCACGTCCTCTGTTGTTTGAACTCCCGGCTCTCGCGGCCGGCCTGATTCCGCGACCGGCAGCCGATCCGGTCTTCTTGCCTACTTGGTTCCGGCTCTGCCGGGTTACGGTGCGGAAGGCCGCTGGCCTTCTTCAGCAGCCCGCTGGTGCGACTTGATCCAGTTGGCATGGACTTGGGCTTGCTTTTCGTCTCCAGTCATGCGGTAGATTTTTACCAGCAGGTAGTGGGCGGCGCGGAGCGTCTCGGGATCCTCGGCATTACGCACGACCAACAGGGCGGAATCGGCCGCTTTCCCCGGTTGCTCCTGGGCTATGTAGTTCTTGGTGCGCTCCAGCAGCGCCGGCATGAAAAGCGGCTCCCAGCGGAGGATCTCGTCGAGTAGTGCGCGCGATTCCGCGTCGCGCTCGCGCAGGACCAGGAATTTATAGTAAAGGAAAGCGGATTCGGGGATGTGGTGGTCCAACTTCCGGTTGAGCTCCAAGGATTTCCGAAAAGTCTCCGCGGCGGCATCGAAGTGATTCAGACCCGTTTCCTCGAAACCCATCCGCCCCAGAATCCGCACCTGCAACTCGTCGTCGTGGACATAGGAAAGCGCCTTGCCGAACGCCGCCTCGGCTTCCTCCGGTTTCATCTGGGCCGATAAGCAGCGCCCGTAGTAATACCGGGCGGCGGCATTTTCCGGATCGAGCTCGACCGCGTGCGCCAGAAGTTGATAACCCAGGTCCAGAATGGAGGCGCGCCTGCCCTTGTCCGTGTCCATCATGATCCGGCCCACGGCGATCAACTCCGCAACATCGTTCGGATTTTTCTTGATATCTAGGAGACGCTGGAGGGTCCGCGCATGCAATGCCTCGGCCGGGAACGACACGACGAGGCTCTCGAGCTGTTCCGAATTCGGATAGACTTTCGCTCCGCGCTCGCAGATTTCAAGCGCTTTCGGAAGATCGTGAGCGTCTCTGGCCGCGGCGGCGGCGGAGAGGTAAGTCTGGAGTGGACTGCGCGGGTTAGCGGCCAGGACTGCGTCGAGGAGTTTGGCGGCGGCGGCCGCATCGCCGCTGCTCATGAAAGCGCGCGCCAGGATGGCGCGCGCCTGGTCGTCGGCCTCGCCCGATGCCACCAGCGGGCGGAGCAGGGCGACGGCCTTGGCGGGGTTTCCCTCAAGATTGTATACGCGTCCCAGATCCTCGGCCGCCTCGCTTTGCGAGCTATCGAGGCGCACCGCCTGTTCAAGCTCCGGGCGGGCCTCGGCGATACGGTGGGTGTCGAACAGCAGGATCCCCAAAACCGCGTGGCCGTCCGGAGATTGCGGCTCCAGCTTCAGGTAAGAGCGAAGCGCCGCGGCCGCCTCCTCCGATTTGCCGAGTTGCACATAAGATACACCCAGCGCGAAATACGCTTCGGCGAAGTCCGGCTGCAAGCGGAGGATGTGCTCAAAAGCCTGTGCCGCAGCGGCTACTTTGCCGGCCTTCATCAACTCCTCCGCCGCGGCGAAGCTGCGATCGAGGTCGTTGCGGGAAGCAGATGGCGCGGTTTGCGCGGCGGAAACGGCGGCTGGTATTAACAACAGTAGAAGACAAAGCCGCATGTACGCTCGCTGAGTTGAGTTTACAATGCGCACGGGGAAGAGGACTAGGGAGGGAGCCGCGGGAAAAGAAAAGGGGAAGCGGCGTTGACCGCTCCCCCCTTCATCGTTGGTGGAAGGGCTCTTAGAAGAAGAGCCTCATTGACATCTGCATGATCCTCGGGCCGAGCGCCCGGCTTGAGATCAGGCCGAATGCGTCAGAGTTTATGCCAAATTCGGTATTGTAAGGGCCCAATCCCTGCGCATTGAATAGGTTCTGGGCCTCGACCCGGACTTGCAAGTAGATCTTGCCATCCCTGGCGACGGCGAAGTTCTTCATGAGCGAGGCGTCATAGCTGAACACCCCGGGGTTGCGAATCCACGGGAAAACGTCCGGCATATTGCCAGGCGTCATGGCCACCGCTGGGAAGAAATCGTTTGCGTTGAACCGCCGGATGAGCGCGCTGCCGAGGTCGGTGCCTCCGGTCCCGACGTTGATTTGAGTGGAGGTCAATAACGCCGAGTTATTTGTAAAGTTCGATGCACTGATGTCGTTGGTGGAGATGAAGCCACCAAGCGCCGGGACACCTTCCACAACCGACACGTTGCCCGTACTCGTCGAGAAAAGGAGCGGCGTGCCGCTGTGCCACGTCCAGATGCCCGCGTATCCCCAACCGCCGATCACACCGTCGACAATCTTGGCGCCCACGCTCTTCGGCGCGCCAAAGAACTGCCGCCCCCGTCCGAACGGCAACTGATAGTCGTGGTAGAAGGTGATCCGGTGCGTCATATCCATCGGGCTATAGCCATAAACGTCGTTGATGGTCTGCCAGGATTGGAGGTACTTGGCGCCAGCTCCGCCGCTTATCGAGGCAGCGTCGCCGACATTGTCGAGCGACTTGCTGTAGGTGTAGGTGAAGAGGAACGTAAGGCCGTGCGACAGGCGCTTCGTCACCCTCAGGGTACCCGCGTTGTACATGGACTTGCCGATATTCTGACCATATATCTCCATGCCATTGGTGCTGCCGGCGTTGTTGCCGGCGAAGGCCGGGTTGGCGTTCTCCAGGGCGCCTAACGGCTCCGTCGCTCCTGTAAAATAGCCCGCCGTGACCTGTTTATACATCGGGTTTTGCACAACGGACGAGAACAGTGCGGTGTTCTGCGGGTTAATCAGGTTCACCGGGTAGGGGTACTGCGGCTGGCCCGTGAGCAGGTCGCCACTATGGTTGCCGTTGTAACCGACCTCCAGAAGGATGCCCGCAGGAAGTTGCCGCTGAATGGTGACGTTCCAGTTCTGCTCCATCGGAGGACGCGCGTTGATGTTCCAGGCGTCACCACCGGCGCCGAATGTTGCATTCGCGGCGGCGTTGTTCTGAACGAAGGGTACGTAGCTCGTGCCCGGGAACGCGGCCCCGCCCGGCACGCCTGAGCCAAGTGAATTCACATAAAGCTCGGCACCGGTAGCGCCATTGGTGCGGGGCGGAGGGTAAGGATCGATCCCTTGGTTCGCGTTCACGATGTAGCTCTGGTAGTAATCGCCCGTGGCGGTGAGATACATCATGCCCCAGGACGCCCGCAGCACGGTCTTGTTGTTGAGCGCGTAAGCCGCGGCGAGTCGCGGAGCGAACTGCCAGGGATGCATTCTGAAAATACTGTTCCCGCTGGTGGGGCATAGCGCAGTGTTGACGTAACACACCGCGCCACTTGGCAGCCCATTCGTGACCCAACTGGGAGTCGGTACTTGTGCAATCTGGGCCGCGGTCAGGCCGGCTGCCTGCAACGAGCCCGTCCAGCTATAGCCGGCGGGCAGCGTATACGGGCTCGGAGCGTTGGGGTTATAACCGAGCAGTACGCCCGTGCGCTCGGTCAGGGGCGTCTCCATGTCCCAGCGCAGACCCAGATTGAGGGTCAACTTCTTGCTGACCTTGAAGTCGTCCTGGATGTAGCCGGCATAGTAGCCCTGATAGTCGGCAAATTCCGCAGGTGATGCAGCACTGACGCCGTTATCGTTGGTGTAAAAAATGCCCAGCAGGTAATCGCCGTACGAATTCGCATTGCCGTTATGGCCGTAATTGGTGCCTCCAGCGCCGGCGCCCCAACCGTTGTCGTTGCTGATTGCGGTGGCGTCGCCCTGGTAGTTTAAATTTGTCTCGAAGAAATACGCGTGATTGGTGTACATGCGCCTGTTTTCGGCGCCCAGCTTGAAGGTGTGCTGATTCCAGATCTTCGTCACGGCGGCTGCGGAGTTTACACTGGTTTGCACATCGTCGGTCTCGTTCGAATTGAGCTGTTGGTTGCCGAGTTCAGAAGACCCGCCGCCCCAGGCGGCCGGCGCCGACCAGACCAATTCGTTGATCGATCCAGGGTGGCTCTCGCTCAAAGTCTGAAGGACCGGGTCGACTTTCCAGCCTGATTCGCCGTTTGGAAAGAGACTGCCGTTCCTATTGGGATTGTGCATCACCCCCGCGCGCAATTCCACGATCGTGGTCGGCGACGCCGTCCAGGTCCACGCGATCGATCCCTGGCGAGCGCCCGGGACGATGGTGTCACTCCCCGGGTTGACTACGGAAAAATACGCCCCGTTTTCCGAATCGCCATGGTCCATATAGATACGAAAAGTGAGGCGGCTGTTCTGCGTAATGTTGTGGTCGGCCCGTATTTCCCATCGGTCGTTGTTGCTCTGGCTGGTCGATTGCCCAAGCCAGGCGTTCTGCATGCTATAAGCCGCAGTACCGGGCTGGTTCGGTAGAGGCAGAAGCGGGTTAAGGTTCGCGGCCATCGCGCTGATACGCGCGGCGGGGATCAACGTGCCATTGTTGGGAAAAATCGTCAACTTGACTTGGCAGGGCTGCCCGTTCTCGCACGTCGCGGGCTCGCCCACCAAACCGGTGGCATAACCAACGTCGCCCAGCGGGTCGTACATCATCGCAGGGTAACCGCCGGCAATCAACCCGGACAGGTCGCCGTTTTTCTCCGCCTGCGTCGCGTCCGCGACCAATTGGTTTGTCCCGCCCGTGCGGTACCTCAGTCCCTCGTAGTTAAAGAAGAAGAACGTCCTGTTCTTGCCATTGTAGACTTTCGGTATAATCACGGGACCGCCGATCGCCCCGCCGAAATCGTTCTGGTGGAACTGCGCACGCGCGGCTTTCTGGCCCGCAACGTAGGGAGACGACCAGTTCTGTTGCCAGGAGTTCGCATCGAACAGTTGATTTTCGAAATACTCGAAGCCCTGCCCGTGCAACCCGTTGGTGCCGCCCTTCGTAGCCATCGTGATGATCCCGCCGGAAACGCGGCCATACTCGGCCGGGATGCCATTGGTGATCACCTTGAACTCATCCGTTTGTTCCATCGAGGGCGTTTCGCCCTCAAATACCGTGTGGCCCTTGCCCGTGCTGATCGACTGGCCGTCCACCAGGACATCCGTCATGGCCATGCGGCCGCCGTTGATTCGAATGTCGCTGCTCAGCGTTTGCCCTCCGACGCCCGGTTGGACCACGGACCCGGTGACGTCACCCGACAGGAGCAGTAAATTGAGTATGTTGTCGCGGTTGAGTTGCGGTATGTTCTCGATCATCTGTGTGGTGATGATTTCACCGGTCTGCGCGTCCTGCGTGCGCAGCATCGGTGCTTCCGCCGTGATCGAGACGCTTTCACTGATCGACCCGACCTCGAGCATCAAATCCAGAGTGATCTTGCCGGCCACCTCCAGAGTGAGGCCCTTACGTGATAAGGTCTTGAATCCTTTGGCCACGATGTCGACTTCATAGTTGCCCGGTGGTACTTCGGCAATGACGAAATCGCCGGTACCCGTTGTTACCGCCTTGAATTTTTGGCCGGTTTCCACATTCAACGCGGTCACCGCTGCCCGGGGCACGCGCCCGCCCGCGGGATCGGACACCGTGCCGCCAAATGTTCCTGATGTTGTCTGGGCGAGAAGAGTGGCGAGCCCCCCCAACAAGAAAATAAGATACGTTAATGTTACTAACCTACGCACACATGACTCCTTTTCCCGTCGGCACCCTAGCGGGTGCACGACTACCCTGCAGAAGCAATTGACAAGCTTCCGTTGTAGTTAGCCTATTGCCACTTTGCAGCGCTGTCAAGCGATTTCTTGATTCTGAGCAATTGCCCAAATCGACGCCAAATTAGACCTGAAATCCGAGCAATTGAAGATCCCTCCGAGGCCAGGATTCGTGCAAAAAGGCCGTGTCGCTAGGGCTTTAGCAGGTACTGCGCGGTGATGTGATCGGTGACCAGAACATTGACCAGTTTCCCGGCCAGCGCAGCTCTGATTGCTTCGCGTTTATACGCGCCGCCGGCGACGCCGATGACACGGCGGATTTGCTGGATCTCGCCCAAGGTGAGGCCGATAATGCGCTCTTCAAACTCTGAGTTGAAGGCGCGCCCCTGCTGATCGAAATGATGCAGGTTGATGGATCCCACAGCGCCCTGCGACTGCAATTCGTCAATTGTGGACGGTTGCATGACGTTCCAGAAATCCTGAACCATATATGCGGCGGAGTTGCTGGCTCCGATGCCCACGAAAATCATGTCTGCATGGCGCGCCATTTCAAGAGTACGGAAAACTTGGGGGTCGCGCATGAATGAATCGCGAGTTTCGCGCGTCCCAACCACCGCTGGCGCCCCCAACAGCACGGGATTTGCTCTTAGCGCGTGAGCCATGCGGCTTACCAGTTGGGTCGCGTGGGTCTCCTGGCTGGGATTGCCCAGTCCGCCCAAGCCCTGAATCACATCCACGCCGGTCGCATCCGTGTGCGATGAGTGGGGCAGGGCATTGACCATCCCCAGCAGAGAAATTCCAAGACTGATCACGATCTTGTCGTGCGGCCGGATCACGCGCGTGAGATACTCCGCGGCGCCGATCCCCACTTCGCGCGCAATCGTCGTCCGGGCATCGTTGCTGCCGCCCGTTGTTGTTTCCACGACGATCGCTTCGGCCAGTCCAAATCGCTCCTCAAGGCCGTGCTCCAAATCCGAGAAAACCCCGATGATCGGCCTGATCGTGATCTGCACAACGGCTTGGTCGTGAGCCTCCTGCAGAATCCTCTGAACCTTCTGCCTGGAAAGACCCAGCCGCTCCCCAATCTCACTCTGATTAAGCCCGTTCTCATAGTAGAGGCGTGCAGCCTTCACGAGTAGTCGTCTGTAGTCCAGTGATCTCAACATCTGGGCGTATGCTCACGATCGAGCGCCAATTCACTTCTATCACAGTTTTGCTCTTGGTGGTACTTTGAATCCGGATGAGCAGTCAACTTTTTCCCAACTCGTCTCCGGCCTCCACCCCCCAATCTGCCCGCCTCCGCGTCGTACCGCAACCGGGGACAATACCGCGGCGAGAGGATTTCGTCCGGCAACTCCCACCCGCTCAGGCCATGTGATCGAGGGCCTGGATCAGCGCCCGGATGTAGCCGTAGCAGAACGCGAACGACTGCAGTCCGTTCGCGTCGCCAGGCGCCTGCGGGACATGGTCCGGCATCAGCAGGTAAGGATAGCCGACCTCGCGATACACCTTGATCGCCTGTAGGAAATCGATGTCGCCCTCGTCCGGATACACTTCCTGAAAATCGTCGCGCCGGCCGCGTATGTTCCGGAAGTGCACGTTGAAAATCTTCTTCCGCGACCCGAAATAGCGGATCACGTCATAGATCTCCTCGCCCGGATCCTGCAGCATCTCCGCTACCGTGCCCTGGCAGAAGTTCAGCCCGTGATACGGGCTCTCCTGAATCGCGACGAACTTCTTCAGCCCGTCCACGGTGCCCAGAACGCGATTGACGCCCTGATACCCTTCCGGCGGAACACCCGGATCGTGAGGATGGCACGCCATGCGAACCTGGTACTGGTTGGCCACTGGAATCACGCGCTCGAGGAAATACGTGATGCGCTCCCAGAACTGATCGGCGTTCACTACGCCCGCCCGCGTCATAGCCCTCTCGGGCCGCGCCTCGTTCAGTTTCCAGGTGCTGTACGTCGCGTCGCCACGACCCTTCGTCCGGCCCGTGCGCACTACGCCCAGGAGGCTCATGTTGTATTTGATCGAAGCAATCCCAGCGGCCGCGCAGTTCCTGATCAGCGTCTGCATGGACTCAATGTCGCGATCCCGCTCCTGGCTCTGCGCCAGCAGGATGGCGCCGTGCTCCTCCGTGTCGATGTGGCTCGACGAGAGAAACGGCGGGGCCACACAATCGATGCTGATGCCGTGCCGGCCGCCGAGATCGCGCAGCTGCTTGAGTTCGTCCACCGTCGCATACAGGCGCCCCTCGGGCACCTCCGGATAGCCGCACACGTTGCGCACGCCATAACGCGCCAGGTAACCGAAATGAACTTCGTTGCTCGGCGCGCTCTGGCAACCCAGCTTCATCAGCGCCGGCAACGGCTTCTTCCTCTCGGTGGCGAACGCGCCCCCGCCGGTCAGCGCTGCCGCGGCCGCCCCCGTCGTCGATAGAAAGGCTCTACGTTTCATCGCTCATCCCCGCCATTTTCCCTCGTCGACGAAATGCGCCTTTGTGACATCGGCGAATGCGACTCTGATCCCTCACTCCACCACTCTGATCTTGCCGAGCGCGTACCACCCGTCCGGCTGGAGACCGGCGATCGCGAGTTTCACCTTCGGCTGCCTCGAAATGGGGTCCAGCAGCGCGATTTCGAGATCGTACTCTCCGGCCGGCAGTTCGGCAGGAACAAACACCGCATTGTCATAGACAGTGTCACCGGGCAGCCAGGTACGGACGTCCGCGTCCGTTGGAAGGATTGCGGATTGCAATCCGCTCTTGAGCCGCAGCGCGAGCAGGTATTGCTTGTAAATCGGCGCGACACCCTTGTTCTCCCACCAGGTTGTAAACTCAAGCTTCCCCTGCGTCTTGACCGCGGGATGGTAGGTGAACTTTCGCAGTACAAATCGGTAGCCCATCTTCTTAAGCCACCGATCGACTTGCGGCTTCCACTCGGGCGGCACCGCCGAGGACTTCGAATTGAAAGATGAGATGTGCCACTTGAGCGATTGGTCAATGATGTAGTCCACATCCCAACCCTGGTCCTTCCAATGCTGCATCACCCAGCAGACCTCGAAACTCACCGGCGCCTTTTGCCAGGCGTCCCGCATCCCAAAGTTGATGATGGCTTCGGGGTAGTAATCGTACATATGGTTCCACGTCGGGTTGAAGCCACCCATGTCTCCCAGACAGTCCACGCGCCAGCCGACATCCTTCTTCGAAATGGCGTACTTGTTGGTCTTCTCGTCCGTGAGCAGCATCACGAGAGGTGTCTTCAAGAATGCTTCGAGATACGCGTCGACGAGTGCCGCGCGCGTCTTATCGCTGAGCTTATCGGCGCCGGCGCCCTCGCCCCAGGCGCCAACGATCGCCAGGTCAACGCTTTCCAGGTCCGGATGACCGTCGTAGCGTTTTCCAAGGGCGCGGATAAACTCCCCGAAGCGTTCTACGTACAGCGGGCGTTCGGGGTCGGTCCGCCATTTTTGAATCGGCAGTTTACCCGACTCGTCACCCACTTCGGCACGATACCAATCGGGCACGTCGTCCTTCTTTTCATTCGAACTGCCGTAAGGCGCGATGCGGATCATCAGCGTCTGTCCGCGGTTGTGCGCGGTCTTGAGCGCAGTGTCAAGCAGGTCCCAGTCGTACTTGCCGCGCTCCGGTTCCACGTATCTCCAGTACACACGGAAGTACGCGATGGATGTGTCCGGATGGTCTCTATTCGCGAGGCTCCCTTTGAATGGCTGGTAAACAATCGGAAAACCCTCGGTCCATTTTAGGCCCTGGTTCAATTCGTCTCCATTGAACCGCTGGAAGGTCATGAATCCCATTCCGGGGTTTGTCAGGACGTCCTCGATCTCCTTCGGGCGGACAATGACTGGGTCCTGCGCGAACAGCGGGCCTAAGGCGAGCAACAGGATCAATCGGGATCTGAACATAAATTTCCTTTCCTGTCCGGAACTGCTACTCAGAAAACACTCGAAATGTCGGGCCTGCCCACGAAGCGGTCCATTTAGCACGAGTTGCTTCTTGTCCCGGCCTTGGCGCAAAAGCGCGAACTACCGGCCAGACAAGAGAGGGAATGAAACTCATTGATGACCCTGTTCGATGGGCAGCAGTCACCTGTCAATTGGGAAGTTGCCTTCACTCAAACCCCGCCCCGATAGCTTCGCAAGACACACTCGCACGTGTCTTCCGCTTAGGGCTTCCGCGCGCACCGACTCTCTCTCGCGGCGTGCGTGTGGAATATGCGCATTCGTTCTGCGATCATGTTTTCCTTCGCTTTTCGTAGCCCACGCGCAGTGCGCACGTGCCGCCCAGATCGACCCTCGAACCGCCCTTGAGGCGAACCGGCGTGCCCGGAGCGACTCGTCGCCCGTCGAGTTTCGTTCCGTTCGAGCTGTTGCAATCGATCAGGAACAGTTTGCCATCCTTCACGTGAATCTCGCAATGGAACCGCGAAATCATCCGTTCCACATCCTGCAGGACGATATCATTCTTCGATCCGCCGTCCTGGGCGACGGCGCCGATATGCACGACCTCCTGGTCCAATGCGAACTTCTGACCCTTCTGGAGACCTTCGATCACTTCAACAAACGGGTCCTTCTTACCGCGCGCGAATAGTAACAAACCGCCGCCGCTGAGAAGGACCAGCACGCCTCCGCCCAGCAACAGGTACTTCACTCTGTCACGCTGCTGGGCTGCCGCGTCAACGCGCTGCTTAAGGCTCTGCACCTGTGGATTGTCCGGAGCTATCCTTTGCGCGATCGCGAGATGACCTTGCGCCGCGGCGATGTTACCCACGAGAAATGCCGCCTGCCCGTCTTCCAATGACTGCGCGAGCGTGGCCGCCTTTTGCTCTTCCGTTTGTTTTTGTTTGGCCCCCTCTTCAGCCTCTTTCTGTTGTTGCGCCTTCCCCTGTTCGATCTTCTGTTGCGCCTCTTTGTAGCCTGTAGCGGCGTTGACGTTTCCCGGGTCCAGGGCCAGGATCTTCTCATAAAGATCCTTCTGCGACGCGGGCTGGTCCGTTTTCAACGCTTCCTGCATTAGCTTCGAAACCTGCGCTTGCCGCGCCTCGTCTCGGGCTTGCCCGGCTGCCATCTGCGGCATCGCCGGGACGACTGGTTGCTGGATAACGGGCGCTTGTGGAACCTGGGTAGGAGTTACAGGCGCGACTGGCGGCGCCGCGGCCGCGATTGCCTTGGCCGACTGTCCGCCCAGCGCCTTCGGCAGCGTCACGAGCTTGATGTTCTGATAGTCGATCGTGCCTTCGCCTTCTGGCGCCCCCAAGGCGATCGCTCCACCCGCCGTGCGCGCCTCCTTTTTCGGCGCTGTGCCCTCTGGGCGAATATCGTCGAACTCATTCACTGGATACCCGTTCAGCCAGATCTCCACGTGGCGCCCTCGCGCCAATATCGTCAAGGTAAAGAACTGATCGTCCTCGCCCAATACCTTTCGCGCGATCTTCAGTCCGTTCAGGTTCCCCGTCGACACGCCGTTTTGAATCGACACTTCATAGCCCGACTCGAGCTGGCCGGGATCGCCGCGAAAATGCAGCGCGGCGTGCGGAGACCCCTTCTTGCCCGTAGCCTTCGCCTTTACATCCACCTGCAGAAGGAAATCGTCGTACACTGCCTGCGTCTCCAGTTGGCCGGGCCCATTCGCACTATGAATGGCGCCGTTCGCCAGGCTCCAACTGGCCTCGTGCGGCTTCTTATCTCCGCCGCCGCCGAATACCTTACCGAATTTCTTGAGAACGCCCCCGCCGCCTGCCGCGGGCTTCTGGGGCGACAAATTCACGGCTTTCCATCCCGACATGTCTGTAGCGTTGAAGATAGGCTTCAGCCCCAGCGGCTTCAATTTAATGTTCCGGAAATCATACCTTCCGCCGCGCTGGCAAGCTAATGCGATATAGCCCGCGTGGGACTTGCTATCTTTCCCCGAAGCTACCTTCCGGCCGTCGATAGTGACTGTCAACTCATCGCCCGATACCTCCACTTCGACGGCGTGCCATTGGTTTGGCTGAAGCTTCCCCGCATCCGTTCTAAAGTGTTGCGCGATGCTGCCGGCCGGCCATTTCCCGTCGGAATCGCCCAGCCGCAAATCATACCCGCTCTCCGCCGGCGAACCTTCCTTGGCGAACCGGAACAGCAGGCTCGCGTCGGAGTCCCCACGCATGGCGTGGTAGTCGAACTTCAGGACGTAATCCGAGAAAGGGGCGTTCGTGCGGAGTTCTCCGCACTCTCCGGCCTCGCAGGTCAGGACGCCGTCGCCCGCCTTCCACTTCTTCCCATCCTGGCTCCAGCCGAATAGCGATTCACCGTCAAATAGCAGCAGCCATCCATCCTGCGCTTCGGCCCGCGAAACCGTATTGTCCTTGGCGCCGAGGATGCATGCGCTCAGTACCAGGCACGCCAACACCCGCATAGCATTACCCGGCGCTCGCCGCTGTTTCGACGACGTTGAATGTGAGCCCTTCGGCTTCGCTGTACTCGATCCGCAAAGTCTGTCCGGCTTGGACATCCCCGGCGATGACGGCCGCGGCCACCGGCGAGAGTACCAGTTGTTGCATGGTTCGCCCCACTGGCCGGGCGCCGTACGCTGGATCATAGGACTGTTGGGCGAGGTAAGCCAGAGCTTCCGGAGTAACTTCAAGCTGGATCTCCCGATCTTCCGCCAGCTTCTTCCTCAAACCTGCCAGTTGGACGTTGACGATCCTCTCCAGCTCAGGTTCCGCCAGCGGATTGAAAGCGATCACTTGAGAGATCCGATTATACAATTCCGGACGCAGCGAGGCTTTCACGACCTCGAGGATGATGTCTTTACGCTTGTCCGGATCGTCCGTGGCATCGAGCGATTCGCGGACGCCCAGGTTCGACGTGAAGATGATGAGCGTGTTTGAAAAGTCGCAGAAGCGGCCCTTCGCATCCGTGAGCCGCCCCTCGTCGAGCACGCCCAGCAGCAGGTCCAGAATCTCGGGGTGCCCTTTTTCAACCTCGTCGAACAGGACGATGGAATAAGGCGAGCGCCGAACCTGCTCGGTGAGGAAGCCGCCTTCGTCCGACCCGACCAGTCCCGGGCGCGATCCGATCAGTCCGGCGGCCGACGACTTGTCCTTGTACTCGCCCATGTCGATGCGCACCAGCGCCGCTTCGTCGTCGAACAGCGCTTCGGCCAGAGCCTTCGCCAGCTCAGTTTTGCCGACGCCGGTCGGCCCGACAAAGAGGAACGAGTTCGGCTTGCGCCCCGGCTGGAGATCGGCGCGCATGCGCCGCGCCGCATCGGAGACGGCCCCGATGGCTTCGTCCTGTCCGAACACGCGCTCGCCGATTCGCTCCTCGATCTTGACCAGGCGATCGCGTTCGCTCTCGAGCATGCGGTTGATCGGCACGCCCACTCGCTCCGCAATCGTCTCCGCGATGTGCTCGGGCAGAACCGTGTCCGGCACCATCTGCGTCCCGGCGCTTTCACTGAGTTGCTTCTCCAGATCCTCGCGCTGCTGCTCGAGGTACTTCAACGATCCGTAGCGAATCTCGGCCGACTTCGCCACGTCGCCCTTCGTTTCGGCCGCCTCCAGCAGCGCGCTCTGCTCCTGTATCGCCTGCTTCGTCTTTTGCAGATTGTCGGTCGCGCTCTTCTGTTTGTTCCACTGCCCGACCAGCGCCTCCACCTTGGGCTTGAGCTCGTCCACCGCGGCCTGCAGCTCGGCCACGATTTTCTTCTGCGACGCGGTCGTGGCCGAACCTCCCAACGCCTCCAGTTGCGCCTGCTTCTGCACGAGCAGCCGCTCCTGCTGGTCGATTTGCGTCGGCTTCGACTCCCTTTGCATCCGGATGCGCGCCGTCGCCTCGTCGATCACGTCCACCGCTTTGTCCGGCAGGAATCGGTTGCGAATGTAGCGCCGCGACAATTTCACGGACGCCTGCAACGCTTCGTCCGACAGCCTCACCCCGTGATAC
>Ga0182027_10001536_pt1 | contig 38448 bp, 28 predicted proteins | sample 712E1DmetaG_FD_121300 | JGI IMG/M metagenome (GOLD analysis project Ga0182027, IMG submission 121300) | Permafrost microbial communities from Stordalen Mire, Sweden - 712E1D metaG (Illumina Assembly) | ecosystem: Environmental > Terrestrial > Soil > Wetlands > Permafrost | place: Sweden...
TAAGTCGTTACTACGTTTTATGTAGATAAGGAAAAAGTCATGACCCCACACCCCAAACGCAAACACTCCAAGGGCCGCCGCGATCGCCGCCGCTCTCACGATGCATTGGAAGCGCGTAATCTCGTTGCTTGTTCCAATTGCGGTTCAATGCGCCTGCCTCATACCGTCTGCCCTAACTGCGGACATTATCAAGGCCGGGAAGTGTTTGAAGTCAAAAAAGAAAAACAAAACCCGGAGTAGTTCGCAGCGAGCCGTGACGAACACGGCTCGTTTGTGTTTAAAAGGCAGAGGACATTTCCATGAAACTTGATGCCAAAACAACTGTATTTGTATTTCCCGGGCAAGGTTCGCAGGCCGTTGGAATGGGGTGTGAGCTGGCTTCGGCTTATGATGTAGCTCGGAAAACTTTTGAAGAAGCAGATTCCATTCTCCATTCTCCGTTCTCCAAACTAATGTGGGAAGGACCGGAATCAGAATTGAACGATACGATTAACACCCAGCCCGCGTTGTTCGTTCATTCGATGGCTTCATTCCGAGTTTTCTCGCATCTCTATCCGGACCTCAAGCCTGCCGCGCTGGCCGGACATTCCCTCGGCGAACTATCGGCTCTCGCCGCGGCTGAAGCTTTGTCTTTTGAATCAGGCCTGCGTCTCGTTCGCAAACGCGGCGAGTTGATGAAGAAGGCCGGTGAAATGAATCCCGGCGGCATGGCCGCGATTTTGAATCTCGATATTCCATCGCTCGAAAAAGTTTGCGCGGAAGCCAGCCGCGCAGGCGAGCCGGTGCAAGTGGCAAATGATAATTGTCCCGGGCAGGTGGTGATCTCCGGCGCGAAAGCCGCGGTCGAGCGCGCCATGGAAGGCGCAAAAGCCGCGGGAGCGAAGCGCGCGATCCCGCTGGCAGTCTCGATTGCCGCGCATTCCAAATTGATGGATTCGATTCAGGGCGAATGGAATGAAGCGGTGAATAATGCAGGCATCACGGATGCAAAGATTCAAATCATTGGGAATGTTGTCGCCAAGTCGATTCAATCTGCCGCCGATTTGCGCCTCGATATTCAATCGCAGTTGCAATCGCGCGTCCGCTGGACGGAAACGATTCAACTTTTGACGGGGCAGGGAATTACAAGCTTTGTCGAGGCGGGAACGGGAAATGTTTTGTTGGGATTGATCCGCCGTATCAATCCCTCGACAATGGGTTATCCGCTTAGCAATCCGTCCGATTTTGTGATGCTAGAATAGCTGCCGTTCGCAGCTTTGAAGATCATATTCCATTTGAAGTGATCGAATCGGGACAGAAAACGTGAATTGTTACGGGTTGAAATTAACCCGAAAAAACCTTCATGTAGGATATCAACAACGAAACCTGCCTTGCTGATTGAACCGATATAATCAGGCTGACGCCTCAAATGCTCAAAAGTTAATTTGCCAAAATCAAAAGAGTGAAAATAATGAACATGCCTTCGCTTTCTCAGCGTAAAACGTGGATCGATTTCACGCGCGTCTTGGCAACTTTTCTTGTTGTGATGGCGCATGTCGTTTTATATCCCCAGGTTATGGGTGCCGGTCCCGTATGGAGTCGAACGCTCTATTACACGTTGACGCGCATTGGGGTGCCATTATTTTTTTTCATCAGCGGCTATCTGCTTTTATCGAAAGTGGAAGATTGGGGAGTTTTCTTTAAGAAGCGCGTTTTAAAAGTGTTAATTCCCTTTCTGGTATGGTCAATCGTTTATATGGCCGTCTTGAATCATGAATATCCGGACGGCTTGACGTTCCAGGCGGTAATTGCCACTTTCGAAAAAATATTGCGCGGACCGCGTGCGGCACACTTGTGGTTCTTTTATGTTTTAATCGGGCTATATCTTTTCACTCCGGTATTGCGCGTCTTTACGGCCCATGCTTCTCAGCGCGATCTGCTATATTTCTGTGTGTTGTGGTTTATCGTAAATCCGGTATTTGCTTTGATCACGCACTTCACGTCCATTAATATAGGTTTTGAATTCGAGTTTATAACGGGATACATCGGCTATTATGTTGCGGGACTTTATTTTGGCCGCATCGACCTGACCCGTAAGCGGCTCGCTGTTTTTGGCGCGGCATTCATCTTTACTTTTATTTTTACATTCCTGGCGATATATATTGGCCAGCATCAACCAAAATATGATAAATTCTTCGAAGATTATCTTGGCTTCAACGTTGCTATCATGTCCATCTCTGCATTCATGTTGTTACGCAAAGTGCAATTACCTGAAAAAACTCTTCCATTTGTTTTGCCATTGAGCTCGGCGACTCTGGGAATATATCTGGTTCATATTCTTGCGCTTGAATATTTCAATAATGTGCTGGCGGTGTATGTCCCATTCATGCGGCTCGGCTCTTCGATTTTCATTATGCCGCTTACGTCAATTATCGTATTTTTGGCTTGTTTTGTTTTCGTCTTTGCTTTGCAAAAAATTCCAATATTAAAATACATTGTGCCATAAGCTTTGCGGCTGTCATGGGCTGCGTTGAATTCGAAACAACTTGAAGTTTGAGTCCGGGATATTGGCGATCAATGTGAATCTCGGGTCTGTTTTTTCGCCGGTAAAAATTGGTTGTAAGGCCTGACGGGGAGCGGGAAGGATGATATATTCGGCGCTGTAATGCCGGGCAACGAAGTAAATTGTATCCAGATCGTTATTCGGGATCATCACAGCTTTAAAGCCCATTCCTTCATATACGTCCCAAACGTCTCTTGCCATCACTACGATATCGCTGGGGTTTTCTGCCCTCTGGTTTGCATCCTTCAGAATAATATGTCTTATGGATGCATATGATTTATAGATTGTGTTGTAGTATGAGTTGTATTGATAATTCAACAAATAGCCTTGATAGCCGCAGTAGGCAATAAGAACGATTGAAGCGACAATTAATAGGGGCTTTATCTTTAGATAGCGATTAAATAAATCCAAAATGACAACCGCGATAAATGGAATTAAAATCGCCAGACTCTTGGGCAGGGAACCGGGTCCCGAAAAGCTTGCGATGAACGAATAAAAAAAATATTCCAGTCCGGCAAAAAACAAAACAGGGAGGAGAAATCTGATCTTTTCGATTTTTCTTTGTATGAAAAAAATATCAACCAGCCCAATGATCGTGAACAATGTCAGAACGGGATTCAGGAAGCTGTTCATCGTCCCAAAATTGCCAACTGCGACATGAATTTTATTTTCCAGAATTCCTTTAATTCCCCATGCCGCCCGGTAAGTTTCCCATGTCAGGGGTTTTCCATAGGCATGGAAATCTTCGTATGTGGTGAGGAACATCGTGCTCGATGGTCCTTTTGGAAGGAATTCGTGCAAGGCGATATAGTTTTTTATTAGCAACGGCGAAAGCACTGCAAGATGAACACCCGCGGCTCCCAAACAAAAATATGCTTTCTCTTTCCATGAAATGGGCGCGAATAATATGCTGGCCTCTAAAGCAAGGAGAAGCAGAATGCCGTCTTGTCGGGTGAAATGCGCTAATCCGCTGCCGACAGCCGCGATCAAAAAGTATCTCGGCTTTTCAAATCCCCTGATGGTTAGATAGAGTGTAAGAGCCCCAAACGCTCCAAAAAAAATGTTGGCGTCGGTGGTAACTGATATCCAGATTTGATAAGGCGCAAAGAAAGCCAATATTCCTGCGAATGCCGCAATGGAATCTACGCCGGAAAACTTTTTGCTGGCCAGATTGGCAACGAGAGCAGGAATGAGGCTGATTGTGATGGAGGCAAGCAGAGCATTGAAAACAGACTCGCCTAGGAATCGCATTGGAATGCTGAGTAGAATGGATGTTAGCGGATTCCAGAAATCATTGCTGTAATGGGTGATAGGAACCAACCCCTCAAAGAAGTAAGCCACGTAATCCATTACCAGCCCTCTGCCATCTGCGATATTTTTTGCAACTGTGTAATAAAATACCGGGTCGCCGTGACCGGGAGTGTGGGCATTTGTTGCCAGATATAAACGCAGGACCAAACCCGCGATCAGGCCTGCTGTGAATATGGCGGCCCAAAGTCTTTTTTCTTTGTTATTGTTGATGCGATTCGCGGGGGGATTATCTTTCACAACGCCCATGCCAGCATCAGCCCGATGATCGCGATGATAATTCCAATATGAAGAAGAAGATTGGAGGTCGTCAACCAAAAAGGCTCAAGCGCAAACTGTAAAATCAGATTGACCACAATCAATAATATCCCGATCAGCGGCAAAAGCCCTTTGCGATGCGCGAGATATTCTGAAAGCTTATCCAATAAATTTGACATTAGACTTCCTCTTCTTCAGGTTCCGATTTGTGGTTTGTTGTCTGCCACAGGGAAAATTGCGCGGCCAATCGCCCGGGAATGCGCCCCTGCATCACCACACCGCCGCGTTCGTGCTCGATGCGTTCGACCTGACCCGCTTCATGGAAAAGCGAGATCAACGCGCCTTGCTGATATGGCAAGCGAACGAGGATCGGCGTGTAGGTTTCATATAATTCTTTTTTGATTAAATCCAAAAGTTCCGGCAGACCGATTCCTTTGTGCGCCGAGATTGCAACCGCTTTTGAATATTTCCGCACTGTTTCGCGCGCGACTTCGGGCTGGTTGAGGCGATCTATTTTATTTAACGCCGTGACGGTTGGGATGTGTCCCGCGCCGATCTCTTCCAATGTTTTCTGAACCGATTGATATTGGTTCAACGCGTTGGGGTGCGATATGTCCACCATATGCAAAAGCAAATCGGCTTCGGTAATTTCTTCCAGCGTTGCATGAAATGCCGCGACCAATGCGGTCGGTAATTTTTGAATAAAGCCGACCGTATCGGTGAGCAGGGCTTGATAGCCGCCGGGCAATTCAATGCGGCGAGTGGTTGGATCCAGCGTCGCGAAAAGTTGGTCGGCCACATAAACATCCGATTTCGTAAGACGATTTAATAATGTTGATTTACCGGCGTTGGTATATCCCACCAAAGCAATTGTTGGAACGCGCGAACGTTTGCGTTGCGAGCGGTAACGCATTCGATGGGCGCGGACTTTTTCCAGTTCGCGCTTCAGGTGTGCGATCCGGCTGCGAATGGAACGCCGATCCACTTCAAGTTGCGTTTCGCCGGGGCCGCGCAAACCCACGCCGCCGACCGAGCCGGTCCGTCCGCCGCCACCGCCGGCTTGTCGGGCAAGATGCGTCCATTGTCCAGTAAGACGCGGAAGCAAATATTCGTACTGAGCCAATTCGACTTGCAGCATTCCTTCAGCGGTGTGGGCATGTTGTGCAAAGATGTCGAGAATGAGCGCAGTTCGATCCAGCACTCGGACGTTAGGCGCAAGCGCTTCTTCCAATTCGCGTTGATGACGCGGGGTCAGTTCATCGTCAAATAGAACGACTTGCGATAAGGTCTCTTCGCTTAATGCTTTGAGTTCGGCAACTTTGCCGGGGCCGATATACGTTCCCACGTTTGGATGATCAAGCTTTTGAGTCAGTTCGCCCGCGACTTCGAGTCCGGCAGTGTCGGCAAGAAGAGCGAGTTCGGTAAGTGAGTCTTCCAGGGGAAGAAAATTTTTTTGTCCGCGTAGCTCGGCGCCGACCAGAAAGGCGCGTTCACGCGGTGGTTTTGTTGGCTGGGGGATTCTCTTTGACATCAGGTTCGATCTGTTGTTTCTCTAAAGTACCGAAGAGCTTGGCGACTTTTGGGTCGGTGCGTTCTGTGCGGAGGGGAAGCAGAATATGAAATGTGGAGCCGGGACATTTTTCTTCATCATAGCCCGGAGACTCGACCCAGATTGTTCCGCCGTGCGCTTCGATGATACCACGAGTGATGGGCAAACCCAAACCGGGACCGCCGCCTTTGAATTTGGTCTTTCCGCTGGAGTGCAGATTGACACGTCCGGTTTGGCCGAATTTTTCAAAAATCCGAATTTGATTTTCAGTTGAAACGCCAATGCCCGTATCGGCTATGGTGATTTCGATAAACCCCGGCAAGCTGCGGCCGTCAATGGTGATTCTGCCTTTATCCGGCGTGAACTTGATCGCATTGGAAACAACGTTTTTCAATGCCTGATAAAGGCGTTCCGAATCCGCATAGATCCATACCTCGCTTCCGGGAAATTTATTTATTTCAAGCCCCTGGTGGCGTTCTTGAATCGCAGATTCCAATTCTCGTTGAAGAAGATTGAGATGCTGACCAATCAAGATCGGCTGCAGATTAAGGGAAAGCAGATCGTTGTCAATCAGCGAAACATCGATCATGTCGTCAATGATTTCGTGCAGGCGGTTGATGCCGGTATTGACTCCACTTAACAGGGTGTCTATCTGGTTGTTGCCGTTTTGCGCCACCAGTTCGCGCAGCATCTCCGTGTAACCCTCGATGAGCGTCAGCGGCGTCTTCAGTTCGTGCGCGGCCACGGAAATGAAATTGGATTTTGAGCGGTCCAGTTTTTCAAGCGTCTGCCTTACCTCGACCAATTCATTGGTAATGTAAGCCACGCGCGCCTCCATTTCCAAGCGGGCGATTTTTTCCAAGCCGTATGTGTAAATGGGTGTGATTGTAGAGAGCAGGTCAAGCGCGTCCTGTTCTGAAAGATTTTCAATGGCAATATCGTTAGTGATCGAGATGATACTGTTCAGTGTTTCTGAAACGTTCTGCCTGCTTTCCTGTAAATCTGAAAGCGTGGGGGCGCCGGTCCATTCATAAATGATGGAATCAAGCCAGGCGGGATTGCCCGTCATCACAGACTGCTCGAGCCCATCGTAAAATCGGTTCAGTTCGTCAAGGAATGCGTCCCGCGCGCCGACGCCGCGCGTCATGCTTTGCGAAACGCGCTGTAACCAAATGGGGCGGATTTGGCCGAGAAGGTCTTGGGCTTTCATCTCTCTTTGATGTCATTGCAAAGGGCGATTTTGCCTGAAGCAATCTCCACGATGTTGAAAGAGATAGCTTCGTCGGCTTGCGTCTTCTCGCAATGACGTGCATATTCAAGTTTACGATGAGATGCGTCTTTTGACAATTTCATTTGAGTTGACGGTTTTGTTGGGTGATCCACGTCTCCAGCACGTCGCCGACCATTTGCAGGCTCTTGGACGAAATCTTATCGGGCGTATCGGCTGTTGTGAGCCAATATTTGTAGTCAATGTCAATGATGTCCACAGACGGAATACCGGCTTGAATGAAAGGAATGTGATCGTCCAGGATGTTATATTTGACGTATGGAATAAAAGAATCCTTGTATCCTAATTTTGCGGCGGTGTTCCAGATGGATGAACGCAGAGCTACATCCGAGTTCCCGTCCATGTAAAATGTTGGATCTTCTCCGCCGACCATATCCACGAGCAACATGTCTTGTGGTTTGACCGTCATCGCCGCGACAAAGGCTTTGGAGCCAAGCGTCCAATCCCAGCCGGGGAGCTTGCCGTTATCTTCTGCATCGAAAAAAACCAGCCAGACGGTCGGCGCGTTTGCTGGAAGCGTGCGCGCCAGTTCCAACAAGACAGCCACACCCGAAGCGCCATTGTCTGCGCCCGGCGTGGGCTGGGTTTGCTTTGTGATATCGGGATCGCGGTCGGCATAGATACGAGAATCGTAATGAGCGCCGAGAATATATTGCGGCGGGTCATTGGTTCGGAATGCGATTAGATTTTGGATCGGATGTCCCATTTCTTCAGCTTGCTGGATTTGGACTTGCCAGCCCGCTGATTCGAGTTCGCTTCGCATCCATTCCAACTCTTTAGCGTGCGCGTCCGACCCGGGAATGCGCGGCCCGAACGCGACTTGAGTTTGCACATCCGCTAAAGCGCGGACTCCATCGAATTTAGCAGAAGCCGTCTGCTGTCCGAGAAGGAACGCTCGAACATACCAGGCCAGCATCAATGCCAGCAAGATTCCAATCGCGATTAGATAAATGGTAACGCTTCGTTTATTCATGTTGTAAAAATTTTTCAAGGTCAATGATGGCGCGGTCCGCATAGGCTTTGGCGCGCTCGCGCTTACCAAGATGGTCCGCATTTTCGATGGGAGGCAGAATTCCAAAATTAGCTTTCATTGGTTGGAAATCTTTTAAGCTTGCATGGGTCACATAATGGCACAACGCGCCGAGCATGGTCGTTTGTGGAGGGTCGAAAGGTTTTTGGTTTTTATGCAAGCGCGCCGCGTTGATACCGGCTAGTAAACCAGTGGCGATGTTGCCCATGTAACCTTCGACACCGATTATCTGGCCCGCAAAGAAAAGATCATCGCGATTATGGAATTGAAGCGTGGGCTTCAAAAGTTTGGGCGAAGCAATAAATGTGTTGCGGTGCATTTGGCCGTAGCGGATGAACTCGGCATTCTCAAGCCCGGGAATGAGCCGCAGGACGCGCTTTTGTTCAGGATATTTAAGGTTGGTTTGAAAGCCGACCAAATTATAAAGGTTGCCTGCGAGATTATCCTGCCGTAATTGGACCACGGCATAAGGCCGTTTGCCTGTGCGCGGGTCAATCAGCCCGACCGGCCGCATGGGACCGAAAGCCAGCGAGTCCTTTCCGCGCTCAGCCATGATCTCTATCGGCAAACAACCTTCAAAAAAACGTCCTGCCATTACGCCGTTGCGAATGGAATCTTCAAATGAACGCAATTCGATTCGTTCAGCTTGAAGCAATGCTTCAATAAAATTGTGGTATTCGATTTTTGTAAATGGGCAATTGATGTAATCGCCTTCGTTTTCATCTCCTCGTCCATAGCGCGAGGCGCGGAAGGCAATATTCATATTGATTGTTTCAACAGAGATAATCGGCGCGATGGCATCGAAGAAAAATAGATGTTCTTCGCCGCTGAGTTCAGTGATCTTTTGCGAAAGCGCAGGTGAAGTCAATGGGCCGGAAGCGAGCACGGTCATTGCTGATGGAATGTCAGTCACTTCTTCACGGATGATATTGATTCGAGGATGATTTTGTATTCGCTCGGTGACCGTTCTCGAAAAAAGCTCGCGGTCCACGGCGAGAGCTGAACCTGCCGGTAACGCCGCAACTTCGGCGCACTCCAAAAGCATTGAACCGAATCGGCGCAATTCATTTTTCAGCACGCCCGATGCGCGGTCGGGTTGATTGGAGCCGAGTGAATTCGAGCAGACCAGTTCGGCAAGATAATCTGTTTCGTGCGCGCCAGTGGAAAGGGCGGGACGCATCTCATAAAGGATCACATTCAGGCCTTGTTGCGCCGCTTGCCAGGCGGCTTCACTGCCTGCCAAGCCGCCGCCAATAACGATCAAATCGGTCATTGCGAAGTCTATTGTACCATCCGAGGGTGCTGTATAATCTTTGGTATGGAAGCGCAACTCAAGGAAGCTTGCAGACTTACAGGCGCAAAATGGGCCGCGCTGGTCGAGCGCGAGGGCGGTCAATGGTTGATTCGCATTGCGTATCGATTATCCAAAAGGAAACAAGTTGCGTTAAAAAATTTTCTCGATGAAGACTCGGTGGACATCTGGTTGACCGGCGCTTTGAACGGAGAGAGCAACCGATCCGCATCTCTGCTGCTGGATGCGAAACTGGACGCGGTGAAACTTTATGCTTTTCCTCTTCCCCAAACTTCACAAGCTTTGCTGGTTGGCGCTCGAAGATTGTCTGCGAATCATCAGGGTGTTTGGCGTCTTGTGTCGGGATTGATTACGGCAGGACCTCAACCCGTTGATGACGATTTTTTGCCGGATATACAGACTGAATTGTCTTATGATATGCCTCATGCCCTCGAGCGTGTGCTTGCAGGTTTTGTGCGAGCCGCAGATTCGCAAGGCGCATGGCTGGCGATTCGACGCGGCGACACACTTGATATCTCGGCGCAGTTCAATGATCCGCGCAGTATTGGTCTTTCGCTTTCTTTTGACTCGAATCCATTCCTGCGCCGGATCAACCGGACGCGTGCAGAAATGGTCGTCAAGAAAGAACAACCTGAGTGGAATCAAATTCCTCGTACCGCATTTAAATCCAATACAAAGATATGGAGTTGTTTGCCGCTGGTCGTGGGTCAGCGATTGATCGGCGTCGTGGCGCTTTGGCGTCACTCGGAATTTGACGCGGACGAATGGCCCAGGCTTCGCGAAATCGCAAAGCGGGCTTCTTCGTACGTGGAAGTCATCGTTACATTCGCGGAGCTGACCAACCACCTGCGGCGGCTCGCAATGTTCAACGATTTTGCCTTGACCATTTCATCCGCTCAAAACCTCGATCAGATCGCGCGCCGCGTTTTTGGGCTTCTTTCCCGATCTTTCTCGACGGAATTAATTTCGCTTTATATTCCGTCAGCGGATGAACGGTTGATGCGTGAATTTATCAACCGCGATGGAAAGTTCGCGGCGCAGAATGCGGCGCTTGCCGGTCATCCGGCCTCCATATTCTTAAAAAATGGCCAGTCTCTTCGAGTGGGTGATTTCTCGACTGCTGAATTCCAACCTTTTTATTCCAGCGCCCGCTCGGCTCTATTTGTGCCGCTTATGTATCGTCGACGAACTGTTGGCCTGCTCTCCCTTGAAAGCGCGCATCTCGAAGCGTTTACTCAATATGATCAACACTTGATGGTGGTTATCGCCAGCTATCTGGCTGGACTGATCGAATATGGCCGTCTGCGTGAAGAAGCCGAAGCGCGCGTACGTAATCTTAGTCTTATTCATGAAGTCGTCCAGCAAATCATTGGGTTGAGCAACAAAACAGAAATCGCTCAAATCACTGCCGATCTGGTGGCGCAATATTTCGGCTATGAATTGGCTGGCGTCCTGCTTGTTGATGGGGGCAGCGAATCTCCCATTTTAGGATTGGGCGGATCCCATGCGGATGTTGTTCGAGGCGAATTAGCACGCGAGGAACTTCTCGCTCAAAATGGAATCATGGGCCGCGTCTTTCACACGGGTGAGAACGTTCTGGTCAATGATACTGCTCAAGACAAGCTTTATAAATCCTTGCGCAGCCGGAATGCCGGCTCGGAGATCTGTGTAGCGGTAAAAGATGGAGATCGAGTGCTTGGCATTATTGATGTGGAAAGCATTCAGCAAAATGCGTTTAGCAATAATGATTTGATGGCAATGGAATCCCTGGCGGGCGTGCTTGCGACTGTTGTTTCCAGCGCAGATCAATATGAACGTCAATTGGAAACTGTCCGGCAACTGCGCTCGGCCCAAGTCGAATTGAAGACGCGCATGACTTCGCAACAGGAGGCCGAAAGACGGCTTCTGCAAGCCGCGAAATTGGCGGCGGTCGGTGAGATGGCGGCGGGCATCGCGCATGAATTGAATAATCCTTTAACCACCGTCACCGGTTTTACCGAACTGATTCTTGATGAAACATCCGAAGATACTCCTCATCGAGCGGATATAGAATTAGTTCTCAAGGAGGCAAGGCGCGCCCGCGATGTCGTCAGGCGTCTTCTTGATTTTGCCCGTCAAGGAGAACGAACTCGCTCCAAGGTGGATATCAATGAAATTATCGAGGATGTGCTGATGCTTACCCGCCACTTGATCCATATGAGCGGCGTGCAGTTATCGCTTGAACTCTTCAAAGATTCACCATGGGTTTCTGTGGATACAAACCAGATGAAACAGGTTTTTCTAAATCTGATTCATAATGCCTTGCAGGCCATGCCGACCGGCGGTAATTTGGAAATTCAAACGTCAGTGCGGACAAAGGATGGTCGTCCATGGATCGCGGTCGTGGTCAAAGATAGCGGCGTAGGTATCGAAGTCAAAAATAAAGATCGAATCTTCGAACCGTTTTTTACGACGAAGGCGAATAGCGGGGGAACAGGCCTCGGTCTTTCGGTGACTTATGGCATTGTGACCGATCATGGCGGTACAATCGAAGTGGAAAGTTCGCCGGGTAAAGGTTCGATATTTACCGTCTGGCTTCCTTTGTAATTATGGGTCCTGTAACGATTTTGGCTGTGGATGATGAGCCCGGAATTGCCTTGCTTTGCAGGCGTTTACTTTCACGCGCAGGATATATGGTCACGGCGCTGACCGATCCGAAAGAGGCGGTGGACTGGCTCAAGGAACACGCGGCTGATTTGTTGCTCGTTGATATTCGTATGCCTGAAGTGGACGGCTTCGAGTTGATTACGCTTGCCCGCCGCCTGCAGCCGGATTTGGCGGTGCTGGTCATGACGGGTTTCGGCACCATCGAAATGGCGATCCACGCTCTTCGCCAGGGTGTAGACGGTTTGATCTTAAAGCCTTTCCAAAACGGGGAAGAATTGATTCAGGCCGTTAAATTGTCTCTTTCTGACAGCCAGCAAAAGCGCGATGCGGCCCGCATCAACGCCTTACGGCCTTTATTTACGATTACCGAATCTCTGTTTTCTGAAACAAGGCAGGACTCTTTGCTTGATTTGGTCGTCAATGCCGCGCTCGGACAGTTGCGATGCAGGCATGCGGCCTATTATCAATATTCGCAGGAAGAGGGTCGGTTCGTTCTTCTAAGTGGCATCGGCAAAACGCTGACAGATTTTTTAATCCAAGCCGATGCAGGCGGCGCTCCGATTTTGATCAATGCTATCGGTCCCGGTGATGCGGTGTTGCAGGCGCGGCTTCGTAAAGCAGGTTTGGGCGCGGCGATGTTCGCTCCCATTGTCAGCCCCGGCTCCCGCAGTATTTTGTTCGCGGCGCGCGATCCGGACGAACTGCCATTTAGCGAGGCCGATTTGGAGATGTTCCAGGTTCTTGCGCGTCAGAGCGCAGCCGCAGTGGAGAATGCGCGCTTGTATGATGAACAGCGTGCTTATATTCGCAAGATCGAAGAATCTCAGGCTGCATTATTACAGGCAGAAAAGATGGCTGCCGCTGGACGCTTGAGCGCGTCGATTGCGCATGAAGTCAATAACCCGTTGCAGTCTGTGCAGAACTGTCTTCACCTGGCTGGCCGGGAGGATTTGCCGGAGAAGAAAAGAAAGGAATATTTCGATTTAGCCCGGACGGAGTTGGAACGCTTATCTCTCACGGTGCGCCGTATGCTTGATTTTTATCGCCCCGGTGCGGCCAATCCTGAACTTGTAGATCTCTCAGAGTTGTTGAATTATGTTTTGGCCTTGATGCAAAAACAACTTTCAGAGCGCGGCGTTCACGTGAAGGTTAATTTAGCTTCCTCGATGCCGCCAGTGATGGCAGTCAACAGTCAAATCCAACAAGTATTCATCAATCTTATATTGAATTCGTTTGATGCAATGCTGAACGGCGGGCATTTGACGATCACGGGAAGACTGGTGGATGGAGGCGTCGAGATTCTATTTCAAGATAACGGCCCGGGCGTACCTGTTGATCAACAGAGAAATATTTTCGAGCCGTTCTTTAGCACCAAGGAAGGCGGCACTGGACTTGGCTTGACAGTCAGTTATAATATTGTCACTGCTCATGGCGGCACGTTGGAATTGCTGACCAACCATGGGCGCGGTGCCTGCTTTAGACTCTTTCTCCCGACAGGAGGTAAACAATGAAATCCAATATTCTGGTGGTGGATGATGAGAATGTTGCGCGCCAATCTCTGACCGATATTCTGAAACTGGAAGGCTACAACGTAGCCTCTGCGTCAAACGGACAGGCAGCGGTCGAGTACGTTCGCGCTCATCCAGTGGATCTGATGATTGTTGATTTGCGTATGCCGGGCATGGATGGCTTGGAAGTGGTGCAGGTGGTTAATCAAATGGCTCCTGACACCGAGGTCGTTTTGCTGACTGCATTTGCTTCGACCGACTCGGCAGTTCAAGCCTTGCGTTTGCGAATCCATGATTATCTGATCAAACCCGCCGCGCCGGCGCAAGTCATTGCCAGCGTGAAAAAAGGATTGGCGCGCCGCACCGCAAAACTACAGGTCAAGAGCGGTGCGGCGGAATCGGCTGAAATTGATGAAACGGCAATCGAGCATAAATTGAAGGACGGAACTATCGTGGATCTTTCGCGGCGTCAAATCCGCTCGGGAAAGAAAGTGGAACATCTTACCCCTGCCGAGGGCAGGCTGTTGCATATCCTGATGGAGAACCCGGAAAAAGTTTTTTCTCACCGCGAGCTGGTGTTGTTGGTTCAGGGATATGATACATCGCAACGCGAGGCTCCCGAAATTTTGCGGCCATTGGTAAGCCGCTTGCGGCATAAATTGGAAAAATTCCCGGCGTTATCGGAACGCGTTGCGAGTGTGCGAGGCACGGGTTATCTTTACGAAAGTGAAAAATGATGTTCCTTAAAGAAAGAGTCTGCATCAGCGCAGACTCTTTCTTTAACTGATCGTGTCGCACCGCATGGGTGAAATGATCCACAAAAGCAGGCGGATCCACTCTCTGGATTGATCCTGTTGATGAAGGCGCGACGCGCTCCCTGTGTAACATCAGTTAATTACTCGCGCGGTCCCCAAGGTATATCGGCGGGAATATCGCGAGGAAGATCAGGCGGACGAATCCACGAAAACCACCCGCCTTTGCCGCTGTAATGTGCGGGATGAGACTCTTCCATTCGGACGAGAAGCAGGCTAAGTCCAAGCCCGGCCGCGCCCAGCCATTGTGTCCACGCCTGGTTTTCTTTAAGAAAGATGTAGCTGAATAAAATAGTCACAAGCAGTTCGCTTAGTCCGAGGAACGCAGTCTGCATACCGCCAATGTGCTTGACTCCAAGAAATAGCGCAAGGCGCGATAGAAGCGTCGCAATAGTCAATCCAATCAGCGGCCACCATAGTATACTGGGCGCGATCCATTTGTGATCGAAGATTCCGTAAGCAGGCAGGACGACAATAGTCATTGCGATCAGGGTGTAAAGTGTTACGGTTGGAGCAGGAACCTCATATAGCACGCGCTGATTAATAGGCAGGTGAAGTGCATAAAGAGCCGCTGCGCCTAACATCATCGCAACTCCAATTGGATCGACGGGATGGTTAGGCAGGCTTGTGAAGAGAAGCAGGGACAGCCCGGCAAGGCCCATACGAAAAATGGTCACGCGGCTGGGCGGTTGGCGGTCAAGAATAAGCCAAAAAGCAACGAAGAAGGGATAGATGAGGTATAAAGTTTGTCCAACACTCGCATCCAATCGTCCGAGAGCCATGTAGTATAAAATGGAGCCGAGACCGTTGATGACTCCAGCCAATAAACAACCCGCCAGGCCAACGGGATAAATATAGAGATAAGGGCGGTAAAAAAGAAGCATGACAATAAAAATTAAACCCGCGGCCATGCTGGTACGCAAAGCGGCCACGGCGAGCGGAGAGAATCCGTAATTGATAGCCAGCTTTCCAAAGACCGGGGAAATTCCAAGAAAGGCCGCTGAACTAAGCGCTGCCGAGATCCCTTTTGTGCTTCCTTTTTGCATTCTATTTCACAAATATTTCTAAGTTATGCGCGATTCATTTGATCAGTGTTTTGACTTCTTCTAAGAATTCATCGTTGAGGAAATCGCCTTTTTGCATCAGCGACTGGATTTGTGCGCCCAGCCGATTCTTTTCTTCGGGTGTGAGTTCTTTGGCCGTTGCGACAATGACCGGGATTTCAGCGGTTTTCTGGTCGGCCCTCAGCGCGTCCATGACTGCAAATCCGTCCATTTCCGGCATCATCAAATCCAGAATGATCAAGTCGGGTAATTCGCGCCGGATCAGACTCAGCCCTTCCTTTCCACTGGCGGCTTCGAAGATCGTGAAGTCGCCCTGTGATTGAAGAATGCGCCGGATCAGGCGCCGCGCTTCGGCGGTATCATCCACAATCGCAACGCGCGGGAATCGATTCGGCGCGATCTGATTAAGCGCGGCCAATAATCCATCTTCCGGAGTTTCCTGCTTTTTGGCTGGAAATTCAATGTCGCGCGTCCAGTTATTGCCGAGGATGAATTCCTCCGCAGGCATGGTGTGCCCGGTGCAATTCACCACAATTGTGTCCGTGGGTTTGATTACGCCGGCGCGAATTAATTTAAACAAACCTGCGAAAGCTGTACCTGCGGCCGATTCCACGGAAATGCCCTCCATCTTTGCCAGCGCATGCATGGCGCGGAACGCTTCTTCGTCGGTGACGCTTTCAAAAGTGCCTTTGGTTTCCAGTATGCGTTCGCGCAAAAGCGTATATGAACGTCCCGGATCGCCGGTTGCCAGCGTCTCGATGCGCGTCTTGGGCGTGTTTACCGGAATCGCAGTTTCGAGTCCTTGCTTGAAGCTGTGCACCATGGGCGCACATCCATCTGCCTGGATCGCAGCAATGGCTGGAATTCGATCCACCAGTTCCATCTGTTTCAATTCTCGGAATCCTTTGTATACGCCCAACGGTCCCATTCCTCCGCTGATGGCTTGCACATACCAATCAGGTGTGCGCCATATGGCTCTATCTTTGCCGTTAGAGCTGGCAGGTCCTTGAATGGCGGTCAGTTGTTCGGCGATTTCAAAGGCAATCGTCTTCATCGCTTCAATGGATGTGATGGTGCGCGCGCCCAGGTCCTGATAAAGATTTCTCTGCCGCGCAAATTCTGACGCGATTTGTTTGGCTTGGTCGTACGAGCCTGTGACTTTGACAACCTGACTTCCGTACAGCGCAATCTCCCGCATCTTCATCGCGGGAACAAGGCTGGTTACAAACGCCCAAAGCTTGATACCGGCCCTCGAGGCGTACGCGGAATAAGAAATCGCTACGTTTCCGGTGGAGGCGGCCACCATTTCAGTAATGCCGGCCTCCTTCAAAGCCGCAACGGTGACCGCTGCCTGCCTGTCTTTAAAAGAGCCGGTTGGTCCCTGGCGCTCATCCTTGATGAAAAGTTTTGGCGTTCCCAACATCATGCCGAGGTTGACGGCCTGGATGAGCGGCGAGCCTCCTTCTCCCAAGGACAGAGTCGCGTTGGGATTACGAACAGGCAGAAGCTCGCGATACCGCCATAAGTCAAAGGAACGTCCCGGTAATTGCAAAGGCAGAGTCTTTGCGAGCGTATCGTAATCGTATTCCGCCTCGCGCCATTGGCTGTTACAGCGCGGACAATTGGTAGAAGTCGGGAAGTAGGGCGCGGTATGCCCGCAATCCATACATTTGATAACGAATGACATTGTTTCTTCCTATTTTTTTCCTTCAATTCGTTTGAGTGCGCGTTCGATTGTGTTCAGTAAATCGTTTTCGTTCAGTGCGCCTTTCGTAAGAAGCCGTTTCCCAAACTCTTTCAGTTGTTGCTGTTGTTCGGCAGATAGGTCGACACCACTGACTACAACGACAGGAATATCCCGCAGTTTGGGATCGTCGCGCATTTTTTCCAGAATGGTGAATCCATCCATTTCAGGCATGAAGAGATCGAGGATCACAGCGTGCGGAACGTGTGAGAGGATGATCTCCCAGCCTTTTTGACCGCTTTCGGCCAGTACGGCTTTGTAGCGTCCATGATCTTTAAGAATCTTTTCTATTAAGCGCAAGTCGCTGGGATTGTCGTCAACAACCAGCACGGTGCGGATGCTCCCGTCTTGGTTCAAACGATCCAGTGCGTTCAATAAATCGTCTTCGAGGATTGGCTTGAGTAAGTAATCCGCCGCGCCGAGGCTGAAGCCGCGTTCCAAATCTTCAACGATGGAACAAATGATAACCGGAATGTCGCGCGTTTCGCCGTCAGATTTGAGATCGTTCAACACGGACCAGCCATCATAGCCGGGCATCATGATGTCAAGTGTTATGGCATATGGTTTGAGCTGCTTGGCACGCTCTTTGGCCTGGGTGGGATCGGTAAGCGGAATAACTTGAAAGCCCTGCGGCTGGAGGTATCGCTCGTAAAGCGAGATCACTTGCGGGTCATCGTCAATTGCCAGGATTACTTTTCCGCTTTTGGAAACAGCCTCTTCTCCCTTGCCGCGATAGAGAGGCAGGGTGAAATAAAACGTACTGCCTTTTCCCAGCGCGCTGTGAACGCCGATTTGGCCGCCATGCATCTGGATCAATTGCTGGCTGATTGAAAGACCCAGCCCGCTGCCGGTTGTTTTTCGTGTCAATGAATCATCCACCTGCGAGAAGGCTTGGAAAAGTTTTCCCTGATCCTTCGGATCGATACCCGGGCCGGTATCGGTTACGCTGATCAACATTTCGCGATGTCCTGTCTGCCCGGAATTGACCGTCGCTTCCAATGTAATGCTTCCTTCCGGCGTAAACTTGGCCGCGTTGGACAGCAGATTCAGCAATACCTGACGGATACGGATGGCGTCCGCGCGAACCGTAGGCAGGTTTTCCTGGACGTTCTTAACGAGTTTGACGGGTCTATCCTTGACGAGGCCGGTTACTGTGGACATCACGCCATTGATCACGTCAGTCATGTTCACTTCATCGAATGCTAATTCCATCTTGCCGGCTTCGATCTTGGACAAGTCGAGAATATCGTTGATGAGGCCGAGCAGATGCTGACCTGAGTTGTAAATCGCGGTCAAGTCCTGTTGTTGCATTTCACTTGTGGGACCGTCAATGCCCTTGAGGATGACACGCGAGAAACCGATAATGGAGTTTAATGGTGTACGCAGTTCATGACTCATATTTGCCAGGAACATAGTCTTCATGCGGTCCACTTCGCGCATTTCTTTTACCGCCTGTTGTGATAATTCATAAGATCGGGCATTGTCAATGGCAATTGCGATTTGGTCGGCGAGGATTTGGAGAACGGAGAGGTCGTCAGAAGTGAAGGAATCCACAGTCTGGGATTGGATGTCAAGAGCGCCAATGACTCGCACGCCAACGTGCAGTGGAATGGCAGCTTCCGCTCGCGTATCGGGCAATAAGGGATTGGGCCTGTGTGTTGGACTTAGAGCTGTATTGTTAATGACGACCACCTTGCCGGTTTGTGAAGCTTTGCCGACGATAGAGTTTTCGTTAACTGGCAGGCTGTGCTGGCGGCGTTTCATTTCTGCACCTGCCGCTCCCGTGGCTTCACGCAGAGTGGCGTTGAAACCGGTTTCCTCGATGACAAAGATGGCGGCATGATAAAAACCAAACCGTTCGCGGACCAGATTGACTGCCCGGCTGAAAATGGTGTTCAGGTCAAGGGTCGAGGTAACGAGACTGCCGATTTCCGCTGCGGCCGCGAGATAATCGTTTTGACGTTGAAGAGCCTCTTCTGCGCGCTTGGTTTCAGTCATGTCGTGATGAACGGCTAGAAAGCCGATGATGCTTCCGGCTTCGTTAAGGATGGGGCTATTTGTGCCTGCAACCGAAATCAATCGTCCATCTTTTGCTTTATTTGTGATTTCGCCGCTGATTGTATTCTTAGATAGTAATGTTTCCCAGAAGTGCTTATAGTCTTCCTGACTCAATTGGCCTGATTTGAGAATGCGGGGATTTTGCCCTATTGTATCTTCAGGTTTATACCCGTAAATTTTTTCAAAGCCGGGATTGACATACTGGATTGTTCCATCTATGCCAGTAATAAAAACTGCATCATCTGAATGGTCAATGCCAAGTTTGAACTTGGATAATTCTTCCTGCGAGCGTTTCCGCTCGATGGCGATGGCGGCCTGCGCAGCGATCAAATTTAAAGTGTCGCGGTCTCTTTCGGTGAGATGAATTTTCGGATCATAAGTTTGGATTGCCATCACTCCAAGGCGCTGGGTTCCGCTTTTTAACGGGACGCCCAACCAATCAGTCCCGCGCGTGCCTTCGACTGTAACTTCTCCGGATTTTTCCAGATCATCGAACACTTCAGATGTGACCAATAACGGCTTGCCGGTTCGCAGGACATAACTGGTCAAACCGCGCCCCGGCTTTTGCGGAGAAGAAGGAGAATCGTGTTCATCAACAAAATACGGGAAGGACATCAGGTCATTGCGTTCATCGTAGAGCGCGATGTAAAAGTTACGGGCGGGCATTAAAGTATTGACGTTCTCGTGAATGATCTTGATCAGGCTCGTAATATCCGGCGTGGATAATGCGGCCTCTGTAATTTGCGTAACGGCACGCTGAAGTGTTTCAGAGTATTTGTGATCGGTAATGTCCCGCGCAACCAGGAAGACTTGGTCTTCAGTGAGCTTGGAGACAACGCCTTCGAACCAATAATCCTGCTGATTAATCTCGAGGCTGTATTCCAAGTTGACGGTCTCGCCTGTTCTCAACGCCTCGTCGATGGCTGACTTGACCGAGCGTGCTGCATCGCTTGGAAGCATTTCATCCGTTGATCGTCCGATTAGTTCATCTGCCGGTTTGATCAGTCGAGATGGATTGGTCGGCGCGATGCGAAGATAACGGCCCTCCTTGTCCAGCACGATGATGACGTCCGTCATGGCCGCGAACAAGGCGCGTAATTCACCTTCCGATCGTTCGACTCCTGCGAGGGCTGTTTGGGTTTCCTGGAACAGCCGCGCATTCTCCAGCGCGAGCGATAACTGGTCAGCGACTTGCTTGACCAGCATCTGTTCTTCCATGGCCCAAGCGCGCGGTTCGGTCTCATCTACGACGCGTAGGGTTGCCCAATTTTTTTCGTCCGTGCGAAAAGCGAGCGACATCGCGCCGGAACTACTGGAAACCGCTGAAGTGATCGCGGGAGCGATTGGCTCCTCCAGACGCGGCGAAACCACTTCGGCTTGCGCTCCGCTTCGAGAACGAGTCGGAGCGTGAGATTGAACCGGCTCGGGCGTCTCGGGCTGTTTGCGGGTCCGTTTCGCGGGCTTCGCTTCTTCCGGAGCGAGATCGTGAAATAACTGATTAAGCCGCTTGCTGGTCTTTTTCTTTGACATATTCTATAAGCTCCTGCGCTAGTTCACGATATTGCTGGGAACCGCGAGCGGCGGGTTTGTAGTGGGTGATAGGCACACCTGCAATCGGGCTTTCCCGTAACTTGGTATCCACTTCGATGACCGTTTTAAATAGGCCTTCACCAAAAGTATTTTGAAGCTGCTCTTGAATGTTGCGATGAGTGCGATTGCGCCGGTCAAGCATTGTGACAAGAATCCGATATCCGAGATTGGGATTATTTTCCTGCCGAACGCGTCGAATCATGCCCATCATGTTCCGCAGGGCATAAGCTGAAAAATATTCCGCTTGTGTGGGAATGAGCAGCAGTTCAGCGGCGCTCAAGGCGTTGATGGTAATGGCTCCGAGAAATGGAGGACAATCGAAAAGGACAAAGTCATAAGGAAGCGGCGCTGCATTATCCAGCGCCCGCTTAAGGCCGACGGTGTAATTGGTCCGCACCGGAAGAAATTGTTCGGCATTTTCGATGCTGGCCTGTGCGGGAATCAGATCAAGGTTCTCGATCTCGGTTGAATGACGTGCGCTCATGAGGGGAGCGGATTCAATCAGGATGTGGCTGGATGTTACGACAGCTGAACCGGGCTCCATACCCAATGCCAGTGTTAGATTTGCCTGTGGATCAAGATCGACCACTAAAACCTTATAGCCCATTTCTGCGAGAGCCGCACCCAGTGAAAGCGTGGTGGTGGTTTTTGCCACGCCGCCTTTTTCATTTGAGATAGCAATAACATGACTCATTTTTTTGCTCCATTTCCATTAGACGCTGTTTCTACCTTTAGCTGGCCGTCTTTTGATGCAGTAGCGACTTGTGGTATCAACTGTACCTGGGTGGCACCTAGTGCGCTTCGTAACTCATTTAATGCAATGTTGATCATTTCCGCCGGATTGTTCGTACTGCGGATCTTTGATGTAATTTCTGTGACCATCCGTTCACGTTCGGCGCGGCGGCTGGTTTCATTGAACAAACGCGCGTTTTCTGCAGAGAGGGCGACGCGGTCCGCTACCGCCTGCGCAAGATCCAATTGATCCTGATTCCATTCTTTACCTTGCGGAACCTGAATGACGAGATTACCGATCAGTTCGTTACGCAGTTTGATCGGCACAATGAGGCGGTTTGTCTCTTCTTCCTTTTTGTTTCCGCCTTTAGAGTCCGCATCAAGATCGATAGGACTTTCAAGCGGTGATGAGCCGGAAATTGAATAGCGATATCCAAGCAACCTCTCCTCGCGTGGTAAACGGTTCCATGCCTGACGCAAGTATTGACGATACAACGCTTCTGCCTCAGCCAGGGATTTGTTTGTAGTTTCAAACAATCGTGTGTTATCAATGGCCAGGCTTACCTCATCTGCAAGAAGCGAAAGGATGCCGATATCTTCCGAAGAGAAAGCGTCGGTCTGCTTGCTTTGCACATCCAAAACTCCCACGATTTGATTTTCCACGCGCAACGGCAAAGCCATTTCAGAAAGGGTCTCGGGTAAATCTGGATTATTGAAATAAACAGCATCTTCACCGACACTGCGGGCGACGCGCACCGTGCCTGCCGCGGCGACGTATCCCACAATGCCCTGCTCGCCGATCTTTAAGCGGTGACCGCGCTTTAGCATACGCTGACCACCTTCGCTGTTGGATGCGCTTAAGATTGCAGTTTGGTTGTTTTCATCGTTTAAGAAAATGCCAACATGATAATAGCCGAACCGCTCACTGATTACAGTCGCGATTTGGGGCAGTAGCGCATCCATCCTGTGGACGGAGTTGATGGCTTTGACTATCAAGGCAATGGCTTCGAATTGGGCAGCGCGCCGATCTGCATTCCGGGAAACTTCTTCCAAGGCAGATGTTCTTTCTTTTACGCGTTGTTCCAATGAGTTGATCAGTTCACGCAACTGGGCGGTCATACTGTTGAAAGCTGTGGATAGGGTTACGATTTCTTGCGCTCCACCTGGCATTGCCTGCAACTCCATCTCGCCATCTGCAATACGAGTGGCAGTCTTTGTCAAATCCACCAAAGGCGTTGCCAGCCGGCGTGCGATCAAAATACCTACCAGGCTCGCTAACACTGCCATCATCAAAATAATGCCAATGGATACTGCGATCACTTGGGAAACCGGTTGGTATGCCTCCTGCGAGGGCAGTTCCGCCACCACAGCCCAATCAGGCGTTCCTAACGGAGCATATGCGCCAACTACGCTTTCACCATTTATACCGGTGTAGATGCTTGTCCCCATGGCTGGAGCAGAAGAAGAATTTATAACAAATTCATGAACCAATTGGATATTGGCTACGTTTTCCCCTTTCAAAGCGCGGTCCGTATCTTTGAATGCAATCAACATGCCCTGGTTGTTCACCACATACACGTAGCCCGTGTTCCCCACCTTGAGTTGGTTTACCGAGTTCCACATGGATATCAGATTCAATTCTGCCACCAGGGTTCCCTGATAATTTCCAAGTGCATTAACCACCGGGATCGCCATCAACACCAAAGGTTCACTGTTATCTGGATCGAAATAAACCGGACTGATGTAATTTTGTCCCAATTGGGCTTGAGCCAATATATTCCTGGTTACATGGCTGACAAATATGGCCGAGGCGGCCGCGGAATTAATCTGCATGCGTGTGACCAGGGTCGTTTCAGCATTATCTTTATCGAAGAAGGCAAATTGGCGAAACTCAGACTGACTGGCCAAGAGGCTATTCAGAATCTCAGTCCGTGCATCCGATGACGTTACCGTCGGATTAGCCAGCCAAGTTGCTGTGGTAGACAGCACCGTGAACTTTTCCTCGATGAAACTGCTGACCGTTTTCGCCGCTCCCTGAGCAATGAGCACTTGCTGGTTGGAAACAGCTTGTTGTTGAGCTTGAATATAGAAGAACAACTGCAAACCGCCAGAAGCCAACAGGATCACCACGCTCAATATCAAGAACGCCATAATCAACGTGGCTGACAAGCTTCTCGCTGGCCGGGGATTGTTAGTTTTCGTGGTCATGATGCACCAATTACCAAATCAACGTTGGGATAATAAAAACTTGAGTGGAAATCCTTGTCGAGACGTTTTTCATTATGACCGCTTTTCTTGTTTTCTGCCTGCACCGTTTTCTTGAAATTGGATAACGACATCCGAGCCGGGGATGACATGGCCCAACTCCTCGACGGCGGTTTGCAAAACGTTTCGCAGGTTGATGGACTGGCTGATTTTGGATGTGATGTCGCTGATCCTTTGCTCTTTTACAGCGTTTCGTTGTGCCTCTTCCAATAGCCGCGCGTTTTCCATTGCAAGCGCCACGCGTTCGGCGGTCGCCTGCGCCATGGCCAGTTCATCTTCAGTCCAGGATTGCCCTTCATCAGTTCGATTCAGTTTTAGATTGCCGATAACCTGTCCGCGTAGGCGGATGGGCATATTGATTTGTCCATTTGCTTTAGCCTCGCTTGACTGGCCTTGAATGGGTTCGGCTTTGATACCGCGGAAGCGATATCCTTTAACATCGCGCTCTCTTGAAAATTTTCTCCAGGCATGGCCTGTTAATTGACTGAACGAGAACTCTGCTTCCTGCAAAGCCCGCTTTGTCTCTTCATTTGATTTTGCATTCTGAATTGCAATCGCCACCTGATCTGCCAGAATGGACAAGACGGAATAATCCTCTTCTGTGAAGGCGTTCGCTTCGGTGGATTGGATATCTAGCGCGCCAATCACTATTTCGTTGACTTTGAGCGGTAGGCACATCTCGGAACGCGTCTCGGGGAGGTCGGGATTGTTGAAGAAAACGGCGTCCGCTCCAACGTCGAGGGCGATGCGAGGAAGCCCGCTGTAAGTTACGTAGCCTACCATGCCTTGCTGTCCAACCTGCAGGCGATGTTTTCTGGCCAGCATCCTCGCTCCGCCTTCGCTATTCGATGCGCTCAGGATTGCATACTCGCGCGGTTCGTCCAGAAGGAAAATTCCGATGTGATAGTAGCCAAGTTGTTGGCTGATGAGATTCGTCAGAACATTCATAAGCCGGTCTTGTTCCGAGATAGCCGCTGCCGACCGCGAGACCTCCGCCACAGTTCTTAATCGCGAAGCCTGCTCGGTGGTTTTTTGATTGGCCTTCATTAAATCAGCCGTGCGTTCGGCGACTCGCTCTTCCAATTGAGCGTGTTCAGCCTGAAAAGCTTGGAACACTTCCCTCACTTGGTGTAATACTTTATTGAATTCTCGCTTTAGGAAAAAGACAGCCAAAATGATTACCGCTCCAGGAACGCTCATATCCAAGCCGTATATTATCCAATCGGCTACATTGCCGGCAGGCGCTCCAATGAACTTTAATATACCGTTGAATGCCATCCAACCGATAATTGCCATGATAATGATGCTCAAAGCCAAAGCGATTAGACTGCCCCGATAATCAAATAGCAGGGCAGTGATTGTGATGAATGCCAGCAAAAACGTGGACGCATCGGCGGATATGCCATAGCCGAAAAGAATGGTTGCACCGATCAAGAAAATCAATCCCGAAAAGACGCTGGCGCGGATGGAATATGAAACTGGAACGAATGTGACTGCCAGCAGGAGCAGGAGAATAGCAGCATAGGCGGCGAGAATCCGGGAATCGTTACTGTGAAGGAATGTGTAGGCGAACATTACTCCGCCAAAAATAACCGCGGCCCGCAAAACTATCTTAAGAAAATTCTCGCGCCAGCGATCCGAAAAGGCGGCGGAGTTCAGAACTTCCGATATCAAGGCTGGTTCGATTATTTGTTTAGCGTTCGTCATAGGTTTTCTTCCTGACCGTCACTACTAAGCTCCAGGGTTACTTCGGTTGAGCTTCCCAATCTATGACCCAACTCTTCAACAGCTGACCTCATGATCAAATCGATATCACTAAACGTGCTGATCTTTGTTGATACTTCGGCAATGGCGCGATCACGTTGTGATCTTTGGCGTGTCTCTTCTGTAAGCCGGGCATTTTCCAGCGCGGACGCCAAACGATCTGCAATCTGCTCAATGATCGCGATGGTTTCGCTGGATGCGCTGTCGCCGTGCAGGCGAACGTTCACAACACCGATGGCCTGGCCGCGCAATCGAATTGGAATGGACTGAAGCGCGCCTAATTTGATTTTGGGTAAATCCTTTAAGCTTTTCTTGCTCATTTCATTTGCGTTATCAGGGGCCTGGTTGATGGGTCGCAGTTGCGCGCCGTCAAATGTATAACCGGCGATTCGGTTTTCGCTTTTCGCAAAACTTTTCCATGTTCGTTGTGTATATTCCTCGTAGGTTTGCTCGATTTCTTTTAATTGGTCTTCCACTTGTTGAAGCAGGCGCGTTTTTTCGATGGCGATTGCCAGTTGGTCTGCCAGGACCTGCAGAATTTCGATATCTTGCTGGACGAATGCTTGCGGTTGATCGCTTTGTATATCGAGAACGCCAAAAATCTCACGGCTGGTTTTTAGCGGCAGAGCCATTTCGGAGTGTGTGGTAGGCAGGAAGGGATTGTTAAAGTAAACGGCGTCCGCTCCAACGTCCAGAGCGATACGGGCTTCGCCGGTAGCGGCTACTGTTCCAACGATTCCCTGCGCGCCGACGCGCAGGCGATGGTTATTCGCGATCAATTGTTTTCCCGCTTCGGTGGGCGAGGCGCGCAGGACGGCGTATTCCTTTTTATTGTCCAATAAAAAGATACCGGCATGATAGAACTTAAAACGTTCGACAATTAGTTGACTGGAGCGAGCAAGAAGTTCATCCAGGTTTGGCGCAGAAGCGATATCGCGCGCAATCTCAGCGGCCGACCGCACACGCGAAGCCTCATGTTCCAGTTCCTGTGTGCGCTCGGACACGCGTTGATCCAACGTTCTAATCTGTTCGCTCAATTGGCTGGCCATGAAGTTGAAGGTGTTGGCCAGCACGCCTATTTCATCATTGGATTTAACATTGGAACGAACGGATAACTTGCCCTGCGCCGCTTCCTGCGCGGTTTGCGTCAAACTGATCAAGGAGGCCGTGAGTGAATTGCCAAGGTATATCGCAATGGCGATGGCAACGAATAGAATCACAATTAGAATGAGCATGCTGTTTGTAAGTGTTCGATTGGCTAACGCATAAATCTCGGATTGAGGCACCTCTTCCAGAAGAAACCAGTTGGGTGTCTTTCCATTCAAGACAGTGATCGGCGCATAGAAGTAAACATTTTGCTGATTGGTGAAAGACCCTGATTTGCCTGATAACAAGGAGGATGCCTGAGACGGGAAATCCTTTGCAATGGTAATCCCTGTGTTTAGATCGGTTGCTCCGCCAAAGAGTTTGTTCGATTGCTGGTTGTCGTAGAGATAATAGCCATTTTGATCCACCAGCGCAACGTGGTGGCTGGGATCATCTAATATATTGAGGAAGTTTTTAGAGACTATGTCTGCTACGATAACGCCCGCCAGACTGCCCCGATAATACACAGGCGTTGCAAAACGTACCACAGGAACATTGGGCACGATGATTTTGCCCAGATCCTGTTCCAGTTCTAGAGGAGACATATATAGCGAACCGGCAGGGAGTTTAGCTGGTATTGCAAAGAACGGGCGTGTCGCATCGTTCTGAAGGTCCGGTGAAATATAATCAGAAGTTACCTTTACCACTTCCTGCCCTTCGGAATCGATGAAACGCACATTGTCATATATGGGGTGAGCATTAAAAAATGCTTGCAGAGTCAGCCTGAAGTTGACAGTTGCCGACGCGGTCTCTAGTGGATCAGCCTCAGATTCTTCATCTGCGATTAAATCTTTGAGGTCGGATAAATGACTGAGGATCAAAACGTCCTGGCTGTTTTCCGAAAGAAAAGTTTGGATGGAGAGGATATGCTCGCCATTCTCTGCGGTAATTTGAGTTGCCGTGGCGTTATAGGCATTTTGATAGATTTGGTTGAGGAGGTAATAGGCGATAATACCTACGGTGAACACGGTAATGCCCACCAATGCCATGATTACTTTGAGTCGCAGAGATAGATTGGAATACTGGAAAACAACAAGCGCCAATATCGTTATGATCGTGATTACGGTCAGCGTATAATCAGTATTCTCAAAAGAGGAAACGACGCGGAAGCTGGGGTTCCATAATTCGATCGCCACGCTCAGAATAATCGCAATCGCGATGGACAGCATCGCCGATGGTCTGGAAGCCTTGGGCATTAACCATGCGGTCATGATCGCTCCGAGCGCGACAATGTACAAAAATACTGTCGAGGCTACACCCTGAACCAGTAGGATGACGGCGATCGGCGGAACAATAACAAAGGAATAGAAAAGCAAACCTGTTCCAAGGGCATGATGATCGCGCTGAATCAATAATAAGCTGGCGATTGCGACAAGAAACATCAGCGCGCCCATGGGCAACAGGATTGGATCGGAAAAATCGAAATGACCTTTTTGCGGACCGATAATGCTGTAAATTTCGTAAATAAAGAATGTCAGACCGAGAAGGATAAAGATTCCCGCTGTTATCAGGGAAATGTTTTTTTGCCGCTCTTGGACTAGACTCGATTGTGGTTGATTTTCAGTCATGTTAACCTTGCTTGCTCAAATCAGGGTCTCGAGGCTGGCATACCGCAAAACCTATCAATAAAACCGCGAACAAAATTCCCGAAATCAAATGCCATTTCTTCATTTCGATACCTGTTTATTTTCATCTATTGATTCAATGACTACGGAGACTTCTGCGACCTCCGGCAGAGATCCCAATTCGCGCGCCGCGGCTTGAAGCAGGGTGTCGGTATCCAGCGACCTGCTGAGACGCGTTGAAATCTCGTTAATGGTTTGTTGCCGTATGGCATGCTGACGCGTCTCTTCCAGCAGTCGGCTATTATCCAATGCCAGCACTACTTGGCTTGCGATTTTTTCAACCAAATCTTTCGCACTCGCTGTCCATTGAGCAGTTTCTTTGCCTTGAAAAGTAATCATTCCGATATCCCGACCGCGTAGACGGAGCGGAACCTGCATGCTCTTTTTATTCTTTATCTTGACCTGTCCTGAAGTGATTAGTTTGATCCCGGAAGGTGTATATTGATAGGCCAGGCCGCGATTCGCAAGATAACGTTTCCAAACATCTCCCATATGTTGTGTCGTCAGCGATTCCAGTTCGTTTACAAATGCCTGTGTTTCATCGAGCAGTCGTGCATTGTCAACGGAAATCGCGATCTGATCCGCCAATGATTGTAGGATTTCTGTTTCATTTTGATCCGGTGTGCGAGGTTCCTCGGATTGACAATCCATGATCCCAGTAACTTTGCCGCGTGCAGTCAAAGGGATAACAATTTGAGAACGAGTAAGCTCCAGCCTGCCCTCCGATTTAAGGCGGCCTTTGTTTTCATCGTTTGTATCGGCAATGATGTATGGTTTATTTTGTTCAGAGACATAACCAATCACGTTCTTTGGATTGCCTTCAATGTAGAAGCCATCATCCATCATCTTTTTTCCAATATCCGTGGATGCGGCTTGCAGAAATGCCATCCTTCTTTCTTCGTCAAAAAGATAGATGGCAACATGATAGAAACCGAAAAGATCAGATGCCGAACGCACAGCTTTATCGAGCAAAGCTGGTATATCCTGCAGTTCCGAGATGCTGCGCGCAATCAATGTTGACGAGCGCAACATCTCGGATTCTTGCGATAATTGATTCGTCCGCTCTTGAACACGCTGTTCAAGATTGTTTTGCAGTGCCCGCTCTTTCTGAACGATCTCTTGCAGTTGCTGATTGGCCACTCTTAATCGAGCTTCCTGCTGTTCAAACGCATAGAAGGTTAAACCTAATATCAATGGAGCGATATCGATAATCCACAAGAGAGGATCTGCCGATTGCGCCGATCCGATAGAGGCCCAAAGAAAAGGCAATTTGTGATCAATGATTTCAATAATGGTGCCCACGATTGGAAAGATGACTCCAATTGCAACTCCAAAAAGCGTCCATCGGATCGTTATGAGTTTTTGCTGATCCACCATCGGGGATGGTGTTTGAACGGTTGGCTTGATCACGGTTTGGTTCATGGATTGTCTTCCATATTCAATTCAATCGTTGCTTCTGATACATCCAAAGCGCGGCCGAGTTCTTGCACCGCCGTACGCAATATTCCCTCCATTGTGGTAGACGACCATATCTTGCCGCTGATCTCGGCTATTAAACGCTCGCTCGTCGCGGTGGATTGGCTTTCTTCGAGCAGCCGGGCATTTTCCAGCGCGAGCGAAGCCTGTGCCGCGACAGTCTCTATCAGGTTGCGTTGTTCCGGCGTCCATTCATTATCGCTGTCCAATTTGATCTCACCGATCACTCCATCCCGTATCGCCAGCGACACTTCCAGTTCATTGTCTGTTTTGTAAGATTCTTTGTCTCCCACTTCATAGCGAAGTTCTTCTGTGTTTCCCACTTGTTTCCAGGATTGCAAGGTACGTTGCCTTTGAATGGATCGTATTTCATCCAGGTTTTGTTGAACTTGCTGGAAAAGGCTTGCATTTTCCAGTGCGACGGAGACTTGGTTTGCCATGCTTTGCAGCATGTCGATTTCCTGCCGACCAAATGCTCCTTCCTGTGTGGACTGTACATCGAGCGCGCCCAGAATGCGATCTCCAACCAGCAAGGGCAGGGCGATTTCTGAACGAGTATAGGGAAGCAATGGATTTTCAAAGCGAGTTGGTTCGGTTCCAACGTCCAGCGCGACGCGAGGAGACCGTGTGCTGATGGCTGTTCCCACCATGCTTTTGCCGCCGACCTCAAGGCGATGTTTGTTTTCCTTTAAGACGCGGCCTGCTTCGCCTGTGGCGCTTTTCAATTCAGCCCATCGTCTTGTGGAATCAACAAGGAAGAGGGCGGTATAGTAGAATCCAAACTGGTCGGTTATAAGATTAACTACTTGATTGATCAATTCATCCGGATCAAGAACAGAACTGGCAGTGCGTCCCACTTCGTTGACCGCTTTAAGCTGAAGAGTTCTTTCTACGACTCGATCTTCAAGGCTGGCCTTTTGATTTTCAAGTTCGCTCGTGGCTTCCTCGGTTTTCTTTTGCGCCTTGAAGTATTCGGCGTCCAATTGCTGAAAGCCGACAATAATAATGACACTGAACAACAAGGTAACGACGGAGTTGCTTATCCAGTCTGCCACTGCCGCCGGCACAACCACCGGACTAAAAAACCTTACTCTTCCAGAGAGTGTCAGCCATCCCATGATGCCAAAGGTAATCAGGGAAATTGCAGTTGCGATAAGTCCGCCGCGCGGCGAGTACAGCATCGTCGCGATGGTGATGAACGCCAGGAAAAAGAAAATGGCGTCACCTTCAATGCCCAGCGTAAATAATTCATTCAAACCCAGTGCAAAAATTGCCAGGATAATAATTCCTGCGCGCAGCCAATACGGTGCCGGCAATATGGTAATCAATACAACTCCAGCATATGCGGCAATGAAAACCGAAGTGACGATCACGCCTTGGCCGGTAAGAATGGCTGCGATCAGCGCAATCAAGCCAAAGGCCAAGGCGCTGATTAGAATTGGCCGGATCAAACCCTGGCGCCAGTTTTCATAAATGGGCTGATTGGCTTCAGTTGCTCCAAGATTCAAGAAGGACAATAATCTTTTCTCTTTCATTTACTTACTGCCTTTGTTTGAAGAGTCGCTGCCATTGCTTCCGGCTTGCGGTGCAATTACGATTTTCGTATATCGCGCTCCAACTGCTTTTGTCAATTCGCTGGCGGTCGTTGTCAGAATGGTCTGCATATCAGTGGAACGTCGGATTTTGCTTGTGATTTCATAGATCAAGCGGTTATGTTCAGCTTGACTTCGGACCTGCTCGACCAGTTTTGCGTTGGAGATGATTGCCGCAAGACTGCCGCCCAAAGTTCCAAGCATTTCTTCATCGTTTTCATTGTAGGCGGCAACCTGTTCGCTCTCCACATTGAGCACGCCTAGAATTTCGTTCCGATACATCAATGGAATAGCCAATTCAGAGTGTGTGTTGGGACTGGCTTGAATATAACGAGGATCTTCCATTACATTGTCGACGCGCAAGAGACGGTGGTGTTCGGCAACCCAGCCCGTTATGCCGCTCCCGATCGGAACACGTATTTTGCCGACATCCTGTGAATATCCCACCGATGCTTTGATCTCCAGGAATTTATGCTCCGAGTCGAGCATCAGAATTGATACGCGGTCTCCGCCCAACGTTACCTGCAATCCGGATACGGCGCTTTCCAGCGCTTCTTCAAGAGTTGTGCCTGACGCGGCCGTGCTTGTGATGTGATGGAGCAGGCGGTGTTGAGAAAGATGTTCCTGCGTTTCAGCAAACAGCTCGGAATTTACAACCGCAACTGCCAGTTGGTCGGCAAGGATTTGAAGTGTGCGCAGATTGTCTTCCGCAAAAACGAAAGCATGCGTGCTTTGGACATCCAGAACGCCAACGATTCTATCGCCGACTTTTAATGGAATAGCGGCTTCTGCATGTGTCTCCGGCAAGAGCGGATTGGCATAGTATGTGGCGTCTTTGGCTGTATCATTGACGACCAATGGCTCACCGCGTCCAGCTACGTAACCGACAACGGATTTCGACCCGACTCCAAGCTTATGCCCGGCGCGTTTCATTTGCGAACCGGCTTCGCCCGTCGCTTCGCGAATCACCGCAAACTCGCCCGGAAGATCAATGAGGAAAATAGCCGCGTGATAGAAGTCGAATCGTTCGCGGATGAAATTGGCCGCTTTCTTTAACAAGTCATCCAAATTCAATGAGCCGCTGACGTCGCGTGCGATCTGAGCCGCGGTTTCTAACTGAATGGCGCGCTGGCGGCTTTCTTCCAGAAGACGAGCGTTGTAAATAATACTGCCGGCTTGATTTGCCAGAGCCATTAAAAAAGGCAGGTTTTCGTTTCTGAATGCGTGCTCGTGGTCTATATCTTGAACGATTAATGCTCCCCGTGGTTCGCCTTGTACAATCATTGGCGCGCCCATCCACGATTTGGCGGGTTTGCCCTGAATTTTTGCGCCAAGTTTCTCCGCCTGCTTTTCAGTGTCTTCGACTAACAGCAGCGGCTGTAGGGTGCGGATCAAAATGGAGATGAGGCCCGCTCCTAAAGGATAGGCTTCTATCGAATCGACTTTGCCGTTTTCGTATATGTATGGGACAACAATGGAAGCGGTTTCCTTTTGGTAAAGCGCCACAACGAATGGATAGTCTCCAATGATGTTTCTCACCTGAGTGTGTAAGTCGGTATAAAAACTGTTTAGATTGCTGGTTTTCGAAACAACCTGGCTGATGGACGTTATCGATTCGAACTCACGCAACCGCTCCTGTCTCAATTTCATATCCGCTATTTTTTCTAGTGTGGCGCTAATCAGTTCAGCCATGACTATGTAGGGCTGTACGATGGCGCTGGTCAGGGTTTCTTTCTGCCCACCGAGAATAATCAAACCTGTCAATTGATTAGATTGTTTAATTGGCAACAAAGCAACAGATTGATATTTGAATTCATTTTTAAATTGCCTTAGAGGTACGGGCCAGGGTATGCCATTTTCCTCGAGGATTACAGGATTGCCTGATAAATACTTTTGCACATCATTTAAACTTAAACCCAAGTTTCCCAATGCTTTTTGCGATGTTTGTTCGTCTTCAAGTTTATTTACGGCGACCGCTTCGAGTTTGAAGTTGCGAACAAGCAACATTGCGGATGCATAAGGCGAGTCATGTAGAATGCGATCTACAATTTGCGTCAATTCTTCATCTGATTGCGCCGCCACGATCTGGGGGCCGCCGCGATACAATCGTTCCAATTCGTGAATGTCTATTTGAACTGATTCGGTCAGGCTGACGTTTTGAGCCGCCACTGCAATCTGGCTCGCCAATGTTTGCAGCGTCACAATGGCGTCAGGCCCAAACGCATTTATCTGTGTGCTTTGCACTTCCAAGGTGCCGAGAACCAAGCCGCCAGCCGAGATGGGAATGCCTGCTTCGGAGCGCGTTTGCGGAAGCAGTGTATTCTCCATGTGGATGGGATCTTTAGTTGTATCGGAGACAATGCGCAGTTGATTGTTGGCGCTCACCCAACCAATGATTGATGTTGATCCGACTTCCAGCTGATGCCTGCTCTCGAGCAGTTCGCGTCCGGCGGGACTGCAAGCGGCGCGAAGCACCGCATATTTTCCAGCCCGGTCGATGAGATAAACGGCGGCGTGATAAAACCCAAATTGTTGAACAATCAGTTCTGTTGTGCGGTTGAACAACTCATCCAGGTTGGTCGAGGACGTAGCGCGCTGAGCGATTTCCGCCACAGTCCGAATCTGGCGAGCCAGTTCTTCCACCCTTTGTCCCTTTACTTCTGCCGATACTTTCTGTGCGCTGGTCATAATGGGTTATATAAATTCCCAAACTTCTTCGCCGTTGAGGATGCGCCGAATTTGGTCGGGGAAACGGTCAGGGTCCAGCGGCTTTCCAAGAAAGCCGTCAAACCCGGACGCCTTGGCCTTGTTCATTTGTTCGAGGCTTGCCTCGGCGGTGACTGCAACAATTCTTACGGATTTAAATCGTTCTGACGCGCGGATCTTTTTCTGCGCGGCGTATCCGTCTTCGTAGGGCAGGCGGATGTCCATTAAAATTAGGTCCAAACGTGGCAGAGTATCGGCATACTCAACGACTTCGAATCCCGATGTTTTCCATTCGCAATGAATTCCAAGATAGCCGAGCATGCGGGCAATCAAAACGAAATTGGATACGTTATCCTCCACTACCAGAACAGTTGCATCGTTTGGTATGTTAGGCTTGTGTAGAGGTTGAGTGTCAGACGCGTTCGGATTAACCATTGGCGTTCCTTATCTTATTATGTAGCGTTCGATTTGTTGTGTCAAATTGTCAATATCAATGGGTTTTTGGATATATCCATCGCAGCCGGCTTCCAGCGAACGTTCCCGGTCGCCGCGCATGACGTTGGCGGTCATGGCGATGATCGGCATCTTTGCAAATTCCGGCATTGCCTTGATGCGGGCAGTCAGCGCATAACCGTCCATATCAGGCATACTGATGTCCATTAGAATCAAGTTTGGAGATTTGGTGTTCAAGTAGCCCAAAGCCTCTTGAGCGTTCTTTGCTTCATCAACAGCGTAACCGCTCGCTTCCAACACGCGTCGAACCAGGAGTCTGTTATCTTGATTGTCTTCAACATAGAGGATTGTTCTTTTATCAGGCGTCATCTTCTTCTACCTTCTGGACATAATTCTACTTGTTGGAAACGTTAGTTTGCATAACAGCAGGATTACAAAAACTTAACAAAATAGTCGAGGACATAGCCTCGACTGGCGTGGATGTGGGCTTAGCCCGCACTATGCTGTTGTGATGAAACTTTTCCTTCAAATAAAAAATATTATCGAGAGCGGGTGATGGGACTCGAACCCACGATATCTTGCTTGGGAAGCAAGCGTTCTACCACTGAACTACACCCGCTGGACTTGGAAATTATATATCAAGACTCTCGATTGAGCAACTTCTTGGTTAAATCTTCCAAAGCTTTTCCTGCATCATTTTTTGGATTAATCTTTTCCAGGGTTTCTAATGCTCGATTCGTTAAACGCTCGGCTTCGCGTTGAGCATATTCACGCGCTCCTTCGTTGACCAGCATCTGCGCAACCTCCGCGACCTCATCCGGGCGTATAGCGGACGCAGCCCATCTTTGAGCGAACTTACCTTTCTGGCTGATCCCATATAATATCGGCAAAGAATTTTTTCCCTCGACGAGATCGCTTGCCGCTGACTTGCCAGTCAATGCTTCGTTGCCCCAGATGCCGAGGACGTCATCTTGAACTTGAAACGCCAGCCCGAGGTCCCGACCGAAGATGCGATATTGTTCAATAGTTTGCTCGTCTGCGGCCCCAAGAATCGCTCCGATTTGTGTGCACGCGGATAGCAGGGCAGCGGTCTTTCCTTCGATCATTTTCCAATAATCATCAATCGAAAGATCGTTGCGATTCTCATATGTCATATCGAGATATTGTCCGCGCGTGAGGTCGAGACAAGCATTCTGAATCACGCGCGCAGTTCTGACAACAACATCAGCAGAATAATTTTTTGATAAATCCAGGATAGCTTGATTGGCGATGACAAACAGCGCATCGCCAACGTTGATGGCTTGCGGCATGTTCCATTTTTTCCAAACCGTTGTGCGTCCGCGCCGCTTATCGGAGTTATCCTGAATGTCATCGTGCACCAACGAGAAGTTATGAATCAATTCAATTGCGGCCGTTGCAGATAAAGCGTGTAGCCACTTCATCTCATAAGACGTTATAACAAGCAATACCAATAAGGGACGAATCCTTTTACCGGTTACATCCGGACCCGCACCTTCACCAGTCCAACCCATATGATAGGTGAGCATTTCATAAAACGGGCGTGTGAGCGGTTCATCAAGCCGCGCAACTTGACGCTGAAGTTCGCTTTCGATGGCAGGGAGCATGGTTTCAATATATTTATTCAAGGGCATGATAGCGTCTCATTTTTTGTCGTGCAGGATCATAACAAGTTCAATTCATGCAATTCTATTCCTAATTGCTCAGGAGATTTGAAATGAATGGTAGCAAATCCCAACTTCTTCGCAGAGTTATTGTTTGCTTCGGAGTCATCAATCAACAGACATTCGCTGGCAGTGCGATTGATAGTCTGTAAAGCCAGGTTGAAGATGGCTGGATCAGGTTTGATCAGTTTGACTTCACCAGAGAGAATGATCTTATCGAACAGGTTGAAGAAATCATATTGTGGTCGGATGCGCGGATAAGTCTCTGCCGACCAATTGCTCAATCCGTAGAGCGGATATCCGGCTTGCTTTAGTTGGTATAGAATTTCAACGGTTCCAGTGATTGGCCCAACAATCGTATCTTCAAAATGATCATAATACGCGCGGATGAGATGTGTGTATTGAGGAAACCGATCCGATAGTTCCGCAATGCTTTCTGCAAAGGGACGACCGCGATCTTGTTCTGCGTTCCATGAAGTGAAGTTGATCTCTGAAAGAAATTGGTCTATTTGTCCCGGTTGATCGAAATAGCGGCGATAGAGTTTGTGCGGATCCCATTGAAGCAGAACGCCGCCAAAATCGAAGATGATGGCTTTGATTGAATTCATGCGTTGATTGTAGCAGAAATATGTATTTGGTAATTATGTTTTGTATCCCTGGATTTGGAGCCACTTCCGACAACCTATTCTCCTCGTGTAATAACCGGTTTTGCTTCACTCAGGATAAACTCCGCGAGAGCAGCATCGCGGGTGCTTTAATACCAGAAAATAGAGGCCTTTTGCGTGAGTTACGTGGCTATATATGGGGGATGTTTCACTGGGTTTTGGAAGGTGTGGATAGGGAGATCCTTCGCTCTACCTTCGCTCTTCCTTCGCTCATCCTTCGATCACGCCTTCCGCAGAAGGTACCCCACCTGTGGCGTTGCGGCATTTGCGAGTTTAAGGAGTTGTAAATGAGCTTTCGGCTCACCAATGGCAAATGAAAATTTACATCTATTCCTACAGAATGCTGCGTAAATATACGCGGGGTGGATTTTATTCGTAAAACCCCCGATTTTTTTATTGTGTATGCCGACACTTATTTCAAGCTCGAGGAGGCCTATATGGATGAAAAGTATTGCCCGGCGGCGGAAGTTAATTGGAAGGAACACCAAGTAATGAGGCATATGCTTTTCGGTTTAAATAGGGCAATCGATAAAAAGGGGGCTTCCGTGACTGATGTAATAATTCTAAAACTTGATATGGAGAAATGGCTGATTCATCATATACTGACTGTTGATATTCAATTACGTGATTGTCATTAGCTATCATTCATGTAACTTCCTGGCCTTCAAACCTTGTGGCTTTACTGTACCACAAGCAAATATTGTCACTTCAGACTGTTTCTTCGTTAACTTTATAATCTCCAAAGCTTTCTCAATCGATTCCGTAGTTGGGATTCCCCAATCGACAAGCATGGCGGCGGGTTCGCGCGTAAATTCATAAGGCGCGGTTACTTTGATTCAGCTTTTATCCTACCCGCTACTTTCTTGACTATCGTACTGATTGCCGCACCGGGACCAGCCAGAGCCGATAATGCGACATCGGCAATATCGGGCGCGGACTTTTTCAAGTTGCGAAGGCGGCGAGCAAGAAAAGATTCGTCAGCTTGTTCGCCTTTTGAGATTTCACTTTCGATATCATTGACATCGGCAACGAGATCAGCCTTCTCCGTTTCTTCTCGTTTTGATTTTTCGATGGCGCGATAGATTGGTTTGAATATGTTCTTGGTAATCGTTATGTTATTTTCATTGCCAATAACGATATTGCTTCCTTTAACATCGCCCGCCACATAAACGTTAGTGATATTCGATGCCGTTTCTTTGCGCTTGGCTTCGCTTTCGACCGCGCTTAATAGTTTTCGCACATTCACTTTGACAAGACGATTACCATCTTTTACTGGCAATTGATCGATCCCTTCGCGTTCGAGTTGAAGCAGATAATCATAATCCAATGGTTCGGCGTTCGGCGCTTCGGGAATTGGGACGCGCTTTTGCGGATTCAAACCTTTGATGGTGTTATGAATTTCATCAAGTTGATAGCGAATCGCTGAGAGCGCGTCGCGACGCGTGTGTTCCAGTCCGTCAATGTAGATTGAAATCTTTTTATCTTCGATATCGGCGATGACAATCGCTTGATTATCGCCAAGTTTGAGAACGACGCCAGTCCGCCATGCGACGTTGTTTTCAATATGTTGGTTCATGCGGACGATAAAGCGCGTGATCACGCTGGATGGCAAAACTGGATATTGATATTCAAA
>Ga0182027_10001537_pt1 | contig 38439 bp, 31 predicted proteins | sample 712E1DmetaG_FD_121300 | JGI IMG/M metagenome (GOLD analysis project Ga0182027, IMG submission 121300) | Permafrost microbial communities from Stordalen Mire, Sweden - 712E1D metaG (Illumina Assembly) | ecosystem: Environmental > Terrestrial > Soil > Wetlands > Permafrost | place: Sweden...
GCATCCGGAAGCCCAGCCACGCCTCCCCTGGGCGCCCGCTACGCCAGCGCCAGGTTCAGATTCTCAATCGCTTCGTCGATCTCGGCCGTGTTCTTGAAGCCGACCGTCACGCAATCGACGCCCGCATTCTGGAACGCGTACTTCATGGCGGCCTGGCGGTCTTCGCGCGCGGTGAACCGGCCCTCCCCGATGAGCTTCATGCTGATGACGCCCATGCCTTCCTTGCGGACTTGCTTCACGTGCGCGACCACTTCGCTCACGTCTCCCAGCCCGGTGGTGGCGAAGTCCTCCGCATCCATGGCCGTGCCCTTATGATTCATCCGGATCATCGCCACGCCCAGCCACTTGTTTCCGGGAACCTGCCGCAACGCCGGGAGCCCATGCACCGACGCGCCATGCGCCACCACGGCGTGTTTCGACTCCGCTTCCAATATCCCGTCCTGCCACCGGGCGGTGTCCGCGGGCCAGGATGCGGTGTGCTGCCAGTGCAGAAGCGCGATGTCGAAGTAATCGGTATTGGCGAGCTGCCGCAATTCGTCGATCTTGGCCCGCGGGTTGACGCCGTCGCGCGTGGTCACCTTGGTCATCAGCCGGTAGCTATCGCGCGGAATCCCTTTCAGCGCGATGCCCAGCATCTGGTGCATTCCGCTGTACCCTTCGGCGGTCTCGAAAAAGCGAATGCCGTGGTCGTAAGCGTAGCGGACCTGCCGGGTGAACTCCTCCTGTCCCAGCATGTGCTGCGTTCGCCCGCTCATGCTGCCGGTGCCGAACGCCAGCCTGGTTACCTTGACGCCCGAACGGCCGAGCGTCACCCAGTCCGTGGCCGTCGCGGGGGCCGCCCTAAGCCGTAAGGCTCCGGCGCCGGCCAGCGTTACGCCGAGTCCGGCCTTCAGAAAATCGCGTCTGGTGCTATGGTGCATGCAGCATCCTCCTCAATTGGCCGAATTCTATCACGCCCTCGCGGAAGGATGCGGGACGATTCGATACGTTTCGTTTACGCCAGGTCGAAACGATCCTGGTTCAACTGCGGGTCGCTCTTGACGATCACCGTCCGCCCCAGAATCTCCTCGAGTTCCTGCAAATACGTATTCTGGTTGGACTTCAGCAGCTTGGCCACTTCGGGGTTGACGCGCAGCATCACGTCCTTCCCCTCCACGGCCCGCGCAATCTTGTGAGCTTCCTGCAGGATCTCGCCCACGATGGTCTGCGGGTTCTTGATGTAGCCCGAGCCTTCGCAGTACGGGCACGGCGTGCATAGCGTGCGCTCCAGGCTCTGCTTGACGCGCTTGCGGGTGATGGCCACCAGTCCAAAATCGTTGAACTGGAGTATCTTGTACGGCGCGCGATCGGCCCGCATGGCTTCTTCGAGCGTCTGCATCACCTTTTGCCGGTTCTTGCGCTCGTCCATGTCGATGAAATCGACGACGATGATGCCGCCCAAATCGCGCAGCCGGATCTGCCGCACAATCTCCTTGATGGCGTCCGTGTTGACCTTGACGATGGTGTCCTCAAGCCGGTTCGACTTGCCCACGAACTTGCCCGTGTTGACGTCGATGGCCACCAGCGCCTCGGTCTGGTTGATCACGATGTGCCCGCCCGATTTCAGCCACACCTTCGGACGCAGCGCCTTCTCGATTTCCGCCGTGATGCCGAATTCGTCGAACATCGGCGCCGACCGCGTGTACATCTTCACGCGCCCCACCAGCGCCGGCTGGAAGCGCTGCACGAAGCGCAGCACGCTTTCGTAGACCTCCTCGTTGTCCGTCCAGATGCTCTTATACGCCGGCGTGAGTTGGTCCCGCAGCACCCGCTCCACCACGTTCAGGTCGTGATGGATCAGCATCGGCGCCGGCTTGCGCTCGGCCTTCTGCCGCATGTCGAGCCACAAGTTGTAGAGGAACAGCATGTCCGCCCGCAACTCTTCCTCGGTGCGGCCCTCGCCGGCGGTTCTGACGATATACCCGCCTGAAATGCCCGTGCGATTGGCTTGCAGGATGCGCTTCAGGCGCAGGCGCTCTTCGTCGCTCGGAATCTTGCGCGAAACGCCGATATGGTCCACCGTCGGCATATACACCAGGAAGCGCCCCGGCAGGGCGATATGCGATGTGATGCGCGCGCCCTTGTGCCCCAGCGGCTCCTTGGCGATCTGAACGATGATCTCCTGCCCTTCCTTGAGCAGGTCGCTGATGGAGGGACCCGCCGCCTTCTCCGGCCGCCCCTCGGATCCGTTCGGCGCGCCATTGCGCGGTTCGGCCGCCGCCTTGGGAGCGGCTTCCTGCACACGAACTTCCGGCGCCGTGGAACCCGCCGGACGCGCCGCATCGCCCACCAGCGGGCCGCGGTCCCGGTTGTCCCGGCCCTTGCGCCGCGTGCGTCGCGAAACACGGTGCGGATAGCGCGGTCCCTGCTCGCGCAGGGCAGCCGTCAGGCTGGTGGGAATGCGGACGGGTTCCGGACCTTCTTGCTCCTCCGCCGCCGCATCCAGCTCGTCCGCCGCCGCATCCGTGGGCGCGCCTTCCATCTCCGGGGATGCCTCCGCCGGCTCGGCCGCATCGGTCGCCACCAGATCGACATCCTCGGCCGTCTCCGCCTCGGCGCCGGGCACGTCCTCCGAGCCGAGAACGTCGAAGAGCCGTTCTTCCCCGCCCGCCTCGTCCGCTGGCGCCGGGTCCTCGTCCGCTGGCGCCGGATCCTCGTCCGCTGGCGCCGCAACCTCGACCTCGACCGCGACCGCCTCTTCCGCCACTGCTTCCACTACCGCCGGTTCCGCAACCGCCGGTTCCGCCACCGCCGGTTCTTCCACCGCGGCAGGCTCCGATTGCGGTTCCGTCCGCGGTTCGAAAGCCTGGCCCACTTCCAGCTCTTCCTCGGGTGTGAGCGGCTCGATGGCCGTCTCTTCCTGATTCCCGCCAGCGCGGTGCTTCGCCAGGGATTCGCCGGGCAGCACCAGGAAATCGCCCGCGTCCACGCCCGCCGGCTCGGCCGCAACCGGCTCCGGCAGCGCCTCGATCTCCGGCGGCGCGACTCGCGCGCCCGGAGAGTAGAACTTCGATTCCGGCAGCCCCCGGCCGCCCTTCTGCCCGCGCCGCCGCCGCGAACGCCGTCCCCGCCGGTCGGCGTCGTCGTGGCGCGGCGCCATGAGCGCGCCGCCGCCCAACGCCGGATCGTTGGCTTCCGCCGTGGGCTCGCCCGCATCCGCAAGCGGGGCGTCCGCGGGGGCCTCTTCCACACGGGGCTCCGCCGCCGCGGCCACCGCCGCCGGCGCCGCTTGCGGCGCCCGGTCCAGCTTGAGGACCTTGTCCTCCACGCCGGTCACGATCTTGTCGTACTCTTCGTTGTCCTCGAAGAAATCCGACACGTAAAGAAACGCGTCGCGATCCAGGCCGATATCGACAAAAGCCGATTGCATGCCCGGCAGGACGCGCGTCACCCGGCCTTTATGGATGCTCCCGGCCAGGGAATACTCGTGTTCGCGCTGATAATAAACCTCGGCTACCTGATCGTCCTCGATAATCGCCACGCGCGTTTCGTGGCGGTTCGCGGAGATCGCCATTTCCTTTGACATCGCTGCCTCCCGTGGGGGCCTGAAGAGGCTAGCCATGAGGAAGGTTGGCGCCCTGCGTGGGTCTCGAATCCCCCGCGGCAAAACGGGGAACGCAAATCCATCGTCGTCTTAACGACTCACGCTGACCGGCGGCGGAGTTCCATTCCTCATACGCCGTCCGGCCGGGAACCACTCCCTGGGAGAGCGCTTGCGCGCCACCGTCCCTAGGCTCTCTAAAGGCTCCCCGATTTTTCTCTTACCGCGGCGAGGCTTCCAGGCCCCGCCGGCCTGCTAATTGATAAACGTTCTGAGGCGGACGTTATTGACCAGCCCCAAAGCCAAAAAATTCGACCAGACGCTGGAACCTCCGGCGCTCATGAACGGCAAGGGAATCCCGGTCACCGGCATCCGCCCTACCACCATCCCGACGTTCACCAGCACGTGAAAGAGCAACAAGCCCGCTACACCCATACAGATGTACATGCCGGCCCGGTCGGGCGCCGTCTGCGCATTCTGGACAATGCGCATGATCATCACAAAGTACAACGACAATACCGTTGCCACGCCCACGAATCCCCATTCCTCGGCGAAGGCCGAGAAAATAAAATCCGTGTGCGGAATCGGCAGAAAGCGGAGCTGAGTCTGGGTCCCCTTAGTGACGCCCTTTCCGAACATCCCGCCGGCCCCGACGGCGATTTGAGACTGTATCACCTGGTATCCTTTGCCCTGCGGGTCCCGCTCGGGATCCATGAAACTCACCAATCGCGCCTTCTGATAATCCTTCAAAAAATGCAAACCTATCGGCACTACGAACACCGCCATCACGGCGATGGCGGCCACATACTTCCAACGCAGCCCGGCGATAAACGCTCCGACCACCAGGATGGCTATATACGTCAGCGCGGTTCCCACGTCCGGCTGAGCCAAAACCAAAACCACGGGAATCGTCACCAGGCCCGATAAAATCAGCATTTCCCGTATCTCCAGCTCGTCCCGCTTGAGATCGGTCAAATACCTGGCTACCAACAATATTATCACCAGCTTGACAAACTCCGACACCTGCAAGCCAAGCCCCAGGCCCGGCACCGGAATCCAGCGCTTCGATCCGAACACCGTATTGCCGATCAACACCGTCCCCGCCAGCGCCACCACCGCCGTCGCGTACATCATGGGAACGTAGTGCGTCAGACTGTGATAATCCACGCTCATCGCCAGATACATCAGCGCCAGCCCGCAGGCGATGTATAGAATCTGTTTCCACCACGCGCTGTGGAAATCCGTATCCATGGTGGCGCTGAAAATCTGCACGACGCCAACCCCGCAGATCGCCAGGACGATCGCGAGCAGCGGCCAGTCGATATCGCGAATGGAAAGGTGGCGCAGCATATCAGTTTTCCGTGGGGCGGGCCGGGGTACCCGCCACATTGGTGGGTCCGCCTGCCTTCTTCGCGGGTACGCCTGCTTGTCGGGCGGGGAGAAGCGAAGAAGGCAGGCCGGGAGGCCCGCCCCACAGCGCCGCCAACTCGTCCCGCTGCTGCTGCAGATTAGTCAACCGGGTCTTCTTGTCGAAGTACGCCTTGATCACGTCGCGCACGATCGGCGCCGCGAATTTGCTCTCCGCCCCGTGCTCGAATAGCGCTACCACCACCACCTCCGGCGCCCGCCCCGGCGCGAACCCCACGAACCAGGCGTTGTCCTTGAGGTTCTGGAGGCTCTCCGATCCCTTCTTGCTCTTGACGTATTCCTCGGAAGCCACCTGCGCCGTGCCGGTCTTCCCGCAAACCTCGATGCCCGGCAGTTGCGCCCGCACCCCGGTGGCGCCCGCTTCGTTCACCACGCCGCACATGCCGTCGATTACGTCCTTCACGTTCTGCGCGGCCAACTGCCACTCCACCGGCTTGTCCTTCCACCCCGGATCTTTCACCAAGTGCGGCTGCCGCCACACCCCGCCCATGGCGAGTCCCCCAATAGCGCGCGCCAGTTGTATGGGCGTCACCGTCAGGAAGCCCTGCCCGATCGACACGGAGATGGTGTCTCCCGCATACCACTTGTCCCGTTGCGTGCGCAGCTTCCACCTCTCCGAAGGCGCCACGCCTTCCATTTCGTGCGGCAGATCGACGCCCGTCTTGTGTCCGAACCCCACCATGTCTTCGTAGAAGGCGATCTTGTCGATGCCCATTTTGTTGCCCAGCGTGTAGAAGTACACGTCGCAGGAATCGACAATGCCCTTGTGCAGCGCCACCACGCCGTGCCCCCCCTTTAGATGGCAATGGTAGTAGCGCCCGTAGAAGGTGGCGCCGCCGGGGCAGCGCACGGTCCATTTATCGTCCACGGTTCCGGTCTCCAGTCCCGCCAATGCCATAATCGGCTTGAAGGTCGATCCCGGCGCCTGCTGCGCCTGAATGGCCCGGTTGAGCAGCGGATTGTCCGGATTGCCCGTGATCTCCTTCCAGTCCCTCGGCTTGATGCGCACCGCGAACTTATTGGGGTCGAAGGTGGGACGGCTCACCATGGCCAGCACCTCGCCGGTCCGCGGATCGAGCGCCACCACCGCGCCGTTCTTCCCTTCCATGGCTAGTTCGGCCACCACTTGCAGGTCCAGATCGATGGTCAGTTGCAGGTCCTTGCCGGGGGTGGCTGGCTTGTTCTTGAGCTCCTGGCGCACCTGCCCGAGGTGGTCCACCACCACCTGCTTCTGCCCGTCCACCCCGAGCAGCGTGTTGTTGTACTGGCGCTCGATGCCGAATTTTCCGATCACCGCGCCGGCATCGAGATTGGCGAACTCCGGAGACATGAGATCTTCTTCGCTCACCTCGCCGGTGTACCCGATCACATGCGCCAGCATTCCGTCCTGCGGATAGAGCCTGCGCTGCGCCTGGATGAGCAGCAGTTCTGGGAAGAAGTCGTGGTGCGAATCCACGAACGACAAGTCCGCCGGCGTCAGCTCTTCCTTGATTACGATGGGCACGTATTTCGGCTGCTTGCGGAAGCGCCGTACGCGGTCCCTCAAGTCGTCGTAGTCCAGATCCAAACCCTGCGCGATCGCCGCCAGGTGCTCTTCCTTAAGCATCTCGCGCGCCAGCAGCAAGGTGTGCGACGTGTGGTTGTCGACAATCACGCGGCCGTCCCGGTCCAAAATGCGCCCGCGCGGCGCCAGGATCGGAACCGACTTGATGCTGTTGTGCAGCGCCCGCTCGTCGTAGAACTCCGGGTTCTGCACTTGCAGCTTCCAGAAGCCCGAAATCAGAAATAGGAAGATGGCCACCGCCACGTATTGCACAATGGCGATCTTATTCGCCGCGAAGCGCGTATCGTCGCGTAACGGCGGCTTTTCCGAAAGTCCCTGCTCGAAATTGTGGTCGACCGGTGGCTGGATCACGGCAAATGCGCGGACCGAGGCTCAATTCCATTCTATCGGAATCGCGGCCGCCATCATGGATCGGGCGCCGGGGAGCGGGAAAACCCGCCGCCTCACGAACACCATTTCCCGACCACTCTGTCGATCGTGTCGAAAGCCAGAGGCTTCGAGACGTAGTCGTCCATCCCGGCATCCAGGCACTGTTTGCGGGCGCCGTCGATGGCGTGCGCGGTTACCGCGACGATGGGAGTTCGCTTTCCGCGCCGCCTGATTTCCCGCGTGGCCGCGAACCCGTCCATCTCCGGCATGCCGCAATCCATCAGAATCAGGTCGTAAGGGATGCGGTCCGCCATCTCGACGGCCTCCACGCCGTTCGCCGCCAGGTCGGCGCTGCAACCGCGCTTCTCAAGCATCCGGGCGGCAACTCTCTGGTTGACGATATTGTCTTCCGCCACCAGAACTCGCAATAGTTTTGCAACCGAGGCGCCAGACCCCGCCACGGCGAGTCCTGGCTGGAGGGCGCCCTGGCCCGCCGCTGGCGCCGGCGGCAAGCTCAACTTGAGAAGAAACGTGGAGCCTTTCCCAAACTCGCTCGATGCTGTCAGCCCGCCACCCATGAGTTCCGCCAGTTGACGGGCTATCGCCAGTCCCAGCCCGGTCCCCTGGCGTTTCCGGGTCAGGGACGAATCGATCTGGCTGAACTTCGTGAACAGCCGCGCCATTTGGTCCGCGGCAATGCCAATTCCCGTATCCTTCACTGAAATCGCGTATGCGATGGGCTGGCCTTCGCCGGATTGAGTGGCCGCAATCCGCAAGGTCACACTGCCCCGCTCCGTGAATTTCAACGCGTTGCTCAGAAGATTCAGCACGATCTGCCGGATGCGTCCGGCATCCCCCCAAGCGCCGCGCAGTGGCGTTTGTGCGTCGAAACGATACTCGATTCCCTTGGCTTTCATCTGCGGCGCCAGGAATTCGCCGGCCCCTTTCAGGCACGCGAGCATGTCGAAGGCCGCCGCCTCGATGGTCATCTTGCCGGCTTCCACTTTGGAGAAATCGAGAACGTCGTTCACAATGCTCAACAGCGCATTGGCCGAGCCGCGTACCGTTTCCGCGAACTCGCGCTGCTCCGCATTGAGCGGGGTATCGAGAAGCAGGCTGGTCATCCCGATAATTCCGTTCATCGGCGTTCGGATTTCATGGCTCATGTTCGCCAGAAACTCGCTCTTGGCCCGGTTGGCGTTCTCCGCTTCGGCCTTTCCGCGCTGGTAGAACCGGCTCACCCGGAGGCGCCATAAGAATCCATAGATGGCCAACCCCGCGGCTGTCAGAAATCCCATCATCAGCCCGATCGCGAGCGCCCTTTGGCGCACCGGCGCATAGATTTCCGCTAAGTCCACCTTGGCCACCAACGCCCAATGCGTCCCCGGAATCCGCCGCAACGCCGCAATCACCGGCACGCCCCGATAGTCGGGGCCTTCGACAATGCCCTCCACGCCGCGCGCCGTCTGCGTAGCCGGTACATCGCCCCGCAGCGGCAAGGACAGCTTCAGCGCCGCCCCCTTCCTATGACGCAAGTCGTTCAGGAACAGTACTCTGTCTCCCTCTACGCGGATCAACAGGCTCTCCGCCGACGGGCTGTTCGTTGGCCATGCCTGAATGATCGCGAATAGGTACGCGGTAGCGTCCGCGCGCACCAAGGCCGCAGCCGGGCCTCGCCCGCCGTCCCCCGCCGGCGCCGGCGCCACAAAGTCCACATAGGCATGCCCGTCCGGCCCCAAAAACAGGCTGGATACAGCCACGCGCCCGCTCCCCAACGCCTCCTCCATCAGCGGCGCCAGACCGCTGTCCGGGAATCCGGAATTGTCTCCGGAATCGATTCGAACCTTGCCGCCGCGGCTAAGAATCGCAACTTTGGAACATTCGAATTGCCCGCGAAAAGTGTCCAGCCAGGCTCGCATCAGCCTGTCGCCCCGCACGCTCGCACCCTGCGCCAACAGCGGATTCGTCGCCAGAATCAGTGCATCCGCTATATAAGCGTTGCGCCATGTGAGTATCCGCCCGGCCTTGAGTTCCGAGAATGCCTGGAGCTCGCTCTCCATCGCGGATTCGGCGCTCTTGGCCTGCGCTCGGTAGTACAGCCTTTCGACTAACGCACCCCCCACGCACAGGATCGCCAGACACGCGAGCGGCACCGTCACGGGCAGCGCCAAGCGCGAGCGTCCGCCGCCGGATGATCGCAATTTCGGGAACCTCCTTTCCCCGCGAGCTTCGAGACCCGCGAGCAGCCGCACTCGAGCTATACGGACGGCGCGGCCCGTCTGCTCTTCATATCGGCGGAAACCGCGGATTTCTCCTGTGTTGACGCAGGAAGTGTCTTGCATGATCCAGCGGCCCCGCGCGTTGCACCGTGCTAAATTGAGGCGGAAACGCGCCGCGTAACCGACGCGCGGCGCACTGGCGGAGCGATGACTGTACCGCACATTCTGCTGGGGTTCTTAGCGTGTACGGCGACCATCCTCGCTCTCGGGATTACCGCCGTACGCACCCTGAGACTCCCTCTCAACCGGCTCGAGTGCCTATGCCTCAGCTATGTCCTCGGAAGCCCCTTGGCCAGCACCCTCGCGTTGGTTCTGGCATCGCTTTGGGTGGCGCGAAACGGCGTCTTTCTCTCTGTCGCCGCCCTCTCCATCGCCCTGCTTTGGCGTCAGTTTCCCTGGTTTCGCGGCTTGCCGCCGGCCCCCACGAATTCCATTCCCCGCTTTTTCAAGCTCCTCTTGCCGGTGGTCTGGGCCGCTTACGGCCTTTTGTATTTCCGCTTCGCTCTATCGCCTGAAGCCAGCTTCGACGGCATGGCCTACCACCTGGGACTGGTCAACCTGTGGGACCACGCTCACGGATTGATGCGGCTCAAGGACCTGTATGCGGCGCTTCCTTCCGGAATGGAGATGCTCTTTCTCTTCGCCTTCTCCATCGGCCGCCATTCCGCCGCCGCGCTGGTCCACTTCTCGTTCCTCATGCTGCTGCCCGCGCTCGTGGTTCTCTATGGAATCAGGTTCGGGCTCCCCCGGGGGGCCGCGCCCTTCGCCGCCATCCTCGTCTTCGTGACTCCGCTGGTGGGGTGGGACGGCAGCGTCGCCTACAACGATGTCGCACTGACAGTGGTGGGCCTGGCCGCCGTGTTCTTCCTGCAACTGTGGCGCGCCGGCAGGTCTCCTTCAAGCTTGATCGCCGCCAGCGCGCTGGCCGGCTTCGCGTTCGCCATCAAGTACACCGGCTGCTTCCTGTGCCTGTTTGTGGTGGCCACGGTCGTTTGGGAACTCCGCCGCGGCTCGCGAGCCCGGCTTGCCCGGACGGCCTTCGCCGCCCTGGCGCTGGTCGCCCTGTTCCCGTTGCCGTATTTCGTTAGAAATTGCGTCTGGTTCCACAACCCAATCGCCTTCTTCGGCAATTCGATTTTCCGGAATCCGTATTTCCACGTCTCGTTTGAAAAGGAGTTTGTAAGGTCCCAGGCTCACCTGAATGGCGTTACGTGGAGCGATCTTCCCCTAAACCTCACCGTCGGCGGATCCAAGCTTCCCGAAAGCCTGGGCGCCATCTATCTGCTGGCCCCCATCGCGCTTCTCGGTCTGTGGTGGCCGAAGAGCCGCTTCCTGGTTCTCGCCGCGCTGGTCCTCGGTTGCGCTTACGCGGAGAACAAGAGCGCCCGTTTTTTGATGCCGGCCCTGCCGTTCGTCTGCATGGCTCTCGGCGCCGTGCTGCGTCGCGCCCCGCGCGCCGGCGGCTTCCTGCTGGGCGCGCTTGCCATCGCCCAGGCCGTCGTTTGCTGGCCGGCGGTCGTGACGCGCATTCACACTCCGCGCGGCGTCAACGTCTCCTCGTCGCTGTGGAAAATCGCCATTCGCCGCGTGCCGGAAGATCGCTATCTCAGGTGGGTAACCGACGCGTATTCCATGGCTCGCCTCGTCGAGGGTCTTGTGCCCGAAGGCCAGACCGTCTTTGCTCTCGACGCCGGCGTTGCCCAGTCCTATACCACTCGCCCGATCATGGATTCCTTTCACTCGGCGGACGCCCAAAAGGCCGCCGACCTTTTCTATGGAAACGCGGACTCGCCAAACTACGGCGGGCGCCGGTGGACGGCGGCCTTCCCCGAGCTTCGCGCGCGCCAATTGCAGGTTCTGCAATGGGGCCGCAGCGACGCCGCCAATTGGAGCATCGACGAGATTCGCCTCTGGCGCGGCGCCACGCCCGTTCCGCCCGCCCCGTCCTGGCGCCTGGATGCTTTCCCGAACCCATGGGACATCGGCTTCGCCTTCGACGGCGTGGTGGGAACCCGCTGGCAATCCTGGGAAGCCATGCGTCCCGGCATGTCGATCGACGTTCGCTTCGACGCCCCTCAATGGCTCGACCGCGTCGAGATTGTCTCCCTCGATTCGCAGTGGGACAGCCACATGGATCTTCGGATTCTGACCGGCGCCGGCCAGTGGCTTCAGCCGCCCGGAGCGTGGCAAACCAACCCGCCCGTCGATACCCGCAAGGCCGCGGCGCGGGAGCTCAAACGCCAAGGCGTTCGTTTTGTCGTGGTCCGCCACACCCCCCGCAACTCCCAGATCCTCACCGCCGACCCCGCCGTTTGGGGTTTGCGCGCACTGGCCTCCAGCCAGGAGTCGACTCTCTACCGGATCGATTGACCGCCATCCGGCCGGCCCTCTACTCGAGATCGATCTCGCGCGGCGCCACCGGCGGCAACGGCTCCATCGCGTTCCCCGTGATGTCGATTTCACCGAGCGTCGCCGCATACCATGCTTGCGACTTCCTCTCGAATAGCAGGTTGTTGGCCGCCAGCCATACGGTGGTCCGCGACTTCTCCCCGCGAAGTCTAAGCAACGCATCCTCGCTCTCTTTGTCGCGAGCCAACAGAATCATGACGGGATCGGTCCACTCATCCTCAAACGGATCGAGCAATGCGGCGGGGACCCTCACGTCCGCCTCGATGAGCGCTTCGAACAGGGCGGCCAGGAATGCGTACTCCTCGGTGCGCGGCTGCGCGTTGCTCAACGCCGATGCGGACCGGAGCTGCTCGATCAACGTCCGATCGATATCGTCCGAGTGCAGACGCCCCGCGAAATAGGCGCCCCACGCCCTGCTCACCCACTGCTCCGAATGGAGCAATTGCCGGGTGCGTTCGGTTTCTTGCGCCGCATAGGGCGCCGCTTGAGCGCACAAAACCTGGGCCGCGAACAGACCCGCAATCGCGCCGGCCGTCCATCGCATGGCTTCGACCCTTTCCCCGGCTTACGCGCCGCGCGCCTTCACGACTTCTCGCGCAGCTTGTCCAGAAAGTAGTAGAGCGACACCCCCACCAGCGCGTTCAACAGCCCCAGCAGCAGCGTCTTCTGCGGCTCGAACGCCAGTTGCTGCGCCAGCAGCGCCCGCGCCAGCACCCAGTAGAAAAATTGGTGGAAGATGTAAAAGAAGAACGTGAGCACCAGCCGCAGGACCGTGTTGTCCACGTCCAGCCGCACCCCGATGGACGACGCGAAGTAGCCCACCAGCGTCTTCACGATCCCAAACATTCCCAGCGGATTCTTCGAGAGCGAATCCTGCGCCAGTCCCACCAGCGCGCCGATCAACAGCCCGCTCACCTGGTTGCGCCGCATCAACGCAAAGTACACCACCACCAGCAGCGGCAACTCCAGAAACCCGAGGAACTCGAAAAACAGCGGCACGTACACCTGGAAGAGAATCGCGGCCAGCGGCACGCCAATCATCACCCAGACCCGAAAATGCGAAATCCGCCCTTCGCGCTCGCTGCTGAGGAGTATCCGCTCGCTCGAATAGCTCATCTCCCCGGCTGCCCTCCCGAGCTTCCCGCCGGCCCGCGGCCGTCAACTCCGGCGCCAGCCGGCGTGCCCGCTTCCGGCTTCCCGGCCCCTGCCCCCCGGCCCGCGGCCCCCGCGCCGGCCGCCGCCGCCGGCGCTTGTCCCAGCTTGGTGAAATCCGGTGGCTTCGAACCCACCTCCCCGACGCCGAAGGTATGGCCTTGCGCGTTGCCCACAGCCTTGTACTGGGACCTCAGCGTGTCCGCCGCGGTGCCCGCCGCAGTGGGCGGCGGCGGCTGAACCGCCCCGGAAGCTCCCACCGCGCCGGCGGCCGCTGGCGCGGGAGGCCCAATGTAAACCGGCTGGCCCGTGGGCGGCGCGTCCGGAACTTCCATGTGAACGCCTTCCACCAGAATCAGCACGTCCTCCAGACCCCGCTGCAACCCGCTCGGTTCCAGGTAGATTTCCTTGTAAGGCTGCGCATTGCGTACCGACTTCACCACCCCGGCCGGAAACCCGCGCGGGAATATGCGGTCGTCGCCCGACGTGTAGAACCACTCGCCCAGTTCCACCTTCTCGTCGATCGGCACGTAGTCCACCTTGCACAGCGGCGTGCCCTGCCCTTTGAGCGTCCCGCGCGATTGGTTCTTCTGGGAAATTACGCCGGCCGCAAAATCGGGGTCCGTGACCAACACCACCTCCGATGCCATGGGATAGGCGGCCATCACTTTGCCCACAATGCCGTCCGATGTCACCACCGCCATCCCCCGCTGCACCCCCGCCATCGAGCCTTGGTCCACGAAAACCACCTTCGAGCTCGACCCGGCCCCCGCCATGAACATGGTGGCCGCCAGGGTCTTCGAGGGGATGTGCGATTGCAGCACCTGCAGCGCTTTGGCCCGGTCCGCGGTGCTCAGCTCGTTCTTCAGAAAAATGTTCTCGACCTTGAGCCGGTCGAGTTCCGCCTGAAGCCGCCGGTTCTCCGCATCGGCTTCGTGCAGCATGATGTAACGCCGCAGGAACCCGACGCCCCCGCCACGGAACCCTTCGATCAGACGGGCCGCCGGCGTCACCGCCGTCACGGTCCACACGCGGATCATGCGCACGTCCTGGTCGTTCTTTACCTGCACGGCCAGCAGAACCAGTTGCGCAAAGACCACCAGCAGCAGAATGGTGATGCTCCGGTACCGGTTGAGGAACGACTCCATGCATGTGGGGCAGGCCGCCGTTTTTTGTGGCCTGCCGACTCCACCAAATCCTTAGTCTATCGAAATCTTACGCAGCAGTTTGAAATCGCTCAGCATGCGCCCCGTGCCCAGTACCACCGAGGCGAGCGGATCGTCCGCAATCGAAACCGGCAGCCCGGTCTCCTCGCGAATGCGCTTGTCGAGGTTCTTCAGCAGCGCGCCGCCTCCCGTGAGCACAATGCCGCGGTCGCTAATGTCGGCGCTCAGCTCCGGCGGCGTCCGTTCGAGCGCCACCCGGATGGCGTTGATGATGGTGGCCACGCATTCGGCCAGCGCCTCGCGGATTTCCTCGTCGTGCACCGTCACCGTCCGCGGCACGCCTTCGATCAGGTTGCGCCCCTTGATCTCCATCGAGATCGGCTTGTCCAGCGGAAACGCCGAACCGACTTCAATTTTGATGGCCTCAGCCGTCCGCTCGCCGATCAGCAGGTTGTGCTTGCGCTTCAAATACTGCATCACGGCGTCGTCCATCTCGTTGCCGGCCACGCGCACGGAGCGCGAATACACAATGCCCGACAGCGAGATCACCGCCACATCCGTGGTGCCGCCGCCGATGTCCACCACCATGTTCCCCGACGGCTCCGTGATGGGCAGCCCCGCGCCGATGGCCGCCACCATGGCTTGCTCCACCAGGTGCACCTCGCTGGCCTTGGCCCGGTACGCCGAGTCCATCACCGCGCGCTTTTCCACTTGCGTGATTTCGCTCGGCACCCCGATCACAATCCTCGGGTGTACCAGCATCTTGCGTCCGTGCGCTTTCTGAATGAAGTAATTCAGCATGCGCTCGGTCACTTTGAAATCGGCGATGACCCCGTCCTTCATCGGCTTGATCGCCACGATGTTGCCGGGCGTCCGCCCCAGCATTTCCTTGGCTTCCTTGCCGACCGCTTCCACTTCGCCGGTGTTCTTGTTGATCGCTACGATGGAAGGTTCGTTGACGACGATCCCCTTCCCCTTGGCGAAGACCAACGTATTGGCCGTGCCCAGATCAATCGCGAGATCGGAGGAGAATAAACTGAAAAGAGAGCGTAAATTCATCACTTTATGATGGTTGACTTAAAGAAAAGGATAAGCCGCGTCCGCGTGGGACATCGTCCCTCTGCATCGTAACACATTGGACGGGCTGGGGTTTGCCGCGCCGCTCCGGCGGTTTTGCGGTTCTTCAGCGCCCGCAATATGCTGTGGATATCTTCCCAGCGGCGCCACCCCACGCCTCTTATGTCATAGTGGAGATGGAAGGAACCGCCATGGAATCGAATCTCGCGCAGGAACGGCAGCGAGCTCACGCCTATCTCGACCGCCTGCCCGAAAATCAGCTTGCGGCAGTGCGCGGCCTATTGGAGAGCATTCTCTCCCCCCTGGACCGCAGGCTGGCGCTAGCGCCCCTGGACGACGAGTCGCTCACTCCCGCCGAAGCCGCGGCCATCCAGGCCGGCGCCGCCTCGCTAGACCGCAATGGCGGCGTTCCGATGGAAACGATCTTGTCCGACTTCGGCATTGGCATCGATGAGTTGCGGGCGATGCCCGATCCGCCTCTCCGCGAAACGTCCAACCGGAATGCTTAGACGGGTTGTTTTTTCCGACGAGGCCCGCGCCGACGTTCGAACCATCGATCGGACGACCGCACTGCGGCTGCTGAAGGCCCTAACCCGGTTTCTCGAAACCGATTCCGGCGACGTCAAGCAACTCGAAGGCTACGAGCCGCCGATGTACCGTCTCCGCATCGGCGACTGGCGGCTCCTGTTTCGAAGGCGCGGCGACGCCGTCCAAGTTGTTCGAGTGCGTAATCGCAGCGAAGCCTACCGCTAAACGCGCGATGGGATGCAATCTGTAGGGGCTTGCGAGGCTACACGCTGACGTGCGTCAGCGTACAATAGGATCTCAAATGCCCGTACCGGATTTTCAATCGTTCATGCTGCCGCTCCTCAAGCGGTGCGCCGACGGCGAAGACCATCCCACGGCTTTTTTCCGCGCTCGTCTGGCAGGAGACATGGCGATCTCGCAAGAGGATGCCATGGAAAGGCTACCCAGTGGCGCGCAGACCAGGTACGAAAACCGGATCTACTGGGCTGCGATTTATCTCCATCGCGCCGGATGTCTTGATCGTGTCCGTCGTGGGGTATTCAAGATTACCCTGCGGGGCCAGAAGGTCCTGGCGGACAAACCCGACAGGATCACCATCAAACTGTTGGACCAATTCCCTGAGTTCAGGGCATTTCACCAGGGAAAAGCCGCCGCCCTAACGACCGGGACCTTTGCGGGCCCCATCGCGGGGACGGACCGGGATGACGCACAGACGCCCGAAGAAACTCTCGAATTCGGCTACTAATCGCTCCAGAACTCGCTGGCGAACGAAGTCCTGGAGGCGGTCGGGAAGATGACTGCGGCGGCATTTGAGCATCTGGTCGTTACGTTGCTCGTGGCCATGGGCTATGGCGGTTCGCTTCAGGACGCCGGCAAGGCGGTTGGGAAGGCCGGCGACGAAGGAATCGACGGCATGATCAAGGAAGACAAACTTGGACTCGATACGGTCTACATACAAGCTAAGAAGTGGCTCGACGCCAGCGTTGGCCGACCGTTGGTACAGGCGTTCGCCGGTAGCTTGGAAGGCCACCGGGCGCGCAAAGGCGTCATGATCACTACATCGAGTTTCTCGCAAGAGGCTAGAGAATACGTCCAAAAGATCGAGAAGAAGATCGTGCTGATTGACGGAAAAGAACTGGCGCAGTTGATGATTGAGCACAATGTCGGGGTTAAGGTCGCGGAGGTATACGCGTTCAAGAAGCTGGATCAGGATTTCTTCGAAGCCGAGTGACCTGACAGAAGTAGGTTCCTAGCTGAAAGCCGATAGCCGGCCGCTACTTCCCCTTCTCCGCCGCGCCCACGGAAATCCGGTTGTCGTCCAGAATGCTCCCCGTGGCCCGCGCCAGCGCCGCCCGGGCCTTTACGTAAGAGCTTTCCGCCGCCACTTCCGTCGACCGCGCCTGCGCTAGCAGACTCTCGTACTGAATCACGAAAAACGCGGTGGAGGCCCCCACTTCGAACCGCGCCTGCTCGGCCGCCAGCGATTCCTCCTGCAGTTTGCGCGCTTCGGCCGCCGCCTCGTAGGACGAGCGCGCCCGCCGCATGGCGATCAACGCGTCTTCCACTTCGAGCCGCGCCTGGTTCTCCAGTTGCCGCAGCCGGATCTCCGATTGCTTCACCTGCAGCTCGTCGCGCGCCAAATCCGCTTCAGCCACGCGGTTGTGCAGCGGCAAGGTCAACTGCACGCCAACCCCGTAAGTTGGATTGTTGCGCGCCAGCACCTGATCGAGCGCGCCCCCGTAACCGCCCACGTACGCCGCCAACCCCGGAACCGTCGTCAGGGGATTCGCCGCGCCGGTCAGCCCGTTGTTCTGCATCACGCCCACCAGGTCCAATTCCGGCAGCGTGGCGTTCTTCGATCCCGCCAGCCCGTACTGCAGGTTCTCGATCTGCAGCCGTCCTTGGCTCAAATCCGGCCGGTTCGCCAGCGCGTCGGAAATCAAATCTTGCATCGGCCGCACTGCATCCGCCGCCGGAATCTCCAGCGGGTCCGTGGGTATCACCTGCGCGGCGCTCAACGCCGGGTCCGCATTGCCGCTTCGCGTGAGCACGTTTTTGAGGATGGCCTCTTCCTCGTCCCGCAGGCCCGTCGCATTGATCAGCTCCTGCTTCGCCGAGAATACTTGCGCGTTGGCCCGCGTCATCTCCACCGGCGCCAGCGTTCCCTCGTCCACCTGCGCCTTCACGTCGGCGTACAGCTTCTGCGCCAGATCGAGCGTCTCCCGCTTGACTTTTTCGTCCTCGCACAGCGCTACGAAATCCGTGTACAGCCGGATCACGCCGTACACCGTCGCAATCAGTTGCTGGCGGAAAAGCAGGCTGGCGATCCTGCGCTCGTTCCCCGCGATGCGTATATACCGCCGGTTCAGGCGGGCGCCGAATCCCCGCAGCAGCGGCTGCGTCACGTTCAACCCCAGGCTCGACCCCGTGAACGGGTTGTATTGCGAGGTCAGGGCGTTCAGCCGTTGGCGGCTGTTGTCGAAGTTTAAACTGGCTTGGGCGCCGCTCGCGAACCCCTGCTGGATTCCGGCGTTCGCCAGCGTGGTATTGGTCACCAGCGGGTTCAACCCGTCCGTCAGCACGCTAAGCTGCTGCGTCGTCTGATGCGTCCAGTTCAGTTGCCCCACGATGGCTGGGTCGTATGCCGGAACCGCCGTCCCGTTCGATTGCGCGGCCGTCCCCAGTAGCGAAAGGTTCGTCTGCGGCTCGCCCAGCACCCCCAATTCAAGCGCGTTGGAACTCACCGTGCTGCCCGCGTTCCCCAATCCGGCCGACGCCCCGGCGGTCACCACCGGGCTGAGCGGCCCGCCCACGCCGCTGGGGACTTCCACCAGCGTGAAACTCAAGCCGCGCGTCACGCCGCCGCCCTGGGCGCGCAACAACTCCGCATCCCCGGCCGGCAGGCCATAGCGCTGCAGCTCGATATCCAGATTGTTCTCGATCGCCAGCGCCAGCGCGTCCTGCAACGATAGGTACAGGCTCCCCGCGCGCATCAAATCGTGCAGGCGGGCCGAATTCTCGAACGAGACGGGCCGCCCCGCGCCGCTCTGCGCAAACCCCGCGGCCGCGCACAGCCAGACGGCCATCGCCAATCGGATTAGGTGGGGCGGGCCGGGGTACCTACCGCCTTCGTGGGTCCGCCTGCCTTCACGGGTCCGCCTGCGTTCGGACGAATTGGCCAGCGGCGTTTCGGAAACTAGGCGCATGGTCTCACTTCTTGCTTCCCGCCGCCGCGCTCCCGATGAACGCCGGCTTGACCATCGCGCCCTCGCGCACCAAATCGCTGGGATTCACCACCACCAATTGGCCTTCCTCCAGGCCCCCAAGCACTTCCAGATGGTCGCCGTAATCGCGCCCCAGTTGAACGCGCACATAGTGGACCTTGCCGCCCGCGTCCACCACCGCCACCTGCGGCCCGTCGGCCCGCACCACCAGCGTGTCGCCCTTCACCGTCAGCGAGGGCTGGCTCCGTACCACCGCCAGGTCCACCTGGGCATACATGCCCGGCGCCAGCCGCGCGTCCGGATTGCTCAACTGCACTTCCACCAGCAGCGTTCGAGTCGCCGGATCGAGAGCGCTCGATGTGCGCGTCACCGTCCCGGGAAACTTGACGCCGGGAAGCTCCGCCACCGTGATCGTGGCCTGTTGCCCCAGGCGCACCATCTCGGCGTCCGATTGCGGGACGTTTACGTACGTTCGCAGCCGTCCGGCTTGCGCCACCCGGAACAGCAGCGTGGCGCCTTCGGTAATCAGCGCGCCCGTGTCCACGTTGCGCAACGTCACCACGCCGGCGAAGGGAGCCCGCACCGTCAGATATTCCTTCAGGCTGGCCAGCCGGTCCAGGTTCGCCTGCGCCGCGCCCGCATTGCTCCGCGCCGCCGCGATGGCTTTCCCCAGCGCTTCCACGTTGGCCTGCTGGGCGGCCCACTGCGCCTGGTAGGTATCGTTCTCCTGCCGCGACACTACTCCCTTCGCGGCCAGGTTCCGCCACCGCTCGGCCGTCACCCGCGCCAGTTCCTCGTTGGTCTGGCCCTGCTTTAACCCCGCTTCGGATTGTTGCGCCGCGCTGGTGGCCTGGTCCAGCGCGGACCTGGCCTGCTGGATCTGCCGGTCCAGCTCCGGCGCCTCAATTTCCGCCAGAACCTGCCCTTCCGTCACGCGGTCGCCGATGTCCACGTAGCGCCGCTTCAGGTAGCCGCTGGCGCGCGCCAGCACCGGCGCCTCCGTCAATGCCTGGATATTGCCCGGCAGTACCAGTTCGCTCTTGGCCGCCGAGCGTTCCACCTTCACCACCGTGACCACCGGCAGGCTCTCGGAACTCGATTGCGCCTCGGCCGCCAACCCTTCCACGCGCTTGTGACGCGGCAGGTAGCCCGCGAAAAACCCGCCCGCAATCAACGCCGCCAGCAGCAACGCCAGCATTACCAGCGTCACCGTCGAAGGGCGCGACGCCCCGCGCGCGTGCTCGGCCAGCAGCTTGTTCTGCTCCGCCATCTGGCGCTTCAGCGCTTCGATCTCCGCGCGCAAGCGATCTTCGGGGGCCGCCGTCTCGCTCATATCAGACCCTCGCCGGACATGTATTCGCTCTCTTCTTCCGCGATTCTCGCCTCGTAATCCACCGGCGCCTTCTTCCGCAACAGGCTGTAAACGATCGGCACGATAAACAGCGTGGTAATCGTGGCCAGCACCAGTCCTCCAATCACCGCCCGGCCAAGCGGCGCGTTCTGCTCGCCGCCCTCGCCCATCCCCAGCGCCATCGGCAGCATCCCGATCACCATCGCCGCCGCCGTCATCAGCACCGGGCGTATGCGCGTATGCCCCGCCGCCAGCGCCGCCTCCCGCGCATCCATGCCCTCCAACCGCTGGTCGTTGGCGAACACCACTACCAGGATGCTATTCGACGTCGCCACCCCAATGCACATGATCGACCCCATCAGCGAGGGCACGCTGAACGTGGTCTGGGTGATGAACAGGATCCACACAATCCCGGCGATGGCCCCCGGCAGCGCCATCAGAATGATGAACGGATCGAGCCACGACTGGAAATTCACCGCCATCAATAGGTATACCAGCACCACCGCGAATGCCATCCCCAGCCCGAGCCGCTGGAAGGACGATTGCATCGTCCGGATCTGGCCGCGCACTTCGATCGAGCTGCCCCGCGCCAAATGCGGCTCGGTCTCCGCTACGATCTTCTCCACCGCGCTTCCCACGCTGCCCAGGTCGCTCCGGTCCACGTTGGCGTAAATGTCGTACACCGGCGTCACGTTGAAGTGGTTCACAATCTCCGGCGCCACCCCGCGCGTGCTCGCCGCCAGGTTCGAGAGCAGTTGCGGCGCCCGGTCCGCCGCCCCCGGATTGCCGTACGCCGCGGAAGTCTGGCTGGGTCCCGCGCCCACCGACGCTACCCCCGCGTTCGCGCTCCCCGCCAGCGAAGTGGCCGTCGTATCCGCCACGTTGGCGAACGGCGCCCCGATCGGCGTCCCCATCAGCGCCGCCAGCGTGTTCATGCGGTATTGCGGCGTTTGCACGGCGATCGAATAGTTCACCCCCGTGGTCCAGTCCAGCCATTGCGTCGGCGCCACCTGCCCGCTCGACGCCAGCGAGATCAGCAGGCTGCTCGAAACGTCGCGCTCCGTCAGCCCCAACTGCCCGGCCTTGGCGCGGTCCACGTTCACGCGGATCTCGGGCCAGTCCACCACCTGGTGAATATGCACGTCCGCCGCCCCGGGAATCCGCGACATCCGCTCCCACAGCCGCCGCGCAATCTCGTAGTTGGCCGTCTGGTTGCGCCCCACCACCTGCACGTCGATGGGCGCCGGCAATCCGAAATTCAGAATTTGGTTGGTGATGTTGGCCGGCTCGAAGAAGAACACCACGTCCGGGAATCTCTCGTGCAGCCGCTTGCGCAGGCTGTCGGTGTAGACCGCCGTCGGACCGTGCTCCTCCTTCAGCGAAATCAGAATGTCGCCATCCCCGGACCCGATCGTCGTCGCGTCGCCGAACGCCAGGTTGATGCCTCCCGAGGGGATCCCGATGCTGTCCGTGATCGTGTCGATCTCCCGCGCCGGAATCGCCCGCCGGATCTCGTCCTCGATCCCCGCGAAATACACTTCCGTCTCTTCCAGCCGCGTCCCCGACGGCGCCCGTGCGTGCAGCCGCATCTGCCCCGAATCCACCGTGGGGAAGAAATCGCGTCCCACCAGCGGCGCCAGCGCCAGCGATCCCGCCACGAAAATCGTAAACCCCGCCAGCACCGCGATGCGATGGTCCAGACTCCAGTGCAATAGCGATGTGTACGCCGCCCGCATCTGTCCGAACCGCCGGCTGAACGCATAGTGCGTCTTCCAGATGGGACCCGTGCCGCCCGCCGTCTCGCCGTGCTCCCCCTGCGCGTACAGCTTCAGCTCGGGACGCAGCATGTAGTGCACCATGTTGGGAATCAGCGTCCGCGAAAAGAAATACGACGCCATCATGGCGAACGCCACCGCCCCGGCCATGGGCGTGAACAGGTACTTCGCCGCGCCCGTCAGCATCAGCACCGGAACGAATACGATGCAGATGGAGAGCGTCGAAACGAACGCCGGCGCCGCGATCTGCTGCGCCCCGTCGAGCACCGCGCGCACCAGCGGCTTCTTCATGGCCATGTTGCGGTGCGTGTTCTCGATTTCCACCGTGGCGTCGTCCACCAGGATTCCCACGGCCAGCGCCAGCCCCCCCAGCGTCATCACGTTGATGGTCGCCCCCAGCAGCCCCAGCACCATCAGCGAAGCCAGAATCGAAAGCGGTATCGAGATGCACACAATCACCGTGCTGCGCCAACTCCCCAGGAAAACCAGGATCATCAGCCCCGTCAGGAACGCCGCCGAGACCGCCTCCCGCACCACCCCGTTGATGGCCGCGCGCACGAATAACGATTGGTCGAAGAACTGCCGCACGTTCAACTCCGGCGTCAGCCCCGCCAGAATCTTCGGCAGCGCGGCCTTCACGTTGTTCACCACCGCCAGCGTCGAAGCCTTGCCGTTGCGCAGCACCGTCACCAGTGCGCCGCGCGTGCCGTTGGTGCGCACAATGCAGCTCTGCACCGCGTATCCGTCCCGCACCTGGCCAATGTCGCGCATGTACACCGTGGCCCCGTTCACCACCCGCACCGGCAGGTCGTTCAACTCTTTCAGAAGCAGCGGACTGCTGTTCAGCTTGACCTGGTAGTCTTTCTCGCCCATCTTGGCCGTTCCGGCCGGGTAGATGAGGTTCTCAAGCCCCAGCGCGTTCGATACGTCCGTCGGCGAGAGATGCTTGGCGTACAGCGCGTCCGGGTTCAGGTCCACCATCACCTGGCGGAACTTGCCGCCATAGGGTAGCGGCACCGCCGCCCCCTGGATTGTCGCCAGTTGCGTGCGGATGAAGTTCTGCCCCAGATCGAAAAGCTCCTGCTCGCTTAGCGTCTTGCTGGACAGCCCAAGCTGCAGGATGGGGACCGCCGACGCGTCGAACTTGAGCACGTTGGGCGGGAACGTCCCCGGCGGAAAGATGCGCAACAGCGTCTGCGCGATGGCCGTCACCTGCGAGAGCGCCACCGCCACGTCCGCCTTGGGCTGGAAATACACCCGCACCACGGCCACGCCGCTATAGGACTGCGATTCGATGTGCTCGATGTCGTTGACCGTCGTGGTCATCGACCGCTCGAACGTGGTGACGATCCGCTTCTCCATCTCCTCCGGCGACAGCCCGGTATAGGTCCACACCACGCTGACCACCGGTATGTCGATGTAAGGAAAGATATCCACCGGCATGGTGATGATCGCGGTCACGCCCAGAATCGCAATCAACAGCGCCACCACCACAAAGGTATACGGCTGGCGTATCGCTAATCGTACAATCCACATGCCTTATCGATCCGGGAGTTAGAGGCCCCTAATCTCCCTATGATATCCGATTGGCGCCGCCCGTCAGGTAGCCCCAAAGGGCCAAAGGGCCAGCGGATGAGTGGGGCAGGCGCTTTCGCCTGCCACGTCTTCGTCCTCGCCGGCTTTTGCATGGCTCCGACGGCTTTCTTGTGGAACCGGCGGCGCGGCGGAACGCCTCACTCCTCCCGCAATGCCTTCATGGGGTCGAGTCGCGCGGCGCGGCGCGCGGGCAGCCATGCCGCCAGCGTCGTCGCCGCCGCCAGTATACCCGCCACCGCAACCATTCGCCCTGGATCGCTGCCCTCAACCCCGTACAGCAGGCTGGTCAGCAGCTTTCCCGCCGCTAACGCCCCCAGTACGCCCAGCGCCGTCCCCGCCGCCAGCATCCAGGCGGCGTCCCGCAAGATCAACCAAGCCACCGCTCCCGCGCGCGCCCCCAACGCCATCCGGAGACCAATCTCGCCTCTGCGCCTGGCGACGGAATACGCGGTCACGCCGTACAAACCCACCATCGACAGAAGCAGCGCCAGCCCTCCGAACAACGTCGAGAGCGCCGCTACCAGGCGCTGCTGCTCCAGCGAATCGTCCACCTGCCTCTCGAAGCTGCGAAATTCGAGCGAAATCGCGGCGCTCACCTTGGCGATCGCCGCCCTCACCGCCTCGGTCGGGGCGCTTGACGAAGTCGCGTACCGCAGCTCGTAGTTCAGCGTGGAGGGCGGGCTCGTGGTCTGCTCCATAGCGACGAAGCCGGTTATCGGCGCCTTCTCGTCGACGCGCCGGTACGCCGTGTCCTTGACCACGCCGATCACCTGATAACGCGGTCCGGAAGCGGCGGCGCCCAGGCGGACCGTTTTGCCCAAGGCGTTGCTGGAACCGAAGAATTGCCGCGCCGCCGACTCGTTGAGGATCATCGCCAGAGGCGCCCCGGCGCCGTCGTGATCGTCAAAAGCGCGCCCCGCTACGAACGGCGTCCCCAACGTGCGGAAGTACCCGGACGAGACGCAGTTCATGAAAAGCAGAACGTCCGGCCGCGGCGACGCGCCATAGCCGTCGGATGCGATCCACTCGTTCCAGGTCTGCCCGCCGATCGGCGTGAGAACCGAATTGGAGACCGAGGTCACGCCGGGCAGTTGCCGCAGGCGCTCGATAATCTCCCTGTACGCCCTGACGCGCTCCGCCGGTTCCCTGGCCGCCCGCTGCACATCCACGGTCACCCGCAACAGCCCGCCCGGCCGAAAGCCGAGGTCCGCATCCAACAGGTTCCGCAGCGTCCCGGTGAACAGCCCCGCCGCCAAGAGTAGAACGAACGACACGGCGATCTGCGCGGCCGCCAGCCCACTCCCCAGACGAAAGCGCCTCGACCCGCCGACCGCGCCGCGCCCGTGCTCCTTGAGCGCGTCGTTCGGCCCAACGCGCGTGGCCCGCAGCGCTGGGACCAGCCCGAACGCCAACGCCGTGACGATCGTCACCACCGCGGTAAACCCTAGCAATCGAAGATCGGGCGCCAGATCTATTTCCACGGCGTCCCCCGTGAATGGCGATCTCGAAATCAAGCCCACCAGCAGTCTGCCGCCCCACAGGGCCGCCAGAAAGCCGCCGCACGCTCCCAGCCCCGACAGAAGCAGGCTCTCGATCAGCAATTGCCGGATCAACCGCCACCGGCTGGCCCCGAGCGCCAGGCGCATGGAAAACTCCCGCTGGCGAGCCGCTGCCCGCGACAGCAGGAGGTTTGCGATATTTACGCAAGCGATCAGCAGCACCAGCCCGGCGATCGCCATGAGCGCAAACAGGGCCGTGCGATAGCGTTCTCCCACATCGGAGAATCCGGCGGCGGCAGGGCTTAGCTCGATCCCGTAGTTCAAGTAGCCCCGCCTCGCGCCGGCGCTCCAATACGTCGGCACGGTGGCGCGAAGGATCTCCGGGGCGAACGCCTTCATGCGGTCTTGCGTCTCCTCCAGTCCGGCGCCAGGTTTAAGCCGCCCCACAATTCGCAGCCACCAGTGGCTGCGTTGGTCCAACACGCTGTCCGCGTGCACCAACGGCTCGCAGCCAATCGGAATCGCCACGTCGTACGGCAGGTCCTTGTCGAACCCCTTCATCCATGGAGGCGTTACGCCGGCGATGGTGAACATCCGCCCGTCGAGCCGCAGCGTCCCCCCGATCGCCGCCGGGTTACCCTGAAACTCGCTCTGCCAGAAATCGTGACTGATCACGGCCACTGGCCCGGCATATCCGCAGCCGCGCCGGTCGTCCCGGCTCGTCAGCACGCGCCCCCGCAGCGCTGGCACGCCCAGCGCATCGAAGTAGCCGCCACTCACAAAGAGGCCATGCACAAACCGGCTCTCGCCGCCCTCGGAAAGATCGAAGCGCTCTTCCCCATAGGCAAACGCTCCCGCGAAGGCATCTCCCGAATCGCGAATCGCCTCCCACAACGGGTTCGTGAAATCCGTGCCATGCTCCTTGCCTTTAATCTGAAGCCCCACCAGCTCATGCGGGTTCTTCATGGGCAGCGTCCGCAGCATCACGGCGTCGATGACGCTGTAAATCGCCGTGTTGGCGCCAATGCCCAACGCCAGCGATGCCACCGCCGCCAGCGCGAAAGCCGGGTTCTTCGCGAGCGTGCGCATTCCATAGCGCAGATCCTGGAACCAGCTCTCGATCGCCGCCCAGCCCCATGCTTCCCGCGTGGACTCCTTCACCAAGGCGGAATTCCCCAGGTCGAGCCTGGCGGCTCGCCGCGCCTCCCGTGGCGGCAGCCCGGCCGCCTCTCGTTCCGTCGCCTCCTCCTCCAGGTGAAACTGAAGTTCGGCGTCCAGTTCGCTCTCGCGCGCCTTGCGATTCCAGCCGCGGTCCAGCCAGCGCATCACCCGCCGCAACGTCTCCATCTTGGCTCCTAATGCCGCTTGCCGGCCTCAAGCCGGCCGCAGTACCCGCGTGATCGCCGCCGACAGCTCGTCCCACCTCGACTGCGCGGCCGCGAGTCGCTTCCGCCCCGTGCGCGTCAGGCGGTAGAACTTGGCGTTTTTCCCCATGTCCGAAAGCCGCCACTCGGCCTCGATCCAGCCGCGAGCCTCCAGCCGGTGCAGCGCCGGATACAACGACCCGGTCTCCACCTGCAGCACGTCCTCCGACGCCATCCGGATATGCCGCGCGATGGCATGGCCGTGCGACGGCCCGAAGAGCAGCGTCCGCAGGATCATCAAGTCGAGCGTCCCCTGCAACAGCTCGATGCGCGAATCGTTCTTCTTGTCCATTCGATTGTGTAGATATTCTACTATTACATTACGTAGCGTGTCTACACAAAGGGACGGGCCGCGGCCGCATTGGTCACGACAGATTTGAGATTGATTCGCCGGGGCGGACCACCGCCCTCGCGGTCCGCCGGCCAGCGCGCCTACTTCCGCCCGAAGTCGATGAACCCGCGCCACGGGTCCGTGCTTAGCAGCGTCACGTCCAGCCGGTCGCCCACGTCCAGCCCGTGCTCGCCCCGCATCAGGCGGCCTTCCACCGGGGGATCGAATACCCGCACGAACACGCCTTTGGGCGTCACCCCGGTCACCACGGCGCTGAACGTCTGGCCCACCCGTGGATGCAGAGCCGCCGCCGCCAGCCGCTTGTTCATGGCCCGCTCCACCTTCCGCGCCGCATCCTCCTTCAAGGTGCAGTTGCGCGCGATGGCGTCCAGTTCGTCGTCCGTGTACGGCGGTTTCGCGCCCGCCGAGAGCGCCTTGAGCAGCCGCTCGGTCACCAGGTCCGCGAACCGTCGATTGGGCGCGGTCGAGTGCGTGTAGTCCTGCGCCGCCAGCCCGAAATGCCCCTGCCCCGTATCGCCCGGCCGGCTCGCCACGTATTCGCCGGGGCCCAAGAGCTTGAGCACCGCCAGCGATACGTCGGGGTAGTGTACTTCGTCGGCCTCCTTGCGCCGCATCAGAAAGGCGTTCAGCGCTCCCGGATCTGGCGCCGCGGGCAGCTTGTCGCCGTACTGCGCCGCCAGTTCCACGATGCGCGGCCAGCGTTCGGGCGCCTTCACCACCCGCCGGATCGATGAGACCCCCGCGTCGCGCAGCGTCCGCGCCATTACCTCGTTCGCGGCGATCATGAATTCTTCGATCAGTTGCGACGCGCGATTGGCCCCGCGCGCCGTAATGTCGCGCACCACCCCGTCGGCGATCACGGGCTGCGCCTCCAGCCGGTCGAACGTGAGCGCCCCCAGCCGGCGCCTGGCCTCCCGCAACGCCTGCGCCGCTTCGTCGTGAAGCTGGAGCTGCGCCGCCAGGTCCGCCGAGGCCGCCACCTTCGGCGGCGCCGCGCCCTTTCCTTCGAGCCACGGCCCTATCGAGCCGTAGGCCAGTTGCGCGCGGTTGCGCACCACCGCCCGGTAGACCTCGCTCGATGCGATGGAGCCGTCCGCCGCCACCAGCATCTCGATAACCACCGCCGCCCGGTCCGCGCCTTCGCCCAGCGAGGTCAAGTCCGTCGAGAGCCGCAACGGCAGCATCGGGAAGGTGCTGATCCCCGCGTATACCGTGGTCGCTTCCTTGGCGGCATGGCAGTCGATGGGCGTCGCCTTGGCCACCGCCGCATCCACATCGGCCACCCCCACCAATATCCGTATCCCGCCGGCCACCCGCCCGGCCCACTCAATCTGGTCCAGGTCGCGCGATTCTTCGTTATCGATGGAGGACCATAACAGGCCCGTCAGGTCCCGCAATGAGCGGTCCGGCGCCGCCTGAATTGCGTCCAGTTGCCTCTCCGCATCGGCCGGAAAATCCGGGTCGAACCCGTGGTCCGTCATCTCCTGCCTGGCCGCGGCAGTCAAATGGTATTCATCTTGGGGCATAAGGGGGATGCGCTATCGTGGCGATGCGCGTGTCGGTCCTTTCGATCAGCCGGTTCCATACCGAGCCCGGATCGGCGTCGAAGACCGTCCCCGCGTCGCCGGGGAATATGTACCAGCTTCCGAGCTCCATTTCGTGGCGCAGTTGAGGGGCGCTCCAGCCCGCATATCCAAGGTACGCGTGGAACGCGCTCGCCGCGATGGGCGACGCCAGCGACTTACTCAGCAGCGCCCTCGCCGAAATCGCGTAGACGTCGCCGAAGATGCGCTCGGCCCCGGCCAGATCCGCGCTCGAACGCGCCAGCGCCGTCACCAGCGTGGTCTCCACCGGCCCGCCTATATAGATCGGGTCGGCTCGCCCTTTGGCCTCGTCGCCGCTCAGTACCCGTGAGATGGCGGTCTTCGTCCGCCGGTTGACTACCAGGCCCATCGCGCCATCGTCCTGGTAATGCACCAACAGCACCACCGTCTCCGAGAAATTCGGGTCCAGCAGGCCGCGGCTCGCCACCAGAAACTTGCCCGCCGCCAAATCCCTGCCGCTGGTCGATTGCGCCGTCAGCGGCCCCGCGCACCCCACCGCCGCCAATACGCAAAGACTCCAGCCTCGCCACGCCATGAAACCGATTGTCCTCCTTTTTGAGGGCGGCCCGCTATTTGAGCGCCGAGAAGTCGGTCGGGCTCAGGAACACCGATTCCGTCTTCTGCACCAGCGGTCCGGCGGCTTCGGATTCCTTCTGCACCTTCTGCCATTCCGGATCGGCGCGGAATTCGGCCCAATTCTTCGTTGCGGCTTCGCGGCTGGGGTGGGCAAGGATGTAGATCAGCGTGTTCTTCGATCTCTCCGGGTCCTGCGGCGCCCAGTAACCGATGCTCTCCATATTGTGCCGCTTGAAGATGGCGATGGTGTGATCGCGGAAACGAGCCTTGAGGGCCTCCAGCTTGCCTTCGTTGCAGGTGTACGTCCGCAGCTCGTAGACCCGGTCTTGCGCGCCCGCGAATCCGGCGGACAAAAGCAGCAGCAGCAGTAATCGGCGCATATATCCTTTCCTCCGTCTATCGGTCCTGGCCCCGTTCCCCTTCGCGCATGGCCTGCGCGGGCGCCAGCAAATCCTCTTTCCGTTTCACCAGCGTCGAGGTATTGTAGCTGGCCACCTCGAAGCCGTGCCCGTGCGTGATGGCGTCGGTGGGACAGGCCTCCACGCAATACCCGCAGAAGATGCACCGGTTGTAGTCGATGTTATAGACCTTGGCGTAACGCTCCCCACCCGAGATGCGCACCCGGTCCGTGTTCTCCGCCGCTTCGATATAGATGCAATTCGACGGACACGCCGCGGCGCACAAAAAGCACGCCACGCACTTCTCCAACCCGTTCCCGTCCCGCTGCAATACGTGCACGCCCCGAAATCGCTCTTCGAACTTGGGGGGCTCGTCCGGGTAATTCTCGGTCACCGTGGGCGAGAGCATTTCCTTGAGGGTGACGCCCATCCCCTTGGCGACGGCAGCCGCGGCCCCGTATATTTCCTCGAGTGCATTGGCCATGAGTCTGATCCTATCTTAGCGTGACCCCGGCGGCAGCGCGCCGCCACCGGCGCCAAACCGGCGCCTACAGCTCTTTGACCAGTTGTTGCGCCGCAATCAACAGCGGGTCCCACACCGGCGCGAACGGGGGCGAGTAGGCCAAGTCCAGTTGCTCGAAATCCTCCACGCGAAGCCGCGCATGAAGCGCCGCCGCAATCACGTTGATGCGCCCCGCCGCGCCATCTTCGCCGATCGCCGACCCGCCCAGCAAGCGGCCCGTCGAGCGGTCCGCCGTCAGTTCCACCGTGGTCCTTCGCCCATCGAAATATCCCGGCTTGGAGTTCGCTTCGATCCGCGCGGATACCGGCGAAAAGCCCTCCGCCCGGGCCTGCGCGGCGGAAAGCCCCGTCACCGCAAACCCCATTCCGAATACCGACACGATCGACGTGCCCGCCACCCCGCCAAAACGTTCGCGTTTGCCGGCCGCGTTGGCGCCGGCGATCCTGCCCATCTTGTTGGCCGTGGTCCCCAGCGGGATGTACGCCGGCCGCCCCGTCACCACGTGCGTGGCCTCCGCGCAATCGCCCGCCGCGAACACCCCGTTCAGGTTGGTCTGCATGCGCTCGTCCGTGCGGATGGCCCCCGTGCGCCCGGTCGCTACCCCGGCCTCCGACGCCAGTTCCACGTTCGGCTTGAACCCGGCGGCCACTACCACCATGTCGCAGCGCACGTCCCCCACCCGGTCCGCCTCGATCTCGCGCGCCTCCACGCCGCTGGCGAATTCCACGCCGTGCGCCTCCAACTGCCGTTGCACCGCCGCCGTAAATGCCGCATCGTCGCGCCCCAGGACGTGCGCCGAGCGCTCTAGCACGGTCACCTGCAACCCGTTGCGCCGCAGCGCGTCGGCGACTTCCAGTCCGATGTACCCCGCGCCGATCACCACCGCGCTCCGCGGCCGCTTCTCGCTCAGGAACTGGCGCATCCGCGCGCCATCCTCCAGGGTTTGCAGCGTGAATACGTGCGGCTGGTCCGCGCCGGCGAATCCCGCAACGTCGCAGCGCGCCCCCGTGGCGATCACCAGGTGGTCGTACCGCAAGCGCCCGCCGGATTCGAGCGTCACCTCCCGCCGCGCATGCGACACGGACGTCACCCGCGCGCCCGTCCGCACCTCGATGTTGCGCTCCCGCCGGAAGTACTCCGGCGTGTAGCCCATCAACTGCCGGATCTCGCGGATGCGCCCGTCCACAAAATACGGCAGCCCGCAAGCGCCGTAGGAAATCGCCGGCCCACGTTCGAGCACTACGATTTCCAGACGGGGATCTATCCGGCGCGCGCGCGCGGCTGCGCTCAGACCCGCGGCGACGCCTCCCACTACCACCAGTGCCATCCGCCGCTATTCCTCTTGTTGTTGGATTCTCTTGACGAAGTCCAGGATGTCGAAAGTCTTGACCTTGCGGTCGGGGTAGCAACTGTTGACCGCATCTTGTTCGTCGGCGAAGATTTCGAAAACCGTCGCCAGCTTGGTCATCACCAGCAGCTCGATATTGCGCCGGTTGAGGTGGACCAGCTTGATGTTCCCGCCGTTCCTCCGCAAGGTGGTCGCGCACATCACCAGGGCGCCCAAACCCGTGCTGTCGATGTAGTCCACCCCCTGCAGCTCCAGCACCAGGTTTCGCACCCCAGTGGCGTTCAGCGCGCCTACCATCTCGCGCAACGCGCCGGCCCCCGGGCCAACCGTAATCCGGCCCTTCAGTTCCAGTACAACGACTCCCTCGTTCTCCCGTTGTTCGATTTCCAAAGACATCTGCCCTGGATTATGACACAGCCCCGCCGGGTTCTGGTAACCGCTCAGTATCCCAGTTCGGCGGGCGTGTAAACCAAGTCCCTGTCGAGGACCATTTCCATGGTTGTGCCTCGGGGCAACACCACGCCGGCGTTATGCGATCCCATCGCCGAGGCCAATCCCGCGATTCCCCCCGCCGCCGCCCCAAGACCTACTCCCATGCCGTAATGGCCCGAGGCGATTCCGGCGATCGATCCCATGGACGCCCCCGTGCCCGTGTTTCTCACCACCGTTCCCGCTTCGCTGCCCGTGCGGCTCTCCCCGCCGATGGTTCCCTCCGTGCGGTCCACTTGCCCCTTCGCGCCGGCGTCCGCCTGGTCCAATCGCGAGCGGAAGTCCCGCGCCACCCCGTTCGGCAGCGTCAGCGAATCGAAGCGAATGCACATCTCCCCTTTGCCTTTGACGCGCCCCGCCGGCTTGGCCAGCGTCACCGTCCCCGTCACATAACTGTTGCGCGGAATCACCAGCCGCCCGTCGGCGAAAATGGGGAACGCCGTCTGCAGATAAACGCCGTCTCCCTCGTGCGATTGTCTGGTATTCAGGGCGTTGACCAGGGTGAGTGGAATGTGCGTGCCCGCGCGCACCACGATTTGCGCCGTGGCCGCCGGCTGAGGCTTGCCCAGCGCAGGCGGCGGCTGTGGCGGCTGTGGCGGCTGTAGCGGCTGCGGCGCCGGAGACCGAACCGTCAGCTCCGTCTGCCCTTCCCGCCGGTACGTCAGCGTGCCTTCCACCGGCCCCGTCGAGCGCGCCACCTGGCGCTCGATGGTGAGAACCGAACGGCCCGCGGATAGCATCCACCGGTCCATGATCGAGTAGTTCGAGGGGCCCGTGACCACCGTCGTGATCAGCAGCGCCGCGCCTTCCCATTTGGCGTAAGTATTCCTATGCTCCCGCCCCAGCGCGTACTGGCTTTCCTTGCCGTCCGCTGAGAAGTTCCACACCGCCGCCGCGCCATCTTCGGCCGTCGCCGAGCAATGCACCGCCATGTCGCTCTGCTCGATCGCCAGCAGCCGGTCGGGCATGCCCGGCAGCGCCTGGATGTTGCTGGCCCGCGGATCTAGCACCCACCGGCCCGAAAAATCGCGGTCCGCATCGAGCGCTGCCAGCGGAGCGGCGGCGGCGGCGAACCCAACGATCGCGGCCGCGACAATGAAATCGCGCGAATTCATACTTATCGAAATATTACCACCAGACGCCAGCGAGCGCGATATCATGCTAGCCGGAGCCATGAAACCACCCCATCTGCCCCTTGACAAGATCGCCGCCCTGCAGCCGGCGTGCCTGCGAATCGCCGTGCCGGAGGCCTACGCGGACGCCAATGGTCATATGAATATGCGGTGGTATCTGGCAGTCTTCGACGATGCCGGCGACGCCCTCCATGAGCGCCTCGGCCTCACCCCCGAATTCCACCAGCGTCACCGCACCGGAACCGTGGACCTGGAACATCATGTCCACTACTTGAGCGAGGCGCTGCCGGGGGATCGCTTGGCGGTCTACGCGCGCCCGGTGGCGCAAACCGCCAAGCGCCTGCACTACCTTATGTTCATGGTGAACGAAACCAAGGGCAGCCTCGCCGCGATCTTCGAATGCATCAACGCGTTCATGGATCTCAGCCTGCGCAAGACCGCCCCGTTTCCGCCGGAAATCGCACACAGAATCGCGGAGGCAGTGGCGCAGGGAACGGCGCTCGATTGGCCGCCGCCGCTATGCGGCGCCATGCGCCCCTGATTCTTGGGCCAGCCGCTTTCGCCTGCCAACCCGCTACTTGCCAACCACCAGGATCGTGAACGAGCCGGGAACCATCTGGCCCCGTCCACCGCGTCCACCGCGTCCATCGGCCGCCGGCGGCGGCGTCCCGGCAGGCGGCGCCGCGGGCGGCGCAGTCTCGGCTGCGATCAGCAGGATGTGGTCGGTCTTGCTGTCGAGCGTCAGCGTCTTGGCCCGCGTCATGGTCTTGAGGTTCTGTTCCACCACGAAGCTGGTGGGACTGTTCTCCTTGACGACGCTCAGCGTGCCATCGCCGTTCGAGCTGAACGCTTCCATCGTCGCCGGGTTGAATGTCGCGCCATCCGTGCCCGTGCCGATCGGCAGCACGGCGAGAATCTTGCCCGTGTCGGAGTTGAGCATCACCATCACCGCCGGCTCGTGGCAGGTGGCGAAAAGAACGTGGTTCTTCGCGTCGAAGGCCAGTCCGCCAGGGCCGCCGCCCTTGCCGGCCAGATCGTAAGTTCCGGTCACCTTCATCGCCGCGGCGTCCACCACGGCGATCTTGTCCTTATCCTCCAAATCGACGAAGAGCTTGCCCTTGCCGTCCGTGGCCGCTTGCTCCGGAGCGCCGCCCAGGTCCACCGTACCTATCACCGCGCCATCCACCGAATTGATTACCGTGGCGTTGGGCGCGCCGTGGCTGAAGACCCAAACCCGCTGGTTGAATGGATCGAACAGGATGCCGTCCGGGCCGCCCTGCACGTCGATGGTCTTGATGATCGCCAGAGTCTTGGTGTCCCACATCGCGACCGGCTTGCTGCTCGCGAAGCCGTGACCGGATTTGGGGTCGACCGCCGCGCCACGCGCGTTGGTATTGGCGATCTCGCCGACCATCTCCTGCGTGTCGAGATTGTAGACCGAAACCCGCGCCGGATTCCCGGTGCGCGGAATGTACAAACGCCGGCCCGCGGCGTCCGCGTAAACGTAGTCGAAACCGCCGTCGCCGCCCACTCTGGCGGACTTCAGCACCTTATAAGGTCCGTCCTGGGCCAGTCCGGTTGACGCAAGAGTCGCGAAAATCGCGATCGCTAACGCAAGTCCTAAGCAAACTCGTCGCATGTTGTGTTTCCTCCACACGGGTACAGCCGTAATTATCCCCCATGCTCGATGAATAGACCATGAACTCCGCGGCGTCCCCTACTTCAGCGCCGCGGCGGCGGATTCGATGGCTGCCCCGGCGGACGCCAGCACTTGGCCGGCCAGCCCGATTTCCTTGTCCGCAAGCTGCCACTGCTTCTGCTCGATGCTCTCCCGCACTCCCGGCAGCGTCTTCACCCCGTAACCGGTGTAGAAACCCGGCGCATAGATCTGGTTCTTGAACCAAGCGCGATTCGGCAGGCCTTCCTTGAGCGTCAGCGCGCGCTCCACCGCGATCAGGCGGCCGTTGGCATCGCGCAAAGCCGCGGCGGATGGCCCTGGTCCGGCATTCCCGGAAATCCCCCCGACAGCCTCTGCGTAGACCTTCGCGGCGCGCTCGAGCGCCGCCATGCCGTTGTCGAGCGGCGCGAAATTCAGATACGGCGGAACCTCTTCCGTCTTGGGCGGAACGGTCTTGAGGCGCGGATCTTGCATGGCCGCGAAAATCCCCTCGTCGATCTGGCGGTTGCGTTCCACCGCGTGCTCCCGCGCATCGCTCGCCAGCTTCCGCACCTCAGTCGCGTACCGGTGCACGGTGTCGCTGAAATCCTCGAAATCGAAAGGCAGCAGGTCGGCGTCCGCCAAACGCAGGACGGCTTCCCCGGCGGTCTGCGCCAGCGCGCGCCCGTAGACGAAATCCGTGTCCGAGAAATGCGTGTACCAGTAGAAGTCGTCGTAGATGGAATGGTAAATGCCGCCGCCATCCTCGCCGCCATAGCCCAGGTTCAGGGACGCCACGCCCAGGTGGTCGATGAACACGGTGTAGTCCGAGCCCGAACCCAGCGCGCCGATACGCAGATCCGGCCGCGTGCGCGCTTCCGGACCGCCGGCCGTATTGGCGGCCGCCTGACTGGCGATCTCGCGGGCCTGCAGGCGCTTCCACGCCGTCCCGCCGCTCTCCGGGTCGTCGATGTCGCGCGCCACCCCGTTCATGAACTTCTCAAGCGTGTGCGAGCCCGACATATTCAGATAGCCGCGGCCGTTGCTATCGGAGTTGATGTACGCCGCCGCCTTGCGCGTCAGCTCGTCGGCGTGCGTCTCGGCCCATTCCGTGGAACCCAGCAGCCCCGGTTCTTCGCCGTCCCAAAAGCACAGCAGGATGGTGCGCTTGGGCTTCCATCCCTGGCGCGCCAGCGTGGCCAGACCGCGCGCCTCTTCCAAGAGGGCCGACATCGCGGAGACCGGATCTTCGGCCCCGTTCACCCAGGCGTCGTGATGGTTTCCGCGGATGATCCACTCGTCGGGATACCCTTCCCCCGGAATGCGCGCGATCACGTCATAGAGCGGCTTCGTGTCCCAGTTGAACTTGACCTTGAGATGCGCCTTGCCGGGGCCTGGGCCCACATGATACGTCAGGGGCAGCGCCCCACGCCAGGATTCGGGCGCGTCCGGGCCTTTTAGCGCCGCCAGCAACGGCTTGGCGTCTCCATAGGAAATAGGCAGCACGGGGATCTTGGTCAGCGTGACGGCCTGGTCGAGCCGCAGGCGTTTGGCATCCTTGGTGGCGCCGACGCCCGGCGTGAGCGGGTCGCCGGGATACACCGGCATGTCCATCACGCTGCCGCGCTGCACCCCGTCCTCCGGCCGATAAGGTCCGTTGGGGAATGTGTCGCCGGCCTCGTAGCCGTCGTCGCGCGGATCGGAATAGATCAGGCATCCGGCGGCCCCGTGCTCGGCCGCAACCTTGGGCTTGATGCCGCGCCACGATCCTCCGTAGCGCGCGATCACGATGGCCCCCTTCACCGAGACGCCCAGGCGGTCCAGCGTTTCGTAGTCCTCCGGCACGCCGTAGTTCACGTACACCAGCGGCGCGGTGACGTCCCCATCGATGGAATAGGCGTTGTAACTGGGCAATTGCTCGTCGCGCTGCGAGGACGTGGGATCGATCGCCACCGCCGGCTCGGCCAGCTTGGCCGTGAACCTGATCGGTTCGACCAGTTCCAGCAACCGCTCCTTGGGCGTCGGAAAGAGCACGTCGAAGGTCTCGATCTCGGCGCTCAGGCCCCACTCCTTGAGTTTGGCGAGAATCCACTCGGCGTTGTCCTTATCGTAAGCCGAGCCGACGTGGTGCGGCCGCGCGCTCAGCCGCTGCATGTACGCGCGCAAGTTGGCCGTATCCGGAAGCGCGCGGAACTTGGCCTCCCAGTCGCGCTCCACCCGCGAGGATTCCCCGAAGTAACCGCGTAGCGGAGCGGTCTGCGACCACCCGGCCACGAACAGCCCCAGACAAAGCAGCAGAACGAAAAAGGACCGCATGTGCGAACCATTCTAGCGCGAGCAGGGGCCCGCTCGAATATGCCACGGCCGGCAACTTGGGAGCCGTGGAGTGGGCCTCCGGACTGCCATGCCGCCATTCCTGGCGGCATGAAGCCAATCGCCATGAACCCAAGCGCCTGCCCCACCTCGCATTCGTCTATAGTACGATCTATGGCCATCATCGCCGTCGCCGGTCGAAAAGGCGGCATCGGGAAATCGACCATCGTCGGCAACCTCGCCGCTGAGTTCGCCGCCATGGGATACTCCGTGGTCGCGCTCGACGCCGACCCCCAGCACAGCTTGGCGGCTTGGGCGGAGCAGGGCGATGGAATGCTCGCCGGCTGCGTCCGGAAGGTGGATGCCGCCGCCGCCGAGACCCTGTCGGCCATGGCGCGCAAAGCCCAGAAGACCGCCGATATCGTTTTGGTCGATACGCCCCCCGGCGCCCCCGCCACCGCCTACCAGGCGGCGCTCGCGGCCGACTTGGTCTTGCTGCCGTGCGGCCCTTCCCTTTTGGATCTCCTGGCTCTCAAGGAGGCGCTGGCCCAGGCCCTCAAGGCCCGCGCCGAACGCCGTTCGAAGCGCCCCCGCATCCGCTTCGTCCCGTCCAAGGTCCTCATGAATACCAACCTCGGACGCAGTCTGTCCGCCTCGCTGAAGGACATGGGCAGGAAAGTGCTGCCGCCCATCGGCCAGCGCGTCGCGGTGGCCGAGGCCGTGGCCAGCGGCTTGACCGTGCGTGAGTACGCCCCAGGTTCGCCCGCTCACGCGGAATTCGAGAAGCTCGCCAAAGCCGTGGATAAAATCGCGGCCCGCTCTTAACCGGCCCATAATTGCCTTATTTGGGTATAGAATCCGAAAGAGGAGGATAACAATGACTATCGGCAGGTTCGCATGGTTGACAGCGGTGCTGCTTCTGGCGATCGTTCCGGCGTTCGGAGCGGATGTCACGGGCAAGTGGACGGCGTCATTCGAGACCCAGATCGGAACTCAAAACTACACCTACGACTTCAAGGTGGATGGCGACAAACTCACGGGAACCGCCAAGTCTCAGACCGGCGAAAGCCAGATCTCCGAAGGCGTCGTCAAGGGCGACGACATCTCCTTTGTCGAAACCCTCGACTACCAGGGACAGTCCCTGCGCATCGTATACAAAGGCAAGATCTCGGGCGACGAAATCAAGTTCGCCCGCAACGTCGCCGACATGGTCAGCGAAGACCTCGTCGCCAAACGCGCCAAGTAAGGCCGCGCCCTTGTTTGGTGGACCTCGCCGAAACCGGCATTGACCATTGGGCCGGCCGCCACCCCGCCCTCTTGCGCGCCCCGCAAGCTGTTATTCTTGTTCCGTGAATCCGGTCCGATGGAGCCTGTTCGCTTTGGTTCTCTCGGTTCTCCCGGCCTTCCCCCAAGAGCTGTGCGAGGTTCGCGGCTCGGTAGTGGATGCGCGCGGCGGCGAAGCGCTGTCGAATGTCGCGGTCCAATTGGCCGGCGGAGCCTACCGCGCCACTTCCGACGCCGCTGGCCGCTTCGTCCTCGCCTCGGTCGAGGCCGGCGACTATGTCCTCAGCGTCTCCACCGTGGGATACCGGATGATCAAGAAGCCCTTCCACCTGGGCGCCGGC
>Ga0182027_10001538_pt1 | contig 38428 bp, 26 predicted proteins | sample 712E1DmetaG_FD_121300 | JGI IMG/M metagenome (GOLD analysis project Ga0182027, IMG submission 121300) | Permafrost microbial communities from Stordalen Mire, Sweden - 712E1D metaG (Illumina Assembly) | ecosystem: Environmental > Terrestrial > Soil > Wetlands > Permafrost | place: Sweden...
AACAGCGAAATTGCTGTTAAAAGGAATGTTATTTTAAATATTCGTTTCATCTTTCAAAATTTTATACGTTATAACATAAGATTAACACCTATAACATACACCCTTGATCTTGGATACATATTGTTATCAATACCTAAGGTTGAACCGAGGTTCACTTCAGGATCAAGACCCTTGTACTGCGTTATTGTAAACACATTGTTCACGGTAAATGAGATACGGAGGTTCAGTGTGTTCTTCACAAGGTTCCCGAAGTTATAGGCAAGGGAGAGATAGTCCAGCTTGAAGAAAGAAGCATTCTGTACGTAATAATCCGACAGATACTGCTGGTTTACGAAGCCTGTATTTGTTACTGATGTGGTTACGTTGCCGAGATAGGGGCCTTCAGGGCGGAAGATATTTCCATAGACACCCCTGTTGGCTTCCACGTTGTTATACATATAGTTTCCAACATTGGCATGGCCGCTGGCTGACAGTGTCCATTTCTTAAAGGATAACCTTGTGTTGACACCGTAAGTGGAAGTCGGATTCGGGCTCTTGTAACAATACCTGTCGGCATCGGTGATCTTTCCGTCTCCATTCCTGTCAACATACACACCTTCGATCGGGTTCCCGTTTTTATCATAAACCTGCTGGAACACATAAAATGAATTGATCGGGTAACCGACTTTGTCAATCTGAACGGTGTTACCAACTCCTCCACTGATACCTCCAACCATAACACCCGGATAGTTGGGATCGTCGGAGATGTTCAGTTTGGTGATCTTGTTATTATACGTTGTTGCATTCAGGCCAATATCCCACACCCAGTCCTTTGTGACTATGGGTTTCACATCGAGCATGAATTCAAAACCTGAATTATTCATGGTTCCGACGTTGGTCCAGACATAGTTTGACAGGTTTGTCCCTGCCGGCACCGGGATAAAGTTCAGCATATCCCTGGTATCTTTGTAGAAATAGTCGGCCGATGCAGTGATCCTGTCTTTCAGGAATCCCAAGTCAACACCAATGTTCCACGTTGTCGTTGTCTCCCATTTGATATTCGGGTCGTATGCATCGGGACGCAAAGTTTTATACCATACATTCCCGAACTGGTACATTGCAAAACCATCACTGAGCTCATAAATCGGGAGGTAGGGGTACCAGTTGCTGGAAATATCCTGCTGACCGGTCTCGCCCCAGCCTGCCCTGAGTTTCAGCTGCGATACGACTTTTGAGTCCCTTAGGAATTTTTCGTCATTGATCTTCCATCCGAGGGCAACCGAAGGGAACAAGCCCCAGCGTTTGCTGGATGAGAACCTGGAAGAACCGTCATCACGAAGGGTAGCCGTTAACAAATACCTGTTGAACAACTGATAGTTCAAACGGCCGTAAAATGAAATCAGGTAATATTCCTGCTTTACTATGAGCGTATCGGCATGTGCTGCATCACCCCAGTTGCTTCCGTTATAATTGTTATTGTCGACCCAGAAATGCTGCCAGGAATAACCTGCCATGACATCAAATTTGCTGGAAATGCTTTTCACATCCTTTACATAGTTAAGGTAAAAGTCAAGCAAACTGTTTTTCTTGGTCTGGTCGTAAAAGTCCAGGACACCGTGATTTACATACTGCCAGGTTGCAAAAGAAGGGATATAATTGCGCCCGTTGCTCTTGGAATAATCCATACCAAGGTTAAGGTTAACCCTCAGGTCAGGAAAAAAATGGAGTTTATAATCGATGGTCGCATTACCCAGGAACCTGTTGACCGTGGATGTGTTATCCGTGAGTTTGAGGACTGCCACAGGGTTTGCGGTTGCCTGGGTTACCGGGGCGCCGCTTGGCTGCAACCATCCCCAGAACCCACCATACATATTATATTTTCCGTCTGCGGTAACAGGCTGGGTCGGATCGAATGCGACGGCATCTCCGATTGCTCCCTGGTCGGCAAAGCGGTTCACCTCATTCATATACTTGGCATTGACGCTGATCTTCAGGAAATTCTTAAAGAATGTCGGGTTCAATGTCACTCCAACATTGGTTCTCTGCATGTTATCTGTTAGCAGGGTTCCATCCTGATAGGAATAACCGATGGAAACACGGTACGGCATGGTACTGATTGCGCCTGTCAAAGCCAGGTTATGGTCGGTTCCCACGGCTGACCTGTAAATTTCTTTCTGCCAGTTGGTGTTTGCAGTCCCAAGAAGTGTATCGACATCCGGACGTTTCGGGTACCTCTGCAATGTCAGTGCACGGAAATCATCACCGCTGTAAACACTGATCATTTTGGGAACTGTGGATATGGACACATTTCCAGAATATTCAAGACCGATCTTCTTTGAGCCTGCAACCCCTTTCTTTGTTGTAATGATGATAACCCCGTTGGATGCACGTGAACCGTAAATGGCAGTTGCAGAAGCATCTTTCAGGATCGTATATGTTTCAATATCGTCCGGGTTTAACATACCGAGCGTGCTTCGGGCGCCGGAAGTGGACGCATTATCGATGGCAACACCGTCAATGACCAGCAAAGGATCGTTGTTTGCATTGATTGAAGAACCGCCTCTGATACGGATGATAGCATCGCCACCCGGAGCACCGCCGGTTGTAGTGACCTGGACACCGGCAATTTTACCGATGATCAGCTGTTGGGGGGACGAAATTGCGCCCTGGTTGAAATCCTTTTTATCGAGTGCAGAAACAGATCCGGTAGCATCCTGCTTTTTCACTACACCATAACCGATCACGACGACTTCATTAAGGCTTTTGGTCCCAACAACGAGGGATACATTCAAAGTTTTCTGGTTAGCGACGGTTACTTCCTGGGTCGCATACCCGACATAGGAAAATGCCAGCACTGAACCTGTCTTAACTTTAATTGAAAAGTTCCCATCAACGTCGGTAACAGTTCCAGTTGTCGTATTCTTTACAACTATTGTTACCCCCGGAATTGAACTTCCATCTGTTGCATCAGTTACTTTTCCTGTTATCGCAATTTCCTGGGCAAATCCGGCCGACGCCGAAACCAGCGCGAAGAAAAGAATCAGATAACGCAACCAAAGTACACGTTTCTTCATAGAGTCTGTTTTAAATCGTTAACATTCCGTTAATTATTAATAAGTGATTATAATGCAAAATTTAATGCAGAATTAATAAAAAAAACAATAACAATATTAAAAAAATATTACAAGCGTAAAAATAATGTTTTTTTTTTCACAATGACTCGAAAAAACAGAAAAAAATGTACGCATGATGATAAAGCAAGTCAAAACCCTGGAATCCCGACCGGGCCTTAAGGAAAAAATAATTGCAGGCAGACAGCCCGGGCCGCTGAATTTATTATTTTTGTAGTTAATAATCACCTATCCCTATGAAAAAGCTCTTTCAGCGTTTTATCATTCTTGCCTGCCTGATCATGGTCTGCGGGATCCTCAGGTCGCAGGTTGTAGTTTCTGTTCCTGTCTATTCCTCCGATCCTGACTCCTGTATTGTAACGGTTCCGCTTTACCCGACCGATATTGATTCCTGCATTGTCACTTTCAATGCATTGAAAGGCAATGCCGGGCTGGCAAACTACACCGGCTCTGTTTACGCTCATACAGGGGTGATCACCAACCTGAGTACATCTTCGACCGACTGGAGATATGTGATAGCCGACTGGAGCCAGAACATCCCGAAGGCCCTGATGACCTCGCTGGGGAATAACCTATACAGGATCACGCTTCGCCCGTCGATAAGGGAATTTTACGGGGTGCCGCAGTCCGAGACAATCGAAATGGTCGCTTTCGTTTTCAGGAATTCGGATGGGTCCAAAACGGGCCGTGAGGCAGATGGCAGCGACATCCTGACTAACGTATACCCAGCCAGGACAAGCGTTACGATCAACCTTCCCCAATCCAAAAGTCTCCTGGTTCAGACGGGTGATACTATTCCTTTTTCGGCAACAAGCCCCCTGTCCGACACGCTTAAACTATACGTCAATGGCAGTCTGATTAAAAAAGTAGCCGGCCAGGGGATCACCGATACCATTTCAGCCAATAATTTCGGACATAACTGGGTCAAGCAATGGGTGAAAGTGATTGCCAAAAACGATACCGCCTCTGCTGCCGATTCGTTCTGCTATACCATTGTTCCTGCGCCCACGGTTGCTTCACTTCCCACGGGTGTTTCCGAGGGTATTAATTATGTGGATTCAACCACCGTTGTACTGTGTTTATATGCCCCGTTCAAAAAGTTTTGTATTGCTCTCGGAGATTTCAACAACTGGACAGCCGATTCTATATACAATATGTACAGGACGCCCGACGGGAATGATTTCTGGGTCCGGGTCAGCAACCTTGTTCCACGACAGGAATATATTTTCCAGTACCTTGTGGATGGTGTTCTTAAAATAGGCGATCCGTATTGTGACAAAGTCAGTGACCCGAACGACCAGTACATCGATAGCTCAACCTATCCCGGTCTTATCCTCTACCCCTCAGATAAGACGACCGGTATTGCCAGTGTGATTCAAACAGCCCAGATCCCGTACAACTGGTCCGGTGCCAGCCTTACTCCTCCCGCCCATACCGATCTCGTGATTTACGAGTTGCTTGTCAGGGATTTCACCGCCCAGCATACCTTCCTTTCATTGATCGACACACTGAATTACCTGAAAAACCTTGGTGTAAATGCAATCGAACTGATGCCGGTGATGGAATTTGAAGGAAACAGCAGCTGGGGATACAACCCCGATTTCTCTTTTGCCGTGGATAAATATTACGGTCCGAAGAATACCCTGAAGCAGTTCATTGATACTGCTCATGCAAGGGGGATTGCCGTGATCCTCGACATTGTATGCAACCACCATTTCGGAAGTTCTCCCCTGGTCCAGTTATACTGGGACAGCCAGAACCAAAGGCCTGCAGCCAACAGCCCCTGGTTCAACCCAATCCCGAAACATCCTGACAATGTCGGGTATGATTTCAACCATGACAGTCCAGCCACAAGATCATATATGCAGAGGCTGGTAAAATACTGGATCCAGGAATACCACGCTGATGGCTACCGTTTTGACATGTCAAAAGGGTTTACCCAGGTCAATTCATATCCTGACAACATGACCCTGTGGGCCCAGTATGACCAGGACCGGGTGAACATCCTTTTGCTGTATGCCAATGCCATCTGGTCGGTCAACCGGGATGCATATGTAATTCTGGAGCATTTCGCCGAAAACACCGAGGAATCAGTTCTCTCAAATGCAAATATGATGCCCTGGGGCAATATGAATTCCGCCTATGCTTCTGCTTCCGAAGGATGGAACCAGAGCGGTTCTTCCGATATTTCCCAGGCTTCGTGGCAGAAGCGGGGATGGTCAAAGCCAAACCTCATCGCTTATATGGAAAGCCATGACGAGGAAAGACAAATGTTCTTCGATTATTCGTCAGGGAACACTTCCCATCCTCCATATGACCCTGGAGACACTGCCACTGCCCTGACACGGGTTGCACTTTGTTCAAATTTTTTCATGACTATACCGGGACCAAAAATGATCTGGCAGTTCGGGGAACTCGGCTATGATTATTCCATCAACTATCCCTCGGGGACATCAAGTTCCCGTCTGGACCCCAAACCCATCCGCTGGGATTACTATTCACAGTGGGGAAGAAAATATCTGTATAACGTGTTCCATTCCCTGATCGGGCTTAAGAAAACACTGCCGGTATTTAAGACTACATCCTACACAGTGGATGTTTCAGGCGCAGTCAAGAGGATTACGCTAATTGATACAAGCATTGATGTATTATTACTTGGGAATTTCGATGTGACCGGTCAGAATGTGTCGCCCGGTTTTCCAAAAACAGGTACCTGGTATGAATACTACACGGGTGATTCTCTGGTGGTCACCGACACAGCCAAAGCCATGGCCTTCAAGGCCGGGGAATACAGGCTTTACACCACGCTGAAGCTTCCGAAACCTTTATTTACAGGCATCACCGGGCATGAAACAGATATCCTGACCGGGCATTCAGTTACAGTGTTTCCGAATCCTTCTGCCGGACCCGTTACTTTCGAAATTATCAACCGGGAACAGCAGGACGTCAAACTCCTGGTGTTCAATATGGAAGGGAAGCAATCAGGTGTCGTGTTCAGCGGCAGCCTGTCGGAAGGCACTCATTATTTTCAATGGAACGGTGCATCGACAGGTACAAGACTCAAGCCCGGAATGTATTTTTACAACCTGATAATCGGGGGCCACTCAGAAAGCGGGAAATTCATCATTGAGTAGACCGGGAGGGCAGGGCCACAGACTAAAAACCGCCCGGCAACGTTTCTTTTTCTATCTTTGCAACTAATTTCCATTACCTGAGATGAAAAGATCAGCAAAAATCCTGTGTTTTGCAATATGGATAATATCCTGCCTGTTTTTAACCGAAACGGGGAAAGCGGCAACAGATACAACGTTTGTCCTGTCCTTGCAAGTGAATATGACCAAGGCTGTCCGTTCCGGATTGTTTTACCCGAGCCTTGACGGGCTTTATGTCACGTTTGATACACTGATAGCCGACCAGCAGCTGGTCCCGGCAGGCGGGAATATCTATACACTTCTTATTGCAGATGGTGTTGATTCCGGAGTTATTTACCATTTCCATTTCAGGATCAACGGCTCAATCAATGAAACTGTTGACCGTCAGATCCTGATCGGGCAGGGGATCAATTCATACTCCTGCTGGTGGAATAACGATTACCTGAATTCAACCTCGTTCCAGGTTGATATGAGATACATGGTCCAGCAACGGATATTCAGGCCCGATTCGGATTTTGTCGACGTTGTCGGGAACATGAATAACTGGACAGGTTCACCTCATATGACCCGTATCGATACAGGTTATGTTTACCAGACAACCTACAACCTGGAACCCTCCACAACTGCGGTCTTCAAGTTCAGGATCAACGGCGATTCGAATAAAATAGAGCTGAACGGCAAACCCGACAGGTTGCTTCTCATTCCCGATACCGTAATTCAGCCAAGGTACTGGTTTAACAATTATAATCCAGGGAAAGTCACGATGAGCTTTTATTGTAATATGAAATACATGACCCGGGCAGGGCATTTCAACCGGCAGAGCGATTATGTCGATGTGGCTGGGAACTTCAACGGGAACGGAGCCTATGACATCCTTTATGATACGGACCGGGACAGCATATACACAGCCACCCTGATGATTGATACTGCATTTTACCATCAGAATCCGGTTACGTTCAAATACCGTATTAACGGGAACTGGGCTATGGCAGAACTCCAGGGCCAGCCTCCAAGAAGCTATGTTCTTCATGACACACTTGGCGGCCGTAATATCGACAGCAGCTGGTTTAACAACTGGAACCCGGAAGTACCTACCCCCCCGATGGCTGTTCATGTTTCCATACAGGGGAAATATATATTCAAGGAATATCTTTCCGGTGCTTATTCCTATGAAGATATTAACGGGATCCGCGAAGGGGCCACATCCTTTCAATGGTACAGGAGTGCTGATTCCCTGGGGATCAACATCACCGTTATAGATACCGCCACGCAAATTGCCTATCAGGTCGACTCTCTCAGCATTCACAAATGGCTGGTGTTTGAAGTCACACCGAGAGCCGACAGCGGTTCGGCGAAAGCCGGGCAGCCTGTAAGAGTGGTCACGAAAACACCTATCGGTGCCCTGGGGGTCAGCGAAACCGGAAATATTATTTCCCTTGTTTACCCCAACCCTTTTCTGGATTCTTTTTTGATTGACAGCAGGGAGGCCCTGTCAAGGGTAGAATTGTATGATCTTGTCGGGAAAATAGTTTTCCGTCAAACGGCGCCAGAATCGAAAGAGATTATCGTCAGGCCGGGGAACCTTTCTCCGGGAATTTATATTCTCCGGGCATACAGCAGGGACAATCAAAGCGGGCAGGCTAAAATTCTGAAACAATAATCCTGAAAACCGGTTGCCGGGTCAACCTGAGGTTCAGTCCGGCAGGAGGCTCTTTTATTTTTTCCATTCCATAAGGTAAACCGACGAAAACCTGTTCATCCAGGGGTTGGAAGAGGTATATTGCTTCAGCAGGCTTTGCGGATCGGTCTTGCCATATACGAGCTTGTCCCTTGCAGCCATAATCCTTGCCAGTTTCTCCTGGTAAGGCAGCGACCTGTCTTCTTTCAAACCCTGCACCTCCATCAGGATGAGATAGCGCAGAGCCTCCACGGGGTTATTGTTCATCACATAATAATCGAGGGCGAATGCTGAAAGGACGGGGTTGCCCTTCATCACAACGAAATCATACACGGAAACCAGCGGTATCCCGAAATTATCGATACGGTTGAAGGTATAGTACTGCTCATTGGTTGCAAGTATCCTGATTCCAGGCTCAAAATCCCCGGCAGCAATGCTGATTGCCGCATCCTCATAACGCTTCTGGTACTTCGCAGCAACATCATAACTTGCCAGCGTATCCCGGATCGGGCGGGTATCGAAGCTGCACCACGGAGAGTGTTCCGCTATCCTGATTGCCTGCTTAAGCAAGCCTGCCCCTCTGATGAAATTGCGTATCGCAAAGCTTTTCCCTGCACGGATGGACAATAGGTTGAGGCTGTCTTCCAGCAATGAGCAGGCCTGGTTTTTCATCATCAAACGATAGGAAGAAACCGCTTCTACAATATCCGGATCTTCCGACAGTCCTTTTCTTTCCGCTGTTTTGACAACCGACTCCAGAAATTTTTTTGCTGAATCAGACTGGTTGTTCCACACGAGTTTTTGTTCGCCGGATATCTGGTCCAGCAGCCATTGCCTGTAAGATGATATATATAAGGAATCGGCTGTGCGGTCTGTTTGGATTCCATATGTTTCAGCCAGCTGTGAAGCCTGTTCAAACTGCAAAATTGCCCTGGCAAACTGGCGCCGCCGGCAGTATGCTTCAGCCAACGCATTTATCTTTTCATACCTGACAATAGCCACAGGTAATGCGAGCGAATCAAAAGAGCGTATTTTCTTCAGGTTCTCAGGCATCTCTTGATAAATATTGCATGCCCGGTCATAAGAGTCCAGGGCAGAATCCGGGTGATCCATCTTCAGGGCTTTCGACGTTTTACCAAGGAGATCCATGATAATTCCTGTCCTGGCCCTGTTCATTTTTTCATCCAGGTCGGCTGTCAAAACCCCTAAAGGGCTTCCGCTATATGAGAGTTCAAATGCCTTTATGCAGTCAAGGGCGTCCTCGAACCCACCATTCTCCAGAAGGCGGTCACAATTACCCAACCTTCCCAGCAATATTGATCTGTAAATGCGCCGGTAGCTTGTATCGGAAGAAATAAGCGACGGGTATGTACCTGCATACTTTTCAGCTTTGGAAAGATATTCCGTCGCAAGCAAGATGTTGCCGGCATCGAAACTGCTTGCGGCGATCCCGGTATACGAGGAATATATACCATTAACTGATTTTGCAAAAAGTCCTTCAATGCGGGTCCCTTGTTTCAGGGACGGATTGTTCCGGACCATGCAGCGTGCATTTTCAATAAGAAGGAAAGCCTCGGAATAACGTTTAAGGCCAATCAGTTCCTCAGCCTTCCGGCAATACGCCCCCAGCATGTTTTCCGAAGCCCATGCAAGCAGTGTATCCTGTTTTGCATCCGGGAACATCCTTATCAGCATGGAATTAACCATCCCGCTCTCATCATTCAAAACCTGACGGTCATAATAAGCAGTTAGGTAATCATGGTAAATCTTTCCGTTTATATTTTCCAGCAATGAGCTTAACGTGATGTATCTTGATAAACGAGTGACAAAGTACCCTGATACACTGTCGGCTGTCCCATAACCGGTAACATGGCCTGATTTTTCTATAGCTTCCTTAAGGTTAAAAAGACAGGATTTTGAAATTTTGAATAGACGGAGATATTTTCCTGAAAGGCCCTTAGGATCCCCGCCATCGCGGGTAAGGCAACTGTCGAAATTCCTGTCGCGGACGAGAGATAAAAACCTGTTAAGCTCTGAAAGTCTGATGTAATTATACGGCAGATCCCTTTGGCTGGTCATATCCCAGCCTACAGCCTCCTGTTGAAGACTATCAAGCATGGCTGATGATGCATAATAATCATCGATGAAGTTTTTCCGTTCATTAAACCGCTTCCATTCATCTTCCCCATAGAAGAACCTGTAATCGCCCGAAATAAGAGTGTCGGCCGCGGTATCAGCAGCAACAGAATCAGCAACAAACACCAGTTTGTCAGACATGCGTAATGGCGCGGGGCCAAAAGTTCTCATGGTATATTCGCCTGTATCAATTCTTGCTGCAACTTTAAGGTTAAGTGAAATGTCGCGGGGTTTCAGGAACTCACTGATGGAAAATGAACGATAGGAAAGGTCACCTGAAAGCCGGAAATCTGAAACTGTAACAGCTGTTTTAAACCTAGAAGGCCCTTCCGGTTTCAGTATGATTTCTTCCCTGAATCCTATGGTGACATGCACCATGTATGGCGGTTTGAGTATATCTTTGGCAAGCTCTTCCAGGATATCGCAACCGTAATTTTCACGAAAACCTGAGTTTCCATGATAAGGTATGCTGTATGAACGGGGTATGGTACTATACCTGAAAGGGTTCTGGCATAAAGAAGATGCCTGTGAAACCATAAGGATTATGCATACAAGAAACGGTCTGTATGAATCCAATTTCATCCTGTTCATTTGAGGCAAAATTATAAAAACATCAAACCGATTTTTTTTACAATATTTGGTTTTTTATACATAATTTTGAAACATAACAATTCAAATCAATCTGACATGAAAGGTCAATTTATCCGTTTCCTGGCATGTATTGCCATTCTTTTCACGATTTTCCTGAATCCGGGATGTAAATCCAAGCAGCATGGGCCTGCAGAGTCACCAGAATTCAAAGTCATGACTTTGAAAAGCAGTTCCGTCCCCATTTTCCTCGACATGGTGGGCCAGGCCGAGGGCATTCCTACGGTTGATATCCGGGCCAGGGTCGAGGGTTATCTTATGAACTGGACCTTTGCTGAAGGGTCCATGGTCCAGAAAGGCCAGAAACTTTTTATGATTGAACAGGAACAATACAAGAACAACCTTGACTATGCAAAAGCTGATCTTGATAATAAAATGGCAGCCTGGGAGAAGGCAAAACTTGATGTGGCCAGGCTCAAGCCCCTGCTTTCGACCAACGCAATCAGCCAGAACGACTATGATGTTGCCGTTACAACGGAAAAGCAGACCAGGGCTGCAGTTGCCAGTTCCAAGGCCGACCTTGAGCAGTCAAAATTGAACCTTTCCTACACAGAAATGGATTCCCCCATAACCGGCTATATAGGATCAGTACAGGTAAGGCCCGGGAATCTTGTCGGCAGGGGAGAAAGCACACTTCTGGCAACTGTTTCGGCCGTAGATCCAATATATGTGAACTTCCAGATGAACGAAACCGACTACCTGGCCATCATGCGGTATGTCTCTCAAAGAAAGGAGAAAATAACCGAGAAAGGCCCGATCAAGGTTTATCTCACGCTGGCTGACAAAAAGAAATATCCCATCCCGGGTGAGATCGATTTCATGGACAGGAATGTCAACCCGGCCACAGGCACCATTGCACTGAGAGCCAAGGTTCAGAACCCGGATCATATAATCAAACCCGGCAATTACTGCCAGGTCCAGCTTGTAATGGGCGCAAGAGACAGCACGGTGATCGTCCCCCAGGGCGCGCTTACCATTGTACAGGGAAAGTATTTTGCGTTTAAAGTCGGCGACAGCAACAAGGTGAACAGGGTACCGGTGATGGTCGGACGCAGTTTTGAGAACAAGATCGTGGTCAATGCGGGACTGAAACCGGGTGCAAAGATCATGCTTGAAGGATTCCAGAAGTTCCAGGAAGGGATGCAGATTAAACCTGCACTGGTTGAGGACACTCTGACCCTTCCGGGACCCGGAGCATTATAGCATGTACTATGGACTATGTACAATGTATTATATATTATGTACAATGTACTATGTGAAAGAATATACCAGACCATGAAATAAAAGTGAACACCTTAATACAAAACCTCAAATAAGATGCTTCAGACCTTTATCACACGACCGATCTTATCCTCTGTAATCGCGATCCTCATTTTGCTTGTAGGGATACTGTCGATGTTTACATTGCCAATTTCGCAGTATCCTGATGTCGTTCCGCCAACTGTAACAGTATCTGCATACTACCCGGGAGCAAGTGCCGAAGTAGTTCAGAAGACAACTGCCGTTCCCCTGGAGGAGCAGATCAATGGAGTGGACAACATGATCTACATGCAGTCACAATGTGCAAATGACGGGTCCTGCCTGATCACGGTGTTTTTTGAAGTCGGCACAGACCCCGATATGGCTACAGTGAATGTTCAGAACCGCGCACAGAGGGCATTCAATGTACTGCCCCAGGAAGTTAACCAGAGCGGTGTAATCATTCAAAAGAAAAATCCCGCCATCCTGATCCTTTATGCTCTCAGTTCAAATGATACCGCCTACGATACAAAGTTTCTTTCCAATTATTGCAATATTAATATTGTAAACGTTTTAAAACGTATTAAAGGTGTCGGGGACGTTCAGCTTTTCGGTGGCGACGACTATTCCATGAGGATTTGGCTCAATCCCGAACGCATGGCAGGCCTTGGCATAACCGCCCAGGATGTTGAAAAAGCAATCAAGGACCAGAATCTCGAATCAGCCCCGGGACAGATAGGTAAAAACCCGGCTGCCCCCGGCCAGCAGGTCAGCTATGTAGTCCGTGTAAAGGGAAGGTTTACCGAAGAAAAGGAATTTGACAACATTATCATCAAATCAAATCCCGATGGCTCCTTTGTCAAGATAAAGGATATCGGGAGGGCAGAACTCGGATTAAAGACCTATGATGCCTATTCCAGGCTCAATGGCAAAACCGCCCCTGCAATTGCGGTTTACCAGGCCCCGGGATCAAATTCCCTTGCCGTAAAGAAAACCTGCGATGCCGCAATGGATGAACTTTCCAAAGAATTCCCCAAAGGCATATCCTACCATACTGCACTTGACACTACCGCCTTTGTGACCGCATCCATTGATGAAGTTATTAAAACACTGTTGGAAGCTTTCATCCTTGTATTCATTGTGGTCTTCATCTTTCTGCAGGACTGGCGTGCCACACTGATTCCAGCTATCACAGTTCCAATCTCCCTGGTTGGTGCGCTGGCGGTGTTCTCATTTTTCCATTTTTCCATCAACCTGCTTACTCTTTTTGCCCTTGTCGTTGCCATCGGTATCGTGGTTGATGATGCCATCGTGGTACTGGAGGCCATCCAGGAGAAGATAGACCACCATCACCTCACTCCCCTGGATGCAGCAAAAGAGACCATGAAAGAAATTACGGGAGCAATCATTACGATCACGCTTGTGCTTTGCGCGGTATTCGTCCCGACTACTTTCCTTGGCGGGACCACCGGTGTGATGTACCGCCAGTTCGCAGTCACGCTTATAGCGTCAGTTCTTATTTCGGCAGTACTTGCATTAATCCTTAGCCCGGCACTCTGCGCCATCATTCTCAGGCCGACAACAAAGAAAAAGGGGATAGTCGGAAAGTTTTTCAACGGCTTCAACACGGGATTTGAAAAAACCGTCACCGGGTACGGAAAACTGGTTGACAATTTTCTTCATAAACCAATGAAACCCGTAATGTTCCTTGTTCTTGTGACCGTGCTGATGGTCTTTATCATGAAAGCTCTTCCGACCGGGTTCATCCCATCCGAAGACCAGGGATACTTCTTTATCAACGCTTCAACGCCAAAAGCGGCCTCACTTGAACAAACCGATAAGGTGATGCAGCAGGTTGAAAAAATCCTGGCTGATACAAAGGGGATAAAATATTACCTGATCGTCCCGGGATACAGCATCCTCGACAACTCGGTAAACACCACCAATGCCATGGCATTCATCAACCTGGTCCCCTGGAGCGAGAGAGAGCAATCTTCGGATGAGATCATCGCCAGTTTACAGGCAAGGATGTTAAAAATTCCCGGTGGCATTGCATTGGCATTCAATCCGCCGGCTATTCCGGGTCTTGGCAAGACCGGGGGGCTTGAATTCCAGATTGAGGACAAAACAGGTTCAGGTACAGCAAAGCTTGCCCAGGTAACGGGTGCTTTTGTTGCAGAAGCTAAAAACCATAAAGAGTTTTCTTCGATCTTTACTTCAATGAGGATGGATGTTCCCCAGTTTTTCATTGACCTTGACAACGAAAAGGCAAAGAAGATGGGAGTGGCCATCAGCGATATTTACGGAGCCCTTCAGGCCATGTTCGGCAGCTATTATGTGAACGATTTCAATAAATTCGGTAAATCCTACCGGGTTATCATACAGGCGCAGGATAAATTCCGTGCAAATCCTGAAGACCTGTTAAAGATTTATGTCAGAAACGACCAGGGAGGAATGGTTCCCCTTGGAACCCTCCTTACGATAAGACCTATTCAGGGCCCTGATATTGTCAAACGCTTCAACCTTTTCAGTTCATCCGATATGACTGCCAATATCTCGCCGGAATTTTCCACCGGGCAGGGGATTGATGCATTGAAACAGGTTGCGGCCAAGACTCTGCCGTATGGGTTCGGGTATGAGTATTCGGGGATGACCCGTGAGGAACTTATATCAGGCGGACAGGCACCGTTTATTTTTGCCATGTGCTTCGTGTTTGTTTACCTGCTCCTTTGCGCCCAGTATGAGAGCTGGCTTCTGCCCCTTCCTATCCTGCTGGCCATGCCGTTCGGCATATTCGGAGCTTTCGGGTTACAGTGGGTCCGTGGCCTGCAGAACAACATTTTCGCCCAGATCGGCATCATCATGCTGATTGGCCTTGTAGCCAAGAACGCCATCCTGATCGTTGAATTTGCCAGGCAGAAATTTGAATCGGGCATGGACCTGTTCGAAGCCACTGTTGCAGGTGCAAAGCTCCGGTTCAGACCCATCCTGATGACCTCCTTTGCATTCATCCTTGGAGTCGTGCCTTTAGTTATTGCTGCCGGGGCAGGTGCAAACAGCAGGCATGCACTCGGCACATCGGTTTTCGGGGGCATGCTCGTAGCAACCTGTTGCGGGGTTCTTGTTGTCCCGACATTATATGTGATCTTCGAGAAGCTGGAGCAGAAAATCTTTAAAAAGAAACCCGCTGAAGCGAATGCACCGAAGGAATCAAAATAGTATTCAACCTTGTCTAACATCAAGATATGATCTCAAAAAAATATTTCATTACGGCTTTGGCTATCATGCTGCTCGGCATAAACAGCTGTAAGATCGGTCCCAATTATAAACGACCCCAGACGGACCTTGGCAGGCAATACAGGTTTGCCGGCAAAGGCGACACCTTATCGTTTGCCGATACTTCCTGGACAAAGATTTACACTGATACTGTCCTGCAGAATATGATACGGAAAGGTATCAAAGCCAACTTCGACATGAGGATCGCCTATGCAAGGGTAAATGAAGCAAGATCGCAATTCAGGGCAGCAAGGGCTGAACTTTTTCCTTCAATTGGTGCCGAGGGTGCAGCCGCATACCAGAAATCCCAGAAACCCCCGTCAGGTACTGTAGAATATAATGACGCATATGCAGTTGGCACCCTGAGCTGGGAACTCGATATATGGGGGAAACTTAGGCGGGCAAAGGAATCGGCCAGGGCACAGATGCTCTCACAGGAAGCTTATCAGCAGGCAACATATATTAACCTGATCTCGAGTATCGCGATCGGTTATTACAATCTTATCGAATACAAGGACGAGCTGGCCATAACCAGGGACAACGTAAAAATACGCGAGGAAGCCCTGGCCCTGGTCAAGGCAAAAATGATTGCAGGAACGGCCTCGGGCCTGGTGGTTGCCCAGGCTGAAGCAGAACTTGCCACGGTGAAAACCCAGATCCCGGCATTGGAGAGAGCTGCAGGGATCCAGGAAAATGCATTAAAACTGCTTTTAGGAGAACTTCCCGGCGAAGTTAAAACAGGGACCCCGCTTATGGCGCAGATCGATACGAATATCATTCCAAAGGCAGGAATTCCTTCCCGCCTGATTGTACGCAGGCCCGATCTCATCGCGGCTGAACAGCAGCTGGTATCGGCCAATGCGCAGATAGGAGTAGCCAGGGGAATGATGCTGCCGACTCTCAGCATCAATGCCTCATTGGGCTATTCCACACTTGGAGCGGGGATCATAGGCTCTGCCGTTGGCGGACTGATGGCACCCATTTTCGGCTGGGGCAAACTCAGGGCTGGATTACGCAAAGCACAGGCATACAACGAAGAAATGCTGGCAACCTACCAGAAAGCAATCTTCACTGCCATCAGTGAAGTCTCGGATGGGATGCTTTCGGTGGATAAAGAACAGCAAATGCTGATGCAGCAAAGAAACCTCAGAAACGCAGCCCAGACTGCTTTTGACCTTTCAAACCAGCTATACAATGCCGGCTATGCAAGTTACCTGGATGTGATCAACGCCCAGAGGCTTCTGTACGAGGCAGAGATACAACTCTCCCAGGCACAGCTTGGCTCCATCGAGAGTGTTGTGAACCTTTACCTTGCCCTGGGCGGCGGCTGGAAATAAAAGTCCGACTTTAAATTATTTTGACCATGCACAGGATTCCAGGTTGGCTTAAGAGCTTTGTCCTCGTGTTGCTTTTTCTGCTGTCATCTTATTTCCCGCTTGGCGCCCAGAATAAAGTGGACAGCCTCACCGATGATCTTAAGAATGAAATGTTCACCCGGCTTAAGCATTTCTCCTTTGGTTTTTACGTGGACGCATACTACAATGGCATGGTCGGCAGTAAAAAAGACACATCGAACGTTGTTCCTTTTCAGGCCAACTGTCCTATTCAAAACCAGATCCGCCTGAATGTGGCGGCCATAGAGATTGCTTATACAGGCGAAAAGGTCAGGGGAAAACTTGCCATCCAGTTCGGTGATGCCCCCAACCTTTTGGCAGACGCAGCCGCCCAATTCATTAAGAACCTCAGGCAGGCGAATTTCGGTTTCCGCTTGTCTAAAAGACTCTGGCTTGATTTCGGGTATTTCCTCAATCCCGTGGGGCTGGAATCAACCTGGCCGGTTCTCAACTTCCTGAGTACGGTCAGCATAGGTGGCTATTATGAACCCGGTAATGTCCTGGGTGCCAAATTTACATGGATCGCTTCAGATAAATTCACTGGCGGCCTTATGGTAGGTAACCCCTATTCACTGGCCTATGGAAAAAATACGCATATGGCCGGACTAATGTTTTTCACCTACATGCCCATCAGTAGCCTTTCCATCACATATGCCAACTTTTTCGGAAACCAGGCCCTTGTGAATGCAGCGATCAAGAATAATATATTGTATAACAACCTGATCGTCCAGTACACGCCGATCAGCCAGCTTACTATTATAGGCCAGTTTGACTTTGCCGCTCAGACAAACAGCCAGATGTATCCGGATACCAATAAGACGGCAACGATGTTTTCAGGCCTGGTGCAGGCACGATATATGTTCCTGCAGAAATTTTCCGTATCAACCAGATATGAATTTTTTACCGATTATGACGGTTTTCTTTCAGGGAGATATACATACGGAGGTATCACACGCGGGCTTCTCACCCAGGGGTTTTCCATTGGTTTCGAATACAAACCTGTAAAAATAGGGTATATCAGATTTGAATACAGGCATTTGTTTGCCGCACCCGGTAATAATATATTCTACAGCAAAACAAGTGATAACATGCAGGCCCTGGTATTCACTACAGGTGTCAGGTTCTGATACTGCGGATTTTATTATGATCAGGAGAGGCATACATGACACATCGTCATCATGACCGCCAAATAATCAGGATCTCCAGTCTTTTTAAAATTGGCAAGGTCTTTGAAGTACCATCTTTCAAACATTTCAGATCGTGATTGTATTATCCAGGAATGACATCGAGCTGAGGTACCGGAAAGTTTCAGAGGCCGTGTTTGAAAAGCGTTTTAAATCGGCCCTGGATGAATTTTCGCAATGGGTGCGTTTTTCTGACAAGATGGAGTTTTTTTACCATCTCGAGACATTAACCGACAACTATAAGACCCTCCTCAGATATTCATTTGAAGGGTACAAAGACCCACAGCAGGAAAATATGCTGAAAAGCCTTTCAGCATCCCTTCTCTCACTGGCGGATGAGCTGCTTCAAAGCATGAGGGAACCTCTAATGCCTTACTATCATAATGAGCATTCGGCTTTGCTGAAATATTTCGGGGAGGATCCTTCAGCGATAGCTTCCCGCATTGAAGAGATATTTTTTAACAGGGAAGCGGACCAACTGGTCAGTGAGAATCGGAACAAGTCTGCGGAGTTCTCACCAATCCCTCCGGTAATGCTGGACCAGATATTCAAACTGATATGGCTGATCGAAAAAATAAAGGATCATCACATGAGCCTGGCCAGGAGGATAAACCGTTCAGAACATATCCTCTGGCATGAAAAATCACTTATTGTGAGTGCGATCACCCTCAGCCTTCTGAATTATTTCGATCCCCAGAAAATGATCCTCCTGATCGAGTTCGCAGAAGCCAGGGAAAAACAGGTTTGCCAGAGAGCTCTGGTCGGGTTGATACTGGGGCTTATCAAATACGACCGAAGAATATCCAACCATCCGGAGCTTACCGAAAAGCTGAAGTCAATAAGCCTCGACCTTGAAATGAGGAATGATATCGAACTTATCTTGTTCCAGTTCCTTATGGCCAGAGAAACGGAGAAAATCACCAGGGAATTCGAAGAAGAAGTCCTGCCCGACATGAAGAAGATGATGCCCAGGATGGAAGATAAACTTCAGCTCGGGGACCAGGAGGAAGAAACAGATATGGAAGGTAAAAACCCGGTATGGAAAGGGCTGGTGGATGAAGTTCCGGGGCTTTTTGAGAAAATAGAAAAGTTTTCGAAGATGCAGATGGAAGGGGGCGATGTGTTTATGAGTACGTTCCAGATGCTGAAACGCTTTGATTTCTTTAACCGCATGTGCAACTGGTTCATCCCCTTCCACAGGCAAAACCCGGAAACTGGCATGCTTTTCCCCGAACAGGAAGACCTGAACCGTCGACTTTACGACAGCCTTGAACATGCCTTTTATATCTGCAATTCCGACAAATACTCCTTCGTGCTTAATTTCCAGGCTATTCCGGTCCAGCAAAGAAATCTCATCGTTACAAATTTTGAAGCAGAACTTGCACAGATGAAAGATATGGCAACGGAAGAACAGATGCTTGATCAGTCACTTTCGGATAATGCGATTATTATTCAATACATCCAGGATCTTTACAGATTTTTCAAGATCTTCCCGAACCGGGGGGAATTTGAAGACATTTTCAGAAGAAAGATCTCATTTGAAGGGTTGTTCTTTTACCGGACTTTTTTTCAGAAGGAGAGCTTTACACTTAAACTGGCAGAATTTTATTTTGAAAAAGGGCATTACTATGAAGCTATTGATCTGTATGAATTCCTGTCCCGGCAGGGAAGCCCAAAGGGTGAATTCTACGAGAAAACGGCTTACAGCTATCAAAAACTCGGCAGGTATAAAAAAGCGATAGAACATTATAAAAAAGCTGAACTTTTCGATTCGAACCGTTTATGGATACTGAAAAAACTGGGGTGGTGTTTTTTAAAGGTCAAGGATTTTCAGAACGCCATGGATTATTTTAACGATGCATTAAAGATCCAGCCTGATGACCAGACCCTCCTGGCCCAGTTGGCGCAGTGCCATCTCAACCTGAGGGATTACGAGAATGCACTTCAAATATACTCCCGCCTTCTCTTTTATTCCCCCGGGAACATCAAATACCTCAGGCCCGCTGCTTACTGCCAGTTCACGACAGGCAAACTGGCGGCGTCTGTTGAAAGTTATCATGAGATCCTGGGTTCCGGATCAAAAGCCGGGGTGTATGACCTGATGAATGCCGGACATGTACATCTTTGCAAAAGCGACAGGAAAAAAGCACTTGGTTTTTATAAACGAAGCCTTGACACAGCCGAGTTGTCAGAATCCGAATTCATGACCGCCTTTGACGAGGATATACCGCATTTGTTGCAATACGGGATTATGCCTGATGAAATCCCCCTGATTAAGGACTACCTTTTATTTCAGGCAGATAAAAGCTGATAACAGGGATAACATTCTGATAATAAAACTTGAGAAGCTGTCAGTTTCACCGGTCTGATTTTAACAGTGATCCTTCATCCGGCTCAAGGCACATGGATCATCACGCATCACTCATCACTCATCACTCATGGCTCTTTACTCATAGCTCATGCCTCATCACCCAGGGTTTATCCATCAAGGCTCATAGCTCATGGCTCATCACCCAGGGCTTATGTATAGTAATGACTATACTATTCATAGGTCATGCACCGGCCCAGTCTTCATTTTTCATCATGAGCTCTGAATTCCACTGGACAAGGGGTAATGTTCCAGCTGTTATCATGCCAAAAGTTTGCAAAAAGCTGGCGGAAGATAATTTCAGCCTGGTTGCCGACAGTGCGCGGGCCGACTTTAAAATTCATATTAAATGCCATTCATATTACAACGGGCAAACACCATATTTCTTTTTTGCATTACTGGATGTAACTCTTAATGTGTACAGTCCGAAAGAAAGCAAACTGGTTTACAGCCGGGATCTTCGCCGGATCAGGGGTGGAGGCACAACCCTTGAACTTGCCGACGACAGGGTATATGCAAATGCAGCCAGGATCATTGCCGATTCACTTTCACGTTTCATGTTCGAATTTACAACCGGAAAACCCGGCCCGGCCATACCTCCAGCCACAGACTTTGAAGTGATGTGCGAGGAAGACAAGGATATCCCGGAGCACCCTGCAGACCGTAAAAACACCTATGTACTCATCATTGCAAACGACGCATATAGTCCACTGCAGACGGCGAGATGCGGAGCTGATTCTGCCGATTACCATAACCGTGATGCCAGGGTTTTCAGGGAATATGCCATACGTACGCTCGGCATTCCTTCTGAAAACGTATGCATGGTACTGAATGCCAAATCATTTGAAATGAGAAAGGAGATCATCAAGTTATCTTCATACTCTAAAGGGATAAATGGAAATGCTGATCTGATTTTCTATTATGCAGGCCTCGGTTTGATTGATGAGAACACGTTTGAACCTTACCTGCTTCCTGTTGATATTGAATCTGCCGATCCAAAATTCATTGTTCGCATCAGCGACCTTTATAAAATGCTTACTGAAGAAGCCTCGAAACGTATCACTATTTTACTTGAAACTTCATTTCAGTTTGACGGTTTGAAACCCAGGCCCGTGAACAGCAAATCCTCGAAAATAACGCTTCGTTATCCCGTTATCCCAGCCAATGTTTTTTTCATGGCTGCATGCGCCCCCGGCCAGAAATCATGGTCCGATCACCAGGCAGGGCATGGGCTGTTCACGATGTCGGTGCTGGACAAACTAAAGGAATCTAGGGGGCAATCCAGCCTAAAAGAATTATCTGACTATGTTGTCAACAGGGTCAGGGCTTTATCGGCAAGCCTGAAACTGAAGGGTCAGTTTCCACAAACCCTGGTCGGTTCTTCACTGAACAAAGATCTTCCGATACTGAAACTGTAAACTGAAGATAAGTATCCCATTCCGAACAACCCTGATAAAATCAGAAATGATGACATTGAAACGTTCTATCTCACTGATCCTTCTATCAACCCTCACTGTGTTTTCCTGCAAACCAGATCATCCTCTTGATAAAAAAGAAGCGGTTAACAACATCAGGGCGCTTGACAGTGAAATCATTGGTCTGGCGGAACAAATCTCTGAGACTCCGGCAGTCCGTGCCCTGGAGTTTTTAAAGAATCAAAGTTCATCACCTTTGCCATTTAAAAATGATACTTCGGCCAGGCTTAGCGGACATCCTCCATATTCATTTGCAGTAAAAAAAGGCGTATATCAGTGGGATACAATAACCGGGTCCTTTGTGAAGCAGAAAGACACTACCGTTATCCTGCTTCATTTCCCTCTGATCGACAGACCAAAATCAGCCTGCAGATTCCTGCTCTCTGATTATCAAACAAGGGATACGAAATCAAGACCCGGTTTTCCTGTTTCGGCAGAGGCTAAACTCTTTATTGATGGCCATGAAGAATTAACAGTTTCTCACCATGCAGTCCTTTCCGAAAATATGCTATCTGCGATCATCACAGATGCTCATGCCGGCGATTTTGATCTTCATTTTCATTTGGCCAGAACAGGAGATTTTTCACAACAAAGCGGTATTTTAAAAGGAGATCTGAAAATTCAGGAGGGCAAAAAGGAGATCATAAACATGGAATTTAAGATTGATATTGATTATCATCCTCCTGTTGCTTATTCAGTCCGTTATATCAGGTTCCTGATGACAGTATTTGAAACTGAACTTAAAGCTGACATCAATTACGGAGCAATTAACCCGACGAGCGGTCACTATGCCGATGAATTCAATTCAAATTCGAAAATTTTTCTGAAAAATTTGGAAAATAGGGGAATAATAGGTAATATTGTCCTATCGTTGAATACTGGTAAAGATAAACTGGATTACTTTATCCGTTTTTCTGATGGAACAGAGAGTTTGTTAAGCGATCAGTTTATTATTTTGAAAAAATTAATACATTTGAAATACTGATCAGTTAAATAAAGAAAAACGAAACCCCTGGCATTATGAAAAAGATTTTCACTCTGATGTTGTTGATCACAATAATTGTTGGCAGCAGCTGTAAAAAGAAAAGCGATGATTCCACAACCACTGCCACTCCCAGCACACTGGCAGTGGTCGGAACCACATGGTCCTCAGGCACAACCGGCTCTGTTTCTGTATCCCAGGTATCCGGAAGCGATGTTGTTGTAAACTGCACATACCAGGGAACGACCATATCTGTCGCCGGGAATATGACTACCGACGGGCTAGCAGATTATTTTTATTCAAGCGGGGACAAAACCAAGCCTTATACACTGGTCAACTTTAACGATGCAGTAGGAGCACAATACAAATTCAATGTCGGTAATTCCCAGGTCGTCCGTACAGTTATTTCTAAAAGCACAACGGATGACTTTTATGTTTCAGCGCTTGGATTGCTCATTAAGACAAGTCAGGTAAAGGAAGATGTTCCCACCGGTCTTACCGTTAACGGAAAGCTGACAAAAACAAAAACCATATACTGGCAGATCAATCACAAATTCGGTGTTGTCTATGCCAAGATAGTCCAGACTGATGGTACGATTATTGAGTTCCCGCTGTCTTCAACCAATGCAGGATCAAAGTAGCAGAGGTAATCTCTTTCATTAAACAATCAGTTTATCAGAAATTTTTCCGGAAATCTTTGCCGCTAATCAGGGTTTGAAATATTCAAATTCCCGGTAACGGCAGAATTTTATTTTGCCGTCGGGAAGCCGTGCAGGCTTCGTGTTTTCATCTTTAATGCACCGGAATGCCAGAAGGTATGAATAATCAAGGAAGAACAATGTTGTTTTACCCGGTTTACCGTTTACAGGTTCATTCACTTCCAGGTAAACGCTTACCTTATAATTCATCCTTGAGACCTGCCCTCGCCAGACAATGCGCGACCATATTCTCCATCCGATGGGACCAAGTTTGGGATTCGTATTATACACGCTTTTTTCAAGCTTTATTTCAAGGTTTTTTGGTGCCATGCTGCAGGAATTTGCAAGCATCTGACAATAGGTTCTCGCGTATTTCTCAGCATCTTTGTTCCTGTCCTGGGAATATGCAGGCTGATAAACCGATAATATTACAAGCAGAAGGAAACTCCGGTATATTATAATCATAAAACCTGGGTGATTCGGTTGGCCAAAGATATTTACTTTTTCAGAACAAACTGATTCAGGGCAACCTGATAACCGACTTTTTCGAACTGAATGAAGGATATTAAGCATGAAGATAATCAATAGCACGAACTCCGGGGCAGGCCCAGGCCCCTGGTTTCTAAGCAAAGTACCGGGAAATTACCGGGTGAGATTAAAGTTCATGCAATATTGTTTTTTGGTTATTGCAACCCTGCTGATTCCCGAAGCGTGCAGGAATAAACAAGTATTAAATAAATCCCGGGCTGAAAAAGCCCTGAGGGTATTTGACAGCGAACTGGCAGGGAAAGCTCTGGAGATCATGCAGACAGATGGCTGGGACATTTTTTCAGGTCTTCTAAGGTCCGACAGCATACCGGTTGCAGGCATAGTCCCCCTTCCGGGCAGTTCCCCTGTTTCAGGCAATCCGCCCATTCCCGGCAGCAATCCACTTGATCTGTCAAAAAAGGACAACATTTTTTCATCTGGTATACTGAAGATCCCTTTAAATCTTAACCAGGAGTATATTAAAAACGGGAAGACAGTTTGTTCTGTGAATTTCTATTATAAAATGAACCCTGACTCTTCCTTCTATGTCAGGAAAGTACTATTTATCAAGCCTGTTTCCCTGGAGGTAAAGTGTTTTTATAAAAGAGACCGATTGCCTCGTTCCGGGTGGATGTATCTTGTTATCTCCGCCAGGGATACATCAGGGAATTTCCTGGGAGGCAGGATCAGGGCGCATATGTTAACCGGGAATAAAGGTTTTTTACAGGCTGGTCAGCTGCATGCGGAAGTCAGCCTTTTTGACCTGTTCTTTTCGGCTGATGCTGACTTCTCACCACTGAAACCCGGCAGCCAGGCGACATGGACTGATGTTATCAATCAATGCCGGATAGAAGTGTCGGATAAGTCATCCAGCCAGTATATAGGCCAGCTCATACTTGAAGACAAGCAGAAAGGGAAACACAGGAATTTTCTTTTCGTTTTTTCAGACGGATCAAGGGAACCGGCCTCAGCTTACTTTTCCTGGCTAAGCCGCCTGGTTTCTCCGGATTGAAAATCACACCAGGAAATGCCCCGCAGTTCAGCGCATGTTCTTTCCCAGGAAGCTTACAGCATCCTGGTTTTTCATCGATGCAGCCTGCATGATATCCTTCAGGGCAGCATCATTCTGTCCTGACATCCAGAAGCTGAGACCTCTTTGAAAGTAAGTGTCGGACCTTTCCGGCCTTTCTGAAAGTGCAAAAGTAAAGTCAGCGATAGATTCCTTATAACGTTTCAGGTTTCGAAGCGCAATTCCCCTTATAACATAGGCATCATTGGAGCCGGGGCCCCGGGAAATGGCGAAATTCATCTCTTCAATTGCTTTCTCGTTATCTCCAAGGATGATCCTTACCATGGCCCTGTTGCTCCAGGCCTGAAGGTACAAAGGAAATATTGTTATTGCCTTGTCAAAGTTCTTAACAGCCTGTGAATATTCCTGGCGGTAAATCTGTTCACTGCCCAGGTTCACCATGGCACGTGCACTGCCTGGTGCCTTTTGAAGGCAATCGGACCATAAGTTGTAATCATTCTGCCACACCTTGTTCCTCTCATGTGTCATCCGGGCGAAGCCAATACCCTGGATCAACAGGAGGCAAGCTGCCAGGCTAAGAAAATTCCTTCCCCAAAATGATCCCCGGTATTTCAACAGGTTTATTTTTCCAAAGAGATAATAAAACAATAAAACCCAGATAAGGATGATCCCGATTGCACTGAGGTAAGCCCTGTGTTCAAAAATAAAATTTGACCGGGGCACCAGGGCCTGAGGAGCAATACAGATAAAGAACCAGAGGATTCCGAAAGAGACCAGGCGGTCCTTTTTATAGAGCCAGACAGACAAAGCGAGTAAAAATACCAGGCCTGCAAGGTTTATTATAACCTGAAAACCGGCAAGGTTGCTGACCATGGGGAAATTATAATCGAGAGTTTGATTTACGGGGATGATCACCAGCCGCAGGTAAGTCACGAGAACATTGATCTGAGTGTAATAATACTGAATCGGGGTGATGAAATAAGGATGGCCTTCACGGGGCGGGATCACTGAAAAGTATTTTCCTGATGTGACAGACGCCAGCGCAAAAAATGAAAAAACCGCAAGCAGCAGGAGCAGAAGAAAAAGGCCCGGAAAGCGGGATGATCCTTTCATCATCTTCCCCCGCCTCCCAAGGTAAAGCCCGGCTTCAGGGTTTACGCCGGAATTCTCTGCGTTTATTTCAGTATGCCCTGGAAAAAAGAAAATACTGATCATGATCATCAGAAATGGCAGGGAGTATGCAGTTTCTTTGGTAAGAAAACCAAGCATAGCCGCTATGGCTGAACCAGGATACCAGGCAAAACGAGAAATCTTCCGTTCGGCCAGAATCCCCTTTATAAAAAGGACCAGGGAGAGAAGGCAGAACATCGAGGCAAGACTTACAAGCCTTTGAACAACGTAAGTGACCGATTCCGTCATCAACGGGTGTACGACGAATATCAGGGCCGTGAAAAAGGCTATTTCCCCTGAAGATGCAAAAAGAATATGACTCTTCAGGCAGGGTGACCGGAACAAAAGACTAACCAGTTTCCACACCAGAAAGGCGTTAGAGATATGAATCGCGAGGTTGACCAGGTGAAATCCGAAGACATTAAGCCCGTTGAAATGATAATTCAGAGCGAAGGTGAAGAAACCTACAGGCCTGTATGGATTGAAGAATATCCAGGCATTCCAGTTGAACAGGTCGGTAATCGCCTGATTAGATACGATATTGGGCAAATCATCGAAATGGAAGGAACAGCCAAATGAATTGGAATATGAAGCTATTCCTGCAATGGCCAGCAAAGCGGCATAAAAGAGCTTCTCCTTTTTCAAACTCTGTGATTAAAGCTGATGGTAGATGCAAAATTAGAATTAAATCGGTATAAACCCCAAGACAGAGCCCAAGGCCCGTGTTCCGCCCCGGGGGAGGGGAATTTACCGGGAGAGATTAAAATGAAAAAAATAAATATCTTTGTGTAAAGTGGCAATTTCATGTAAATTGAGCAGCTTAAGGTAATATCGGTTAATATTTCCGGGAAGAAAGGAACAATTACGAAGCCTGTACTATAGATCATTTCCCAATTACAAGAAGGGTGTCGCAAATATATGAATATGAACCTGATAAAAACGATTTTCCCGATCGCAGGATGGATTGCAGGCTATAAACCCGGACTATTTAAATGGGATCTGATCACTGGCATAACCCTGGCCATGTTTGTTTTGCCGACATTCAAGACCTATGCGTCGCTGGAAGAAGTGCCGGCACAATACGGGATTTATTTTTGTATTACAGGGGGATTGTTTTTTGCCTTCCTTACCAATACCCCTCAGTGTGCGATAGGGCCGATTTCGGCAATCTCCCTGATGGCAGGAACCGCCACAGCCTTATTATCGGGCGGGGATCCTGGACAATGGGCTGAGATTGCTCCACTTACTGCATTTGCAGGTGGTGGAAATAATTCTATTGTATTTCACAGGTCTAAGAAAGAGATAATGAAACACCGGAATAAATTCAGGGTGAGTTGAATTATTCATTAAATTTAATAATCGTAAAGCATGAAAAAATACCTCTGCATTCCATTGATCGTATTCTCACTGTATGGGACGGCTCAGAAAATAGAGCAGATCTCGGAAACGGATATTCAGGGAATCACGATCCTTTCCGGCAATAGCTTTGCCGGGGAGCAACTTAAGGTCTATCTTGGCAATAGTGCAAACCTGTATCTCGAATATGGATTGCAAAAGTTATTTGTCACTGAATATGCTCTGAATAATGATAAAGCCACTCTCGAAGTTTATATCATGGTTAATGCTCCATCGGCCTTTGGTATCTATTCGGTGTCAGTCTCCGGCTGTATTAAATCAAATCTCTTTGGATCTTTTTCCTGTATTACACCATACTATGTTGCAGCGGTCACCGGGCCCTTGTTTGTTTATGCAAGAAACAAGACACGTACCGAGTCAGGGCAGGCCCTTTGTGAACAATTGGTGAAACTGCTGACCGATAAAAATCCCCAGGAGATATGGTATGCTCCGGCTGTGACCCAGAGTGCGAAAGCAGCACCCTTTACAAACACCCTCCGGTATTATAAGGGACCTCTCGGATTAATGAAAGGCTTGCCATTTTGGTCCGAAATGTTCAAAAACATTGACTTTCATATGTTTACAATGAATATTTATACACCGGAGTATTCCGGGATAATTGCGTGGATCATTTTCCCGGATGAAAATACATTTAGTTCATTCATTATGAAAACCGGCATTGATGGCATGTCAGACCCTGCCAAAGCTGTCCAGGTAAGCAACGGATTATACCGGTCCTGGCATAAAATAAACAGCACCAAAATCCTGTTCATGGAAAGTAATTCTCCCTTAGCCGACATCAGGGATTTCATATCTGTAATGCCAGATGACAAATGGTTGGAAGAAAAATTATCAGAATAACAATGCGATTTGGAAAATTCTTATACTTTCAGATTAATAAGAACACGGACGATACTCTTTTGTCAGCACGAAGGAACCGGTATTGCATTGGGTTGGAACGATACTGGACCATGTCTTTATTGCAAAATAAGAAATTGCCTTATTTATATTTACAATAAAAGTAATAACATTATTTAAATTGCCTTATTTTTGTCCTTGCATCCCGATCCCTTGAATGGGAGTCCAACCGAGTGAACACCACGGTGGCCAAACGATGCGGAACGTCAGGTTCAAAAATGTTCATTATCCCTCCCATTCCGCTTGTTTTTCCTGATGCAATTGATGTTTAACCTTTAACTATTAACGCTATGGAAACAAAAGACAAATCAAATCGTGAAGGAAAGGATTGGAAAGGCTTTTGGGAGGTTTTATCCGAGACCAGCAACAGAACTGCCCAAAGCAGCGGCAGTAGAAAAACCAAAAGAGCAGAAGGATTAGTATAACCCGTAAAAACATTAGTATGGGCACAACAGATTCTAAAAAACCAATTGACATGTTGGAATGGCCGGATAAAATGAAGGTTTCAGAATATCAAGATCGGGTGAGCAAAATGCTCGCCAGCTATGGATTTTCAGAGAAGACAACACAGCCGTATTCAAAGCATGAGAGCCACTTCATGGTAAACATGATACCGAAGGCTGCATCAAGGGTGAATCCAGACTGAAAAACCAACAAAACAAATCTCATGGAACAGAAGGATCACGTTACAGAAACGACGAAACCCGTTTAAAAGCTCACATGGGAGCAGAATAAGGAATAGAGAGGTCATTCCACCATCACTTGGCATGACCATACCGTTCTGGTTAATATTCACTCTTTATCCTGACATGGCCAGCATAAGCCCAACGTACTGATCGATTTCCATTATGATGGAAAGGGCTATAGGTATAAGCCGCTAATTACAGCAAAGGCCAAAGGCAATCCCGGAAGCTTCCCATGCATTAGTACGGATGACCAGTGGCTGGAGATCAAACCAAAGCCAACCACACTGGAGATCACAGAACAAACAGTGAAAACCATGGGTGATTACTTAGATAAGCTGAGGTCTATGTTCGAAAGTTATGGCTTCAGGCGAATGCAGAAGAAGAATTCCGGCAAGGATGATAAAATCCATCTTACTGTACGCATGATTCCGAAATCATTCTCCGATATTGCTCCGAAGGCATAGAAATCAGTCGGTGATAAGGGAATGTCTAAAAAAAATGATCATATTGTGTAAAATATATAAGTCTAAACTTTATCTTGCAGACAATCCAAATAGAATTATACTTAATCAAGTATCACTTGAAAAATTAATCAAATCCGGTAATTATACGTAGACAAAGATTTTTATGAGATTTTCAGGCCTTTTAGTATTTATCGTTTTCTGTTGTTTGGTATTGAATCTTCCTGCACAAAAAAGGCCGATGATAGAATGGGTAAATATTCCTGCAGGTACGTTTACCATGGGAAGCCCTCCATCTGAAGTTAACAGAAAGGCTGATGAAATCCAGCATCAGGTCACGCTCAGTGCTTTTAAAATGAGCAGGTATGAAATATCGGTAGCACAGTTTAAAGATTTTATTGATGCCACTGGCTATAGAACAGATGCCGATAAAGGAACAGACGGTTATTATGGTAGTTATATTTGGACCGGAGAGAAACTTGAAGTCAGGGAGGGAGTAAATTGGAAATGCGATGAAAAAGGGAATCAACGACCACTTTCTGATTACAACCATCCGGTGGTCCATGTAAGCTGGTTAGATGCCCGGGCTTTTGCTGAATGGATGGGTGGTCGCCTGCCAACAGAAGCAGAATGGGAATATGCCTGCCGGGCAGGGACAAGTACGCCCTTTAATACTGGTGACAATCTGACTACTTCACAGGCGAACTACGACGGCGATTACCCCTATAATAACAATCCTGTGGGGATTCATCGTGGAAAAACTTTACCTGTTGGCAGTTTTGCCTCAAATGCATGGGGATTGTATGATATGCATGGTAATGTTTTTGAATGGTGCAATGACTGGTATGAAGTTTATCCCGTGACACCTCAAAATAATCCAATAGGGCCATCCACCGGATCGTTAAAGACATTTCGTGGGGGATGCTGGGAATTATTTGCATGTTCATGCCGGTCTGCACAACGTGATTACACCCAAAAGTTTCGCCGGGTATGCTTTTTAGGCTTTCGTATAGTAACAACAAAATAATTCAGGTTTCCTCAATTATATGGATGGTATCAGGTCTTAATCTTGCTCCTGCCGTTCCGGTCATGGCAACCAAAACAAAATAAATACTCCAGCCATGATGGAAAGCCCTAATGTAGTTCCTTAGCCGGTGGGAATCAATTTTAACTTTAGGAACTGGATGCTTCTATGATTTAATGTGTCTCTGGACGTGGGGGGGGTAAACCAGCCCGACCCGGGAGATATAGCCAGATGCCGGGAAATGAAAAATGCGGATGCACCCGGGGTGTAAAATAATGAATAAATGAAGAAATTAGTCTTTATTTTCTGAAACTAATTCTGACACTAAAAATAAATAACTCTGTAAATAATTGATCTACAGAGTTATTTTATTTGTGATTGTGCCCGGAACAGGACTCGAACCTGCACATCCTGGGGACACTAGTCCCTGAAACTAGCGCGTCTACCAATTCCGCCATCCGGGCATTCCCTAAGGAACGCATTAAGAACTTATCTCAAGCAGTTTTTACCGCTATTGTTTTTGGTGCCCAGGACAAGACTCGAACTTGCACATCCTAAGGACACTACCCCCTCAAAGTAGCGTGTCTACCAATTTCACCACCTGGGCAGAGATTTCTGAGAACCGGTTTAATCCGCGGGTTTCAGAATTATTTTAAGAACAAGACGTTAAAAACAGGGTGCAAAGGTAGGAAAAAATGTACAATGTACAATGTAAGATGTACAAATTCTATAATCCGGATAAACGGAAGTATCAATGGGCCATCAAAGAGACGAGGTAAGCAATGAGCAGTCCCGCGCAAACGGTGAGAAATTTCTGAAGATTGTACCGATGGTGTTCCTCTGTTTCAAACAAGATTGAAGTGGAAACATGAAGAAATATACCGATCACCACAGCCATGCTGTATGTAAAAAAGGTTTCCAGGGAGGTAATTGTATTGATCTCGACGACCAGGCCTGCAAGTGAGCCCAGTGGCGTCATCACTGCAAAAATCCCGAGAAAGACAAAGGCTTTGGCAGGCTTGCAGCCGTAATGCAGAAAGAGCCCCATAAGGGTCAGGGAGATAGGAATGTTATGGATGACTATTCCAAGGACAAGAGAATGCTGAATCCCGGTTGCAAAATGGCTTACCAGGGGCATGCCTTCCAGGAATGCGTGGATGCATAACCCGGTCAGAAGAAGCCAAGGGGCTGCCTTCTCCCCTTCGGCATGCACATGTTTATGCCCGTGCTCAGCACCCTCGGTTATCAATTCAAGGGCGAGTTGGATCAGGAATCCGATCAGGACAAAAAGTCCTGCAAGAGGAGCAGGTTTTGAGAACACTTCCGGAACAAGAATAAGGAAACTGATCCCGATCAGGAATGCGCCTGAAAAGGCAAGAAGGAGTTTCAGCAGTTTCTGGTCGTCACGTTTGATAAGGAATACCAATGAACCGCTGGCAAGAACCGTGGCAATAAGAACGATGTATATGACAATGTTCATTGTTTTGTTAATACTAGTAATGAATATTGATCAAGAATTACGAAAGAGTCACGAATACCAATAAAAATATAAAATTCCATGGATAATCTTGAAAGATCAATTTCACTTGCAATATTCACTATTCGATATTCCTTAATCACTCAACATCAATTATCCTGTACCTGATACTTACCGGGACACCCTTGAAATTTTCCAGGAAACTGTCTGAAAGCCTGGCCAGGCATCCTGCATCATGTTTCAGCCCGAGTGCCCTGATGTCAGTAAGCACCTTGTCAAGAAATTTCTCACTGAGCACGATACGGTTTTCAATGCCTTTTGTCATCAGGCGTGCCGTGAGATCGATGTCGCTCCCGTAATAATCATTCGCATCTTTGAAAAAAGTGATATTATAAACCTCGGTGCAATAATGAATGGCAACCTTGCAGGCAAGAAATGTATTTTCAACCGGATAATGCCTGATATTATGCAGAGTGGCATAGATCTCCTCAAGGAGAATGTAATAGGAATTGATGGAAAAATTTTTCTTCAGCACTTCGTCGGGGATGAACAGCATGATCTCGTCACCTATGCCTTTGACGATATAGCCGGGGAAGTCGTTCAGAAGCGACAGAAAATTGAAGGTATTATTAAGTTTTCTTCCCCAATCGGCAAGCCCGCCGAGATATTTCATGTCGGTGGAACGGTTGATATCCATGAAAAAGCAGGTTCCGGGGCAATTGGGAATTGAGGAGAGAAAACGAGTCATCTCCTCTGAATTGGGATCCGTAAAGTGGATAAAGTAGGCCATCAGAAAACCCGGAGGGCTTCTTCTTCGTTGGGATAAATTTCAAAAATGGTTGTAAATCCGGAGATTTCAAAGATCTCTCTGATATTTTCCTGAAGGTTGCATAAAGCGAATTTGCCTTTTGCCATCGTAATTTTCTTCAATGCCATCAGCAGGATTCGAAGTCCGGAACTGCTTACGTAGTCCATCCGGGAACAATTCACCAGTATCCTGCTTTCATTCTGGTCGATAAGTTCCAGCAGCCGTTTTTCCAGTATTCCGTAATTGATAGTATCCAGGCGGCCTGTGATACCGATAATCAAACATTTTTCGGTTTTGTTTTCGGTTAATTCCATAACTCGTTATTATTAATATTTACGGATTAAAAGTACATTATTTTTATTCCCTTTGCGCTCATACCTGATCTCATTTACCAGGTTTTTCACAAAATGGATGCCCAGGCCACCGATCCGCCTCTCCTCCAGCGGAAGGTTCAGTGCCTCCTCCGTATCCTTCTCGAGCAGGTTGAATGGTTTCCCGTCATCTTCTATACTAATTTGAAGAATTCCCGGCTCAGGACGTTCAAACGTAAAAACGATTTCATGATCCCTTCCGTCATCAAAAGCATAGAATACTATATTGGTAAACAATTCTTCCAGGATAAGGTTCAGTTCCATGGTAGTCTTTGGCGGTATACTCCATGCCTCCGACACCTGTTCAAGGGTGGAAACCAGGCTTCCAAGCTCTCCAAGCTTGTTAAACAGCCTGATCTGTTTCATTTCCGAAGCGTTATTCTCCATCCCGGGTTTATTCCTCGAGCGCAGGGCCAGTAATGTGATATCATCTGCCTGCTCAGCTCCTTTCATGAAATTCATGACATCCTCCTTAAGACAGTCAATCATTTCTGAAGGACAAAGGTCATGATTCCTCCTGATAATACCAAGCATCCTTTCGTCCTTGTAGAAATCGCCCGAAATGCTGATCGCTTCAGTCATTCCGTCGGTATACATCAGCAGGGTATCTCCCGGGAGGAACCGTATTGTTCCCGAGGAGTAAACTGTATGTTCAAAGATTCCCAGCGGGATTCCATGAACTTCCCTGAGCTTTTCTATAAGACCTGATGAACGGACCAGGTAAGGTGGATTATGGCCTGCATTGCAATAGGTCATACAATTATTTTTAAGGTCGAGGATGCCGGCGATGAAAGTAATGAACATCTGGTTAGGGTTTTCCCTGCAGATCTCTTTATTGATCTCATAGATTGCCTGATTTAAAGGCATGTGAAGCGTGATCCTTGCCCTGAAAAAGGTTTTAGCCACGACCATGAACAGCGAGGCCGGCACACCTTTGCCGGCAACATCCCCTATTGCAACGAAAAGGTGATTTTCGTCAAGAAAATAAAAATCGTAGAGATCGCCCCCGACTGCTTTCGCAGGATCCAGTGATGCTGCGAGTTCCCAGTCGTCGCTGACAGGAAAGTTCCTAGGAAGCATACCCATCTGGATATCGTGGGCGACACCCAGCTCGCCTTCTATCTTTTCCCTGGCAGCCGTAGCCTCCTGCAGGTGACTGATGTATTTCACCAATTCATTTTTCATCCCGGAGAAGGCATTTGTCAACTCCGATATCTCGTCCTTCGAGTGATAAACAGGCAAAGCTGTTCCGAAATCGCCCTGCCCTACCCGGTGTGTTGCTTCCACCAGCCGGCTTATCGGAGCAATGAATTTACGGGTGATCAGTATGGTTATCACCGTCATGGCAACCAGACTTATGCAAAAAACCACAGCAAGTGTCCTGAAAAACTCATAGAGCCCGGAATAAAGTTCCCTGGTGGGAAATGTCAGTGCAAAAACCCAGTTTGTATGAGGGACCGGTGCAGAGGAGATCCAGCTTGGCACCTTGACATATTCCAGGTTGTTCATCTCTTCAAAAACCCTGTCCCCCCTAAGCATCCTTTCAAGTACCGAATCTGCAGCACCCCCTCTTTTACGGAGGATAAGCTCATGGATATCCGTATTGAGGAATTTTTCTTCAAGTGGAGTTATAAGTTTCCCATAGCGTGACAAAAGATAACTGAAACCTGTCTGGGAAACCCTGGCCGACGTCAGTATCTCCCTGAATTTCCCGAGGGAAATATCCATGGTTATCACTCCTGCAAAAACGCTTTTTCCTTTGATCGAATGATAAAAAGGCACCGAGTAAGTGCACATCAATGTATCCCCTCCGCCTTTATCGAAATATGGCTCAGACCATACAGGCTTCTGCAGAAGTTTCGGGATCCGGTACCAATCCTGGTTGAAATAGTCATATTCAGCAGACGAAAGATCCTTCAGTTCGATCTTACTTTTACTTTCAAAAACATACGGGCAATACCGGTAATGCTTTTTATCATGCATAAAGGGTTCAAATGCCATAGCGCTTCCGAAAACTATGGTATCGTCCAGAACGAATGACTTCGCCAGCCCGATGATCATGCCATAATCGGGTTTTTCCTTTTCCAGGGCAAGGGATAAAGTATAAGGCACCTGCTCAACCGGTCTCAGCAAATTGCTTATCCTGGATACGGCAAGGTCGGTAATCGTAGTAGCCCTCAGGTGGGCGTCCTCATCAAGAATCCGGCGGGTAAACCTGAACGTATAGTAAAAAGCTATGCTGAAGACAAAGAGGAATGCCAGTATGAAAAACCTGGTGTATCGCAGGGCAAGACCTCCTTTCGGCAACAATTTGATTCGCCGCCCTTCCCTTAAATTATGTTCATCCTGTTGTGACATACTTCTGATGCCTGCCTGCTTCTTTCCAAAATGAGGATAATGCAGGAACATTCTTTGCGAAAATAAAAATAAAAAAGAATACATTTGCGGCAAACTAATTTATTCGACATGGAAAGGACGCTTAAACACCTGGAACCTGAACGTTTATGGTTCCGATTCTCGGAAATCTGTAATGTTCCTCGGCCTTCAAAAAAAGAGGAGAAGATTGCCGCTTACCTCAAGTCATTCGCCGGGAAACTTAAACTTGAATGCATGGAGGATGACTGCGGAAATGTGCTGATAAGGAAAAAGGCCTCGCCGGGATACGAGAATCATAAAGGGGTTGTACTCCAGTCTCATATGGATATGGTTTGTGAAAAAAATTCGGATATCGTCCATGATTTTAACAAAGACCCCATCAGACCCCGAGTCGAAGGAGATTGGGTCAAGGCCACCGGGACCACATTAGGCGCTGATGATGGGATCGGGATTGCCGTTCAGCTTGCCATCCTGGAATCCGATATTACACACGGCCCCCTGGAATGCCTGTTTACCAAGGATGAAGAAACAGGCCTGACAGGCGCGTTCGGGCTGAAACCGGGCTTATTACAGAGCAGTATTCTCATTAACCTCGATTCTGAAGACGAAGGACAGATATTTATAGGTTGTGCTGGTGGCAAAGATACCGTGGCGAACATTCCTCTGGCTACTGAAAAAATGCCTGATGGACACCTGTGTTATAAGATAAGTATGACCGGCCTTAAAGGAGGGCATTCGGGCGATGATATAAATAAAGGGCTTGGCAATGCAACCAAACTGCTAAACCGTTTTCTCTGGAATGCAGACCGGGATTTCGGGCTCAGAATTTCATCCTATGATGCCGGGAACCTACGGAATGCCTTGGCGCGTGAGGGGTTTTCCATTGCATCCATCCCTGAATTCCATTCTGCTGCATTTGAAAAATCTGTTGAGACCTACTTTCATGATCTTACCGGAGAATTGCATGTCACGGAACCCCTCCTGATGTTTTCCGCCGTCAGGCTCCCCGCTGTGCAACAGGTCTGGTCAAAAAGCCTTCAGAAAGCCGTTCTGGATTCAGTTTATGGCTGTCCGCACGGAGTCCTTGCCATGTCGCGGGAAATACCAAATTTCGTAGAGACTTCCACGAACCTTGCTTCTGTAAAGGTAAACGAAGGCAAGGTATGGATTACAACAAGCCAGAGAAGCTCCGTCGAATCTTCGAAGAAAGATGTATCCGACATGGTCGAAAGCGTATTTCTGCTCGCCGGAGCAGAAGTTACACATTCAGCTGGGTACCCGGGTTGGAAACCGAACCCCGATTCCACACTGCTGAAACTCACCGTTGAATCTTACAAACGGCTTTTCAATGAAGAACCTAAGGTACTTGCAATTCATGCCGGACTTGAATGCGGGCTCATAGGTGCGATCTACCCGGGTATGGATATGGTCTCTTTCGGGCCTACCATAAAAGGAGCCCACTCACCGGATGAAAGGCTGCATATTCCTTCCGTAACCAGGTTCTGGGAACTTACACTGGAAATCCTGAGGAAACTCTGAGTGATGAATAATAAGCCATGAGTGGTGAGCCCTTGAAATGAAAACCAAACAGGGACCAGCGACCGTTGATCCATTCTTCAATACTCGAAATTCATTCTAATTACAGTTCCACTCCCACGCCAACCCTGAAGATCGGGTTTGAATAGAAGGAATAATAGGAAGTATTGAGGTTGAAGAGGATCAGCAGGTCCATGAAAACCCTGCCTCCGATGGGCTGAGAGTAACCTGTCCCGACCAGTATGCTGTTATAGGAGATAGTAACCTTTCCCGGGGAAAGGGTATTATTGTATGGGTCCCATATCCTTCCCTTGGGGTCGGAGTGATAGGGCTGGACAAAAGCCAGGTATTCATATTCAGCATGCGCAAAAAAGTTACCGACCCAGCTGCTGAATAGGCTTCGAAGGTAATACCTCAGGTATATCCGGCCCCCGTAAACATTTGAAGCATAGTTTAGGTAGTTTTTCGTGGAGTCATTCCAGTAATAATTTTTGTAATTGAAATACTCGTAAGTAGCGCCGATCCCAATATAGAGCTGGTCAACCGCCCGGATGCGGACTTCCGGGGAGATCATGATGCCCGTGACCGTTCCGAACTGGAAGCCCAGGTTGCCGCCTACGATGACCCTGCGCCAGAAGTTATCTTTTACATGTGGTTTCGGTGGACTGAACAGTTGAAGTGAATCCTGAGCACCGGCCGACAGTGACAGGCAAACCAGGAATAACAGTATAATTTTTACAGGGGTCTTTCTCATTGGTCCTAAAAGTTTTTTCCGGATAACATGTAACCTTTTGGGAATAATACAGTACAAAGGTACAATAACAACGAATAAACCGCTCATCCAATTGCCGGTTTAATAACAACAGGGACGGGATTTTAAAAAAAAAGTTAAATATTTCTTGTTTGAATGAAATATTTTTGTAATTTTGCACTCCGATTTCGACGTTCTTTTATCAAGCCTGAAAATTTATAAGCGAAAACCCGGTATTAACAAGGGTTTCATGAAAGTGAAAAACTTTTTTATCAGAAAATGAAAAAAAAGTTTGGAGGGAAAGAAAAAGTTTGTAATTTTGCAGTCCGTTTTTGAACGAAGTACCCGAAAGGGGACGAAATAGAAAAGTTCTTTGAAAGTCTGAAGTAAGAAAGTAGCAAATATCCCAGAGATATAGAATACTCCAAATTTCTATCAATTTCTTTGGTAATGGTTAACCTGAGGCATTAAATTTTCCTTATACAATGGAGAGTTTGATCCTGGCTCAGGATTAACGCTAGCGGCAGGCCTAATACATGCAAGTCGAACGGTAACAG
>Ga0182027_10001540_pt1 | contig 38409 bp, 23 predicted proteins | sample 712E1DmetaG_FD_121300 | JGI IMG/M metagenome (GOLD analysis project Ga0182027, IMG submission 121300) | Permafrost microbial communities from Stordalen Mire, Sweden - 712E1D metaG (Illumina Assembly) | ecosystem: Environmental > Terrestrial > Soil > Wetlands > Permafrost | place: Sweden...
CAAAGTACATAGCCTTCCATGAGGGCGGCTTCCTTCAAGTCGCTGTATCCGAAGCGCCCCGCCCAAGAGCACGCACCTGCGCACTGTTGCGTCGCGGGGCGCTCCAGATACAGCACTAAGACAATTCGGGCGCTACTTCATTCCCGGTCCCCACGGCGTGGTTCGTTACTAATCCGCTCGGAAGTCCCAAACTGAAGCTGGATGAGCGCTCTGGCCTGTTCTCGTCAGTTCAGGATCATTTTCTGGTTCGCCCATTTCCGAAACGATCCGAACGGTTGCCCCTGGCGAACTGCTCTAAGAAATATCCCCATATCGGTTTCTCAGCTTTCCTGCGGTGGGGCATCGTGGGCTCAAGAGTCGAAGCATCCGCACCGGGTCGTTCGCGTGGAAGCCGGCAGAGCAGAGAGCCCAGCGACTGGCACGCAGCGATGCCTATTCCGGCGTCTGTTTCGGTACTATCTTTCACTTTGCGCCTGGAGTTACCCCATCCGCAGGCAACCATCCTGCAAGAAGCCGGAATCCTAGTGGCTGATGCGGGAGAGGGAAGGCTGCCTCACACAAGCAACTCGGTTTCAAATTCTTCTTGACAGCTCTAATTGCACGGTGATACATCTGCTAATCGTTGCGCAATCGTTTGCGCACAGGGCCAATCGTTTGTACCGAAACAGACGGCTGATTGCCCAGTTGCAGCCGCTTCCCTTGTTACTACCGGCTTGAACCGCGAGGCTGTCCCCAGCGGCGGCCTCACACGTGCTAAAGGAGAGGTCAGTATGCAAATCACTACGTCAGGAACGCTCCGCTTGCGCCTAAGAACCGCCTGGTCCGGCCTACGCTCAGCCCTACTGCTTGCGGCGCTGGCCGGCTTCCTGCTGCCCGCGGCTCACGCGCAATTCGGCTCCAGCCTTTCTGGAACGGTGCTGGACCAAAGCGGCGCGGCGATTCCCGGAGCCGCCGTCACGCTCAAAAACCTGGCAACCGAAGTTGCCCAAACGGCGACCTCCAACGACACAGGTTTCTACAGCTTCAGCGAGCTGCCCCCGGGTAATTATTCGCTCACCGTTACAGCTACCGGGTTCAAGAAGAACGAAACGACCAATGTCGCGCTCGCCGCTGAAACGCCACGCAGCCTGAACGTGAATATGCAGCCCGGCGGCGCGGTGGAGTCGGTCACGGTGGACGCGAACCTGTCGCCAGCGCTGCAAACCGCCGACGCCAGCATTGGCACTACCATCGACAGCAACGAGATTGAGCGGTTGCCCATGGTGGGCGGCGACCCCTACGAACTGCTGCGCACGGCTCCCGGCATGACCGGAGACGGCGCCCGGCAAGGCAACGGAAACGCCGTCTTTCTGCCCAATGGCGCCGGCCCCGGCGGATCCAACTCGGGCATTTTCCAAACCGAAAACCAGGTGCAGGTGGTGGCCGACGGACAGCGCCAGGCAGATAACAACTTCATGGTCGACGGCGTCAGCGTGAACTCGCTCACACATGGCGGCAGCGCCGTGGTGACGCCGAATGAAGAGGCGGTGGGCCAGATGACAGTGATCTCCACCTCGTATGATGCCTCCGACGGCCGCAACAGCGGCGCGCAGATTAAAGTCGTTACCAAGAGCGGCACCAATGCGATGCACGGGGGCGGCTACTTCCTGTATGACCAGCCCGGTCTCAACGCGTACAACAAATTCGGCGGGCCCGCTCCCGGCGCACTCAGGATAAGAGACCAGAATGCGCAGCGCACCTGGGCGGGATCGTTGGGCGGGCCGGTACTCAAGGACAAACTCTTCTACTTCCTCTCCTACTCCGGCTACAGCCTGCACGCTTCAGCGATCAATAACCAATGGGTGGAGACTCCGCAATTCCGCTCGACCTTGGCGACAGACCGGCCCGGCGGCCTCAGCGCAGCGATTCTGAACTTGCCGACGGAGGCGCCGCGGGTTGCCAAAGTGCTCGGTTCCGACTGCTCGCCCTACTCTAACAACCAGGGGGCATTTCCTCCGTACCTCGGTCAGACACAAACTGCAACCTCCGGCCCGTATTGCCAGGTGGAAACCGGCGGACTCGATATCGGCTCACCTACCGCGGGCGGCGCTTCCCAGTTGGGTGTGTATCCGCGCCTCTCGTTCCTCTCCAATCCAACATCAAACGCGGTTACGGGCGGCGGCCTGGACGGCATCCCGGATCTCGAATTTGCGGCCATCCGTTTTCCCAGCCACACCCACGCTAACCAATTCAATGCCCGCGGCGACTGGCATGCAACCGGCAGTGATATGGTGGCCGGCAGTGTGTACTTCACCAAGCTGGACAGCTATGGGCCCAGCGGAACCACGGGCGCCCGTCCCAACGACGACGTGCCTTTCAAGCCGTTGAACTCGGCGGCCACGGCCATCTACATTCACACCTTCTCTCCAACCTGGCTCAATGAGCTGCGGGCCAACGGCACCCGCTTTGCGGAGAATGGCATCAACGATGCGGGAGGCGTAGTCAACTTCGGCATCCCTTACATCAACGTGCAAACCCTGCCCGTGAGCAACGACCCGCAATACGGTGTGAACTGGAACAGCACGACGCCTGCGGTCTTCGCGGAGAACACCTATGAAATCCGCGACATGGTGACGCACACCTGGGGCGCGCACACATTGCGCGCCGGCGTTGAGGTACGCCTCGAACAGGACAATGACAACCTCTCCGGGGAGGTGCGTCCGGTTTATGCCATGCAGGGCCCTTGGTCGATGGTCAACGACGCGCCAATTTACGAAGCGATTACTGCCAATCCCATCAACGGCGGCGTGGCGCAGTCGCAGCGGTATTTCCGCGACAAGGATATCGCCGTCTATGTGCAGCATGACTGGCAGGTGAGGCCCAACCTCACCGTGAACACAGGCTTGCGCTGGGAAAACTTCACGCCCCTTTCCAACAAGGGCTTCGAAATTAACTATCCCGTTCTGGGCCCCCCAGGCTCCGAACTAAGCGGCATGAAGCTGGTTCCACATAACAACCTTTGGAAAAGCACATACTCCAACTTCAGCCCCAAGTTCGGTTTTGCATGGCTGCCAGGCGAGAAAAGCCAGAAGCTCGTGGTCCGCGGCGGCTTTGCCATGGCTTTCAACCATCTTGACATCGCGCTCTTTAATAACGCGCTGGAGGATGGCCCGAACATCGCCAATTACGGCCTTTGCTGCGGGACAAACGCGTTGGATTTTAGCACGCCATTTGCCGGCGGCTCGATCAAGTACGAGAAGGGCACCAGCAATTCACCGTACAGCTATCCCGCCAACCCGGCGCTGGCTACAGGTGTGAACGCCAACGGATTTCCCAATCCGTACGGTGGCGGAACGCCCAGCGTGGAAGTCTACGGCGCGCTGGCTTCCACACGGCCGCCCGAGGTCTACCTCTACTCCCTCGAGGCCGAATACCAATTGCCCTGGAGCTTCATCGGCACACTCGGTTATGCCGGCAGCGAGGGGCACCATTTTGCCCGCCTGGTGAACCAGAACTTCCTTTACAACAATGCCAACTCGCCGGTGTACGCCGACTACACTGCGCAGACCGACTCAAACCTGAGCTACAACGCCTTGAATACTCAGCTGAGGCGCCACTTGCGGAATGGCGTCACGATGAGCGTGGTCTACACCTATTCGAAGGACCTGGACCAGGTTTCAAACGGCGACTTGGCCGACTCCAACGCCAACCAGACCAATCCGGCCAACAACACTACCGAGTGGGGACCCGCGGACTACGATGCACGGCATCGCATCACGATAACCGGCATGTGGGATGTGCCGAAGGTCCATTTGAGCAATGCCATCGCCAGTTCGCTTGTGAATGGCTGGCAACTAAACGGGACGTATACATGGCACACCGGTTTCCCGTATACGCCGGTTACTTACAACCTCTCCACATCCGCTTATGTCCTCGGATCGGGGACGGTAAGCCCAACCCGGCCGCTCCAGTACTACGGCGGTGTCGTCAACGGATGCTCGGACAGTCTTTTTACGAACGGGAGCGACTTTCCCAACCGTGGCACGGGTGGAACGGCAGGAGGCACTAACTACTTCAACATCACATCACCGGCGAACTCGCACGCCTATGTGCCGGGCATCGGCCGCAACAGCTTCCGCGGACCGTGCTATCAGGACGCCGATATCAGCGCGGCGAAGGAATTCGCTTACGATTTCGGCGATCGCCACACGCTCCTGCGCGTTCAAGCCAACATGTACAACGTGTTCAATATTCTGCAACTGCAACCTATCAGCAACGGCAATGCCAATCCCGGCGCCAATATCAACAACCAGTATTTTGGCTATGCTCAGGGCGCCGATTCCGGACGATTCATTGAGTTAATTGCAAGATTCGAGTTCTGACGTTGTTTCCAGATGCCCCGGGCGGAGAGCGAACTCCCCCGGGGCATTGGCCCACCTGTGTTCCTCCGCGCCGCGTTCCCAACACGCTCCTGGGAGTAGGTCATGCATTCAATTCGATCGGCTCTGGTTTCGGGAATCCTTCTTGCGTTCGCAACGACGCCGCCCAGCGCTCAGCAGGCAGCACGGATGGCGAGCCAGCCTCGCGCGGCGGTCGTCATTGACGTTCACGCAGCGGTCACGCCCTTTCCGCATTACTGGGAGCAGATGTTCGGATCCGGCCGCGCCAACCTTACTTTACGCGAGAGCTACCGCAACGATCTGCGCCAGGTAAGGAAGATCACCGGCTTCCGCTACGTCCGCTTCCACGCCATCTTCCACGACGAGAACGGCGTCTATAGCGAGGACGCACAGGGCGACCCGGTCTACAACTGGTCCTATGTCGATCAGATTTACGATGGCCTGCTGGCCAACGGCGTGCGGCCTTTTGTGGAGATCAGCTTCATGCCCAAGGCGCTGGCCGCGCGCCTCGACTATCATGCCTTCTGGTACAAGCAGATTGTCTCGCCGCCCAGGGACTACGCGAAGTGGGACGCTCTGATCACCGCCTTCGCCCAGCATCTTGTCGATCGCTACGGCATCGAAGAAGTCTCGCAGTGGTACTTCGAAGTGTGGAACGAGCCCAACATCGACTTCTGGACAGGCCGCCCCGCTGAGCAGACCTACTTTGAGCTATACGACCACACCGCGCGTTCGCTGAAGGCCGTGAACCCGCGGATACGCGTGGGAGGGCCATCCACCGCGCAGGGCGCCTGGGTCGGCGATATGATCGCCCATGCCGACCAGAACCATGTTCCACTGGACTTCGCGTCCACGCATGTATACGGCAACGACTCGGCGGACAACGTTTTCCACGACAACCGCCCGATCGCGCCCCACGAAATGGTCTGCGCGGCCGTCGAAAAGGCGCATGAGGAGATCGAGCACTCCGCGCGCCCGCAACTGCCGCTTTTCATCAGCGAGTTCAACGCCACCTATATGAACGAGCAGCAGATCACTGATACCACCTACATCGGTCCCTGGATGGCCGACACCATCCGCCGCTGCGACGGACTGACCGGCATGATGTCCTACTGGACCTTCTCCGATGTTTTTGAAGAGCAGGGCGTCGTCAAAACGCCGTTCTACGGGGGCTTCGGCCTGATGGCAGAGGACGGGATTCCCAAGCCGGCTTTCGATGCCTTCGAGCTGCTGCATGCACTGGGCACGGAGCGCCTGCCCGCTGCGGCGGATGATGTGCTTGCGACCCGCCGCGAGGACGGAACGCTGGTGATCGCCGCGTGGAATCTGGTGGAACCCGGCGCCAGCGGTGCAGACAAGACGATCGACTTCGATCTGAAGGGCGTCGCCGGGGATGTGCGCGCCACTGTCCGCCGCGTGGACGCCGCACACGGCGACACTCTGGCAGCATGGAAGAAGATGGGCAGCCCGAAGTATCCTACCCAGGCCCAGATCGATGAGCTGCGCAGAGCCTCCGCGATGGGGCCGCCGGAAATGCGAGCCATCCGCGCCAATCGGCTGACGCTCACGCTGCCTCCGAATGGACTGGCGGTGATCGAGATTCCGGCGCAAGGCCGCGCGGCCGTGGAGCGCAACCCTTGAATAGGCGCGCCGCCAGACCGGCCATGAGCAGGCGCCGCATGCTGGCGAATACGGCAGCCGCATCAGGCGCGGTACGACGAAGATTATTGGGGCATCTCTTCATTCGATTTCGTAGGCGGCTACACGGCTTGGGGAAGGCCGCCCCCGCTTGGTCCGCTCGATGGAACGGTGGCTCCTTGCGCCGCCGCCGGCTCGCTGGGATTCGTGCCCGCCGATTGCCTCGCCATCCTGCGCGCCATGCGCTCCCGCTGGGGCAAGAGCGCCTGGGGCCGCTACGGCTTTGCCGATGCCTTTCACGCCTTCGCAGACTGGTACGACCCCGATGTGCTCGGCATCGAACGGGGAATCACCGTGCCTAAGAAGCCCTTCAGACCGCTCACCCTCAAAGAGCTCTCCGCTGTCCTCGAGCTCTCGCAGACCACCGTTTCGCGCATCGTTAACGGCGAGGCCGACAAGTACCGCATCTCGCGCGGGACCCAGAAGCGCGTGCTCAAGGCCGCCGCCATGCACGGGTACGCCGCCAACACTGTGGCCAAAAGCTTGCGCCTCAAACGCAGCTACACCATTGGCGTGATCGTCCCCGAAATCAGCGAAGGCTACTCGACCACCGTTCTTAGCGGCATCGAGGACGAACTGCTCAAGGGCGGCTTCTTTTACTTTGTCGTCAGCCACAGACACCGCCCCGATTTGCTCGAGGGTTATCCGCGCATGCTGTTGGCCCGCGCCGTCGAGGGCATTGTCGCCGTAGACTCGCTCATCGAAGAGGATCTCCACATTCCCGTCGTCTCCATCTCCGGTCACAAGCACCGGGAGGGAGTAATCAACATCGAACTTGACCACGGCCAGGCCGCGCATCTGGCGCTTTCCCATCTCAAGATGCTGGGACACGAGAAAATCGCCTTCATCAAGGGCCAGTCCCTAAGCTCCGACACCAGCCGCCGTTGGCACGCTATCGTGGAGACGGCCAAGGCCTTGAAGATCGAAATCGATCCACAGCTCGTTGTGCAGTTGAAGAGCCTGGAGCCTGGTCCCGGCCCGGGCATTGAAGTCACCCGGCAGCTGCTCCAGACCAGGAGGCCTTTCACTGCCATCTTCGCCTTCAACGACCTCACGGCCATGGGTGCAATTCTTGCCTTGCGCGAAGCCGCGCTGCGCGTTCCCAGAGATGTCTCGGTGGTCGGCTTTGACGATGTGCTCGCTGCCTCCATCAGCAACCCGCCGCTCACTACGATCCATCAGCCCTTGCGAAGCATGGGCCAGACCGCCGCGTCCACGCTCCTGCGGCTCATCCGGGACGCCATCCCCCGCCCACATCCGGCCACCATCACCGTCTATCCGAAGCTCATGGTGCGCAAGTCCACCGCTCATGCCGCGCCGCATCCGGCGCCGCCTGCCACAGACAGCGACGATTAGCGCCACCGTGGTGTGCGCCTCGCGCAGCACACAGGTGGCGCGATCCACGCCCCGAAAGTGCTCTCCATTCCCACCTCCACGAATTTGCGCCGCCTGGAAAGAACGGAGCCCGCGGCCAGGCGAACGCGCACATTTCCAAGAAGATCTGACCTGGAAACGCGCTTTGGGCTGAATGCGTCAACTGAGGCCACGTGATTGGTTGCGTGTGACTCGTACCTTCCCACCAAGTTTCGGCGCCCGGTCCCAGTGATCCGCATCACGGCATGCAGAAATTTGCTGGAAGATGCTATGTGTGAGGGTTCGGGTTACACTATGCCCATGGGTAGAAAAGGCGCGATCTTGATGCTGGCAATTGTGGCCCTCTGGGCCGCTGGCCCGGCACTTGCCTGTTTTGCGCCTGCACCCTGCCACCAATGCTGCCGCGCGATGATGACGGATTGCGATTCGGCGACGGTGACCGCCGCTCACCCTTGCTGCCAGTTACACTCGCCCGGGACGGCCGTTCCCAAGGGCCGCGTGGTAGCGCCCGAGCCTCAGATTGGGGCCGTGCAGTCGTTCGCTTCCGCAATTCCGCCCGATCTCGACCGCCTTGGAGGTCAAAGCCCACGCTTCTCCATGGCGCCGCTTCCTCGATCCTTAACGGGCGCCAGAACCATCCTTCGAATCTGATCTTTCTTCGATTCCTGACTGAGGATTCGTGTGTCCCTGTGCGCCTGGCGCACTGCCCGCTCGAGTCCATGCCATGAACCACCCATCGATTCGAGGAAGGAATGAAAACTCTTTTTATTGCACTTTGCAGTCTTGCCATTCTTGCGCCTGCAAACAGTAGCGTTGCGCAAACGCCGGACGCAAGCGGCCAGCTGGCCGCCTTCAACGCGTTCATCGACAGCCCCAAGCCACCCGATGCCTTCACGCCGGCGCTGGCTCTGGACGAGATTGAGCGAATCGCGCTCGCAGAAAACCCTGAGATTCATGTCGCCGTGCGGAAGGTTTCGATGGCCGAGGCGCATGTGCCGACGACAGGCAAGCTCGACGATCCGCAGTTCATGATTCGCAACTGGCAGGTGCCGCTCAGTAAACCGTGGGACTATAACGCCGCGCAAAACATGCTCATGTTGAGCCAGTCGCTGCCTGGCCCGGGAAAGCGCACTCTCCAAACCACCATCGCGCAATCCGACGTGACGGTGGCGAAAGACGAGCTCGAGTCCGTGCGGCTGCAGGTGCGCATAGAAGTGCGCAAGGCCTTCTTCGATCTGCTGCTGGCGCAGGAGGAGATGCGCATTCACGATCAGCACGTCGACATTGCCCGCCAGGCCATTGAAGCAGCGCGCATCAAGTACACGGTGGGCAAGGTTCCGCAGCAGGATGTGTTGAAGGCGCAACTGGCAATGACGCGCCTCGAAGAACACATCATTCGCTTCGAGCGCGACGCCGAAATTGCGCGCGTCCGCATGAACACGTTGCTCGGCCGCGATCCGGCGACTCCCATCCGAGTGCAGGGCGACTTTGGGATCGGCGCCGAACTGCCGACCGGCAAGCAATTGCAGCAACTCTCGCTCGTTTCACGGCCTGATTTGCTGGAAGCGCAGGCAGCCGCCGACAAGAGCCGCAAAGAAGAGACTCTTGCCCATAAAGCTTACGTGCCCGACTTCAGCGTCGCGGGCGGATACATGCTGATGCCCACAGGCTCCGATCCACGCAACAACTATATGCTCGAAGGCTCCATGACGCTGCCCTGGCTGAATCGCCGAAAGCACGATGCCGAGATTAACGAGTCGGCGGTCAAGGTGACGGAACAGGACGCCGAAGTGGCCGCAATGCGCAATGCGGCCTTTGGGCAGATCGACGAAGCACTGGCCGAGGCCCGTTCAGCGCAGCGTCTGGCCCGCATGTATCACGATTCGCTTGAGCCGCAGGCTGAAGCGACGCTGCATGCCGCGGTAATCGCATACGAAAACAACCAGACCGATCTACTCGACCTCATCGACAGCCAGATGACCGTGATCGACGTGGATCTAGCGTGGTTCCAGTCGATGGGCGAGTTCGCTGCGAGCATGTCTGACCTTGAGCTCGCTGTCGGCGCACCAATCGAGGCAAAGACACAACTGCCAACAGCAGCAACGCCGGAGGAAACTCAATGAGCGACCGCTTATATCGACAAGCATTCTTTATGGCTCTCGTCGCATGCGTTGCGCTCGCGGCGGGAGTCGGCTATCTGCTCCTGCACCGCAACCATCCCATGCCCGCTGCACAGACTGGCGACCCTGTGGTGGCGCGCGGCCCAGCGGCTTCAAGCGCATCAGCCCCGCAAGGCGCTACTCCGGCCGGCGCGGAACCGCAAATTGGGCCGATCCAGATTTCGCCGCAGCGCTTGCAGCAGATTGGCGTAACGACGGCCGTCGCGCAGATGAAAAATGTAAGCGACAAGCTCAGCGTTCCCGGCAACGTGGACATAGATGAGCAAAACCTCTCCTACGTTCAAACGCGCTTCGCCGGATGGATTCAGAGTGTTTTTGCCGACGCGACCTACCAATACGTGAAGAAGGGGCAGCGTCTGTTCACTATCTACAGCCCTGATCTCGTGAGTACCGAGCAAGAGTATCTTCTCGCCCGGCAGAACCAGAAGACTCTCGCCCCCGACTCGCATGGAATGGCCGCGCAGGAAGGCGGCTGGCTGCTGGATTCGGCCGAGGAACGCCTGCGCCAGTTCGGCGTCCCGGCATCAGTCGTCACTTCGCTTGAGCAGACCGGCAAGGTCGAGCGTGAGATCGCGGTTGAATCGCCTGCATCGGGGTTCATCATCGAGCGCAATGCGCTGCCCAACGCTTACGTTCAACCCGACACCAAGCTCTACACTATCGCCGATCTCTCGACGGTGTGGGTCTACGCCAACGTCTTTCAGGACGCAGTGGGCCGATTGAGGCCAGGCGATCCGGCACAGGTCACAGTGGATGCGTATCCCGGCCGTGAGTTCAACGGCCGTGTCGATCAGATTCTTCCCCAGGTTGACCCGGCAACGCGCACCGTGCGCGTGCGCCTGATCTTCCGCAATCCCGGCGTTCAACTCAAACCGGGCATGTATGTGAACGTCGACATCAACGTCCCGCAGGGGAAGCAGCTGATGATTCCTGCGTCTGCCGTCCTCCAGTCCGGATCGCGAGCCATTGCATTCATCGATCGTGGTGATGGCAATCTCGAACCACGCGAAATCCAAACTGGCCTGCAGATCGACGACTCCGTCATCATCCTCAAGGGACTCAAGCCCGGAGACCACATTGTCAGTTCAGCCAACTTTCTGGTTGACTCCGAAGCGCAATTGCAAGCGGCGCTGGGATCGTTTACTCCTCCGCAACAAAATGCAAGCCCTGCGAGTGCCCAATCCACCCCCGCCGGCTCGCAGCCTGAACAAATCAAGATCGAAATGACGACCGAGCCCTCGACCCCGCAAAAAGGCAAGAACACGGTGCGCATCAAGCTCACCGGCTCAGATGGAAAGCCCGAAGACGGAGTGCAGGTTTCGGTCACGTTCTTCATGCCCGCCATGCCGGCAATGGGCATGGCTGCCGAGCGCGCAACCGCTGCACTTGCCGCCAAGGGCCAGGGCAATTACGAAGGACCGATTGAGCTCGACGCAGGCGGCACGTGGCAGGTCACCGTCACTGTTCAGCGCGCCGGAGCCATCATCGCAACCAAAAAGCTCACCGTCGATGCTGCGGGAGGTATGTGATGATCTCGCGAACAATTGCATGGTGCGCGCGCAATCCATTCCTCGTTTTCACGGCCGCCATTTTGCTCGCAGTTGCAGGTGCGTGGTCGGTGCAGCGCGTGCCTCTCGACGCCCTGCCCGACATCAGCGACGTGCAGGTCGTGGTTCACACCAACTGGCCCGGCGAGCCGCCCGATGTTGTCGAGGACCAGGTTACGTATCCCATCGTCACCGCGCTGCTGGCCGCACCGCACGTAAAAGATGTGCGCGCACAGACCATGTTCGGCGATTCCTGTGTCTTCGTTATCTTCGACGACCGCACCGATCTCTACTGGGCGCGGTCGCGCGTGCTGGAATACATGCAGCAGCTTGCTGGGCGTTTGCCGTCAGAGGTTCATCCGTCGATCGGCCCGGACGCTACCGGCGCCGGGTGGGTTTACGAGTACGCTATCGTCGATCACACGCACAAGCACAGCCTCGCCGATCTGCGCTCGCTCCAGGACTGGTTTCTGCGTTATCAGCTGGAGACCGTTCCGGGTGTGGCCGAAGTCGCAACCATTGGCGGGTTTGTGCGCCAGTACCAGGTAAACCTTAATCCGCAGAAGCTTTTCTCCTACGGCATCCCGGCTTCGACGGTCATCGACCGTGTGCGACAAAGCACAAACGAAGTCGGGGGCGACGTACTGGAGATGGGTGGCGCCGAGTACATGATTCGCGGCTTGGGCTATCTGCGCAATGTCGCCGATCTCGAGAATGTACCCGTTGCGACCAAAAACGGCACGCCTGTGCTGGTGCGAGATCTGGGCACAGTGACGCTTGGCCCCGACGTACGCCGCGGCGCGGCCGATTGGCAGGGCGAAGGCGAAACCGTCGGAGGCATCGTGGTGACGCGCTACGGCACTAACGCGCTTAACGTCATCGACGGCGTGAAAGCGAAGCTCAAAGAGATTGGCCCATCCCTGCCGCCGGGAGTCGAGATCGTTACGGCTTACGACCGCTCCTGGCTTATCAATCAGTCCATTCACACGCTCAAGCGCGACCTGATCATCGAAGCCATTATCGTCAGCTTCGTCTGCATCTTCTTTCTCTTTCACTTCCGGTCAGCTCTGGTGCCCATCATCACGCTGCCCATCGCAGTTCTCGCGGCTTTCATTCCCATGTACTACCTGCAGGTGAGCTCGAACATCATGTCGCTGGGCGGACTGGCGCTGGCTATCGGTGTGCTCATTGATGCGGCCATCGTAATTGTTGAAAACGGCTACCGCCATATCGCCGAACGCAACGGGACGACGCAGCTCAGCGACCCAGAACGCCGCCGCATCCTTGTCGGCGCGGCGCAGCAGGTCGGTCCTGCGCTCTTCTACTCGCTCATCATCATCGTGGTCTCTTTCTTGCCCGTTTTTCTGCTCGAGGCGCAGGAAGGCCGCATGTTTCGTCCGCTCGCGTGGACCAAGACGCTGGCGCTCATCTTCTCTTCGCTGCTGTCCATCACGCTGGTGCCGGCGCTGATGCCGTTCTTCCTGCGCGGCAAACTGCTGCCTGAATCGAAGAATCCCGCGGCGCGCGTCAGTCAGGCACTCTATCTGCCGGTGCTGCGCTGGTGCCTGCGCCACTGGAAGATCGTCGTCGTGCTCAATCTCGTTTTTCTCGCCGCCACCATTCCGCTCTGCTTCCGGCTCGGCAGCCAGTTCATGCCGGCTTTGTACGAAGGTTCTGCGTTATACATGCCTAGCTCGCTGCCGGGAATCTCCATCACGCAGGCCGCCTCCCTGATGCAACAGCAGGACCGAATCATCCGTTCGTTCCCCGAGGTCTCAACGGTGTTCGGAACCGTCGGCCGGTCTGATAGCGCCACCGACAATGCGCCGCTCGATATGTACGACACCACCATCATGCTCAAGCCGCGTGAGCAGTGGCGGCCCGGCATGACCTACGACAAGCTCATCCGCGAGATGGACGAGAAGCTGCAGTTCCCGGGCCTCACCAACACTTGGACCATGCCCGTTCAAAACCGTCTCGACATGGAGCTCACCGGCATCAAGACCGCGATCGGCATCAAGATCCAAGGCCCCGATTTGACTCGCATTCAGGACCTGGGCACACAGATGCAGCAGGTGCTTTCGACCATGCCCGAGACGAGTACGGTCTATGCCGAACGCGTTTCACAGGGCTTCTACCTCAACGTGGATGTGAATCGTCCGGCCGCCGCGCGCTATGGCCTCACTGTTGCCGATATCCAACGCGTGGTTTCTTCAGAGATAGGCGGCATGGATATTGCCGAAAACATCGAAGGCCGCGAGCGCTTCCCGATTGCCGTTCGCTACCTGCGCGATTTCCGCGATACATCGAACACACTGTCGGAGGCGCTGATTCCGACGCCTTCCGGCGCGCAGATTCCGGTGAGCGAGGTTGCGCGAGTCTACTACTCGCGCGGCCCCGCAATGATTCGCGACGAAGACGGCTCCCTCACCGGCTACGTCTATCTGAACCTGAAGACGAGCGACTACGGCGGCTTCGTCAATCGCGCCAACACGCTGCTAAACCAGAAACTCGCCCTGCCCGCGGGCTACACCTGGCGCTGGGCTGGCGAATACGAGTTCGAGGTGCGCGCCAAGCAGCGGCTCATGATCATTCTGCCTATCGTCTTCTTCGTCATCTTTCTGCTTCTCTATCTGGTCTTCAAATCCATCGCCGAGGCGGCTGTGCTGATCCTTCCAACGGTCTACGCATTGTCAGGAGGACTGCTGCTGCAATGGCTGCTCGGCTACAACTTCAGCGTGGCCGTGTGGGTTGGTTACATTGCACTCTTCGGCATCGCCGTTGAGACCGGAGTCGTCATGGTCGTCTACCTGCACGAAGCGCTGGAAGAGCGCATGAAGCAAGACGCGCCGATGACTGAAACCGATCTTGTGCAGGCGACCATCGCGGGAGCCGTTCAGCGCCTGCGCCCCAAGCTGATGACTGTCACCGCCGTGATTCTGAGCCTCGCGCCCATTCTCTGGGAATCCGGCATCGGCTCCGACGTGATGAAGCCCATCGCCGCACCCATCGTTGGCGGAATGATTACATCAACCATCCACGTACTCATCCTCGTTCCGGTCTTCTTCTTGCTGATGAAGCTGCGAGACCTCCGCGCGGGACGGCTTCATCCTCGCTCCCTCCAGAAAACGGAGGAGCAATCCGTGATGACGTAGCAGGTCGTGAAACAGTGGCGCCGCCTTTCTCCGTCATGCTCCTGATCAGTCGATCACATTACCAAGCTTTTATTTGAAAGAGGCGCCGTTGAAACGAATGTACCGACATTCCGACTTCATTCCAAGAAACACTTCAAGCCCGATGAGCGAAGAATCGTCTAGCCACTCATCGAGTTCGGACGGTAGCAAAATCTCCGCTTCTGTTTCCTATTGCTTTCATTGCATCGCCTGCAAAATCACCTGTCAGATTCTCGGCTCAATCGACGCTAGTCCCATTGCATTCAAATTCCGATTTGCCGACGGCTCACTCGGAATGCACCCCTGCGCCGGCGTTTCCGAAAGAGCAATTTGGGAAATTAGACATCTGACGGGTTGCAAGTGAGGCGCTTGATCCCTTACTTTTCAGGCCGGGGGTTCTTGGCATCGTGCGCGGCCGGGCACGTTCTTGCGCCCGTCCGCTCAACAAGGCAAATGCGGCAGGTTTAGCCGCTATTGAAAGGTCAGAATGAACCAGCCGGCTCCGCTTCTGCTCTCAGGTCAGAGTCTCAGCCTCGAAGAAATTCACCACGTAGCTCGCGGAGGGCGACAAGTGGGCCTCGCACCATCCGCTCTGGCACGCGTGGATGCATCCCGCCAGCTAATTGAGAAGATTCTCGAAAAAGAAGTGGCCGTTTACGGCGTGAACACCGGTTTTGGCAAGCTCTCTGACGTCCGCATCCCGGGCAACCATCTTTCCGAATTGCAGGTGAACCTGTTGCGCAGCCATGCCTGCGGGCTGGGAAAACCCCTGTCGAATGCGGAAGTCCGGGCCATGCTCCTGCTGCGCGCGAATGTCCTCGCAAAGGGCCTGAGCGGAGTTCGCAGAGAGATCATCGAAATGCTGATCAGCCTGCTCAATGCGGGCATTCATCCAGTCGTGCCGGAAAAGGGCTCTGTGGGCGCAAGTGGAGATCTTGCCCCGCTGGCGCATCTCGCGCTGGTTCTCATTGGCGAAGGAGAAGCTTTCTTCCATGGGGAACGCATCACCGGCAGTGAGGCATTGCGGCGGGCTGAACTGACTCCGCTGCGGCTCGAAGCGAAAGAAGGTCTTGCGCTGCTGAACGGCACGCAAGGAATGACTGCCGTTGCCTCGCTGGTTCTCTGCGACGCACAGCGTCTTGTCAGGCTGGCCGACGTTTCCGGCGCGATGGCCCTGGAGGCTCTGCGCGGCACACCTGCCGCGTTCGACCCGCGTATCCAGGATGCAAGGCCTCATCGGGGACAGGCAGCCGCGGCACGTCATTTGACGGCATTGCTCGACCGCAGCGAGATCCGCGAATCGCATCGAACGAACGACCCGCGCATTCAGGACGCTTACTGTCTGCGTTGCATGCCGCAAGTGCATGGTGCGGTCCGGGACGTACTCGACCACGTAACCGCAATCGTGGAGGTTGAAACCGGCTCCGCAACAGACAACCCGCTGGTGTTTGCATCGAGCGGCGATGTGCTTTCCGGCGGCAATTTCCACGGAGCGCCGCTCTCTTATGCCTTCGACTATGCGGCAATAGCGCTGACCGATCTTGCCAGTATCAGCGAGCGTCGGATCGACCGGCTGATCAACCCGGACATTAACGAAGGGCTGCCGCCATTTCTATCGAACGATGCCGGGCTGTCTTCGGGATACATGATTGCGCATGTGGCTGCCGCTGCGCTGCTGAGCGAATGCAAAGTACTGGCGCATCCGGCGAGCGTAGATAGTGTGCCGACATCCGGCGGGAAGGAAGACCACGTTTCAATGGGTATGACCGCCGCGCTGAAGCTGCGGCAGATTGTTGAGAATGTGGAACAAATTCTTGCCATCGAACTCCTGTGCGCCGCGCAGGGGCTGGATTATCGGAAGCCGTTGAAGCCGGGCAAGCAGATTGAACAGGTGCTCGCGATGATCCGCACGATCGTTCCGCGCCTCGAAGCGGACCGGCCCCCGGCGACCGATATCAACCAACTGGTGCAGGCGATTCGCGAAGATATGTTCGGCGCAGTCGCCGACTAGCAGAAATCAGCACGCCCAGGCGGTCGCGCATAGAATCCCCGCGAAGGGCAACGACTCATTGTCAGGAATGACTAGCCGGGAGTTACGTCACGGCCTGCGACGAACACGCGTGGAAGCTCTGCCGCGGCGATGTAGTAAGCGATCTCGCGATAATCGGCGAAATCGTGGATGAGGAAATCAGCCTGCTTGCCGATCTCGATTGAGCCGATACTATTTTCGAGACCGAGGCTCCATGAGGCATTGATGGTGGCTGCGGAAAGCGCTTCAGCCGGGGTGAGCCCCATGTAAAGACAGGCGAGCGAGACGATAAACGGCATGGATGGAATCGGAGATGAACCAGGGTTGAAATCCGTGGCCAACACGATTGCCAGACCGTGCTCGACCATCGCGCGGGCGGCCGGATAAGCGGTGCGCCCGAGCGCAAACACCGAGCCGGGAAGCAACACCGGTTGCACGCCGGCGGTGCGCAGTGCATTGAGAGTGTCCGCGGCGGCGGTTTCAAGATGGTCTGCCGTGCGTGCATGCAACTCCGCGGCGAGAGCGGCCCCAGTGCCCGGGCGGAACTGTTCAGCGTGCAGGCGCAGCTCCAGGCCATGGGCACGCGCGGCAGTGAGCACAGTGCGCGCTTCTTCGACGGTGAAGGCATGGTCGTCGCAAAAGGCGTCGCAGAAACGCGCGAGTTTGAGGGCTGCGACCTCGGGAATCAGCTCTTCCGCAATCCAGCGAACGTAATCGTCCCGGCGGCCAGCAAACTCTGGGGGCAACGTGTGCGCTGCCAGCAGCGTGGGCACGATACGCATGGGCCCCTCGGCGTCGAGGCGGGCCATGACACGCAACATGCGCAGCTCTGTAGCGCGCTCCAATCCGTAGCCGGACTTGGCTTCGGCGGTCGTCGTGCCAGTGCGAAGCATCCAATCGCGATGCCGGCGCGATTCTGTCAGCAGATCGTCTTCAGAGGCCGCGCGCGTGGCTTTCACAGTGCTCAGAATGCCGCCCCCGGCAGCTGCAATCTGCTGATAGCTGACGCCGGCAATGCGCTGCTCGAATTCGGCAGCGCGGTTGCCTGCGAAGACCAGGTGCGTATGCGCGTCAACAAAACCCGGCGTAACGCAGCGGCCCTGGGCATCGACCACTGCGCGGGGCAGACCTTTGGATTTGATCTCGCGATAGGGTCCAGCTGCAGCGACGCGGCCGTCTGCAATGAGGAGCGCGGCATCAGAGATGAGGCCCAGATCGCGGAGCTCCGCGCCGGCGCGCGGACGAGCGGGACCGGCGAGCGTGACGAGCTGACCGATGTTGACGATGGCGAGCGATTCGGTCACGGCTTGTCTTCCGCCATGGGGATGGAGATGCCGCGCTCGCGCGCGGTCTGGCGTGCGAGTTCGTAGCCTGCGTCGGCGTGGCGCACGACGCCGAGGCCGGGGTCGTTGTTGAGCACGCGCTCGATCTTCCGCTGAGCCAAGTCGGTGCCGTCGGCGACCGTGACCTGCCCGGCGTGGAGCGAGTAACCCATGCCCACGCCGCCGCCGTGGTGGAAGCTGACCCACGTCGCTCCCGATGCAGTGTTGAGCAGCGCATTCAGGATCGGCCAATCCGCAACCGCGTCCGATCCATCGAGCATCTTTTCCGTCTCGCGATAGGGGCTGGCCACAGAGCCGGTATCGAGATGGTCGCGGCCTATGGCGATGGGCGCTGAGATTTCCCCCTTTTGCACCAGTTCGTTGATCGCTTCACCCATCAGCGCACGCTCGCCATAGCCGAGCCAGCAAATGCGCGCGGGGAGGCCCTGGAAGGCGAAGCGGCCGCGTGCGAGGCGCAGCCAGCGGGTGAGGATTTCGTTTTCGGGGAAGAGCTGGAGGGCGAGCTCGTCGGTGCGGTCGATGTCTTTGGGGTCGCCGGAGAGCGCGACCCAGCGAAACGGACCCTGGCCGGTGCAGAAAAGCGGACGGATGTACTCGGGCACAAAGCCGGGGATGAGGAAGGCGTCGGCGCAGCCCGCGTCGAATGCGAATCGCCGGATGTTGTTTCCGTAATCGAAGGTCACCGCGCCCGCGCGCTGCAGGGCGAGCATGGCATTGACGTGAACGACCATGGTGGCCGTGGAGAGGCGCACGTACTCGGCGGGATCGTGGCGCCGCAATTCCGCAGCCTGTTCCAGCGTGGATCCCTGCGGAACGTAGCCGTTGAGCGGATCGTGGGCGCTGGTCTGGTCGGTGACGACGTCAACCAGGACGCCGCGGCGGACGATCTCGGGCAGTACATCGCCGCAGTTGCCCACCAGGCCCACAGAAAGCGCGCGGCCTTCGCGCCGCGCCTGCTCGCAAAGCTGTAGAGCCTCGTCCAGGTCCTCCGCAATCGAGTCGCAATAGCGCGCGGCGACGCGGCGCTCGATGCGGCTGCGGTCCACTTCGACCACCAGCACGACGCCGCCGTTGAGAGTGACGGCAAGCGGCTGAGCACCACCCATGCCGCCCATTCCACCGGTGACCACCAGCTTGCCCCTGAGCGACCCGCTGAAATGCCGCTCGGCGAGTGCGGCCAAGGTCTGGAAGGTGCCCTGCAGGATGCCTTGCGTGCCAATGTAGATCCAGCTTCCCGCGGTCATCTGGCCATACATCATCAGACCCTTGCGGTCGAGCTCGTTGAAGTGCTCCCAGTTGGCCCACTTGCCCACCAGATTGGAATTGGCAATGAGAACGCGCGGGGCCATTTCGTGCGTAGGAAACACCGCGACGGGCTTGCCCGACTGCACCAGCAACGTTTCCTCGCCGCCCAGCCGTTCCAGCTCGCGAACGATAGCATGGAAGCACTCCCAATTGCGCGCCGCCTTGCCGATGCCGCCGTAGACGACAAGATCGGCGGGGCGCTCAGCGTTTTCGGGATCAAGGTTGTTCATCAGGCAACGCAGCGCTGCCTCCTGCTGCCATCCCTTACAGCGCAATTGTGTGCCGCGCGGTGCGCGAATGATGGGAGCTGCCGTGGCCATAGACTCCTCCCCATGAGAGCTGCGAGTGCGGCGAAGTGGCACATCGCATCGCGGTCTCGAAGGCTGCTACACAGAATACTCCCGGCGGACGGGGATCGTGTTGGAGCGGAAGTTTAGCATCGGTCGGATGAACCCGTAAGCTGCCGCCGATCGGATCGCGATGCGCCGGTTCGTTTCGGGGAGAGGTTCAGACAGCATCATCGAGTATGCATCAGCCGACGATTGGCCACGAGCTCCCATCGGTCCTCAAGAGTGATACCGGCTGATCCGGATCGCTGACGCCGACGATAGCCTGTGAGTCTCGATTCTTCAACGGGCTACTTCAGGTTGTCCAAGAAGGCACGCATTTCACGCAGAACATCGGATTCATTTGAAACGTACACATAGTGCATGCTCCTGAGTCTGACAACATGTGCGCCTGGAACACCGTCCTCGAATGCCTTCGCTTGCTTTTCTGCCAGAGCGTTGAGCTTTGCGAAGTAGGCGTCAGCATCCTTGCGGACGGCGGCATCCGTGGTCTTGATCATCCATGCTTCCTGAACGTGGGGAATCGCAAAGATGGCCAGTGCGGGCACCGGAATTCTGGCGTATTTTTTCGTGCTCATCATGATCGCCGTGAAGCTCTGCGAACCCGGAAAATCGCGGGGTTTTTCCGGTCGTCCGTCGGACGTTGAATCCCACGTCTGATGGAACTCCGACTCCGGAAGCGGGAAACCGTATACCTGTGCGTCCCACTTCTGTAGTGCGCTGAAGCTCTTCAAGTCAGATTGACTCGGAGTCGGTGGTTGAGGCCCCTGAATTTCCAGGAATTCCTTCATTAACGGGCCCTGCCCATTGTCGAACGCGTATGGATAGGCGGCCTCGAGGTAGATGACGCCCGCAACGCTATCCGGGTGCAGCGTGGCAACCGAACTCAATTCTGCTCCGGCGATGGAGTGCCCAACCAAAACCGGCCTGCTGATTTTGAGAGCGCGGATGACGGCCAGGACGTCTTCTCCCAGGCGATCGGCTCCGTCTTCCAAAGGAGCATACGTTGACGCACCGAACCCCCGGCGGGTGATGCCATACACGTGGTAGTTGGCTGCCAGCTTGGGCGCGAATTCGTCGAATACATGCGCCGTGTTTCCGCCACCCGCGAGGAGGATGACAGGCCTGCCGGAACCGCCCCAATCGAGCACTTCCAGACGGACGTCCTTATCCACGGTCACTAGCTGGATTGTGTGGGGCGACGGGTCCCGCCAAGGATCAGACCGCTGCGAGTAAAGCAGCGTAAGAAATGCAGTCGACAGAATAAGGGCGCAGATGTGAGTCGTGCGACGCATACGGTTCTTTACCCTCCCTGGAACGATTACGGCGCACTGGTCCCAAATGTTCCTCAATTCCCCTTGGCCCCGCGCCCTCGGGGATCGCGTGACGGATCGGCAAGCTGCAGGAGGTCTGTTGGTGTCGCAGGGTTGCCGGATCCCGCTGCGAACCGTATCCTTCTTCCCGTGCCCAACACATTAGTTGAATGCGTGCCGAACTTCTCTGAAGGCCGCGATCCTGCGAAGGTCGACGCCATCGTGGGGGCCATGAAGCTGCCCGGCGTCTATCTTCTCGATCGGGAGATGGATGCCGACCACAATCGCTGCGTCATCACGCTTGCGGGCGACCGCGAGGCAATTCAGGAAGCCGCGATTCGCGGCGTCGGCAAGGCCGCCGAATTGATCGACCTCAATCGTCATCAGGGCGCGCATCCGCGCCTTGGAGCTGCGGACGTGGTCCCGTTCATTCCGATTGAGGGCGTGACAATCGAAGATTGCGTAGCGATGGCACGCCACGTTGGGGCCGAAATCTGGAAACGCTACCAGGTTCCTGTCTATCTGTATGAAGCCGCGGCGACCACGCCCGAGCGCCAGAATCTTGAATACATTCGCCGCGGGCAGTTTGAAAAAGTCCGCGACGAAATCGCTACTAACGCGGCGCGCAAACCCGATTTCGGCGAGGCGCGTCTGCATCCGACGGCCGGAGCGACCGTAGTGGGCGCGCGAAAGTTTCTGATCGCCTACAACATTTATCTGAATACGCCGGACGTCGCTATCGCGAAGAACATCGCCAAGACAGTGCGATTTTCTTCGGGCGGGATGCCCTTCGTGAAGGCGTCGGGTTTTTTGGTGCGCGGGCTGGCGCAGGTTTCGATGAACCTGACCGACTTTGAGCAGACTCCGCTGCATCGCGTGTTTGAGGCCGTGAGGCGGGAAGCGGAACGTTACGGTGTGTTGCCGATTTCCAGCGAGATTATCGGCCTGATTCCGAAGTGCGCCATTGAGTTGGCCGCCGAGTGGTTCCTGCAATTGGAGAACTTCGATTCCTCGCTGATCCTCGAGAACCGGTTGGCTGCAGTGGTCAGCGGCAAGAGTGCGACTGGAGGATTGCGAGGGGGAATTGAGACCTTCATTGAGCAACTGGCTGCGCCAACTGCGGTTCCGGGTGGAGGCAGCGCCGCGGCGGCCAGTGCCGCTATGGCCGCCGGCCTGGCCGGCATGGTCGCGTCCATGTCGCGCGGCAAGAAAGCTTATGCGCAATTCGAGAGCCAATTGAGCGACGCACTTGCCCGGTTGTCAGTGCTGCGCGAAGAGCTGAAATCGGCCATCGACGCCGACGCCGAGGCGTACAGCGCGGTCGTGAAGGCATACAAAGCGGCAAAGGAGTCTACCGACGGCCCACACCTGATCGCCGCCGCATTGCAGCGGGCAGCCGAAGTGCCTTTGGGCGTGGCTGAGCAAGCCGCTGAAATCGTACGGATCGCGACTGCCCTGAAACCCATCACCAATCCCAACATGGCGTCGGATCTGACGACCGCGATCGCCTTGGCGAGAGCTGCTATAGCTGGGGCAATCGCCAATGTGGAGATCAATCTCGAGTCGATCAAGTCCTATTCGGCCAGTAGCGAAGAGTTTGTTGACTTGGCGCGAAGCCGGGCACAAGCGTTGAAGGCCAGTGCTGCATCAATTCCTGGCTCGTAATTGTTCAGCAGGCTCAATTCCCGCCTTGGTGGGACGAGGCCTGGCCCAAAGGCTTGCGCAAGGTGAGGGCGGCGAGTCCTTTGGCACTGGCTTGGTATTGGCAATGTGGACGAAGAACGCTCCATTATCATCGGACATCACCATCTCTTTTCCAATCATGAGAGCGATGCCCCAAATTCCTTTGCCTTGCTCGCTCGTCCTCGACCTTACCCATGATGACCACGAAGTTCTTGCGGCATGATGGTGCGGGGCACATGGGGACACTATAGGCGAAGATGAGGCGAATATACCCGATTAGACCTCCGCGCTTCATAGGGTCGGGGCGTGACTACACACGTTGCGGGTCTCGGTCAAGAGAAGAGGAGAGTCCAAGGACGCCGGGAAGGTGTACACGAGGGTTCCCGTTACTACTCGTTACTATTTTCGGCCATAATTGTTGTGGCTGAGGGTTTGCGATTGTGAGCGGTTGATTGCGCAGAGGCTGGCTAAGAGTAGTAACGGATTGACAATAGCTCTATATCATGCACAGAATCAATTGTTTGCGGAACCACCAGTTCGAATTCCACTCTCTCCGCCGAGATCGCATTTGGGTTCATCGCGTCGCGAAGGATTTCACTTGCGGCTCCGGCTGCGCCCTCCGTTGTTCCGAACCCCAATGGCTTGAAATTCCGCTTTGAACTTCTCGCGGGGAACCTTTCCCTGCCGGCGGACCCGAACTCTCTTGTGTGGATTGTTGCCCTTACACTATTATTACGGGAGTCGGAATTAGTACAACAGTCGAACAAAATCTTAGATGTCGAGGAAATCTGCACTTACGCTAGAACGAGCTTCGTGACCCGCGCCGCTCAAGCTGGGGACGAGAGCGGCTCCGAGTGCGGGGAATTGGAATTGCTCTTGCGCAGACCGATTCGGAGGAGGTCCTTCATTCGGGGCGGGAGGTCGTCAGGGTAGAGCATCGCTGAAGTCGACGGGGAGGAAAAGTATGCTGCCGGCACAATGGGAAACGTTCAAGAGAGCAGCGCGCCGCGAAAAGATGGATAAAATTCCGATGGCGCTGATCATCGATAGTCCGTGGATTCCCGGATACCTTGGAATCAGTCACATGGACTATTTTCTCGATCCCGAGCTCTGGTTTCAATCGAACCTGAAGATCATGCGCGAGTTTCCCGACATCATCTTCATCCCGTCGTGGTGGATGGAGTACGGGATGGCGGCTGAGCCCTCGGTGCTGGGGGCCAAAATCAAATTCTGGCAGGACAATACGCCCAGCGAGTACCACACCCTTTACCGGCTCGAAGATATCGACAACTTCCCCGAATACGAAGTGGACGCCGATGCTTTTGCGGGCCTGACCTTGCACCGCATCGGCATGGCGCGGCAACGCATTCTCGATGCCGGCTACATTCTCCCCATGGTTACGTCGCGCGGACCGCTATGCACCGCCGGATTTGTGCGCGGGACGACGAACTTCATGATCGACCTGGTGGAAGACCCAAAGGGCGCGCATAAGCTGATCGACCTATGCACGCGAGTGATCATTGACTGGCTTAAAGCGCAGCAGAAGGTAATGGGCGATACCGTGGAGAGCATATTCATCCTCGACGACATCGTTGGATTCATTAACGAAGAGCATTACCTGGAGTTTGCGCATCCTTATTTGAAGCGCATTTGCGATGCATTCCCCGGGGACTGGGTGAAGATCTACCACAATGACGCCGAGGTCGACGCGTGCCTCGACCACTTGCCCGACACCGGATTCAACGTGCTGAACTGGGGCAAGCAGAGGCACATTACGGAAGTAAAACGGCGCGTGGGCGATCGAATGTGCCTGATGGGGAACGTCAATCCACTGGAAGTGGCTGTTCGCGGAACGCCGGAGGAAGTGAAAGACGAGACCCTCGAAGTGCTGGAGGGATCTGGCGGCGAGGGGATCATTCTCTCCGTCGGCGGCGGCACCAGCCCAGGGATGCCGCGCGAAAATATCCTGGCCATGCTTGAAGCCCTCGAAGAATTCAACGCGAAACGCGCCGCGAGCGCGGTTATCAGCGCTCGCTAAGGAAACGGTTCGATGCCCGATTATGCCTTGATGAACCAGCATCTGTACGAAGGCAACGCCAATGAGGTGGAGCGGCTTACAAAGGAAGCTCTGGCCGAAGGGCGCACTGCGCAGGAGGTGCTGAACAATGGGCTGATCGCGGGCATGAGCGTGGTCGGCGAGGACTTCAAGCACAACGTGCTCTATGTGCCCGAAGTTCTGATCGCGGCGCGGGCGATGAAGGCCGGCATGGCGGTGCTGAAACCGCTGTTGACTTCGAAAGACAGCGGTTCCAAACCCAGAGGTGTTCTGCTGATGGGCACGGTTCGCGGCGACTTGCACGATATTGGCAAGAACCTGGTGGGCATGATGGCCGAAGGCGCGGGTTTTGAGGTGCACGATATCGGCGTGGATCAGAGCCTGGAGAAGTTCATGGCCGCGGCCGAGAAATGCAAACCGAACATCGTTGGCATGAGCGCATTGCTGACGACGACGATGATGTACATGAAAACAGTGATCGATGGCTTCAATGCGGCAGGCCTGACGCACATCAAGATGGCGATCGGAGGCGCTCCCATCAGCCAGATGTTTGCCGACGAGATCGGGGCCGATGGATACGGAGCGAACGCCTCCGCGGCGGTGGATTTGTTCATGCGGCTCGTGGAATAAACATGACTCAAACGGCAACCTACAAGATCCTCTACTGGCAGGAAGTCCCCACCCAGATCAAGGCCGCCGATGGGATCGAGGACGTGACCGTAATGCTCGACGGGAAATTCATGGAGCATATCGATCGACTTGCCGCCTTGCGCGGAATGCAGGCCGCCGACGACTACCTGGCGCAATGGAAGTGGAGCGACGAACAAGAGCGCGAGGGCTCAGCGCACGAAGTAGCGGAGGCGCTGAAAGCCGAACTTGAAGCGAAGAGCTGGTAGGGCAGGTTGCACAAACAGCGTTGACGGGTTAGAGCGAATTCCCTCAGGGGCTGAAGCCCCAGATTTTATGCGCCTTCTACGGCACGACTGAAGTTGTGCCCTTTCAAAACTGGATTTATACAACCTGTTCCAGGTGCTTTCCCAGAATGGCTGTCACCCTTACCATCAACGGACAACCGACGAAGGCCGAGCCAGGCCGATCGCTGTTCGATCACGCCGAAGCGATGGGCATCGACGTTCCCACTTCCTGCCACAAGCAAGGCAAATGCAAAGAGTGCATGGTCGAAGTGGTGGAAGGCATGGAGACGCTCTCGCCCATGGCCGAGGCGGAACGTCATCTCAAGGGGAACTTTCGTCTCTCGTGTCAAACGTTCGTGACCGCCGCAAGCGGCCACGTGCGCTGCCACACCATGCGGCGCGGACACATGCGCATCGAGCAACAGGCGTTCGGACTGCCTGCCGGCGGTCAGGCGTTTCCGCTCGATCCAGCGGTTACGCGCGACGGAGACAGAATCCTGATTGACGGCGTTGAAGTGGGACGAGGCGCGGGGCCGATTCACGGCATCGCGATGGACCTTGGCACGACGACCGTGGTGGTACGCTTGCTCGATCTCGAAAGCGGTGAGTTGAAAGCGGACACTTCGTTCGAGAATCCGCAGCGTTTTGGCGGCTCGGAGGTCATGTCGCGTATCGCCTACGACACCAGCCATCCCGGAAGGCTGCTGATGCGCACGTTGGCGGGCTACCTGAGCCATGCGATCGAGAAGTTCCCTATCGACCCGAAGACGATCTACGAGATGGTGGTGGTTGGCAACTCCACCATGCGCGATCTTTTCTTCCGGCAGAACGTGTATTCGATCGGCCAGACCCCGTACCGCTCGATCACGGAACTGGAGATGGCGGAAGGCAAGCGCACCACCACGAGCCTTGTCGAATCCGGCCTGCGCAGCCTTCTGCCGATTCACCCCAAAGCTCGCGTGTACGGCGCTCCCATCATCAGCGGTCACGTGGGAGCCGATGCTGCCGCATGCATGATGGCCGCGGATCTGGCGCATGAGGAACGCCTGATCGCCATCATGGACATCGGCACCAACACCGAGTTGATCGTCGGCAACAGGCATCGGATTCTCGCGGCGTCGTGTCCGGCCGGGCCTGCCTTCGAAGGCGGCGCCATTGCTTGCGGCATGCCGGCTCTGGACGGCGCGGTTGAAGAAGTGGCGATCGCCGGGGACGGCGCCTTCCAGCTTCGAGTGATTGGCGACGTACCACCGGAGGGCATCTGCGGTTCAGGCCTCGTCGACCTGCTGAGCGAACTGCTGCGCACCGGCCGCATGAACGAGAGAGGGCGGTTCGAGGACGACGTTCGTCGAATTACGCTTTACGCTGGCAACGCGCACGGCGAAGACAGCGACATTTTTCTACTGGAGAGCGACGTGAATGAGTTGGCTCAGGCCAAGGGCGCCAACGTTGCCGGACTTCAAGTCGTCTTCAGCACCTATGGCATCGACTTTGGCGACATCGACGTTTTCTATCTGGCCGGCGGATTCGGACGGCACCTCAACGTGGAAGCATCCAAGCGCATCGGGCTGGTGCCCGACCTTGCGTCCGCGAAGTTTGTCCAGGCCGGAAATCTTGCCATTGAAGGCGCAACCACCGCCTTGCTCTCGAAATCGAAGCGCCAGGAGATGGAGGAGCTGGTGAGAAGAGTGCAGCATTGCCGGCTGGAGACCCATCCGGATTTCTTCGATTTCTTCGTGGAAGGCTGCCAGTTCAAGCCCGTGGAGCCGATTTCATGCGCCAGGTAGCCGAATCGATTGAGCTCGCGGGCTCGCTTGGCGGCGTTGACGTAGCGCCGGAGGAGTACGCGCGCCTGCTTGGCTACCCCCGTGGCTGGGTGCTCGAAGGCCGTTCTCGCGAATTAGCGGATTGGGCGCGGGACTGGTATGCGGCGAACGGGCGGCCATGGTTCTATGCGCGGCAAGCGGAGACCCTCGCCATCGACGGCGATTCCATTCATATCGACGGAACGGCCTTCATCAGCAAACGCCTGCGCAGCGCGCTCGAGCAAGCCGCTGCCCACAGTGCGATTCTGGTGGCCGTTGGCGCAGGCCCTGAAGCCGAAGAAGAAGGCCGCCGGTGCTGGAACGATGAAAAGCCCGACGAGTATTTCTTTCTCGAGATGTTCGCTTCCGCGGTGGTTGAACGTCTGACCACCTGGACCGGGTCCCGGCTTTGCGACTGGGCGGAACAGCACGGTATGGCTGTGCTGCCGCACTCGAGCCCCGGATACGCCGAATGGGACGTAGCGGAACAGCCGCGGCTGCTCGAGCTGATCAAGCAAACGCGAAACGAACCCTTCCCTTCCCGCGTGGACGTGTTTGATTCCGGTATGTTGCGCCCCAAGAAGACTCAGTTGGCGGTTTTCGGGGTGACACGCCACACCGACCGTTTGCGGAGCCTGGCCGGCCTTGTTCCCTGCGAGAATTGCTCGTTTGGCCCTTGCCAATACCGGCGCGCGCCGTACCGGCGAGCTACGCGATCCATCGGCGAGCAACTGCCGCCCGCGATTGCCGTGCTTGACCGGAAGGCCGAGTACAGCGTGAATCGCAAGGCCTTGCAACGATGGGCAGAGGAGCGGCTGGTGATGCGCCAGTGCCCGGACGGGTCGCTCGATATTGTCTTCCGCTATGACGGGACTACTTGCACCAACATGGGCCGACCGCTGGCCTTCACCTATAACGTGAGGCTCGGCCCGCGCGCGGAAGGATACCCCATTCATGAGCAGCGCTGCGCCCCGGCCGCCGATGATACCGGCCACACTGCCATGTGCAAGTACATCGAGGACTCCGGGAGCCTGATGGGCGCCATTGACCGGGAAAAGCCTTTGCATGGACAACACCTGAATGCCGTCTTGTCCTGGCGGCGCGAAGCGAACGCCGCGGGTTGTTATTGCGACGCTGCAAGCCGGAACTACAAATGGGGCCTGGTTCTCGAAACCATCCACTACGCTCTGGTACAAAAGGAATTGAGGCGGGAGATGGAGCCATCATGAAAAAGCTTTTGCACGAGGCGGTCCTGGAGCGGCCTTTGCTTGGCGATGGGGCAATGGGCACGCAATTGATGCTCGCCGGATTGGAGCAGGGCAACTGCGGCGAGGCATGGAACCTGACGCATCCGGAGCGAGTGCTCGCCATCCAGCGCCGCTATGCCCAAGCCGGTTCGGATTGCATCATCACCAACACCTTTGGCGGATCGCGCATCATGCTGAACCGTCATGGCCAAGCGGACCACGTCGCCGCGATCAACAGAGCCGGGGTGGAGATTGCGCGCCGGGCATTCGACGGCAGCGAGGGATACGTTTTGGGCGACATTGGTCCCTTCGGCGGCTTGATGGAGCCTTTCGGCCAATTCACTGAAGCTCAGGTTCGCAGCGCCTTTGAAGAACAGGCAGCGGCACTGGTAGAGGGCGGAGCGGACGCCATCATCGTGGAGACACAAACCTCGCTGGAAGAGCTCTTGATCGGCATTGAAGCAGCCCAGAAAGCGGGGGCGGCGTGCATCATCGGGTCCATGGCTTACGACGTTACGCTCGATGGATCCAACTTCCGCACCATGATGGGCGTTGAACCGGAACGCGCGGCTAAGTTCATGGAGGAACACGGCGCAAATATCGTTGCGCTGAATTGCGGCACGGGAATGGATATGCCGCACGCCCTCCTGGCAGTAGAGCGATACAAGAGCGCGACCAGTCTGCCGGTGATGGTGCAGCCAAACGGGGGAAAGCCCCGGCTGGTGAATATGAAAGTCGTGTATGACGAGACGCCGGAGCAGATGGTGCAAGGGGTGATGCCGCTGCTCGAGGCGGGTGCGAACATCGTGGGCGCCTGTTGCGGCAGCACGCCGGAGCATATCCGCGCCTTCAGAAAAGCGATGGACGAGTTTCTCGAATCGAAGGGAATTGAACCCAGCGGAGCCCCGCGTGAAAGTCAAACTTTGTGAAGTAAATCCGGACGCCGAAAGCAAGCTTCCCGCGCAGACCGACGATAAGTCCGGCATCGGAGTTCACTACGTCGATGCCTACATCAAGCCGATGAACACCAAGCTTGAGGATGGGACCGCGGTGCGATGCAAGCGCCGCGGATTGAAAATCGTTCTTTCCGCGGGCGCTAAAAAAGGCGATGGGTTGATGCGGCGGCTCGATGTAAGCCCGGATCCGGTTATCATGCTGGACGCTGCCCTGAAGGAAGCTGCCAAAGCTGCCGACATCGAATTCGCGGTGGAAGATGGGGCGATCTTCCTTACGCTTTGAGTTGAGCCGGCGCGGCTGGGGCGCTTATCCATCCTCTGAGAATCGCGCCTTTCCCGCTATCGCAAAACCAGAGTGGTTGGATCCTGGAGCAACGATACCTGGTGTGATGCGTCGTTGATGTTGCCGATTATCTTCTGACGGGACAGCGCTTTTCTTACGCCCCCCTGCGGGGGCTGCCGGCCGCATTCACTATCCTTCCCCAGGCTTGCGCCTGGGGCTACCCTCTTCTGCCCGCTTCGCGGGCTGCGCGCCAAATCCAACCATAACCGTCGGAATCATCGACGCACTACGCTAGAATCGTCTCCACAACTCCGCGGCGGAGGCTCTGGCTTCGGCCATGACCTCTCTTTCGTCGATGGCAAGGAGCTTTCGGTCTTCCATGACGATCTCGCCGGCGATGATGGTTGTGGCCACGGCGCCGCCAGTGAATCCGAAGAGAATGTGGCCGTTGAGATTCGCCGCGTCGAAGGGAGTGGACGGGTCGTAATCGACGAGGACGATGTCGGCGTGGGCTCCGGGAACCAGCTTACCGACGGGATGGTCGAAGGATTCCGTGGCGATGACGCAATTCTCGCGGAAGAGCATCGCCGGCGGCTCCGCCCACCCGGCCCTTGGGTCGCCGGAATGATGCTTTTGGAGCAGGCTGGCAGCCTTCATCGACTCGAACATGTCGGCCGTATAGCCGTCAGTGCCCAAGCCGACTCGGACGCCGCAACGCATCATCTCCAAAACCGGCGCGCAGCCTACAGCGTTATTCATGTTGGATTCGGGGTTGTGCACGACATTGGTCTTGCTCTCACGCAAAAGATCGATTTCACGCTCGTCGACGTGCACACAGTGAGCCGCGAGGGTCCGGCTCCCGAGGATGCCAAGCTGGCTCCAGCGCTCGACGACGCGCATGCCATGCTCGCGAAGGCACTGAACCACGTCGGAGAGTGCTTCTGCGGTGTGTACGTGGAAGCCGGCGTCGAAGTCCGCTGCAACCTGGCGGCAGTTCGACAGCGTTTTATCGCTCAAGGTGAAGGAGGCGTGCAGGCCGAAGAGACCGCGGAGCCGGCCGTCAGCGGATTGCCGGCAATGCTGAAGAAACACGCGGTTTTCCTCGATGCCTTTGGTGGCGACTTCGGCGCCGTCGCGGTCGGAGACCTCGTAGCAGAGGCAGGCGCGGATGCCGGTCCGGCGCGCGGCCTCGGCGATGCGGAACAAGCTGCCCGTCACGGCTCCGGGGCTGGAGTGATGATCGAAGATCGTGGTCACGCCATTGCGGATGCAGTCGACGATGCCCACCATCGCGCTCCAATAGACGTCATCGAGCGTGAGAACCTTGTCGAGGCGCCACCAGAGGCGTTCCAGAATCTGAGTAAAGTTGCCGGGGGCTGCGTCTTTCAGCGCCATGCCGCGCGCGAAGGCGCTGTAAAGATGGGTATGGGTGTTGATGAGGCCCGGCATTATCACACGGCCTTGCGCGTCGAGGAAGCGAACGCCGGGCGAAGCAGCCCGCATTTCGGCGGTGGGGCCGATGCCGGCAATGACTCCATCGCAAATCGCGACGCAGCCATCCTCGAGGATGGGCTGGCGATCGGCGTGGGTGATGACGCGGCCGTTGCCAACCAGCAAATCCGCAGACTTCTCCATGGTGGGAGGATTCTAGCCAAGGCTGGCGGCTAAGTGTTGTGATTCAAATCACATTGGCGTTCGGCGCGCTGCAAGACAATGAATTGACACAACCGCGCGGCGCAAGAGTTCGCCGGCCGCCGCGGAGTGTGTTGCGCCACGGGAACAGTCAACTTTGACGGCGGGATGCCGGGACCATCCACGGCATTCGGAACCTCGGTTGAACGGAAAGCGCGATGGCAAATCTACAGGTCAATATTTGCGGGTTGGAGTTTCGGAATCCAATTCTGCCAGCCGCCGGGCCGCCCTCGAAGGACGGCGCCGCATTGCAGGCGGCGGCGAATGGCGGCGCCGGGGGCTTGGTGACCAAGACGATATCGGTCCAACCGGCGGAGGTCCCGCGCCCTTGCATGGCGGAGATTCGCGGCGGGCTGCTGAACACCGAGCTGTGGTCTGAGCTGCCCAAAGAGCAATGGATCGAAACCGAGTATCGGATGGCGCGGGCCACAGGCTTGCCGGTGATCGTCAGCCTGGGGTACACGGCCGAGCAGATTCGCGAACTGGCGCCGCTGGTGAAGCCGTTTGCCGATGCGCTTGAGCTGTCCGCGCACTACGTGGGGAACAGTATTGCGCCGATCGTCGATGCGTTGCGCGCGGCGAAGGAAGCCGTCGATGTGCCGGTGTTCATGAAGCTGAGCCCGCACCCCAACATCCAGGAGATTGCGTTGGCGCTCGAGGAAGCAGGCGCGGACGCCCTGGTGATGATCAATTCCTTCGGGCCGTGCCTGGGCATCGATCTCGAAACCGGACTGCCGTTGATGGGCAGCACGGACGGCTTCGGCTGGCTATCGGGCGCGGCCATCAAGCCGCTGGCTTTGCGCTGCGTGTATGAAGCGGCGCGCGCGGTCAAGATACCGATCATCGGCGTCGGCGGGATCAGCAACGGACGCGACGCGGCGGAGATGCTGATGGCCGGCGCTTCGGCCGTCGAAGTCTGCACGGAGGCGATTCTTCGTGGACCCACGGTGTATGCAAAGATCGCCCGTGAACTTAACGCGTTTCTCGACGAGCACGATTATGCCTCCGTGAACGAGATTAGCGGCCTTACGGTTCGGTTGATGCGGCAGTGCGGCGCTCCGCACGCCGAGGAAGCGCCCGAGGTGAACATGGAGCGCTGCGTTCTCTGCGGAGTTTGCGAAAAGAGTTGCACGTATGGCGCGATCCATCAGGATAAGGAGACGAATATCCTGGAAATCGACGAAGAGAAATGCTTTCACTGCGGGCTGTGCGTCACGCGATGCAAGCTGCGGGCGATCACGATGGTGTTATAGAGCGTCGCCCCGCGGGCGGACAAAGAGCCGCGCAGTTTGGGAGAAGCACATGGTTGTGACCGGGCTTGGATGCGTTCATTGCGGGCGTACTTACGCGGCGGCGGAAGTCGACTACTTTTGCCCTGCCTGCGGGTATCACGACGGCATTCTGGATGTGATGTACGACTACGAGGCGGTGCGGCAGGATCTCAATGCGGAATCCCTTGCGGGCAATCGCGAACTCTCCATGTGGCGCTATCTTCCTCTGCTGCCTGTCTCGACGCCGGAGCTGATTCCGCACTTACAGGTTGGCTGGACGCCGCTGTATGAAACGCCGCGCCTGGCACGTGAGTTGGGCGTAGCGCGCTGCTGGGTCAAAGATGAAGGCCGCAACCCGACGGCGTCGTTCAAGGATCGCGCTAGCGCGGTGGGCGTGGTGAAGGCGCTGGAAAAGAAAGCCATGCAGGTCACCTGCGCATCCACCGGAAATGCGGCGTCTTCGTTGGCCGGATTTGCCGCTGCGGCAGGGATTCCGGCGACCATCTTTGTCCCCGCACGAGCGCCGCAAGCCAAGGTCGCGCAGTTGCTCGTGTATGGCGCGCGAGTCTTTTCCGTGCAGGGAACCTACGACGAGGCATGGGAATTGTGCATGAAGGCCAGCGCGGAGTTCGGCTGGTATAACCGCAACTGCGCCATCAATCCCTACCTGATCGAGGGCAAGAAGACGGTTTCGCTGGAGCTGGCTGAGCAATTTTCCCGGCTCGCGCCCGGCGCTTTTCCCGATTGGGTGGTGGTTTCTGTGGGTGACGGGTGCACAATTGGCGGCGTGTGGAAGGGGCTTAAAGAGATGCATCGGCTGGGCATTCTTCCCCACTTGCCCCGAGTCCTCGGCGTACAGGCAGAAGGTTGCCAGCCGTTTGTTGCCGCGTGGCGCGATCACGGCGGGCTGACACCGTGCGAAGGCAACACGCTCGCGGATTCCATTGCTGTGGGCCACCCGCGGAACTTTGCTAAAGGCATGCGCGCGGTAACTGAGTCGGACGGTGCATTCGTAGCCGTTTCCGACGAAGAGATTCTTGAATCGATCCCTTTGGTGGCGCGGCAGGCGGGGGTGTTTGGCGAGCCTGCGGGGGTAGCTGGCGCGGCAGGAATAAGGCGTGCCGTTGCATCGGGCATCATCGGCCACAACGAGAGCGCAGTCCTGGTGATGACCGGCAACGGATTGAAAGACATTCAGAGCGCAGTTCGCGCGGCGGGTGATGCGATTGCGGTGCGGCCAGAGATGGATGAGGTTCGCGAAGCGTTGCACCCGGTGGCTGCGGATTGATGGCGCACACTGCGAAAACAGGAAAGAGAGACACGATGGCAACAATTCCCTTTGGTCCCAATTACGACGAAATGCTCGATCCGGGCCTGATCGATAAGAATGTGCGCGCCAGGGCGCTTGCCGCACTGCACGAGAACGAACTGGACCCCATCAATTTGTTCAATATCACTTGGAAGGATGCGGCAAACCAGGTGCGCAAGGTGGTGCTACCGTCTGCGCTTACTGGAATCGACGCCAATGTCGTGGTGATGCTGGGCAACGGATTCCCTTCCGGCTCGCACAAAGTGGGCGCGGCATACAGCACGCTGATGGAGGGACTTGCGGATGGCGAGATCGTTCCCGGTGAGCACACGATCCTAGGTCCCTCAACGGGCAACTTCGGCATCGGGACAGCCTATATCTCCAAGCTGCTGGGCTTCCGCGCGATCGTGATTATGCCCGACAACATGAGCAAGGAACGCTACGCGCGCATACAGAGGTACGGCGGCGAATTGGAATTGACACCCGGCTCGGAGTCGGACGTGATTTTGACGCTCGAAAAGACGCGCGAACTCCTGAAGAATCCCAAATACAGGGCCTTGGCGCAATTTGAGCTATTCCCGAATTACCGCTTCCATCGCCATGTGACCGGCGGCAGTGCAATTGACGCTGTGAACGGGGTGGGCAACGGGCGCATCGCGGGCTTCACTTCGGCAATAGGGTCGGCAGGAACGATCGCCGCTGGCGATCAGATCAAGAGCGCATTCCCTGAAGCCAAGATCGCCGCACTGGAGCCTTATGAGTGCTCGACACTGGCCAATGGCGGGTATGGCCAGCATCGCATCGAGGGTATCGGCGACAAGATGTGCACGCTGATTCATAACGTGATCAATACCGACTTTGTGATCCTCATCAAGGACGAAGAGACTGTGCAGGGCATGAAGGTCTTCCACGATGGCGTCGACTCGCTTGTCCGGATGGGGGTGGAACGCGAATTTGCGCGTAGCCTGCGCGAGTGCTTCGGGCCGTCGGGCATCTGCAATGTGCTGGGCGCGATTAAGCTGGCGAAATATTTGCGTCTGGGCCCCGGCGACAATGTCGTCACCGTGGCAACGGATGGGTTCGACCGCTATCATTCCGTGCTCAAGGATCTGGATAGCCGGTATCTGGAATTGACGCCTGCGGTACTCGACCGCTGGGCATGCGAAATTTTTCTTTGTGCGTCGAGCGAGCATATTTTTGACTTCCGGAAGCCGACGATGAAGGACCGGCTATTCAAGCAGAAGGAACATGACTGGCTGAAGTTCGGATACACGAAGGAATATCTCGCCACGATGCGCAGCCAGAATTTCTGGGACGCACAGTACGCCAAGGTGCAGGAGTACAACCAGAAGATTTGCGCCTTGCGGCCCTCTGCAACCGAGGAGCAACTGCTTTGTTCCAGTTCACGCTGAACAGCAAAAACGCCGCCGTTGACGCAGATAAGAACCTGCTGGAGTATCTGCGCGAGGACGCACGCCTGACTTCAGTGAAGACCGGCTGCGATGAAGGCGTTTGCGGGTCCTGCTCTGTGCTCGTGAATGGCAAGGCGGTGCGTGCGTGCACGCTGACTGTGGCCAAAGTCAATGGGAAATCGGTCACCACGACCGAAGGGCTTTCGGCGCGCGAAAGCGAAGCGTATGCATGGGCCTTTGGCGAAGTTGGCGCCGTGCAGTGCGGTTTCTGCATGCCCGGGATGGTGATGAGCGCGAAGGCGCTGCTCGACGTGACTCCCGCGCCTACGGCCGCCGAAGTGAAGTCCGCGATTCGCTACAATTTGTGCCGCTGCACCGGCTACGCGAAGGTTGAGCGGGCGATTCTTCTCGCCGCGCGGGCGCTGCGCGACGGCGAAACGCACGAAGTGGAGTTTGCCTCCTCCCGCGTAGGCGAGCGTACCGTGCGCGCGGAGGCGAAAGAGAAACTTCTGGGAACCGGAGAGTTTGTCGACGACATGCAGGTTTCCGGCATGTTGCATGGCGCCGTGCTGCGCGCCAGGTATCCGCGGGCAGTGGTGAAGAAGATCGACATTGCGGCCGCGCGGGCATTTCCCGGCATCGAGGCAGTTCTCACCGCAAAGGATGTGCCCGGCGAACGCCGGCTGGGCCACGTGGTCTACGACTGGCCGGTGATGATCGCTGAGGGCGAGGAGACACGCTATGTGGGCGACGCACTGGCGCTGGTGGCGGCGACGACAAAGGAAGCGGCGCGGGAGGCCGTCGAATTGATTCGCGTGGAATACGAGGAGCGCGAGCCGCTGCTATCGCCGCAAGCAGCATTGGCCGCAGGCGCTCCGCGGCTGCACCCCAACGGAAATGTGCTGGCGACTACAGTGGTGAAGCGAGGCGACGCGGATCGAGCGATCGCCGAATCGCGGCATGTGGTCACGCAATGCTACTCGACCCCGCGCCAGGAGCATGCGTTTCTGGAACCGGAGAGCGCGCTGGCGATGCCTACGCAGCCGGCATCGCTTACGGTGTATACCGCCGGCCAGGGCGTGTACGACGATCGCCGCGAGATTGTGCGCATGCTTGGAATCGCCGACGAGAAGGTGCGCATCGTCAGCAAGTTTGTGGGCGGAGGGTTTGGCGGCAAGGAAGACATGTCCGTGCAGCATCATGCGGCGTTGCTGGCGTGGGTTACGGGCAAGCCGGTGAAGCTGACTCTCAGCCGCGCCGAGAGTTTGCGCGTACATCCCAAGCGGCACCCGATGGAGATGGAATACACCACTGCGTGTGACGCGAACGGAAAGCTCACGGCGGCACGCGTGCGCATTGTGGCCGACACCGGCGCGTACGCGTCGCTGGGCGGGCCGGTGCTGCAGCGCGCCTGTACCCATGCCGCGGGGCCATACCAGATCGACAACGTCGATATTGAGGGCCGCGCGATTTACACCAACAACATCCCTTCCGGCGCCATGCGCGGCTTCGGCGTAACGCAGACGTGTTTCGCCATGGAGAGCAATCTGAATCTGCTCGCGCGCGAAGTGGGCATTTCTCCATGGGAGATTCGTTTCCGCAACGCGATTGAACCGGGCGGCGTGCTTTCAAACGGCCAAATCGCCGATGCAGGCACGGGGCTGAAGGAAACACTGCTGGCGGTGAAGGACGTGATCGATGCGCATCCCGATGCCGGCATCGCATGCGCCTTCAAGAACACCGGCAAAGGCGTGGGCGTGAAGGACGTGGGCCGCGTGAAGCTGAGGGTAGAGAACGGCAGGGTGGTCATCTGCACGAGCGCAGCCTGCATGGGACAGGGAATCGCGACGGTCGTGCTGCAAATTGTGGCTGAGACAACGGGGCTCGGCAAATCCGAGCTCACGGTGCATGCGCCGGACACGCACGTGACACCCGATAGCGGCACCAGCACGGCATCGCGCCAGACAACGATTACGGGCGAGGCGGCGCGAAGAGCGGCGCTTGCACTCAAGCAGGAATCGCGTCATCATCCGCTGGCGGAGTTGGAGGGACGCGAGTTCTTTGGCGAATACGATTGCGTGACCGACCCGATGACCAGCGACAAGCCGAACCGCGTGAGCCACGTTGGCTACGGATACGCGACGCAGGTCGTGCTTCTCGATAAAGCAGGAAAGGTACAGAAGGTCGTGGCCGCGCACGACGTGGGTCGAGCGATCAATCCGAATGGCATTGAGGGGCAGATCGAAGGCGGCGTGGCGATGGGGATGGGCTATGCGCTGACCGAGGAATTTCCTGTGCGCAATGGCGCGCCCGCGGTCACGTTCGGCAGGCTTGGCCTTTTGCGCTCCACGCAGACGCCGGAGATCGAATGCCGCATCATCGAGAAAAACCAAGCTGAGCTGGCCTACGGAGCCAAGGGGGTCGGAGAGATTGTGAGCATCCCGACAGCGCCCGCCATCGCCTGCGCCTACTGGCAGCGAGACGGCAAGCTGCGCACGAGCTTGCCGCTGAAGGACACTCCATATAGCCGCACGCGCGCCAAGGAGAGCGGGTTGGAAACATGCTGACGAACGAAATTCCCGTAGATACGGCCACCCCGCCGCGATCAACGCCGTCCACCACGCCATCGGAATCCGCTTCCGGAAATTTCCGGTGCGTGCGGAAGCCGTATGCCAAACTCTCGCCGAACGAGCAGCCTCAAGGGCCGCCGACTGAGGATCGACATGACTACGATTGACTCCGCCCGTTTACTCGCCGCCGCAAACGGGCTGGAAGCGGACATGGTCCGCTTTCTGCGCGACCTGATTGCCATTCCCGCCGAAAGTTCTCACGAAAGTCCTGTCGTTCAGCGCATCAAGCAGGAGATGGAACGCGTGGGCTTCGACGAGATCCGCATTGATGCCATGGGGAACGTGCTGGGACGCATCGGCTCAGGCAAACACGTGATCATGATGGACTCGCACACCGACACCGTCGGTGTTGGCGATCCGAAGGAATGGTCCTGGGATCCGTACAAGGGCAAAGTGGAGGATGGTTTCATCTACGGACGCGGCGCCAGCGATCAGCGCGCGGGCATGGCCAGCATGGTTTACG